>Ga0070730_10005083_pt1 | contig 11404 bp, 11 predicted proteins | sample Coa_R1_3_FD_66447 | JGI IMG/M metagenome (GOLD analysis project Ga0070730, IMG submission 66447) | Surface soil microbial communities from Centralia Pennsylvania, which are recovering from an underground coalmine fire - Coalmine... | ecosystem: Environmental > Terrestrial > Soil > Unclassified ... | reverse complement strand
TGGCCATGGTTCGGTTCCTGTTTTCTAGACAGACGTGAAGCTATGTGCCGCCAGGAGCTACCCCCTGACGGGTAGGATTCTGGGTACGCCTATTTTTTTGGACGGGTACACTTGGGCCGTGGTTCGGTGCCCAGTTTTCAACCTGGCTGATTATTCACACGCGCTGCTTGCGCGAACCACACCACGTGAGAGAATGAGTGGGGGTACGCTTGTGAATAGACGGGGACGAATGTCCCCCTTGTCGGTGGCAGAAACCGTCTGGGCGAGAGCAAACAATCTAGCGATACGGAGACTGCGGTCACGCATCGGAGTGTAAATCTCCCTTCTCCCCGCCTGTTCGCAATGAGCCTGTTGCTGGATTCCTGATGCAAATTTTGAGGGGCTAATGAGTTATGCGGAGCGCTACTGCGGGTTTGTAGACATTTTGGGATTCCGCCAACTTGTGAACGGCCTTTCGGCTGAGGGCGAAGAGTGGCAGTCAATGCGCCGCCTACTTGAACGACTCCACAATCCACCCAAGGACTTGATGTCTCACCACGAACTCACGGCTGGGAGCGATATTCGTATACAGAGCATCTCAGACGCGATCGCAATTTCGACGCTGCCCACGCCCGGCGGTCTGTATCAAATGTTCAATGTGCTCGAAGACGTTGCGCTCACCTTTCTTATTGGCGGGTACTTCGTCCGCGGAGCGATTGTAAAAGGCATGCTCTATCACGATGAAAAAATGGTATTTGGCGAAGCACTTACTGAAGCGTACCGGCTGGAATCGGAAATCGTGCGGTTCCCGCGCATTATGGTCGCGCGCAAAGTTGCTATCGAGGCGATGAGCCATCCTGTAGTAGGCCTTAATTTCAAATTGCATCTGAAGCGAGCGGAGGACGGGCCTTATTTTCTTGACGTGCTTCACAAAATGGTCGTGAAATACAAAATCGAGACGAGCCAAGGCGAACCGTTGGGCGGGACGGACCTTCAAGAGTTTGAGTTCTATATAGGCTGCGCCGAAAGCATCCAGAGGCGCTATGACGAGTCGGCAGACAATCCCCGGCACTTCGAAAAGGTTCTATGGTTCGCCCGCTACTGGAACGCCACTATCCGCGAACATGGCATCAAATACATTGAAAAGATAAAGGGCCCGGGCATTGACCCGCCACCCGCGGTGTGGGGCTAGCATTACTTCACCATCCGCACTCCCATGTCGCCGCATGCCGCGCCCGCGGAACCGATTCTCTAATCGAACACAAGCACTTTTTATCGAGAACACCCAAAATTTTCAATGCACCGAATGCTTGCGCAATGGGCCGACGATACCCAGTTGGCTTAGCTAATGACCCTGCGGTCTGAGGAGTGACCGATGCCAAACTATGAGGCGATAGCTGACCTTCATCGGCTCGAAGTCCGGCCAATTAGGTTCGGCGAAAAGAACTCGCTCGGCCCGCGTTACCTGCGTTCGTTGCCTATCAAAGAATGCGTCAACCAGGTCATGTCCAAACGACCGCCCGACGCACACACCTATTCAATAACGGTGCCGCTAGAAGCTGGCTTCGGGAAGGACGTTCTCAATTATTGGGATATCGAAGCTATTTCACAGCGCCCCGATTTTCCTCGCGCGTAGCGCCGCCGTCCACCACGGCACGCCATCATTTAAAATGGGAAACGCCCGACATTTCTGTCGGGCGCCCCTGCTATATCACTACGGCGACGGATATGGCGAAGCGGCCAAAGGCCGCGCTGAATATCACGGTCATTGTCTTCTCCTTTCTTATTTTTATTGGGCGCGGTGATCAGCCGTGCCAAGTGGACCTCAGTGTCTAGAACACCGGCAGTGCCCATCCTGCTTTTGCGGGCGGCCTGTCTCGTAGGCGGGTCCGTTCACCGTTGCCAGTGAAGGCTTTGAAATAGCAGAACTGCATGGCTCATCATAGTTCCCCATGTCTTTGTGGGTACGAATATGGGTACGGGCCTTTTGCACGCTGGAGAAATAGCCTAAGGTCCCAATAACTTAGGTCCTCGGTGCAGGAGATGCCCCTGGCACCATCCTGCTTCGCGCTGCGCGCTTCGCAGGATTTGCACCACTCAAAATCGCGAAGCAGGATGCCCTCCGAAGCCTTGGCGTAGGAGGGCTGCCGGATGCGTTATGTCTATCTGCTTGAGAGCGAAGCGTTCGCCGGCCAGCGATATGTCGGCATCGCTTCGGACCTGAGAAGGCGGATCGCTGAACACAACGGCGGAAGATCGCCACATACGTCCAAATATGCGCCATGGAGACTAGTGACCTACATCGCGTTCTCTGATGAACGAAAGGCAGAAGCCTTCAATCCTTGGGCAGCGCGATTGAGACCGCAATTGCAGCGCCTATAGGTCCGCTTCGCCGCTCCAAGAGCATGTAAATCTGATCTTCCATGCTTTTGTCGAAACGTTGGCCAACTTTGCAGGTCAGCAGATGGTCTGCGACCCATTCCTCCACGCGCCACTTGCTAGCGCCACCGCCTGCCATCACCGCCTTTAGGGTGGGGCTGTGCCCTTTCTGTAGGGTCTTCAACAGCGCGTGCACTTCCTTGCTATAGAACACCCTGCACCCGAGCTTCACGCTGGTTACAACGCGCTTCGTATTCACTGGATACTTAACTGTCATAGGAATGGTCGGCGGATTGTACAACATATAAAAGACCGACTCGCCAAATCGCTGGTTCAGTTCGTTGATTGTGTTTACTTGGTCACTTCGTGCCTTCAATGATCCATACACGCACGCATTATTGAACACGAAATCCCGATTTAGGACGGCGAGCGGGGAGCGAGAATCGCGGTTCAAGAACGCGTTCATGCCAAACCGAAATCCTTCTGGATCGTCGTCCAGCACGTCGTTGTTCGCTGGAAATAGCCGTTTCGTCTGAAGCATGCCGATCTTTTGCGCGATCATCTGTCGTCCGCGATATACGAAGACGAGGACCGCAATGTCTGCGGTTTCCCAATGATAAATCCGCCGGAGACCGCCGATATTATGGACATCCATCTCCACGACGGCGCCCGACTTTAGACGCTTCGGTGGGGAGAACGGGATCAGCGCATCCACCAGCGCGTCATCCAAAGACGTTTCCCGAATATTAGGGACGTTTACAATGCGTTCCGTCGCGACTCGATTTGCTTCGGCGAATGCACGACGAAAATAATCAATCGCGTCTTTCGGAATGACGGGCCACGAAGCCTGTGTTGGCATGTATTCCCCCGATTCGATTATAGTATGGACGCCGGCTGCATTTATCCCACATCCAGCGCTAAAAACCTTCCTCCGGAAGCGCGGGCAAGGTCAGCACGTACCGCGCGAGAATGTCCACCTGATACTGCGTGTCCATGTGCTGTTGGAATATAGCAAACAATGCTTCGACTTCCTGATTTAGGATCGGTTTCTGCTGTAACACATGTTGCTGCTCTTGGGGGGTGCCCCACAACCATTTTTGAAAGACTTTCAGGTTGTCTTCGCCCACGAATAAGTGAGCGAACGCGCCCATGCCAAAACTAAGATAATAAAATGAACGTGAAAATTTTAGAAGCGCCTCCAACAGACGGAAAAGTACACCCATCGTGCTTCTCCCGCCAGGTTCACGAAATGCGAATGATATGTGATTCGCGCACGGGCCGCGAAGGCATCCTTCGGTCTGTGGAAGCACGCCAACCGGCTTTCTGGAATAGTTGCTAAGGAACAAAGGGTTGGGGGGTGGATAACCGCCGAACTGGTCGGCAACGTCTACAAGACCCCAAACTCCTAAAAAGAAAAGAGCGATATTTTAATAAGCGCAGATTTACCAGCGATGTAGACCGTACCTGCGCAACAAATCTGCGATTTGAGTCATTTCGCGTTTATCAAGCTCTTCGATGAAAACAGGCCACGGCGGGATATTGCTGCGATACGGATTCGAACACGCTCCAGTATAGAGGCCACCACCCACCCCGCTGTAGAGCCCTCCGCCAACCCCCGTGTACAATCCGCCACCTACGCCGGTGTACAGACCTCCTCCCACTCCAGTGTACAATCCTCCACCAACGCCAGTGTAAAGACCGCCGCCGACTCCGGTATACATCCCACCCCCAACGCCAGTGTACATGCCACCGCCCACACCAGTGTAAGCCCCGCCGCCAACTCCCGTGTAGAGACCTCCGCCTACGCCTGTGTAGCGACCGCCGCCGACGCCTGTGTACTGGTCACGCGGCCAAGTGTTCCGTGTCACGGCTTTCTCCAATCGACTCAGTTGAACCTGGAGGTCATAGTGCGCCGCTGCAGCTCAAAGTAAAACGGGCACGATCACGGGTGCGAAAGTTTTGCGCTTCCAAAAACCCTAGTATATTCAATAGTTACCGCTTCGGTGTGGTGACGCCCGCGCATTATCCTGATCGTTCCCGCTCATGGCTTTTCATTTCGTGCATGCTGCTCCAGCAGATGGCCCGGGAGGCGGTGCCGGGCCGTCCGGTCCCGTTGCGATCCTGCTCTGCACCTATAATGGGGCGCGCTTTCTTGCGGCGCAGCTGGCGTCGTACGAAGCGCAGGATTTTTCCGATTGGCGGCTGTTCGCGTCCGATGATGGTTCGCAGGACGCCACGCTTTCGTTGCTTGAAGACTTTCAGAAAAAACATGGCGCCGCGAAGGTTCACATCCGGCCAGGGCCGCGCCGCGGCTTTGTCGCTAATTTCCTGTCGCTGATCTGCGATCCGGCGGTGCAGGGCGCCTGTTACGCGTTTTCCGATCAGGATGACGTTTGGCTGCCTGACAAGCTCTCCCGCGCGCGGGGCTTCTTGATGAATGCTCGGAGCGATAGGGCGGTCGTTTATTGCTCGCGGACGCGATTGATCAACGATACCGGTGCCGAGATCGGGCTGTCGCCGCTGTTCAAAAAGCCGCCGAGTTTTCGCAATGCGCTGACGCAAAGCATTGCCGGCGGCAACACCATGGTGCTCAACGAAGCGGCGCGGCAGCTCCTGATGCGGGCCAGCGCCGATGTCAGCTGCGCGTCGCACGATTGGTGGGTGTACCTTGCCGTCACTGCCATCGATGGCACGCTGTTCTACGACCCAGTCCCGAGCATTTGCTATCGCGTGCACGCGCGCAACGTGATCGGCTCGAACCGGTCGCTTGCGGCGCAGCTTTTACGCGCGCGCATGCTCTGGCACGGCCGCTTCAAGAGCTGGGCCGACATGAACGTCGCCGCGCTGGAGCGCATCGAAAGCGATATGACGGACGAAAACCGGAGAGTTTTTGCGTTGTTCCGGTCCGCCAGAAAACAACGGCTCGTGGCGCGCGTACGCGGGCTCATGCGCACCGGCATTCGCCGGCAAACGCTGCTCGGCAATGTCGGTCTCGCTGTGGCCGCATTGGTCGGCAAAATCTAGGCGGCCAGCGTCGCGCCGGCGGCTTTGTTTTCCAGATACCAGCGATAGGTGGCGGCGATGCCGTCTTGCAGCGCGATGTGCGGCTTAAAGCCCAGCGCGGCAATGCGGCTCGAATCCATGAGCTTGCGCGGCGTGCCGTCCGGTTTGGTCGGATCGAACGCGATCTTGCCGCGGTAATCGACGACGCGCGCGATGATGTCTGCGAGTTCGGCGATCGAAACGTCGCTGCCGGCACCGCAATTGATGTGCTCGTAGCCATCGTAGTTGTCCAACAAGAACGCCACCGCGCGCGCCAGGTCGTCGACGTGCAGAAACTCACGCAGCGGCTTGCCGGTGCCCCACACCACCACTTCGGCGCGCTCGGCAAGCTTGGCTTCGTGGAATCTGCGAAGGAGCGCCGCCATGGCGTGGCTGGTCAGCGGATCGAAGTTGTCGCCGGGCCCGTAGAGATTGCACGGCATGACCGAAATGAAGCGGCGGCCATGTTGCTTGCGGTAAGCCTGGCACAGCTTGATGCCGGCGATCTTGGCGACCGCGTACCACTCGTTGGTCGGCTCCAGCGCGCCGGCGAGCAGCGCGTCTTCCTTGATCGGCTGCGGCGCGAATTTCGGATAGATGCAGGACGAGCCAAGAAACACCATGCGATCGACGCCGGCCAGATGCGCGGCATGAATGACGCTCATCTCGATCGCCAGATTCTCGTAGATGAAGTCCGCCGGATAGGCGTCGTTGGCATAGATGCCGCCGACCTTGGCGGCGGCCAGCACAATCGCGTCCGGCCGGTTTTGTTGCAGCCAGGCGAGGGTGGCCGGCTGGTCGCGCAGGTCGAGCGCGGCGTGCCCGACCGTGAGCACCTCTTCGCCGCCCCGGACGAGGCAACGGGCGACCGCGGATCCAACCATGCCGTTGTGCCCGGCAACCCAGATTCGTCTGCCGCTCATGCACCCTTCACCGACGACACCGACGACCGCATTAAGACGTAACACGACCCGCGGCGTGGCCGCCAGCCGCTAGGATCGTCGCATTGACGGGCCGTTTCACGGCGCCAGCACCACCGCGTGCAGCAAATAGAGAAACAACGAGCCGCCCAGAAGTCCGATCAGCATCGAGAGCGCGATGTCGAACCGCTCGCCGGGGCTCGGCAACGCATCTTCGCTCTCTATGGCCTTCGCGGTGGCGGCGAAGCGGAAGCCGGCGATGACGATGGTGACGACCCCGATCGCGACGAAGGCCAGGCCGGCTGCGTTGGCGAACGCCTGATTGTGCGGCGCGATCCGGGGCAGCTCCGCCCGCGGTGCGGCGATCGACAGAAACAGGTCGAAGCGTTCGATCACGAAGCCGAAGGCCATGACCGCAATGGCGGTGCGCACCCAGGCCAAAAAGGTTCGCTCGTTGGCGGCATGGTCGTTGTAGCGCTTGATCATGGTAGGTCCCGGCGGTGCTGTCGGCCCACTATAGCGCACAAGCCGGTGCGGCTCAGCCGCGGCGTTGCGCGCCTTGCCGCCGGGCGCATTAGCGGGCAGGTTGTGGCAAGAAAGCCCCGAACAGGGCGCCCAGGGAGGAGACCAAAATGCCGGAACCCGTGCGCGCACAGCCGAGCCGCGGCCGTTGGTACATCCTGCTGATGATCAGCGTGATGTACCTCATCACCTATCTGGACCGCGTCAATATTTCGACGGCGGCGCCGCAGATCAGCAAGGAATTCGGCTTCGACAAGGTGACCATGGGGATCATCTTCAGCGCCTTCGTGTGGGCCTACGCTATTTTCCAGGTTCCCGGCGGCTGGCTCAGCGACCGCTTCGGCGCGCGCGGCGTTCTCGGTGGTGTCGTCACTTATTGGTCGATCATGACGGCGGCGACCGCCGCCGCGTTCAGTTCCGTCAGCTTCATCGTGGTCCGCTTCCTGTTCGGGGTCGGCGAAGCCGGCGCGTTTCCGGGGGCGACGCGCGCCATGCAGCTCTGGTATCCGCAGGACGAACGCGGCCTGGTGCAGGGCGTCACCCATAGCGCCAGCCGGCTCGGCGCCGCGCTGGCGCCGCCGATCGTAGTGCTGATCATGAACTATCTCGGCTGGCGTGAGGTGTTCTACATCTGCGGCGCCCTCGGTCTCGTCTGGTCGGCGTGGTGGTTCATCAGCTACCGCAACCTGCCGGAAGAGCACGGCCTGGTGAACAAGGCGGAGCTCCAGCGCATTCGCGGCGTCGACGAGAACGGCGAAATCAAGCCGCCGCCGGTCACCAGGCAGACCGACGTGCCATGGGGTACCTTGATCAGCTCGCCCAACATGTGGGCGGTGATGTGCGCCTATTTCACTTACGTGTACTGCCTGTGGATCTTCTTGAGCTGGCTGCCGACCTATCTGTTCGAAGCGCGGCACTTCACGCTGCTCAAGGTCGGCTTTTTTGCGTCGCTGCCGCTCCTTGCCGGCGTAGTCGGCGACACGCTCGGCGGCGTCGCCACCGACTGGCTTCTGAAAAGAACCGGCAGCGCCAAGATCGGCCGCCGAACCGTTGCCATCATCGGTCTGCTCGGCTGCGCGGTGTTCATCGTTCCGGCGGCACTCACCGAAAACGCCTACGTTGCCGTGTACTGCCTGACCGCTTCGTTGTTCTTCCTCGAATTCACCATCGGGCCGTCGTGGGCGGTGCCGATGGATACCGGCGGCAAATTTTCCGGCACGGTGTCCGGCATGATGAACATGGCCGGGAACATCGGCGGCGCCCTGTCGCCGATGGTGTTCGGCATCCTGGTCCAGTACGGCAACTGGCAGGCGCCGTTCATCGTCGCCGCATGTCTCCTCGTCATCGGCGCGGGGGTATGGGCGTTCTGGCTCGATCCGGACAAACCGATCCTCGAGGGCTGACGCACGCCAACAGCGAACGGTCTCTGCGCGCTTGCCTCGACGGAAGCGCGATCCGGGCGCGCTTTCAACCAACGGTCGGCAGGCATCGTCGCCGTTGCCGCACGGCTTGATTAACGGCGCGTAAATCGATTGTCCGCTACCTAATGAGCCTTAGGCGCTCGTTTGGTGCAGAGACACATGTTCCGCATTTTGTCTTGTCTGACAACGCAACATGATTGGCGGCTGGTCGTCGTCGCCGGGCTGGTCTGCTTCCTGTCGAGCCTGACCGCGATCACGTTGTTCAATCGCGCGCGCTCGACCATGGGCCGCTTGCGCGCGATCTGGATCGCGGCGGCCGGTGCGGCGACCGGCTGTGGCATCTGGGCGACGCATTTCTTGGCCATGTTGGCGTACGAGCCCGGCATACCGGTCGCCTACAACATTGGGCTGACGGCGTTTTCGCTGCTGGCTGCGGCGATCATCACGGCCGGCGGCCTCGCGGTCGCGGTGTTCGCACCGGCGCGAATCGGAGCGGCGATCGGCGGCGCCATCATCGGCGGCGGCGTCGCCTGCATGCACTATACCGGCATGTCGGCCGTCGAGCTTCCCGGCCATGTCGATTGGGATATCCCGCTGGTATCGGCCTCGATCCTCATTGGCATGTTGCTCGGCATGGCATCGCTCGCGGTCGCCGTGTCATGGCGCGGTCTCCGTTCGCTGATTGCCGCCGCGCTGCTGCTGACGCTCGCCATCGTGTCGCATCATTTCACCGCCATGGGGGCAGTGGAGATCGTTCCCGATCCGACACGAACAATCACCGCATTATCGCTATCGCCGGGATCGCTCGCCATCGCGGTCGCCAGCGTCGCCGTGGCGATCCTCGGCATGACCCTGATCAGTGCGTTCGCCGAGCGCCGCCTTTACGACAAGGGCCAACTGCTCGAGTTGACGCTGAATAACCTGACCCAAGGCGTGGTGATGTTCGACGCCGTCGGCCGCCTCATCGTCTGCAACAAGCGCTACCTCGACATGTACGGACTGTCGCCAGACATAGTGAAGGCCGGCGCGACCTTGGTCGACATCGTCCAGCATCGGGCCACCACCGGCACGCTGCCGCGCGACCCGGCGCAATACTGCGCAGAGCTGATGGACAAGATGGCGTCCGGAGAGGTGGTCAGCTTCGTCAGCGAATCGCCTGACGGGCGCGCCATTTCGGTGGTGAACCGGGCCGTTCCGGGCGGCACCTATTGGGTCGGCACTCACGATGACATCACCGAACGCCGGTCGGCTGAGCGCAAAAACGCGCTGCTTGGCGAGCAGGAGGCGCGCCGCGCCGTGGTCGATGAGGCCATCGCCTGGTTTCGCGAAAGCGTCGAGGGCGTGCTGAAGACCGTGGGCGACAGCGTCACGGCGATGAAATCGACGGCCGCGGCGCTGTCCGCCACCTCGAACGAAACCAGCGCGGAAACGGCCGGCGCGGTGCGCACCTCCAACGAGGCCTTCAACCGCGTCGATACGGCATCGACCGCCGCGGAGGAAATGTCCGGATCGATCGCCGAGATCAATCGCCAGCTGTTGCGGGCGAGCGAGGTGGTGCGCGCGGCCGCCGAGGAGGCGCAGTCGACCAACGCGGAGATCGCCGGCCTGGCGCAGGCGGCGCAAAAGATCGACGATGTCGTCAAGCTGATCCAGGCCGTCGCAGGGCAGACCAATCTGCTGGCGCTCAACGCCACCATCGAGGCGGCGCGCGCCGGCGCGGCGGGCAAGGGTTTTGCGGTGGTCGCCTCGGAGGTCAAGGCGCTCGCCGTGCAGACCGGCAAAGCCACCGAAGTGATCGCCGCTCAGATCGCCGCCGTGCAGTCATCGACCCAGAGCACGGTGCGCGCCATCGCCAGCATCACCGGTCGGATGCAGGAGATTCAGCAATTCACCGCGGCGGTCGCTACAGCCGTGGAGCAGCAGCACGCCGCGACGGGCGAGATTTCCAAAAATGTCGCGGCGGCGGCGTCGGGCACCAAATCGGTGGTCTCGGGACTGGAGGTCGTGGCGACGAAGATTTCCGACATGCGCAATTCCGCCGACACCGTGCTCGCCGCGTCCGGCGCGGTCGAGAACGCCGCCGAACGGCTGCTCGGCAGCGTCGATGGTTTTTTGCGCAAGGTGGTGTAACGGCCGCGGCAAGGAACCGCTATACGGCTTCCGAGTGATTGAGTGGGGCTATGCCACGTCGCGGTCCGCCGTCGATCGACGGCTTTCTCTGATCGAGAAATTAGCCTAGCAATCTGCTGGGATCATATTACATCGTCTCGTTGCCGAAGGTCGCGCGCTCGACGGCGTGCGGCGGCAGAACCAGTCGCTCGACCAGGCCGATCAGCGCAAACAGCACGACGCCCAAGAGCGTGAGCGCGACGATGCCGGCAAACAGCAGCGCGGTGTCCATGTTGCCGTTGGCGATCAGCAACAGATAGCCGAGCCCGCCCTGGCCGCCGACGAACTCGCCGACCACGGCGCCGACCACCGCGAAGGTGATGGAGATTTTCAGCCCGGCGAAGATCGAGGGCATCGCGTTGGGCAATTGGATCTTGAAGAAGGTCGCCACCGGCCCAAAGCCCATGGACTGCGCAAGGTAGATCTTCTCGCGCTCCAGCGCGGCGAGACCCATGGCGGTATTGATCACAACCGGGAAGAACGCGATCAGGAACGCGATCAGCACCTTGGGCAACAGCCCGAAGCCGAACCAGACCAGAAACAGCGGCGCCACCGCGACCTTCGGCACGGCTTGCGACGACACCAGCACCGGATAAACCGCGCGGGCAAACGGCCGCCACAGATAAATGGCCAGCGCCAGCGGGACGCCGACCGCGACGCTGAGCGCAAAGCCGAGCAGAATCTCGAACGTGGTGGCGATGCTCTCCTTGATCAGTACGGCGGAATTTGTGTCCATCGAGAGCACGATGGCGCTCGGCGCCGGCACCAGATAGGCCGGAATCGAGAACTGCTGGGTCGCGGCCTCCCAGATCGCCAGCAGCACCACCATCATGCCGATTGGATAGACCCAGGCGCCGATCTTCTCGCGGCGCGCCTGCTCGCGGCGCCGTTGCCGGATGCCGGCTTCGATGGCGCCGCCATCGCCCGACACGCGAGCGCCGGCCAATCCGGAAGAATTGGTTGCATGGCCCA
>Ga0070730_10005082_pt1 | contig 11405 bp, 11 predicted proteins | sample Coa_R1_3_FD_66447 | JGI IMG/M metagenome (GOLD analysis project Ga0070730, IMG submission 66447) | Surface soil microbial communities from Centralia Pennsylvania, which are recovering from an underground coalmine fire - Coalmine... | ecosystem: Environmental > Terrestrial > Soil > Unclassified ... | reverse complement strand
TCGCGTGGTGAGGACCGGCCGCCCGGTTAAACGATTCGTCAGGCTGGAGCGGGCCTAATAGCCTGCTTGCCATGCCCGTTGACGTGTCGAGGTTCACTGCCGTGCTGCGTGATTTGGGCGTGGCAGGTGAGGTGGTGGAATTGCCCGAGCGCGCGCCGACGGCCGCGACCGCGGCGGCCCAGCTCGGCTGTGAGGTGGGCGCCATCGCGAACAGCCTGGTCTTCAGCGCGGACGGCGCGCCGCTGCTCGTCATGACCAGCGGCGCCCACCGGGTGGACACGGCCAAGGTCGCGGCCCTGGTCGGGGCGTCTTCTGTGCGCCGGGCCGACCCCGACTCGGTCCGGGCCTGGACGGGCCAGCCGATCGGCGGGGTCGCCCCGGTCGGTCATCCTGTGCCGATCCGGACCCTGGTTGACCCCTGGCTGGACAAGTACGACGTGATCTGGGCGGCCGGCGGGCATCCCCACTGCGTGTTCCCCACGTCTTACGACGAGCTGATCCGCATCACGGGGGGTACCCCGGCCGACGTCGGCGAGTAGCGGCGCGTTAGCGGCGGCGAGCAGCCAGGTAGGCGGCGACCACCTCGGCGGGCGGGGCGCTGGGTCCGTGCCGCGCCTGGCCGTACCGCTGAGTGGTGCGCGGGTCGGCGTGACCCATGACCCGCTGGAGATCACTGAGCGACCCGCCGGCGTCGAGGTACAGGGCCGCGAACGAGTGCCGCAACGCGTCGGGACCGAGATGGCCCGCCAAGTCGTCCGGCAGGCCAGCCCGCGCGGCCGAGCGGCGCACCAGCCGCCACACGTCGGCAGGGAACAGCCTGCGCCCCGACCCGGTGGCGAACAGCGGCCGCCGCACTGGTGCGCCACGCCGTCCCCGGCCGCCCGCCAGGTCCGCCCGCCGAGACAGGTAGGCGTCGATCCGGGTCGCGACCAACCCGGGGAGCGCCAGGCTCCGGTGCTGGCCATCCCCACGGGTGACCCGCAGCACGAGGTGTCCCCGTTCGGTGCCGAGGTCCTCGACGTCGGCACCGATGACCTCACTGAGCCGGGCGCCGGTGAACAGCAGTACCGCGACCAGCGCCGCGGTGCGGGCACGCTGCGGACCGGGCGCCGCGTCGGCCGCGCGTAGGAGCGCCACCGCCTGATCCCGGTTTAGGCCAGGGGCGGTCAGAGCGGCCGCGGCGGTTCTGGGCCGCGCGATGCCGACCGCCGGGCTGACGGCGATGTGCCCGCGCGCGGCCAGCCAGGCGTACCAGCCCGCCACGGCGGCGAGCCTGCGGGCCACGCTCGCCGGGGCCAGCCCAGCGGCGTCCAGCTGCCTCGCATACATGGCCACGTGCAACCCGGAGACGCCGGTGACCGGATGCACTCCCCTGGCCTGACACCACGCCAGCCACGACGGCGCGCGCCCGGCCTGGCGCCGAGGGGTGACCCCGATATCGCGGGCATACGCGGTCCTGGTGTGTTCCGAGCGCTTGGAGGCCAGCCAGCCGAACACCAGAAGGGTCACCGCATCGGCATCGGCCGCCGCGGCGACGAGCCTCACTCCCGGGGGATGGCCGCTACCCATGAGTTGTGACTGTGTCCCGGTAGATCCTAGATAATCGCGATTATCTGAGATTCTTCATGATTTGTTTCCAGGCCCGATCGTCGGTGCCATCCGCCCAGGTCAGTGCGTCTTACGACCAGAGGCGACCGCTGGGCTTCGGCCCTGTGGGCTCTTGCCGGGTAACGAAGGCATGCCTAAGCTACGCGCCGTGGAGGGGAACGTTGCCATCCTCCCGGCGGTAGGGCTATCCCGGCTGTGGAGGCTGGCCCTGCGGGCGGCAATATACGTCTGCGGGGGTGTCGTCGTCGCGTTCCTCCTTACCCTCATCCTTGCCCGGCCGGCTGCCGCGCAGACCACAGGTCAGCCAGGCACGACTGGCGCCTGCGCGGCCGGTGCCAGTTCGGTCGTAGCCCAGGCGGCCGACAGCGTAGCGTCTCAGGTCACGTCGGTCTTGCCGGCCCAGGGCGGTTCGGCGTCGACCGCCACGGCTGCAGCCCCGACTGCCGTGGCGGCGGCCCCGTGCGCGGCTCCGGCTCCGGTCACGTCGGTTCCTGCCACCCAGGGCACGGTCGGGGGCACGAGCGCGGCTAGCCCGGTTGACGTGCCACCGCCGGTCGTGGCATCGACGGGATCGTCCTCCTCGATCGCAGCAGCGCCGACCGCGGCCACCGCTCCCGGCAGCGGAGTCGTCCAGGCCTTGCCAGGCGCCGCGCAGAGCGCGGCCGACCCGTCGCAGGTGGCAGGCCAGTCGAATCAGGCTGGCCAGTCCGCGGTCAGCGGGGCGGTCTCCGCCGTGGCCGGCACGGTCACCCAGACCGCCTCAGGCACCGTCAGCGCCGTGGCCGGCACGGTCACCACGCTCACCAGCGGCGCGTTCCCGGCCGTCCGCCGCCTGGCAGACGGTGCGCTCCGGACGGTCACGGGCCTTACCGGAACCGCTCAGCCCACGGTTACCGGCATGGTCGGCGGCATCGTCCCAGCTGTCACCGATACCGTCACCCGTTCGGTCGGCGGCCCTCTCGGTGGCATCGTCCAGGCGGTGACCGTCCCGCCGCTCACAGCGACGACTTCAGCACAGCCAGTCGGCGGCGGGGCCACAGCGAGCGGGCTTCCGGTTATGGCCGGGACAGCCTCAGGCACGGGGATGACCACCCACGGCGTTTCCTCGCCAGGCTCCTCCTCGGGCGCTTCTTCGTCGGGCGGCCCGGGCGTGGGTGGATGGCTGACCGGACACACCGCAGCGGGCGGAATGTCGGCTACCTCAGGCGAGGACTTCCCGTTCGCCCCAGGCCAGCCGGGGAAGAACCCAGCGCCGTGGGCGCTCGTCGGGCTGCAGTCCTCACCGGAGACGGGCAACGGCTCTGGGTCGGGGAGCGGATCGGGCCTGGCGGCCCTGCTGACAGCCGTACTAATCGTGACGCCTGGCGTCCTGTGGCGACGTCGCGCTGCATTTTCCCGGCCACGCTCGGCGTGGCTTCGCGCTCTCGAGGTTCCCGGCTAGCTGGCCCGACGGCCAGCGTCATCCGGGCCACGTTCCTGGTCCGGTTCAGTCCGGAAACCTCAGCAGAAAGAGAGCTTCACCAACATGTCTGCACAATCTTCCAGCATGCACAAAATCGTGGGATCCGTCCGGTCTACGTTCGGCCGGATGGCGAGGACGTCTCAGTCCTTCGTGGCCGCCGCGCGGCTGCATCCTGCGGGTTTCGCCGTGCCGAGCGCGGTTATCGCGGTAGCCGTCGCCTTTGTCACGTTCGTGACGGCGGTCGTGCTACGGGTAATGCCGCCGAACCTGTTCGGCACCGGTTCCCCACCGATCATCCACCCGAGCGCGAGCCAGCCGCGGCACCGGCCGCATCAGCAGCCGGTCCTGGCCGGGCCGCCCATGCTGCGGCTCCCGGCCGGGAGCCGGGGGCAAGGCCCGGCCGGGAGCCGGGGGCACAGCTCGACCGGGAGCAACGGAGCGGGCGCACCGCCCGTGACACTCTCCACGTCCCCCATCAGAATTCCGGCCACCTCCGGTCTTATCGTTACGGCACCACGCAACCCGGCGTCCGGCTCGCCCGCGACCACGCCGGCCACCGTGTCCGTCACGGTGGGCACTAGCGGTCCGGTCTCGCAGGTACGCCAGACGGCGACGTCCGTGGTCAGGACCACGGCAACGACCGTGGGCCAGGCGGTGCAGGGTGCCACCGGTGCCATCGGGACGGCGACGGGAACGGTCGGGACCGTGACCGGGACCGTGCGGATGGTGACCGGGACCGTCGGGGCCGTGACTGGGGCCGTCGGGGCCGTGACCGCAACAACCGGGACGGCGACAAAGACGGTCGGTCTGGCCGTGTCGGCGGCCGGGTCTTCCGAGTCGGCGGCCGGGTCTGCCGTGACGGTGGCCGGGTCTGCCGAGTCGGCGGCCGGGTCTGCCGTGTCGGCGGCCGGCGTCCAGGTATCGCTGGGCAGTTCGGGTTCGGCTGCGGGCGGTTCGGCTCAGTCGGCTTCGCCCACCGGGCAGAAGCCGGCCGCGACGGTGACGGTCAGCGGTTCGGGCCCGGCCGGGAACGGCTCGTCGCAGCCGGTGGTGAGCCTGCCGGTCTCCGTCCCGGGTCTGGGTTAGCTCACCGTGATCCGCATACTTATCGCCGAGCACGCGGCCCTGCTCAGGGCGGGACTCGTAGCCTGCATGTCGCGAGAACGCGATATCGAGGTGGTGGCCGAGGTCGACGGCCGCGAAACGGTGCTACTCGCCGTTTCGTCGCTGCGGCCTGACGTGGTGGTCATCGACGACGAGATTGCCAGCGACGACGAGTTCGCTGTCATCCACGCCATGTACTCCGCCAGCCCGTCCTGTCGCACGCTCATCATGGCCACCAAGCCTCGACCGTGCGATCTGCGCAAGGCGGTCGCGGCCCACGCGACCGGCTTCGTGAGCAAGGACGCGTCGCCGGAAAGGATCGGCGCCGCTATCCGCCAGGTCGCTAAGGGGAGAAAGGCCCTCGATTCCGACCTGGCGTTCGCGGCGCTCGACAGCCCCGTCAACCCGATGACACAACGAGAACGCTCGGTCCTGCGGCTCGCCGCGGCGGGCGCGCCCACCGCCGAGATCGCCAGGCAACTATGCCTGGCGGCCGGCACCGTCCGTAATCACATATCGAGCGCGATAACTAAGCTCGGCGCGCGCAACCGGGTGGACGCCATCCGGATCGCCGACGGCTCGGGCTGGATCTAACCCTGGGTCTCCCGGCCAGGGTCCCCCTCCACCCCGGCCGGGAGACGCGTTCCTCACGCCGTGGGCGCATGAGCAGCCCATAGACGCACCGGTCCGCCGTCGGTCGACTCGCCGCCGGCGGACTGGGCGTGAACCAGCGTGGCATAAGCACCCTGGCGGGCCAGAAGATGCTCGTGCGCCCCGGCCTCGACCACCTGGCCCTGGTCCATGACGAGGATCAGATCTGCGTTGCGGACGGTGCTCAGCCGGTGCGCGATCACGATCGTGGTCGCCGAGAGCGCCTCGAGGTTGCGGTAGATCTGCCGCTCCGTCAGCGTGTCAAGCTCACTCGTCGCCTCGTCGAGCAGCACGATCGACGGCTGGTGAACCAAGGCGCGGGCGAGCGCGATTCGCTGGCGCTGCCCGCCGGAGATCGAGGCCCCGCCATCGTGCAGCCTGGTGTCGTAAGCCATCGGCATCGCGGCGATGTCGTCGTGGACGCACGCGATCCGAGCCGCCTCGGTGATTGTCTGGAGCGGCAGCTCGGGGTCGGTGAGCGCGATGTTCTCCCGGATCGAGGCGCCGAACAGGTAGGGGCGCTGGGTGACGATGCCGACCTGACGGCGGACGGATCCGGCGTCCAGGTCGATCAAGTCCTGGCCGTCGAACTCGATCCGGCCGGACGTCGGCTGGTACAGGCCGAGCAGCAGGTGCGCGAGCGTCGACTTCCCCGATCCGGACCGGCCCACGATGCCGACGTGCTGGCCGGGCTGGATCTCCAGGCTCACGTGGCTGACCACGGCGGGACCGGCTGAGCCGTAACGGAATGACACGTCCTCGGCCCGGATCCGGCCACTGAGCCGCGGCGCCGCGCGGACCCTCCGTCCCTGCTGTTCCCGCGGGGTGTCCAGTACGTCGTTGATGCGGTGCATGTAGCTGGGCAGCTGCTGCAACTGCAAGCCGCTGGCCACCAGGCTGGCCAGCGGGTCGAGGAACCCGGCGCCGAGGGCCGAGGCGCTGAGCATCGTTCCGAGCGACAGGTGCCCGCCGAGCACCTGGAAGGTGCCGACCAGCAAGATGACCAGTGGCGAGGCCACCCGTAGCGTGCCCATGACCGAGCCGACCGCGGCCGTCAGGCGGCCGCGGGTCAGGTCGATGTTGATCTGGTCGGTGAACAGGTCACCCCAGTGGTCGGCGGCGCGGTGTTCGGCGCCGGACGCCTTGAGCGTTTCGATGCCGGCCAGCATCTCGTACGCGTAGCTCTGCGTATCGGCCTGGGCTTGCAGGCTGTTCGACATCAGCCGCTGGTTACGTCGCCAGGACAGCAGCAGCGTCGCGACCTGGCCCAGCGCGAGCAGGAGCACCACCACGGCGAGGACTGGGCTGATGACGCACAGCAGGATCAGGTACAGGCTGGCAAACGCGCCGTCGAGGACCGCGGAGAGGGTACCGGTGGCGAGGATGTCGCGGACCGCAGTGTTGCTCTGCAGGCGCATCATCAGGTCTCCCGAGGACCTGCGGAGGAAGAAGTCGTATGGAAGCTTGACCAGGTGATCGACGAAGCTCAGGGTCAGCCCCGCATCCAGCCTGGTGCGCAGCTCGACCAGCACGTTGGCGCGTAGGAAGGATGACAGGAAGCTGTACCCGATGACCACGGCGACGCCGACGGTGAACACGAACAGCAGACGATGGTCGTCCCGCGGCACGATCTCGTCGACGACAAGCGCGGTGAGTAGCGGGAGCCCGAGCGCGGCCAGCCTGATGACCAGGGAAGTCGCGATAACCCTGAAAATGTTCCCGGACTGACCGAGCATGGGCCGCAGGTACCGCCATGTGCCTTTCGCGCGGGGACCGCCCCGGTCGAAGGTCTCCGACGGCTCTAGCAAGATGGCCACGCCGGTATAGGCGCGGCGCAGGTCCTCACGCGATATGTTCCGCCGTCCGTGCGCCGGGTCGACCACTCGGATTCCGGCGCGCGTGGTTCGCTCGAACACCACGAAATGGTTGAACTCCCAGTGCAGCACCGAGCCGCGCGGTACGTGCCTGAGGTCGCCGAGGTCGGCCTGGACCCCGCGGGCCCGCAGCCCGCTGGCCCGCGCGGCGCGCACGAGAGACAGCGCGCTGACGCCGTCCCGGTCGGCACCGGTCAAATCTCGCAGCTCGCGGAGGTCGGCACGGTGACCGAAGTAGCCGAGCACCATGGCCAGGCAGGCTGCGCCGCAGTCGGCGTCCTCCAGCTGCCGGATGACCGGGACCTTCCGGCTCACGGTGCGGTCCCGTGACCGAGGATCGAGCGAAACTGGCGGGCCAAGACTTCGGCCAGCGACTCTGAGCGCAGCACCACGAGCACCTCGGTCCGCAGCGGCGGCTCCCGCTCAATCGGCGTGGCGGCCGAGCCCGGAACCAGCAATCCAGTCACCAGGATGGCGGGCTGGCTCAGCGGCGCCAGTCCCGCGGCCCGGATCGCGGCGGCATCGGCCAGTCGCACGCGCAAGTCTACGGCTCGGACCGATCGGCCGTTCGGAAGGGCGAAGGTGAGCCCCGGGGAACCCGCCAGATCCGGGGCGACTACGGCCGGCAGCAGGGCTGTCATCGTACCGGCTGGTCCATCGACCACCGCGGCTCCCGCGGTGGTCTCGCTAGTGCGGATGAACCACATACTGGCCGCCGCGGCTAGGACCAGGACCAGCGTTGCCCGGTAGGCCCAGCGGATCCACCGGCTCCCGAGGCGGACCAGTCCCCCGCGGGCGACTCGACCACGGGTCCGGAACTGCAACGCCTCCAGCCGGAAGATCGCCTCCGAACTAGTCGAGGCCAGCCGGACGGGCCGCGCGCGAGGCTGGTCGAGCAGCATCAATCCGGGCGAGCGCTGGGCGGACTCGCTGCGCACCCGGTCCATTGGGATCAGGTCGCGCCCGAGCGCCGCCTCGCCGAGCATCCTGTCCCACTCGCTCATCAAGCTCTCCGGTTAGCGTCAGCGGACGGTTGCGCTACAGGTGGCGATGCCCCGGCCGCGTACGGGACGGCCGGGGCATTGCTAGCCGGGACGGTGGGCATGCACATCAGCCGGCGCCGCTCGGGGCCAGCGTGGGCGCTCTCCGCCGTGACGGCGTTGGTTCACGCTGCACAATCCGCTAGAGGCAGACGACCACATCGATGTTGATGGCGATGTCGAGGCCGTCGTCATCGCAGCGCTCGCAGGGGTTCTTCTGGGGCTGGCAATCCGTGCTGCCGCCACCGACGACGCTCATGAGTTCTTCGTCGTCCAGGACGCGCAGCTCAAGGGTGTTGCTCATCACTAGCCTCCTAGCCAGTGGGATGTTGGACAATTCCAGATTCCCTGCCCTTTCCAGCCTGGCGCAAGTGGCCATTGTCATGATTAGGCCATGACACTTAACATGGACCATGACATTTGTCATGGATAAATCGGAAGTTAATCTTTTACCAGCTCCGGTAAGCTTTAATTTCCGTCTTGCGATGGGCTCGGTTGGACATTAGGTTAGACACATGACGATGCCGGAAACAGTATGCGGCGCAGTCTTTCAGTGCGAACTAGGCCGGGACGAAGTGCGCGAGGTAATGTCCGCTTCTGGCATTATCAGCCTGCTGCGCCGGTCCTGGCTGATCGCCGGCATCCTGTTCGGGGCCCTTCTGGTCGCCGCGCTGGTGCTGCTCCGCGCCGTGGCTGCCCGGCCCGCCTCGGGCGGCAGTCATCACGAACTCCTGGTCACCGAGTTGGCCGCGGGCAGCGCCCTGTGCGCATTGCTCGTCCTGTCGAGCCTCCAGCGGGTGTGGCGACTGTCGCCCGGACGCCAGGCCACCCGCGCGCTCGTAAGCGGCGTGTGGCAGCGCGGGATACACGAGTACAAGCTTCTGGTCGAGGGTGTCGCCTGGCATTGTCCGGACGGGTCGGCCACCTTCCTGCCGTGGTCCGCGCTGACCGGCGTCCGCGAAACCAAGCGGCTGTTCCTCCTGCTCGACCAGGAGGGTCGTCACGTGCGGGGGTTCATCCCGAAGGCCGCACTGGCCCACGTGCCGCCAGAGGTCGGAATCGTCCATCTGATCCGTGACCAGATCATGACCGGTAAATCACCCGCCCGGCTTACGCCAGAGCAAGGAGTAGCGCCACAGCAGGTGACGGCGGTAGCGCACGCCGGGGAGCAGTTCGTTAGCGATCGCGCGGACCTGGCTCCAGGTCATGTCGGGGTCCTTGATCGGGGCGCCTGAATGGCCCTCGTGGTAGACGGCCCGGTAGATGAGGTTGACCGGCGCGGCGGGCACTTCCGCCACGAGGTCTTTGAGTGACCCGTTGGAGGCCAGGCCGATGACCGCGAGGCGGCCACCGGGCCTGAGCACCCTGACCATGGCGGTCAGCGCCGCGGCGAAGTCCATGTGGTGCAGTGAGGTGTTCGCGCAGACGAAGTCGTAGCTGGCCTCGGCCAGGGGGTACGCGAGGAAGTCGGCGGCTACGAAGCTGACGTGGCCTGAGCGCTCGCCTGCGCCTGCGCCCTGCGGTTGCGCCTGCGCTTGTGTCTGCTCCTGGGCTTGTGCCTGTTCCTCCGCCCGCGCCTGCTCCTGCGCCTGCGCCCGCTCCTGGGCCAGGGCAATCATCCGGTCGGCGCGGTCGATCCCGGTGACCTCGGTGCAGCGTTCGGCCAGGCGGAACGCCAGCATGCCGTCGCCGCAACCGACGTCGAGCGCTGGACCGCACCGGGGCGGAACCGCGCCAAGGATGACCGGCTGGTAATGGATGTTGTGGTTCCAGTACTCGGCCTGAGCCATTAGCTGCCCTGCTGCCTTTCCCGCGTACGGACGATACCGTTGGCCACATGCGCGCGCTCATTATCGTCGACGTACAGAACGACTTCTGCGAGGGCGGATCGCTGGCCGTAGCCGGCGGGGCCGCCGTGGCCCGCGGGGTCAGCGAGCATCTCGCACAGGGTCATGAACATGAATACGCACACGTCGTGGCGACCAAGGACTTCCACGTCGACCCGGGCAGCCATTTTTCCGACCACCCGGACTATGCGGACTCCTGGCCGCCGCACTGCGTGGCCGGGACGCCGGGCGCGGACTTCCACCCGGACCTGGACACCAGCGCGGTCGAGGCCGTGTTCTTCAAGGGGGCACACGCGGCGGCTTACAGCGGGTTCGAGGGCGTTGACGAGGCGGGGACACCGCTCGCCGACTGGCTGCGCGCTCGTGACGTCGATGAGGTCGACGTGGTGGGCCTGGCCACCGACTACTGCGTGCACGCCACCGCCGCGGACGCGGCCCGGGCCGGGTTCGCCACCCGGGTCCTGCTGGACCTCACCGCGGGTGTCGCCGCGGAATCCACCGCGAAGGCCATCGAGGATTTGCGCTCGGCCGATGTGGAGCTGACCGGGGAACCGCGCGGCGCCTCTTAGCGAGGCTGCCGGTGGATGCGGATGTGACACCGTGCGCCCACCGGGCGGGTTACCCGGGTGCAGGGGGTGGGCTGTGGCTGCGGATGATCTTCCCGCCGGGGCTGGTGACCTGGCTGGTCCCGTCCGGGAACACGGTGAGCTGCCAGCCCATCTGGTGGAGCACCACGTGATGGTGCCACCAGCAGTACAGTTTCAGACCTGCCAGGCTCGTGTGCCCGCCGTCCTGGCGGTGCACGACATGGTGCGGCTCGCACCCGGACGCGGGCTGGTCGCAGCCGCCAGCGAACTGGCACGTCTGATCCCGCAGCGCCACCAGGCGCCGCAGGTGGACGGGGATGTCGTCGGTCTGGCCGACGTCCAGCGGCAGCGAGGGCCCGTTCAGGCCCTTCCCGAGCAGGTTGCGGCGCAGGAAGGAGGCGACGCCGCCGGGGCCGGAGACGATCTGCAGGACGGTGGCCAGGATCTGGTGCTCGAGCATGGCCAGCACCTGCGCCGCCCGGCCGTCCTGCCCGGCCTGCTCGTCCTGCCCGGCTTGCCCGCCCTGCCGGGCCTGCCCGCCCTGCTCGCCCTGCTCAGGGTCCTGGCCCGGACCGGCCGGGATGATCGTGCCGTCTCCGGCACCGCAGCCGTCCGGCGGACGCAGACCCGCCTGCTGGTCCGCGCGTGCCGGGCTGCCGGGACCTGCCGGGCTGTCCGGGCCGCCGGTGCGGGCGGATGCGTGCCGGCGCAGGTGGTCGTATTCCACGCACAGGCCGATCAGGACGTCCACCGCACCCAGGTCCAGGTCGGCGGTGACCACCGGGACCAAGATCGCGTCACAAGCCACCGTCCGGGCCGCGTCGCCCTCCAGCCAGGCGCCCCCGTCCCCGGTGCTGACCGACGCGGCGGCCCGCTGGGCGGCCCACCGGGCCCGGTAGTCCGTTATCCACGCCTGCTGCAGCTTGGAGTCCACGTCCAGCTCGCACAGGTCCGCGAAGGACATGTGCACCAGCGCTTTCACCGGCTGCCCGGCCCGCTGCGGGAGCAGGCCGGAGGCTAGCAGGCGCTTCATCGCCTCGCCCAGCGCGTCGTGGTAGCGCTGCGCGCGGGTCCGCAGGTCCCCGGCCCCGGCCGGGGCGGACAGGGCGTCCAGGACCGCTTGCACCATGGCCGTGCACTCGGGGGTGAGGTCGCCGCGGAGGACCCCGGCGCCGTCCAGGGTGGTGTCGAGGAACAGGGCCCGGTCCAGGGCTGGGTCCCGGCCGTCGGGG
>Ga0070730_10005081_pt1 | contig 11406 bp, 9 predicted proteins | sample Coa_R1_3_FD_66447 | JGI IMG/M metagenome (GOLD analysis project Ga0070730, IMG submission 66447) | Surface soil microbial communities from Centralia Pennsylvania, which are recovering from an underground coalmine fire - Coalmine... | ecosystem: Environmental > Terrestrial > Soil > Unclassified ... | reverse complement strand
CCAGGTCGTCCGGCAGCGCGGTGGACCCGACGACCACGGTGTAGACGGGGATCTGCCGGTTCCCGAGCATCTTGGCCGCGCCCAGGGGGGAGGAGCCCTCGTTGTGCTGGCCGTCGGAGATGAGCACCGCCGCGATCCGCTCCGCCTCCTTGTCCGTGATGCGGCTGCGCAGCCCGTCGGAGAGGTTCGTCGTCGGAGAGGCCGGATCCATCGCGAGCGAGCGCGGGGCCTGGACGGAGCCCTCGGAGATCTCCGTGCCGGAGCTCCACAGCGGCTGCGGCGTCTTTCCGCCCAGCGCGAGGAGCTCGACATGATGCTTCTCGGCGAGCTTTTCGAGCAGGGTCTTCGCCCCGCCCGTCAGCATGACCTCGACGCGCTTCCAGCGCGAGAGGGAGTCGAACTTCTGGACGGCCGCGACGATGGCGGGGTCGGACGGCGCGGCCACGCGGGAGGCGTAGTTCGAAAACGCGTCCCGGAGCTCGCGCTCCCAGTTCGAGGAGGCGGTCATGAGGCCCTGGAGGGCAAGGATCGATTTGCCGGGGTCGCCCTCGCGGGCTTTGGCCGCGAGCGTCTGGGCCGGAGCGAGAAGCTCCGCGCGGAACCGGGCGACCAGGGTCTCCATTGCCCGGCCCGGCGACTCGGCCGACGTGGCCGGCGACGACAGGCGCGAGCCGGGGATGGGCCGCTCCATCTTGCCGTCAGGCATCTGCCAGCCGACCGCGACCGAATCCTCGCCCGTCGACTCCTTGTGGAGCGCTTCGATGTAGTACTTCTTCCCCGCCTCCAGGCGGAGCGGCGCCGACTTCTGCTCCGGGTTCACGTCCCACTGGCGAGAGCCCGTGAAGGTCGACACTTTCGCCACCAGCTGGCGGTGCGACGGGTCGGCGTCGGCACTGACCCACAGCTCGCACTGGTCGTCGCCGCTGATCCAGAATGTGTAGGACCCGGTGGCGTTCGGATGGATGTAGCCGCGCATGCGCGTCCCGTAGTTATCGCCCCAGTTGATGGGCGCCTCGAACGACTCGGGGTTCGAGATGCCATCGGGCTTGGACGGGAAGTTCGGATGGCGAGTGAGGTCCGAGACGGCGCCTCCGGGGATCCCCGTCCAGTACTCGCGGAGGATGACGCCCTTCCGCTCCAGCGCCGCGCCGCCCGTGTCGGCCTTGACGCCCGACAGGAGCCGGAAGGCCTCCTCGGCCTCGACGGCGAAGGCGCGGGCCGATTCGCGCCACTTGGCGGGATCGGCGTTGTCGCCCCCCGCCGCGCGGCGGCCCCGGGCCAGGGCATCCGCCGAATCGGCCAGCTGCGTGTCGAGCGCCTCGGGCGCCAGCCACCCGGCGCGCCTGGCCGTGAGCAGCTTGCGCGCCACGTCCATCGACTCGTCCGTGAACTTCATGCTCTGGGACGCGTCCACGAAGACCAGGACGCGTCCGCGCTCGCCCACCACCTTCCGGTGATGGAGCACAGGGCCCGTCAGCATGAGCACCGCGAGGAAGACGACCAGCATCCGGATCACCGGAAGCATCCAGCGCAGGCGGGTCAGGTTCGTCCGGGTCTCGCGCCGGTAAAGCGCCCAGGCGAGGCCCGCGAGCACGAGCGCGACGGCCGCGCCGACCCACGGGTTCCAGTCGCCCATGAAGCGAAGGTTCATCTAGCTCTTCCTCCGGGCGAAGGCCTGCTCGAGGAGCATCTCGAGGAAGACGAGGCCGAGCACGGCGACCAGGAGGCCCTGCCAGATCTCCTGGCCGAAGCGGCGCTGCTGGTCAAGAGCGCGGTACTCGCCGAAGGATTTCACGACCGAGGCCCCCATAGCCTTGGCCACGCCCTGGATTTCCGCCTCCGACAGCTGCGAGAGGTCGGACTCCTTCCGGTCGACGTTCACGACGAAGTGGATGCGGTTGTTGTTCGGGGCGTCCAGCACGTAGAGTCCGGGCTTCTGGGTCTCGGAGAACTCGGCCATGGCGCGGGTTCCCTTCGCCTGGATGGGGATCTCCCGCGCCTTCCCCTCGGGATCGGTCAGGATGGCCTTCCGGCCCGCGTCCGCAGCCGGGAGGAACGCGACGAGCGGCTTCCCGACGTCGACGTTCCGCGGCGGGTAGACCTTCGACGCCAGGTAGGTCACCAGCTGCTGCATGAGCGGGAGGTAGAACGGCCGGGCCGGGAGGTTCGTCCATTCGGCGTCGCAGGGCACCGCGCACTCGATGATGCGGCCCTCCCCGTACTTCTTCTCGACCAGGAAGGGATCTCCCGTGTCGAGGCGCGCCAGCACCGTGACGCCCGAATCGCCCGGCTTCCCGGTCTCCTCGCGCATCTTGTACCAGAGGCGGATGTCCGCCTCGGAAAGGTTCCCGTTGCGGGGGTCGTTGAACATCTCCAGCGCCGGATGCTCGTAGTGCTGGGACACGATCGTCGCGCGCACGCCGGAGTTCGTCGAGCCGGAGAGGGACACCACCGGCAGCGGCAGGAGGCCCTTCCCCCCGCCCATGAACGTGGTGTTGTACCAGGCGCTGTTGATCCGGTTGCCCGGAAAGATGAGCAGGCCCCCGCCCTCACGGACGAAGCCCTCGACCGCCTTGAGCTGGACGTCGTTCAGCTGCGACACGTTCGCGAGCAGCGCCACGCGGGACTCGGCGAGCGACTTCGCGTCGAGCTCGCGCGCGTCGATGGTCTTCGTCGTGATCAGGTCCGCCATCTCGACCTTGGCGTTCCCGAACGGATGGAGCGCGATTTCGACGAAGTCCGTCTCGCCCATCAGGGGCTCGGGATTCATGTCGCCGCTGACCAGGAGCACCGGGAGGCGGTCCCAGACCGGGACCGACGCCATCATCGCGTTGTCGGCGACGAGCGCGTCGGCTTCGGCGATGACCTCGATCACGTGCGAGCCGGAGGTGTCGAACGTGTGGGTGAACAGGACCTGGCCCTTCTCGCGGGGGCCGAGCGAGGTCTGCGAGACCGAGCGCTCCTTGCCGTCGACCTTGAAGATCACGCGCATGTCCTGGTACTGCCCTTCCCCGTAATTCTGGAGGCTCGCCCGCACGCGGAGCTGCTGGCCCACTCCGAGGATCTGCCGGTTGGGCTCCAGTTTCTCCACCGCGACGTTGTCGGTGACCTCGGTCCCCACGTGGAAGAAGGTGAGGCGCGGCGGAGTCTTGCCCTCCGCCATCTGCCCCGCGATGCGGGAACGCTCGGAGGCGGGCAGGCCGCCCATCTCCGACCAGGTCACCTTCTGAAAGTCGGTCAGCACGATCACCTCGCGGTTGAGGTGATTGAGGCGGGGCTGGACCGCCCGGGCCACCTGGAAGGCCTCCGGAACCGTGGCCGCGCCGTAGCCCGACCGGAGCCGCCCCAGTTCGCCGCGCACTCGGTCCAGGTCGAAGGTCGGATCGTCCAGGAGCGACGAGGCCCCGCCCGCCATCTGAATGATCGCGACGTCCGAGCCGGGGACGAGGTTGTCGACGATCTGCCGCGAGGCCTCACGGGCCTTCTGGAAGTTCGAGTTGGCGGGCCCGCCGGCCTCCATCGAGTAGCTGTTGTCGAGGATGAGGACGGTGGAGATCTTCTTGTTCTCCAGGAGCGGCGAGAGCCCCGTGATGACCGGCCGGGCCATGCACAGGGCCAGGGCCACCGGGATCGAGCAGCGGATGAGGAGCAGGATCAGCTGCTCGAGCTTGAGGCGTTTGGTGTTCTTCCGGAGCACCGCCTCCAGGAGGTGCATCGCCCCCCAGGGGACGATCTTGAACTTGCTGCGGTGGAAGAGGTGGATGATGACCGGGATGGCGACGGCGGCCATTCCCGCGATCAGGGCGGCGTTCAGGAAGGTCATGGCTTAGCGCCGCATCCTCAGGGTCAGGTATTGGGCCAGCGCTTCGGCGTAGGGCTGGTCGGTCACCAGCGGCACCAGGTCGATGCGGTGGCGGTGGCAGCCCTGCTTGAGCTCGGCGCGGAAGTTCTCCAGGTTCTCGAGGTACGCCGCCCGCAGGTGGTTGGGGTCCACGAGGTACTTCTTCCCGTCCACCTCGAGGCAGTCGAAGCGGGTCCACTGGCGGAAGTCGAATTCCAGCTCGGTGCGGTCCCAGATCTGGAAGATGACGATCTCGTGGCGCGCGTGTCGCATGTGGGCGAGCGAGGTCAGGAGCTTGGTGACGTCGCCGAAGCAGTCGGACAGGATGACGATGAGGCCCCGGCGGTGGAGGCGCGGGACGAGGTCGTGGAAGACCTCGGCGAGCTCAGTCTCGCCGCCGGACTTGGTGGCGTCCAGCTCGTTGATCAGGACCTTGAGGTGGCTCGTCTGGGCCCGCGGCGGGATGTAGCGCCGGACCTTGGTATCGAAGGTGACCAGCCCGACGCTGTCCTGCTGGCCCAGCATGAGGTAGGCGAGGCAGGCGGCCAGGCGCTGGGCGTAGACGAGCTTCGAGCGCCCCTGGGGGCTCCCGTAGGCCATCGAGCCGCTCGCGTCGAGCAGCATCGTGCAGCGGAGGTTGGTCTCCTCCTCGTACTCCCGGATGTAGAAGCGGTCGGTCTTTCCGAAGATGCGCCAGTCCAGGTGCCGGATCTCGTCGCCGGGGACGTACTGCCGGTGCTGCTTGAACTCGACGCTGAAGCCCTTGTGGGGCGAGCGGTGCAGGCCGGTGCAGAATCCCTCGACCACGAGCCGGGCCAGGATCTGCAGATTCGAGATCTTGCTGAGATCGGCCGGCGTCAGGAACTCGGAGAGCTGTGCCATCCTCGCTGCGCTTTCTCGGTGTCCGCTTCCGCCTAGAGGATCTTCTTCGAGTCGCCGCGGGGAGTCGCATCGAGGATCTTCTGGATGATCTCGTCGACGGTGACCCCTTCGGCCTCGGCGTTGAACGTGGGCACGATGCGGTGGCGCAGCACCGGGATCGCCAGAGCCGCGACGTCGTCCAGCGTCACGTGGAAGCGGCCCTGCAGGACCGCGCGGACCTTGCCGCCCAGGATCCACTGCTGGCAGGCACGGGGACCGGCGCCCCAGCCGATCAGCTCCTTCACGAAGGCCGGCACGCCCGGGTCCTTCGGCCGCGTCTTGCGGACCACGTCCAGAACGAAGTCCATCACGTGATCCGGCACGAGCACCTTGCGGACGGTCTCCTGGCAGGCCATGATCTCGGCGCCCGTGATCACGCCTTCCATCGTCGCCGAGTGGGCGCTCGTGGTGCGCTGCACGATCTGGCGCTCCTCGTCGCGCTTGGGGTAGTCGACCTTGACGAGGAACATGAAGCGGTCCTTCTGGGCTTCCGGGAGCGGATAGGTGCCTTCCTGCTCGATCGGGTTCTGCGTCGCCAGGACGAAGAAGGGCTCCTCGAGGTTGTAGGTCTTGCCGCCGACCGTGACGGAATGCTCCTGCATCGCCTCGAGCAACGCCGCCTGGGTCTTCGGCGGAGTGCGGTTGATCTCGTCCGCGAGCAGCATCTGCGCGAAGATCGGGCCCTTCTGGAAGTTGAGGACCCGGCGGCCGGTCTGCGGATCCTCCTGGATGATGTCGGTCCCGGTGATGTCCGCGGGCATCAGGTCGGGCGTGAACTGGATGCGCCGGAAGGAGAGGGTCATGACCTGCGAGAGGCCGCGGACCATGAGCGTTTTGGCCAGTCCCGGCACGCCTTCCAGGAGGCAGTGGCCCTTGGCGAGGATCGCGATCAGGAGCTGCTCGATCACCTCGTCCTGGCCGACGATGAGCTTGGCCAGCTCGGCCTTGATCTTCTTGTAGGAGACGACCAGGGCCTCCGCGCGCTTCACGTCCTCGGGCAGGGGCTTGGGGATCTCGGCGCTCCGGGGCGCTGGGGTCTGGACCTGCGGGGGATTCGCCATGGACATGCCCTCCGTGTGTTAGCGGGATTCTTCCTTGAGGACTTTCACTTTGAACGAGGAGAAGCTGCAGGCCGAGCGGACGGTCTGCAGGCCCACCTGGGTCATCGGGCCCTCGAGCTCGAAGACGTTTTCGATCATCCATCCGTCGGGCTCCCGATCGCCCTGCCAGATCTTGCCGCGGAGCACCGCCTCGGCGCCGCGCTTCCGCTCGATCGAGAGCTTGAGGCGGTAGGTGCCCTCGCGGCCGTGCTCGAACGGGATCGCCGAGATCCCCGGGAACTCGAAGACCGACGTGCCCTCGGGGCCCTGCGCGGAGCGCAGGACGACGTTGCGGTCCCGGAACATCGCCTCCAGGCCGAAGCCCCAGGTGCCCCGGTCGATCGCCGTGTCCGGCGTCGCCTGGTCCACGTCGACCACGACCTCGATCACGAGGCTGTCCTTCTCCTCGCTCTCGGCGCGGCAGAGGATCGACGAGGCGCCGCCCTCCGCCAGCCGCGAGACGCGGCTCTGCCGGACCGTGCGGCCCTCGACCGTCCACTCGCCGTCGCCGGACGTGACGCCGGCGCCCAGATCGATGTCCAGGTAGCGCACGCCGCCGGGGAGCGGAGCCGGATCGAGCGGCTTCCCGGGGGCCGCCACGGCGAAGTAGCCGGAGCGGACCAGGATCGTCTTCTTGTCGTCGATGCGGGTGAAGTTGACCGCCCCCTCCTCGACCTGGAGGCGCGTGGCCTCGGATTCGGCGGCCAGCGCGAAGCGGGTGCCGAGCACGGCGACCTCGGCATGCGCGGTCCGGAGCAGCATCGCCTTCCCCGCGGGCTGCTTGGCGACGTCGGCGACCAGCCCCCCCCGCTCGAGAGTCACCAGCTTCCGGGTCCGGTCCTTCTCGTCGGTCAGGCGGCGCACGACGGCGTCGCCCCCGATCTCCAGTCGCGTGTGGTCGGGGTAGTCGAGCACCACCGAGCTGCGCGGGCCCTCGGTGAGGATCGCCTGGCCTTCCAGGATCGCGCGGCCGGGCTTGGCGGGAGTGCGGTCGGCGGGCGACTGGCTGAAGACGAAGACCTCGCCCTGCACGCGGCGGAGCAGGGCGACCACGCCGGGGCCGTCAGGCGAGGGCAGCGTCTTGTCCAGAGGCCGGGCGACGAGCTCGACGTCCTTCCCCGCCACCGCGTAGGTGTCCGCGTGAACGGCGATCGTCTTGTGGTCCTTGCGGCTGGTGAAGTCGGCCAGGCCGCGGCGGACCTCGACCCGGGCGAAGTCGGACGCGCTCAGCAGGCGGACATCGCCTTCCCGGATCCGTAGCTCCGAGTGCGGCGTCATCGCCGTGAAGGGCTCCGCCTGGAGAGGCACGGCGATCTCGCACTCGCCCTTCGTGAGGTCGATGCGCTTCGAGGCGCCGCCCTGAACGAAGTGGAAGACGGCCGGTCCCCTGAGCTTGAGGCGCGTGGGGTCGTCGGCGAAGCCGATGCGCGTCTCGCCCGGCTCCTCGAGGGTGAGGCGGTCGCCCGACACGAGGGCCATGTCGACCCGGACCGGGAGCAGCTGGCCGTCGCGGTTCAGCTTCGCGCCGGGCCCGACCGAGAGGAGGAACGCGTGCGAATCCGGGCCCAACGCCTTGGGGCCGGAAGGATACAGGGCCACGCCCAGGGCCACCAGAGCTGCCGCGGCGATCGAGCCGGCGACGGCCCAGGGAAGGATCCGGCGGCGCGGCATGCGCAGCGGGGCGGGAACCGGAGCCGGGACGGGACGCAGGGCCTCGGCGACCTCGGGCATCGGGTGAGGCGCGACCGGCGCGCGGCTCGCGGCGTCCTGGCGCCGCTTCTGGTCGGCCTCCTTCTTCACGGCGTCGAGGAGGTCGGACTTGAAGGAGTCCAGGGGATCGGCCCGCAGGACGGACAGCACCGACACCGTGACCTGCTGGTCGGCGGTGTCGTCGCCCAGGAGCACCCGGAGAGCCTGCTCGACCTGGCGCTGATCGGCCAGCTCGCGGACGAGGTCGGGATTGGCGCGCAACTCGGCCTCGAGCTGGGCCATGCCGGCCTCGTCGAGCTCACCGGCCACGAATCCGTCGATCAGTTCTTTGTCCGTCATGCCTTCTCCGTCGCCATCTTGTCCTGGACGCAATCCTTCAGCTGGCGGCGGAGGCGGCACAGCGTGGTCCGGACCCAGGCCGCGCTCTGGTCGACGCGGTCGGCGATCTCCTCGGTCGAGAAGGAGAGGTGGTAGCGCATCTGGATGAGCTGCTTGAGGCGCGGGGGAACTCGCTCGAGGCACTTCTCCAGCCCGTCGAGCTCCTTGGCAGAATGTTCCAGTGGCCTGACCGGGGCGACGTCGAAGACGCGCTTCTCGGCGTACTTGAGCTGGTTGGCCTGCTCGCGGCTGAAGCGCTGGATCTCGGCGCGGAGCAGGTTCCAGGCGATCGACTTCAGCCATGCGAAGAAGGAGGTGCCCCGCTGGAAGTCCTGGATGTGGTTGTAGGCGAAGACGTAGGTCTCGTGCGCGATCTCGTCGATCAGGTGCGGCACCGGCGCGTTCAGCGCGATCACGGCCCGGAGGCGGCGCACATGGATATCCATGAGGCTGCCGAAGGCTTCGAGGTTCCCCTCCTGCACCTTCTGGATCAGCGATTGCTCGTCCATCGTTCGCCCCTTTCGTTCGCCCTCACTCATAACGCAGCCTCGAAAAGGTGTTACACATTCGCATCCGCCCGACCCGCTCCCGATCCTGCGGGGGAGATCCTCCTATTAAAGCACGCGGAAGCCTCCGGCGGGGACGGCCGAGCGGAATCCTGTTTCGCGCCCGGAGGCGCCGCGCCGGCGGATTTTTTTTCGCGACCGTTCTTGTATTTTACAGTTCATAAGTTATAATTTAAGCGGAACGGCCCCGCCTTCGGGGCCCGTTCGGAGAGGGGGAAGAAGATGGCCGTATCCACGTCTGCACCGATCCTGAGGCTCGCCTCCGGCCCGCTGGCGGGCAAGGTGGTCGAAATCGACGCCACCCTGCGCCTGGGCCGGCATCCGTTCAACGAGCTCTCCCTGGGCGACCCGGGTGTCTCCCGGTACCACTGCTGGATCCTCGTCCGCGAAGGCGTCGCCTCGGTCGAGGACTTGGCCAGCGCCAACGGCACCTTCGTGAACGGAAAGCGCTTGAAGGTCCGCCATGCGCTCCAGCCCGGCGACCGCCTCCGGATCGGTTCGACCGAGTTCGTTTTCAGCGAAGCGGGGTGACCGAGAGGTCCGTCAGCTCCACCCTCACCGCCCGCAGGCCCCCCAGGCTGTCGCCGGGATTGACCGAAACGGTCGTCCCGATGCGGTCCAGGCCCGGCGACTCGTGGACGTGGCCGTGCAGGGTGAGCGGAGGCCGGTGACGCTCAATAAAGGCCCGAATCGCCCGGCTTCCCACCGGCGTCCCGTCGTAAAGCCGGTCGAGCCGTGTTCCCCAGGGGGGCGAATGGGTCACGTAGACCGTCCGCGCAGGATCCGACTGCGCCGCCAGGCGCTCGAGATCCCCGGCGATGGTGCCGCGCGCTCGGACGGCCTCCAGCGATCCGTTCACCACCCCTTCGGGGGTGCTGAAGAGGCAGCGCCCGGGAGGCCGGCGCGGCACCCAGCCGTCGCTGTCAAAGCGGTCGTGGTCCTTCATCCCGAACGGCGTCACCGGCACGTGCGCGCAGCCGGCGACCCAGAGTCCATCGAGGAAGGGGACCGCCCGCCCGTGGATCGGCGTCCCCTCTTCTTCTATGATAGAGAGCGCGACCGCCCAGTCGTCGTTTCCCCCGATCCAGTAGCACGGTCGTGAGGCAAGGCGCCCGGCGAGATAATCCCGGGCAAAGGCCACCTGCGCCCCGATCCGCTGCTCCAGCGTCCCCTTCGTATGGGGCAGGAGATCACCGCCCAGGACGACCGCCTCCGCCTCCATCTCAAACAGTCGCTCGTAGGAGTCGCGGTTCCCATGAAGATCCGTGGCATAGACGAAGCTGGACATCGGCCTCTATAGTATAAGCGGATGACTCCTCCCGAAGGAACCTCCCTGCCGGCCCCTCCGACCCACGAGGTCCGGAACGCGGCGATCCTGCGCCGGACGCTGAGCGCGATCAGCTGGATCTACGCGTTCTGGAGCGGGCTCTTCGCGGCCATGGCGCTCGCCATTCCGCAGCCCCCCCAGGGACTCTACGACGTCCGGCTCATCCTGGTCCACGCCGCCCTCCTCGCCCTGGCGGGAACCCTGCAGTGGCGGCCCCGCCGGGGCGCGCTCCTGGCGACCGTTCTGGCGTCCGCGGGTTCCCTCTTCTTCGTCGCCCTCGACCTCCACCGAGGGCACGTGGAGACCGCCTTCCTCGACGGCGCCTACGTTCCCCTGGCGGCGCTGCTCCTGCTCAAATCAAGGCCTCCCGCTTGACCCGCCGCGGGCCCCGGAGTACCATGGTTCAACCCATCAGAGAACCCACGATGCGACGAGGGCGGAAGGCATTCCTTTGCAGTCTCCTGGGTCTGGCGGTCTACCTGACCGCCGAGTCCTTCGTCCCTCCGTCAGCCCAGCCGAGCGCGCAGGTCAGTCTGGCGCTCATCCAGGCCTATCAGGCGACCGGCTCCAAGCTGATGGAGTCGGGCGGGGTCCACTGCCGGTATCAGCCCACCTGCTCCCATTACGCCCACGACGCGATCGCCTACTACGGAACGGTGGGCGGGATGGCCCGGGCGGCCGGCCGGCTCTGGCGCTGCTCGCCCTGGGGGGGAACCGGGTACGACCCCGCGGTCGAGGACCATTCCGCCGCCTACGTCGAACCTCAGCAGGAAACGCCCGAGCAGCAGAAAGCCCGCGAAGACGCCCAGAAGAAAGCGGCCGAGGATTTCAAGAAAGCCGCCGAAGAGTTCAACAAAATGGGGCAGGACTTCCGCAAGAACATGCCCGAGGCCACCGGCCGGGCGGTCGGCGGCTGCGTCGGCGGCTGCGTGGGCGCCCTGGCGATTCTCCTGGTCCACGTCGTCATCATGGTGGCCGCGATGATCTACGTGTGGAAGGACGCGAAGGCCCGCGGCGACTCCAACGCCGTACTCTGGATGGTCCTGGTCTTTGTCTTCAGCTGGGTCGGTGCCGTCGTCTACCTGCTGGCGCGGCCCAAGGGCGAGCTTAGTCCCTGCCCCGCCTGCCACAAGCAGCGGCTCTCGACCCTGCCGGTCTGTCCGCACTGTCAGGCCGGAGCGGGCCCTCCGCCCAAGACCGCTTAACTTCGACCATTAGATAGGGAGGAATCATGGCAGACGCAGCAGCGGCCCCGGCGGCCCCCGCGCCCAGCGGCGGCGGCGTGAAGGGCAAAGTGGAGAATCCGACGACGGTCCTGATCCTGGGCTTTGTCACCTGCGGCCTATATCCGCTGTACTGGATGTGGCTGCGCACGAAGGAAGTGAACGACTATCTGGGCGAGCAGCGCATCAACCCGATGTTCGTGTTCCCGGGCTGCTTGTGCTTCCCGGTCGTGCTCTACGCGATGTTCCTGATGATCAAATCGCTTCCCGACATGCAGAAGAAGGCGGGCCTGGAGGCGAAGGATGAGCTGGTCCTTCACCTGGTCCTCTTCCTCTTCGT
>Ga0070730_10005079_pt1 | contig 11411 bp, 16 predicted proteins | sample Coa_R1_3_FD_66447 | JGI IMG/M metagenome (GOLD analysis project Ga0070730, IMG submission 66447) | Surface soil microbial communities from Centralia Pennsylvania, which are recovering from an underground coalmine fire - Coalmine... | ecosystem: Environmental > Terrestrial > Soil > Unclassified ... | reverse complement strand
TGCTGCTTCATCTGCTCTTTACTGAACAGCTCCGAGCGCAAAGGAGCTTCTTCACCGTCGGGCTTTGTCTTCCAAAGGGTCTTACGCAAACGTTCGCCGATGTGAAGGAGGTTCCCGTGCATCTGCCGAGTAGTCAACGAGTTTCTCTTTCTCGAAATACGTGTGAGTGTCTGCACCAGGGACGCTGTTTTTGAACGCGCCAAATGAGATCTGAAGAGGCGAGAAGCTGTTATGCCGCTCTCTCTACTTTACGCTATCGCGAGAAAGTGCGTACGCGTCCTTTCCCTTATTGAGGGAAGGATAAAGGTTGGCGAACGCTGCTCAGAGTCTTAGCTTTTGTCACCAGGCTACCGAGGTGAGGCAAGGCTCGGGAGGAAGCGTGCGCGCCTCAGTCGGCGTGAGTTGAGCACGATCACAGTAGCCATAGCCGTTTAGGCAAGCTGCGTAGTTGCGCCGATGCTCGGCGCGGGTCAGGTCCGTATTTTGCAATGCCGGGACCGCGCGGTAAAAATAAGCGGGTGTGCAAAAGTGAACAGACTGAAAAACCACAGTAGAACATAATCGCCGTCTTATGTTGATCCATTTTCCGGAGGCCTCATGCAGCAGGAAAGAGCACAGGAGATACAAAGCAAAGAACCAGACAGGGCGGATCCATACCGAAGCGTGGTGACCCAGTGGCTCGAAGCAGACCACCATACACTTACGGAAGCAGTGGTACGGGCATTGATGGCGGACGGGAGAGGAACTGCCTGATTTCTTGAAACCAGCTGAATCGCCGCGCGGAAACTGCGTACGTGCGAGGTCAAAAGGCGGGCGATCTCGCTTCCTTACTTTTGAGATTTTTCACCTTTGAGCTCACGCCGCTAAGAATCTACAGGACAGATCCGGACCCTTTTTTCTCAACCAGGAGGAAACGACATGACCAGCATCCCGCGTGGCATGCCGATCATTCAGATGCACCGAATTTTAGAAAGTGCAGTGATATTGAGTTGGAAAGACCTGCTGCGTCCGTCTCAAAGAGGCTTAATTCAGGTTGAATATGTGCCGGGAATCCACATTTCCTATTTGAAAATTTGGCAGCTCACAGGAAAAGGAGAATGGAGCCTGATTTGTGAACATTGGCTGTCGCATCGCTCGGCGGTTGCCACCGATGACGGAACAACGTTCAGCAATGGTTATTATTCCCTGGGTCTGGCAGCGATGTTGCAAGTCATCATGCAACACCAGGACCAGTTTGCACCCTTTCGGCCGGGCAGCCCGAGTTCCACCCAGGTCCAGTTGCCCACCGAACAGGACACCCTGGCGGCAAATGCGTGTATGAGGCAGGTCTATGAGAGTCTTGGACTCGTTTTCACTCATTCTCCTGCCGGTGCAGTAGCGTAATCACGCTTAACTCCAGGAACGCTGCGGAGCGATAATTATGACGACCCTGCTGTTCACCATATCCGTCTCAGCTGAGTATCGCGGCACAAGGGAAATCTACTCGGCGCAGGTCAATGCGTGCAATGGGGAGAAGCTCTATCACCTGGCTGAAGCGCCTTCCATCTCAGAAGCGCTGGAGAAAATCGTACAGGAAATGCGGCTGCAGGAGAAAAACAGCGCCTCATTCAGGTAATTTGTCCTGTCTGTTACGAGCTTCTCTGTTTAGCGGAACGCCTCAGCGGCCGGTTCGAGGGAGTTCACGTGCCGGGCGGGTACTTGCAGATCGGGCATGGGCCTACCCGCAAACAGGCGGCGGCAGGGCTTTGCAATCCAGCGCGCCCAGCGGGCAGACCGGGCTGCGCGGGCGCTATCGGTGGCAATTCCCGTATCGGCATACATCCGCCGATAAAGCTTTGAGATCAGGACAAAAGCCATACGAGCCTTGAGGGTCCCTGCACATCTGGAGCGCTTCCAGATCGATTTGATGGAGTAGAACTTGTCCCACACTCCCTGGGTTCGCTGCCGTAACTCGCGGTCTGACATTGCCGGATGGACAGCATAGACTTTGGGTCGGAGCGCAGCTGGAATAAGCCAATGGCGGGTGAGAGGAATTCCTGCAATGCGCGTTGGATCGTTTTGCATGGTTTTCTCCCAGCGCGCAAAATCCACAGTCCCGGGATACGGCGTCAGCATCACGAACTGTGCGAACGTGAGTTCTGCCCGTTCTGCCACCTCAGCCGTCGCGGCAAAGGTTTGTGCGCGATCACTGGGCAGCCCGAAGATAAAAGAGCCCAACACGTGGATGCCATTCTGACGGAAGGTCCTCAGACGCTGGACGAGGTTTTCTCCGGCGCAATTAAAGTCTTTATAAACGTCTTTCAATCCCTCGGGTGTGACCGCTTCCACTCCTACTAACGCGCCCAGGATGTGTGCTGCTTTCATAGCGGAAAGGAACTCGGGGTCTTCGGCCGCCTCCATGGTAATCTGCGTGAAAAAAACCGTATCCGGCGGAAGCTGGGCCAGCCGCGCCATCAATTCGAAGCGCTCAGCGCGAATGGCTCTCAGTTCCTGCACCCTGCCCGGATTGTTTTGCCGCAATGCTAATTGCACATCGGTCAGGGTGACGGGATAGAAGTTGTCATCGGCCAGCGCTATGAAGCGGAAGCCGAGACGCCGTAACTCCACGATCTCTTCCAGCACGACGTCAGAAGAGCGCTGGCGAGGCTGCTGCCCATCAGTACGCCAGACCGAGCAGAAGGAACAGTGTTTGGGACAACCGCGGACGGTCTGGACCGACGCCCACATGTAACGGTTACTTGGCAATAAATCCCAGCGAGCTGATTTGAACCTGCCCGCTTCAATCCGTCCCGCTTCATAGACAGGCTTAGGCGTGTTATTGCCGCAATCTTCCAGCACCCTGGCCCAAACCACGTCGCCGTCTCCCTTGACCACGGCATGCGCGCCTCCGAGCTGGCACGCCTCCTCAGGATAGAGGGTTGCGTGGATGCCGCCAAAAACCACCCACGCTCCGCGGCGTCGCGCCAGTTGGCCGATTTCATAGCCGCGCAAGGTGTTGCCTGTATGAATGCTGATGCCCACTACATCACCACTCGAAATCTGCAGAGGGTCAAGTGGCTCCAGGGTTTCGTCGACGAGGTTCGGATCTCCGTAAGAAGCCGGAGTCGCCGCGGCAAGCACATAGAGCCAACGCGGCGTAATCACCGCCGTTCCAAAAGACATATTACTGGGATTTACCAGGTGGACCTTCATGCGTCGCAGGCTCCTTATGGAGGAATGAGGAATATGGACAGACTGTCAAGCTTTTGCCCCTGCTACCGCGTCCGCACAGAAGCGATGGGTTCTTTTGAGGAGATCCAGTGGCAGGCCGGAGTTTCCCTTTATAAGTTTGAATAGATGAACTCAGAAAAACTGTTCAATATTGAACACCCTGTTAAAAAGCGGCTTCCCGCTATTTGAACCCACCGGCTTGGAGATTGCAAGCGGCACAACTCACGATGCCTCAAAGGCATCCTATCTTCAGCCCGTTCTCGTCTTCATTTAACCCCTTAAAGAAAAGAGACCGCTTGCCTAAAGCCAGATTGCACCTGAAAGATTCCAAAGCCCTGTTTTTTATTGCCTCAATTCCCGCACGGGAAAAAAGTCTCCGCGCAAAGAAGACAATTCCCTTGCCTGAGATGACGGAGGCTGAGGTGATCAGCAAGGCCCAGGCAGGCGATATGAGCTGTTTTGAAAAGCTCTATGCCCGGCACAAGCGGCGAGTCTTCTCTCTTTGCCTCCGCATGACCGGCAACCATGCTGAGGCGGAAGACTTCACGCAGGAAGCATTTCTGCAGCTTTATCGCAAGCTCGGATCATTTCGCGGCGAATCCGCCTTTTCAACCTGGCTGCACCGGCTCTCTGTGAACATCGTGCTGATGCGTTTCCGCAAAAAAGGTCTTACCGAAGTTTCATTGCAGGAAACCCTGGATTCACAGCGCGAGGATGGTCCCACCAGAGAGTTCGGGAAGAGAGACGATGTCCTCAGCGGTTCGGTAGACCGGTTGACTTTAGAATGGGCCATGCGGGAACTTCCACCCGGATATCGCATGATCTTCGTGCTGCACGATATAGAGGGATACGAGCACAATGAGATTGCAGAAATGCTTGGCTGCTCTACTGGGAACAGCAAATCTCAATTACATAAAGCACGCATGAAGTTGCGCAGCCTCCTTCATTCCCGCCAGAGGATTGAGGCGGCCGACCAGGTCGCCGCCTGATTGGCGGGTCCGTAGCAGTGTGTTGCGGGGCCGTTCAGCCATCGGTATGGGATCTTTTTAGTCTCGCGCGATGCCTCGCCCGTTTTTCTTTTTTCTTGGCCCTTCTGGCCTCAGCAAACTTGTCATGCGAAGCCGGCTGCTCAAAATCAGCTTTCATTTTTTGCGGTGTCAGATTCTTCTTAGGCTCGTCCACCGTTACAATGTCCATCATTTCTCCTTAAGCGCGTCATGCAAGAGTACACGCAACGAGGGACCTCGAAGTGAGCACTTTTGCTCAACAGCCCAGAACACAGCACTGTTCTCAATTGAACAGCTATGGCATTTCGATTGTGAGATGCTGGGTGTATGCCGGATCTAATTGTTATAGAAAAAATTGACGGAACTCCTGTTGCATGGCGTTGTTCGGATTGCCGTCAGAAATTCTCCGTTCGTGGCAAACTGACCGCCCAGGAGAGACGCAAGCAAGTTACAGCGGAGTTCAAGGCCCACTTAGAAGAGCGCCACAAGGCCGGAGAACCTGCCGGCGAGGTGGCGTTCGCTGCGGGAGTGCCTCTGCCCGAGTGAAGGTTCGCTCAGGGAAAAAGTTAGAGCACATCTGGCAGGTTGTGGAGCGTGGAGCTGATTACTTCAGAATCGACGATTGCAGGCCGGTCTTCGATCATCTCTACCAAAATCCCTACAATCTTTTTGTACCCGGAATTGTGATAGGCGTCGGCAGCCTCACGGCTTTCCCAATAGCTGGTGGCTACCACGTCCTGTCCCATTGCGGTAATAATGGCGACTTCTCCCCTGAATCCTTTTTGGCTCTTGAGAATAGAGGGGACCGCCGCATCATAAGCCTGGATGAAGCGCATTAGCTGATTGGGCTGCAGTTTCAACGTCATGTTGCGAGCAAACATTTGGGACCTCTCAGGAACCATGGCACATCGGGCAGGGAAAAACTGTCCCGAATTGAACAGAGCTGCTGGTCTTGTGCCGCCGGCCGCTCACGTCCTGAGTGTGCAATATGGCTCAGACTTACCAGGCTGCGGGGCGCATGCTTTGTATAGATGTTTCCGACCCGGTTGCCGGACTGGCCGCGCCGCTTGCCTGAAAGCGATCCAGTTTTGGGCGAAGCACTTTAGCCGGCAGAGAGCAGACGCATCAAAGGAGGTTATTGATGCTTAGGACAATCTTCTTCCTGGCCGTCGTGATCTGGATGCTTGGGCTCATGCTTCAGTTCGGCGGAAGCGTCCTCCAGTTATTGCTCGTGGTTGGGGCAATCATGCTGCTGATGAAATACACATTTCGGCGTCACTCCTTCGATTGACACGAAACAGCGGGATTCCAGCAAGACCGGAAAGTTCAACTTCACCACGGTTGAGCAATTCGCCGGCGCCTCCCAAATCAAGTTTCTTTCACAACAGGATCAAGGAGCAATACCTATGAAACGGTTTACTGTGTTGTTGCTAGTGGCATTTGCAGGAGTTCTCTCCTGGGCGGGCGAGCAGAAGAAAGACGTTACTGAGCGTCTGCAGATGGCGTCAGACGTTCTTAACCAGATGTCTTCCGCCCCTGACAAAGGCATACCGGAAGAAGTTCTCGGCAGCGCCAAGTGCATTGCGGTGGTTCCGCATCTGGTCAAGGGCGGGTTCATTGTCGGCGGCAAGCACGGCCGCGGTGTCGCCACTTGCCGCACAGCCGACGGTTGGAGCGCACCGGCTTTCATATCAGTGGGCGGAGGAAGCGCGGGCCTGCAGATTGGCGTTGAAGGCGTGGACCTGATCATGCTGATCATGAATGACAAGGGCATGCAGCAACTACTCTCCAGCAAGTTCCAGATCAGCGGAGAAGGATCGGCCGCTGCCGGCCCCGTCGGGCGCCATGCTTCCGCGGGTACTGACTGGAAAATGGATACGCAGATGCTCACCTACTCGCGTTCCAAAGGCGCCTTTGCCGGCCTCACCCTGGAAGGCGCAGTGGTCCAGCAGGACAGCGACTCCACCATTTCCGTCTATGGACGGGACGTAACCTTTCAATCCGTGCTGAAGGGAAGAGTGGCCACTCCGGACATCGCCAAGGAGTTCATGAAAGCAGTGGCGGTGGCTGCACACAAAGCCAAAGTGGAAGAAGCTCGCCAAGACAAGAAGTAAGTGGCTCGGGATCATCGCCGGCTTTCAGCCGGCGATGATCCTGTGCTTCGATGTGGAAATGGGAATCAATGAACACGTCGCTTGTTCACTGCAGCCATCTTCGCAGCAATTCGCTGAGACCCGTTGACACTACCGCGCATTGAGCGTAGCGTCGGGATAGAGCGAGAATCCTTCCTCACTTTTCAGATTCCCTGGACTAAGTCAGCCCATCTGAGGTTCCTCACCTTAGGCCCTTTCACAACCTTAGGAGGTTGATCATGTTCGCACGCAAGCTTTCCATCCGGTTGCAACCCAACAAATTCGCCGAGTTCACCAAGACGCTGGAGAAGAACGTTATCCCTTTACTGCGCAAGCAACAGGGCTTCAGAGACGAGCTCATATTGGCCACGCCAGATAGCGTTGACGTGCTTGCCATCAGCTTGTGGGACACCGAAAAGCACGCTGCCACCTATGATGGCGGCACCTACAAAGATGTGCTCAAGATCCTGGAGAGCATGACAGCAGGGACCCCGAAAGTTGAGACGAGCGAGGTCATCAGTTCAACATTTCATAAGATCCGCGACGCCGTGGCAGCGTGAACGCTGAGGCCGCTTTTCCTCTCAAAGGAGGAGCGGCCGCCCGCTTCAGCCTGTCGAGCTTCGTTCGTAAAAACCTTAAGGTGTTCAATTTTGCTCAGACTTACGGACCGGGGCTTGAGAGGATTATCAATACCGACAATTCATAATGCTTGGAAGAGGGTCTGATGCCTCAAGTCCCCGCAGCGGATAATGGTTCGACGGTTCAGGCACGAGTTATGCCGCCCATGACATGGAACGGGACCCTGGCCGCCGCCGACGACACCGAAACGCATTATCTTCATCTCTCAGCGTTTCCTTGTGAGAAGTGCAACGGGCCGGTCATTGCAGGCTCGCTTGGTACGCGCCGCGACTCCATCACCAAGGAAACAGACATCCGGAGTGTCGGAGCCGCCTGTATCGTCTGCGGGTTTCGGCCTGTAATAATGATGGAGCCGTCTGTGGACCATCGTTTTCGTCCGGTCGAGTGGAAGTGGATGATCAAGGACCAGACACAGCCGGCAGGTCACGGCAGCCCCGCGGTTCCGGCGGACTTGCCGCAGGAGCAGAAGCCATAGTGTCAGCGCCTGCCGACGGGGCTCGAAAAGGGCACATTTCTTTGCGGGATAGAGTTATCATTTTATAAACAGTGAAAACGGTCAGCACAGCGCGTCGCAAGAAACCGGTCTTTCGGCCAGCGGCCTTTCTCGCCAAGACCGGTCTGGGCCGGACGATTCTCGACTTGAAGAAGGGCCAGACCGTCTTTTCCCAGGGCGATGTTGCCGATGCCGTGTTTTATGTCCAGAAGGGCAAGGTCAGGCTTACCGTGATCTCCAAGCGCGGCAAAGAAGCCACCATCTCGTTGCTGGGCTCCGGCAGCTTCCTGGGTGAAGAATGCATCGCCACAATACAGCCGCAACGAATGGCCACGGCGACAGCCCTTACCCCTGCCAGCATACTCAGGATTGAAAGAACCGAGATGATACGGGTGCTGCACGAGGAAAAATTATTTTCTGAAGTTTTCGTCACCTACCTTCTCGACCGCAACGCCCGCATCCAGGAAGACCTGGTGGACCAGCTCTTCAATTCCAGTGAAAAGCGGCTGGCCCGGGCACTGTTGCTGCTGGCGCAATTCGGCAAAGACGGCACGCCAGAGACGGTGATTCCCAAAATGAGCCAGGAAACATTGGCCGAGATGATAGGCACAACCCGCTCGCGGGTCAGCTTCTTCATGAACCGCTTCCGCAAAATGGGTTTCATCGAGTACAACGGCACATTGAGCGTTCACAGCTCCCTGTTGAACGTCATTCTCCACGATTGAAACTACCCTTCGGCGATTGTTCAAAACTGCACACCAGGCGGTAGTGGTACATCAGTCCGGCTGTCCGGATGCGCTGGTATTGTGGGGCCGGCGGTACGTGCTGTTTGGGACAGACAATCAAAGCTGCTGATGTGAGAATTAAATGTGAAAGAAAGCAGGTAGAAACTCGAGGTTTCCCCCATGCCACAGCCTTCAAAACATGAAATTTTGATAGTGGACGATGAAGCTGTGGTTCGTGACACTCTTGCCATGTTGCTGCAAGCGTCCGGCTATGACGTCAGTACCGCGGTAAATGGCTTTGACGCTCTGTTGCAGTTAAAGCGGAAGGTTCCGGCCATCGTTCTTTCCGACCTCAACATGCCGCAGATGTCAGGCTTTGAGTTCCTCTCGGTGGTGCGCCGGCGCTTTCCCAGGATTTCGGTCATTGCCATGAGCGGGGCCTATCACTCGGGAGACTCCATTCCTGGCGGCGTGATTGCAGACGCGTTTTATGCCAAGGGACACAGCAATCCGGAAACGCTTCTGCAAACCGTGGCAGGCCTGATTCGGACTTCTGCGGCACACGCGGTAGACCATGTGCGGGAATCCGCTCCGGTGTGGATACCCCGGAACGGAAAGGATTCGCAGGGCATACCCTACGTAGTGCTGACCTGCACGGACTGCCTGCGGTCATTTCCCTTGAGCGTGACCACCGAGGACCTGCAGAAAATCCAGGAGACGCCCTGCTTGTTCTGTCCGAATACGGTCAGATATATCGTCGATTTTTCTCTCTCGATTGCTTCGCCCCGGCCAGGCGTTGAGGCCACGACGATCCCTCGCGCCGCGCGTCAAGGTGCGGCGAAACGATAGCAGCTACATATCATCACTTGGGTCGGTACGAGACGGTGGGATAACGTCACCTCGGCGAGCTTGACTTTGCCTCAATCATGAAGCACCACGCTCAAGAGTGAAGGGTGAACTTCGATTTCGCCGTTGTACGTAATGAAGCCCATTTTGCGGAAGCGATTCATAAAGAGATTCACGCGCGCCCTGGTTGTCCCAACCATTTCCGCAAGCACTTCCTGGCTTATTCTGGGAATTACTTTTTCCGGCGCCCGTTCCTTGCCAAACTGCGCCAGCAGCAGGAGAATCCGCGCCAGCCGTTTTTCACTGGAATTGAAGAGCTGGTCCACCAGGTCTTCCTGAACGCGGGCGTTTCGGGCCAGCAGATGGGCCACGAAAATGTCAGAAAAAGCGTGCTCCTGGTGCAGTACCCGTATCATCTCTTTCCTGTCAATCTTGAGCAGAACGCACGGTGTAATTGCGCTGGCGCTCGCCACGCGCACAGGATGAGATGAGGCCATGCACTCCTCCCCGCAAAACTCGCCGGGACCCAGCAAGGCGACGGTCGCTTCTTTTCCTGTCCTGGCGATCACGCTGATCCTGATCCGGCCGCTCTGAATGTAAAAGACGCTCTCCGCAGGATCGCCCTGGGAAAAGGCCAGGTCTTTGTCGCCGAGATGGACGATCGTTCTGCCCAGGCCGCTGGTCGCGAGAAATGCGGCCGGGTCGAAGTTGCGCTTTCTCTTTAGTGGAATGTTGATATCTGTGCCCCTCGTCATCTCCCTTGAAAGTCTTCTGGTAACGGGCATAAAAGCCTCATCTCATGCTTGCCCGTGGATATCTCGTATCCATCGCATCGTGACGGAACTCTCTTTTGTCCTGAACATAGCAGACCGCGAAACATACGGGTAAACGCCTTTGGCCTGCGCGAGATTCTTTTCTTTACCGTCCGTAAGCGCGATGCTCAATTACGCCCCCAGACTCCGGCCTTAGAAATGCCGGGGGGGCTCCGTTAGAAAAACTCTTGACTTGTTTTTCGGTTGGCGCAGGAATAGACTTCGGTAAGGTTAACGGTTGATTTAGGTCTACGTTAGCGAACAGACGGTTTGCGCCGGTGGGAGGCGCCCCATGGCAAAAGACACACCAAAGAACGGACACAAGATCTCAAGCAAAAGATACAACGGGAACGGCAAGGCGGCGGTGGTACCGACCAATTTTCGCAGCGGCTTGATTTCCACGATTCCTCACGGCAGAAAAGGCAAACACAACCTGATCGTTTCCATGATCCTGGATGACCTTGCCCGGCTCGATCCGGAAAAGGCTGTCCTGGTCCCGCTGGACAGTCTGGCAGGGGAAAAGATGGAGAATGTACGCTCTGCCCTGAACCGCGCCACGCGACAAAGAAAAATGCTTGTCGCCACTGCCACTGACGAGAAGTATTTTTACGTCTGGCGGACGGAGCCGGGAAAATCGCCGGCGGGGACTGCTTCCGGCAAATAGGCATTACAAGTTGCAGCAGCGTCCGGCTACGACCTCAGCATCGCCGCGAACGGCGTTGAGACGTTCTTACAGTTGAACATCATCGGGAGATCCAAAATCTTCCGATGATCGACGCCCATCATCCCATTGTGCTGGTCATCCCGACGGGCCACTGCCTCAAGATCGAGCTTTGAGATCTACGCACGAGTCAGTTCACGATTGGGCTGGGAACTTGATTGAGCTGGGTTAAGGCACCCAGCCCGACCCGTTTCCCGTAATCCGTTCCCTCGCAATTTCGACCGAATCGATGTAAGTGATGGAAAAGGTTGGTTGCGGGGGGTGGATTTGAACCACCGAGCTTTGGGTTATGAGGACAACAATCAACTAGCTCGTCTTTGCCTTTTCAATCGTTTCGCTGCTGGTGTTAGCTGGTGTTTTTCCTCGTTTTTCGGTGTTCTGTTCGCACATTGTTCTTGCATTTGTTCGCAGATTGTTGCCCAACGACCCCTTGGTCGTTCCTGCCGACATCCCAATGATGACACTGCGTTGGGGTTTGGGCACAGAGGCGACTTCATTCAATCGAGCGGCTCTCGTTGTCGATGAAATCTGTTCGCGGGCCAGGTGCTGCCGGTGTTCAATGAGCACGGCGTAAGCTTCGGTGATAATCGCGAGCACGATCCTCGCCGACATCAAAGCAGCGATGCCCCAGGTGTTCCAGAGAAATCCGGCGAGCACAGGAGCTGCAACACCTCCTGCATCTTCGCCCATGCTGAGCCAGCTCATGGTGCGCGCCCGGTTGCGGCGGTCAACGCCCGAAATCTGCGCCATCAGCGCGCCCCACGCCGGACGGAAGGCGGCCTTGCCCATGTCGTCGATGCTTCGCGCGACGCCCACTCCAGCGTAG
>Ga0070730_10005077_pt1 | contig 11414 bp, 9 predicted proteins | sample Coa_R1_3_FD_66447 | JGI IMG/M metagenome (GOLD analysis project Ga0070730, IMG submission 66447) | Surface soil microbial communities from Centralia Pennsylvania, which are recovering from an underground coalmine fire - Coalmine... | ecosystem: Environmental > Terrestrial > Soil > Unclassified ... | reverse complement strand
CATCACGCTGCGTGCGCGCGGTGAGATTCACGCCCGCTTTGTGGCCCAGACACCGGGCGGAACGATTCATACCCGCCTGCCTCTGACGATGGAGCGAGGACGGCGACGACATCTGGTGGGCGCTATGGGACGCGCCGAGGCCGTTGTGACTTTGCAAAGTGATCGCGGCGACATCGTGATTAGCGCCGCTGATCCAACCCAGGAGGTACCGATGAGTGACGACTCTATGACGGATGATTTTGGCAATCGAGAAGAGGCCACCGCGGGCAGCGGCACAAGCGGCGAGGTCCGCTTTGGTCGCAACTTCGGTGTTCACTGGGATAAAGGCCCAGGGAGGTTTGCATTTATGACTGGCTATCGTGATGACCCGGATGGTCCGGGCGACCCGCGCCTGCGCCGTGACCGCACCAAGGGCAAGTTTCCCTTTGAGTGGGATGAGAAGCAGCGCGCCGACTATGAGCGGCGCATCCGCGAGATGAGCGACCGCACGGCCAATGCCGCCCGCAAGGCCGCCGAACGCGCCACTGAATACGCCGAGCGCGCAGCTAAACGCGCCAGAGAGACGGATTGGGAGTCGGTGGGCCGCGATGTGCGCAGCGCCATTGAGCGCGCGATGGGCGAGATGGAGCATCTGCTGGAGCAGTTCCGCACTGGCCCTGGCGCTCCGCCGCGACCGCATGCCCCCAATACGCCGCCGCCACCACCGCCACCACCAGGAGGCCGCGCCCAGCGTGTGCCGATTGAGCGAGACGAAGCTCCCAATGGCCGCAGCAAGGATGAACTCGACGCCGAGCGCCGCTCCATCCTGGAGCAGCTTCGCAGCGGCACGCTGAGCATGGACGAGGCCGAGCGCCGCCTGGATGACCTGCGCTAAGCATAGTGTACCAGGGGTCGCTGGGCCTGTGCAGGCCCAGCGACCCCTGGTACTTTTACTTGCACGTTCGCAAAACGCAGGCTCTGCATAACACTGGACAACACCCATCAAGTATGCTATCCTAAGCGCGGTATACATGGATAAATGAACGGAATAGGTAAATGGCAGCAGGTTTCATAGCAATGATACGCATTCGGCAGGTCTGAGCGAAGCCCATCTGGGGTTGAGCGCTTGAGCGCGCGTGTTCTGCGTTTTGTCTAGCAACGTAGAGGCTACACGCTGCCTGCCACACCGTCTTTTCAAGATTGGGCTTCGCACGAGTCGCATGAGCCAATTGGCTCTGCGGCTTTTTTGTGCCTGTTGTTCGCCCTGCATCTTGAAAGGACCCCGTGATGTCAACTTCTTTCCGCCCAGCTATCTGCTATTCGCAAAACTTTCTGAAAGACCCGCGCCTTGTTGCCTGGCTGCTCAAGCAGAGCAGCATTGGTCCTGACGATGTGGTCTATGAAATCGGCCCAGGCAAGGGCATTATTACTGCGCAGCTTGCTCTGCGCAGTAAACAGGTGATCGCCATTGAGCAAGACCCGCGCCTGGCAGCCCTGCTCCGCCAACACTTCGCCCAGAGGCCCAACGTGACCATCCACGCGCGCGATTTCCTGGACTACCGTTTGCCGCGCAAGCCCTACAAAGTGTTTGCCAATATTCCCTTCACGATCACGACGCCGATTGTCACCAGGCTCACGACGGCAGACAATCCGCCGGAGGATGCGTACCTGGCTATGCAGCAGGAAGCAGCAGAGCGGTTTCTGGGGATGCCGCGCGAATCGCTGTACTCAGTGCTGCTGAAGCCCTGGTTTGAGGTAGAGCTGGTCCATCGTTTCCGGCGCCAGGATTTTGTGCCTGAGCCGAGCGTGGACGTGGTGATGGTGCGGCTGCACAAAAGAGGGCCACCCCTGGTGAGCCGGGCAGAGCGGCAGTGCTTCCGCGACTTTGTGGTCTATGGCTTTACCAGATGGAGGCCGACGCTGGGCGCTATCCTTAAAGGCATTTTTAGCGGGCGCCAGCTCAAACAGATAAGCAGAACAGTGGGCTTTGGTCTTGACGCAACGCCAACCTCACTTACGTCCGAGCAGTGGTTGAGCCTCTTCGCGTGCTTCCAAGAGCGAGCGAATGAGCAGGCTTGGCAGGCGATAGCGGGGAGTGAGCAGCGGCTTATCCAGCAACAAAACAGATTACAGAAGGCGCATAGAACGCGCCTGGGCGAATAAATTCGCCGCTAAGAGCCTGCTAGCAAGGGCGAGCTTGCGCAAAAGTTGCCAGCTATGTTAAAGTATTGATGGTGTTGTGTGTTCTTTTGTACCAGAGGGGGAGGGATACCAGATGATCCGGCACGAACTGATTTTACGTCTGCGCAGTGATACCAACCGTGAAGTGATTGACTGCACGCTGAATGATGTCAAGGAACTCCTGGCAGGCATTCCGGGAGTCACTGAGATCCGCTCTGGCGTGAATAATGCCCCATCCTATCGGCACGCGCTGCTCGTCATCTATGTGGAAAATGAGCGCGCGCTTCAGCGGTTCAGTCGTCACCCTCTCCATGCTCGCGCCGTTCGTCTTCTCAGCCGTCTGACCGAATCCTACGCAATTGCCAGTCTGCCGGTTGCGGTGCAACCTCAATAGCGCGGGGCGCTACGTGGCATTTCCATCCGCCCTTTTCAGGCCGGAACCTCGCGGTGAGGTTCCGGCTTTTGTTTGCCACGATCAGGCGCTGCCTGATCGCCAGCCCCGGCCAGCAGCAGAGCAGAGGCGGATGGGCTATGACTGGCTGAGCGCGCTGTGCCTTCCGGCCAGTTGCATCAACGCGCGCTCAACCGCCATCAGCATCGTGATCTGATAATCAACGGTGTGCATGCTCTGGATGACCGGCTCCAGCACACCTTGCAATTGCGGGCTATGCTGGGCGCGTAGGACATAGGCTGCCGTCTCCATCAGCCAGGGCGTGGCAGGCGCGCGCAGCAGCAGGCGCATCACCGGCTCGACAACCGGCGTACCCATCGTCGCCAGTTCGCGCGCCGCCATCCAGGCGACCGCGTGGTCGCTGTCGGCCAGCGCCTCCACCAGCGCGGGCATACAGCGCATATCATGGAACTCACCCAGCGCCCGCAGCGCGTGCCAGCGCACCCAGGCGTCGGGCGAACGCGCCGCCTTCAGCAAGGGCGCCTCTGCCGATACGCCAAGCTGAAGCAACGAGACACGCGCCTGACTTGCCAGCGCCTCATCATGCTTGCCCAGGGCATGTACCAGGGCTGACACCACCTGAGGCGTGTGCAACCGACCAAGCGCCTTGGCTGCCTGCACGCACACCGCCGAGGATGGGTCGTGTAACGCCGCGATCAGATCAGGCTCAGTCTGCGGATTGTTCAGGATTCCCAGCAGATGCGCAGCGGTTTCGCGCACCTCCGGGCGCGAATGGCGCAGCCCGTTACAGAGGACATCCTTGACTATGCCCTCCGGCGCGCCCGGACCAGGCAAAAAGAGCGTGCGCACCTTGGTACGCGCATGCGACAAGTTGATGCTCACAGGCAGGCGCATCGATTTACCCGCCCAGGTTCCCAGCGCCAGCCACTCCAGGACGAGATTCAGGAGCCGCCCTTCTGGATAGCGCACAATGGCTTCAAAAGCATCGCGGTTATCCTCCATAAGCAACTGGATCAAGCGCCAGGCAGCCTTGCGCTGCCCCTGCGCAGCGGCCTCAACCAGCGCTGCCGGGGGCGTGTTCCCCAGCGGAGGCGGCGGCCCCTCTGGCGCGGAGGTCTCATTGCCTGGAGCAACCGACTGAGTTAGATGAGCAGGCAGATCATCAGAGAGCGATGGCAACGAACGATCATCAAACGGCAGCATGCCAGACCTCCTTTATTCCAAGAAAACAAGAGCCAGAGAGGGAAAAGCCTCTTACTGCTTCTTGCTCGCATAATTCGTTCTACCGTAATTACGATAGACCTATCAGATCGGTCTGACTGGCTAACCGACGAGGCGGGCAGAGGAAACACGCTGTCAGCGTCCAAGAAGAATGGGCAGCAACTGGTTTATGGTTGCTGCCCATTCTTGCCTGCAAGCGCGCAGAAATGCGCGGAAGATGAGAACGGAGTGGGTTCCGCCAATGGGGAACACCCACTCCTTTACTCCCTCATTATAGAACACCCATTCTACGATGTCAAGAGCGCATCCAGTAATGTGGCTGCGGCTCCCAGAAGATATTCTGTTTCACAGGCCAGAATCGGTAAAAAAAGCGGGGCGCCCTATGTCTGTCACAAACCTAGCGCTGGTCAGCCGTTCACTTTGCGAAACGTTGTCTAAGTATGGTATACTTTCACCAGTACCTTGTAGCTTTGGGAGCCAATCGGCGCCAGGCGTGGCGCGGCGCTCCAGTTATGCGGCTTTTGACCGACCGGACATCCGCGCACCCCTCGCTGGGCAGGCCCTGGCAAAACATGCGACTCGCGTGTTTTTAGGGGTGTTTTTGTCGGAGTTTGAAAGGATCATGTATGAGTACCGATGGCAGTACTCTGACGACGCGCAAACTGCCTAATACCTTGATCGGGAGTTATCTCTCCTGGTATATCGCCTGCTTCCACACAGGCAATAGTTAGCGGCCCTGTGGCCGTGTAAGGAGCGTGAAGTTGTTCGGCCCTCACCTCATTATCGATGGGAGCAAGTGCAACACCCAAAAGCTTGGCGACCGTATTCTGATTGAACAACTCCTCAACGATTATCCTCGCGCCATCGGCATGACCAAGATCGGCGGGCCATACATGTTTGAGTACCAGGCCCCCGACCCGGAGTATTCCGGCGTTTCCGGTCTGGTCGTGATTGCCGAGAGTCATATCGCCATCCACACCTTCCCCGAACTCGACTACTTTACGATGGACATCTTCTCGTGCCGCAACTTTGACCACGAGGCCGCCATCGACTATATCAAAAAGGCCCTGGAGGTCGAGGAGATGGACCGCGTCTTGTTGCAGCGCGGCCTCAGCTTCCACGGGCCACATCATGGGTCTTTTGGCAGCGACGCTGATACCGGCCAGCCGCTGATGCGCGCCGCCGGGCGACGCGCCGAAGACCTGACATCGCTGGCGGAGAAGCGAGACGGAGTGCGCGAGCATCTGGCGCGACGTGATGAGGAGGTCGGCGCCACTGGCCGGATGATCTGGCCGCAATACGGGGTAACACCAGACTACGGCACGTATGGCGCCGACGCGCCCGACCCGGCGCGGGGCAAGGCCAACGGCAACGGCAAAACCAATGGGGCAAAAAAGCAGACTACTTCAACGGCTACACCTGGCGTGGCGCTGGAGATGCGCCCGACCGAGCCGATCCAGGCCAATCCGACAGCTTCGATCAGTGGCCTGCTTGATAAGCTGAGCGGGCTGGGCGGCGAAGGTCGCAAGCTGAGCGCCGCGCTCAATCTCTGGGAGCGTATGCTGCGCGACGCCGACTGCACAATCCTGCTGGGTCTCTCCGGCCCGCTGATTTCCGCCGGGCTGCGCGAGTTGCTCGTGTATCTGATTGAGCATCGCGCCATCGATGGGCTGGTCGTCAGCGCCGAAAATCTCTTCCATGATCTGCACGAGGCGCGCGGCGTTCTGCACTATCACGACGCCGGGCAGCCCAGCGAGGCAGAGTTGTTCGCCAGCGGCTATGAGCGCAGCGGCGATGTCCTCGCGGCGCAGGCGGACCTGCGCCAGACCGAAACGCTGCTCATCGATTTCAGCGCCACGCTGGGCCAGGAGACCACGCTGACGACCAGCGCGTTCTTCCGCCGCCTGGGCGCGGCGCTGCGGCATATGGCCCCGCGCAAGGGTGTGGTTCAGGCAGCCGCCGAGGCGGGTATCCCGCTCTACGCGCCCGACATCGCCAGCAGTTCTTTCGGGGCGGCGCTGGCAACGGCCCGCGCGCAGGGCAAAGGGCGTGTTCAGTTCGACGCCACCGGCGACGCGCTGGAGGTGGCGGGCCTGCTGACTGGCGCGCTGCATTCGGGCATCATCCTGGTGGGCAACGGCTCAGCCGCGCCCGCCGATCTGCTGCGCCAGGCGGCGCGGCTGAGCCGGGCGCCACTGGTCCACCGCTACAGCGTCGCGCTGGGCGGCTCGGAGGCGCTGCCCGCGCAGGAAAGCGTGGCTTCCAGCACGGATGCGACCCTGACGCTGCCGCTGGTCGCGCACGCCCTGGCGCAGCGCTGCCCCGGCACACGCCCGGAGCCGCGCCGCAAAGAGGCCGCCGAAATGGTCAGCGCCGAATAACCGCTTCACTCCCTCCTGCGCCATCAGGAGGGCACGGCAAGACGGCAGCGCCGCCGGACGAGGATAGCCCGCGTCCGGCGGTCATTCTTTGTTCCGTGAGGGATAACATTGCACCCGCTAAACGTGCTTAACCTTCCTTGGGTTGATACAACCAGCGATGCTTTTTCTCCGCCCGGCGGATCAGCAGGCCACCAATCAAGACGCAAAAGAGCGCAGCCAGCCTGACGGGCGCGCTTTCTTCGCGCTGCTGCTGCCGCGCAGGCGCCCGAATCAGCGCCAGGACCAGCGCCAGCGCCACCAGACGAAAGAGCGCCGCGCCGATAAACGGAGGGGCATAGCCCAGGCCACCGAGCAGGCCACCCAGCGCCGGGCCAAAGAGGAAACCGGCGTTGAAAAAGGCGCTAAAGATGCCATAGGATTCGCCGCGTTTTTCTGTGGGCACGGCATCGGCAATCAGCGCCCGCGCCGAAGGCAGAAACGCGGCTGCAACGATACCCTCGGCGAAGCGCAGCGCGACAAAGAGAACCGGGTCAGCAATCACGAGATAGACCAGCGAGAGGACAGCCTGCCCCAGTAGACTGCACATCATCATCGGCTTGCGTCCCCAGCGGTCGGCCAACCAGCCACTTGGATATTGAAATAAGAAATTCGAGACCAGATAGGCTGAAGCCATCGCTCCGATGATCGCCAGCGAGGCGCCCTGGGACTGCGCGTACAACACGCGCACGGGTACCACCATGCCGATGCCGATATACGCCGCGCAGACGCCTAGCAAGACCGCGAGCAATGTTCGGTTGCGCGCCATTGTAATTCCGCTCCTCTGGTCGATAGGACTCTCCAGATTCTATCACGCCGTCCGCGACATGCCCTCGGTCAAAAGGACAGGAAAAGAGCGCGTCGGACAGGGGCGCACAGGGGTGTCCAGCGGGTGGGCGCTGGATGAGGAAGTTTCCCCAGTTTCCCTACTTTCCCAGGGGGCGCCCATTTTTGCGACCAAAGAAGCTCAGTAGCATAGTCGGCGCCACCAGCAGACAGAAGGCGCCGACGATAAACGGCGCGAAGAGGCCAATATGCACTTGAAGCCAGCCCGCCAGAGTCGGCCCCAGGCTGAAGCCCAGGCCCCAGGTGACGGAGTAGAAGCCAAAGACGGTGGCGCGGCGATCTTCGGGAAGCTGCTCGATGGCGAAGACTGAATAGACCGGATCGATGAAGGCGCGCATCATTGTGCGCATATATTCAGCGCCCGCCGACAGCGCCAACCAAGGCGCAAAGCCGGTGATGAGCATGGCCGGGACGGTGGCAAATTGCAGGCTGGTGAGCGTGCGCAGCTTGCCCCAGCGCCGCACCAGCAGCGGCGCGCCCAGCCCGGCCAGCCCGCCCAGGATGCCCGCAACCGTGAAGAGACCACCCAGCGTGCCCGGCTGCAAGCCAAACTTGAGAAAGAAGAAGAGTTGCAGCAGACCGATGACCATGCCCTCGCCAAAGGAGAGGAAGAGATCGGGAATCAATAGCATGGCAAACAAGACCAACATGGAGCGCCGAGGCGCCGCTTGTGGCTGATGCCCCACTGTTGATGGCTCAGATTGCGCCCGCCTTCCTGCTCCTGACGGCGCCTCAGCCTGCGCGCGTTCATCGCTCGGCTGCGCGGTCTGCTCAGCAGCCTGCGTCTCAGGCGACGCGGCGCGCTTGGGAACGCGCAGCCAGAAGAGCGGCAGCGCGGCCAGCGTGACGATCACCGCTGCGGCCAGAATGCCCGCCCGCAGTGGCTCTGGATGGGTGGCGGGCTGGTGAATCCAGGTGGCGACAATTTCGGGGACAAAGCCGCCCACCAGGCTGCCCAGCGCGCCGATGCCCAGCAGCAAGAAGCTGTTCATTGCCAGCGCGCCGACGCGCTCGTCATCGCCGACGCTTTCGGCCAGCATCGGCACTGCTGTGACCCAGTAGAACGAGGCAAAGATACCATTGGCGAAGCTGGAGATCAGCACGGCAGGAACCGAGGCGCTGAAGGCGATAGCAACCAGCGTTAAAGGAGTGATCAGCCCGGTGATGAGCAGCACCGGCTTGCGCCCCAGGCGATCAGAGATCATGCCCGCAGGCACAGCCATAAGGAGGGCGGCCAGCGCCGACATCCCAGCAAAAAGGCCAACGAAATCCTGCTTGTAGCCCAAGCTATAGACGTACAGGTTGATCGTGACGGCGCCAATGCTGATTTGAAAGCCTTTGCCTAGCGTAAAGAGCAGCAGTATCCAGACATTGCGCCCAAAGCGTCGCCAGCCCAGGCGATCTATCAATCCGCCAGATGTGGGCACGGTCAGGCTAGTTTGCCGGGGGTCCGCGCCGGGGGGAAGGGGCGCGGTGTATTCGACGACATCAGCATCGGTTGGGTCTGTAGTACGGGGCATACGTGGTTTGGCTCCTCTGGTCGATAGGACTCTCCAGATTGTATCACGCTATCCTTGACACGACCCCGGCCAAAAGGCCAGCACAAACTGGACAGTACGCGGTATACTGGTGAGGTTAAGCAGGAAATGGGGAAATTAAGAACGGCGGATATGGGACGTATCATTTTTTGCTGGAGGAGGATTGAGATAGACCATGCCCCACCATAGGCGATTACTGGGCAGGAGCCTGGCACTGGCGGCACTACTCATGCTGATAGCTCTGGCAGGTTGCACATCTAACAGCAACGGCGTCAGTCAGAAGGCGACAGCCGCCAGCAGCCCGCGCGCCACAGGCACTGCCGATCCCGACGGGACGCCAGCGCCCGGTGGCATTGCCACCTCCGGCGCCACGCCCTCGACCACGCCAACCACCCTGGCCGCCTGCAACGGCAAGCTAGCGGATGTGCCTGTCCCGCTCAACGCCATGCAGATCGGGTCCACTGGGACCAGCGGGGCCACGATCTCGTGCATGTATCGCATCCCGCAAGACGTGCAGACGCTGGATACCTTCTTCAAGACGCAGATGGGCAGCGCTGGTTGGACGCTGCTTGAAGACACTACGGCTGGGCCTGCGGCGATGGTGCAAGAATATTTCCACGCGCAGCACTTCGCTACCATCCAACTTACTCAGGATAGCACGGATACACACAGCACAGAGGTAAGCATCAGCGTCGAATCTAGCCAGTGAGCAGTCAACTTTCAGACTGCTCACTCTTTGCTGCGACCTCTTCCAGCATATGATGCGTCTGGTGCAATGGGCGGCCCGTGCCGCCGCGTCGCAAGAGTAACATCTCCGCTGCAATCGCCAGGGCGATCTCGTCAGGCGTCTCTGCGCCCAGGTCCAGGCCAATAGGCGCGTGCGCCTGCTCCAGCCGCTCGCGGGGAATGCCCTCGTGCAGCAACTCGCGGAAGATGCGCCGCACCTTGCCGGGGCTGCCGATCATGCCGACATAGGGCGCGGGCGATTGCAACGCCACGCGCAGCGCCTCTTTATCCAGATTGTGCCCACGTGTGACCACGACGATCCAGGTGGAGCTATCGGGCTGCAGTTCGCTGACCATCTGCGGGATGTCACCGAAGTGCAACTGCGCGCTTTCAGGGAAGGTCTGCGGGTTGACCAGATCGCGGCGATCATCGACGACCAGGATGCGGAAATCCAGGTGGCTGGCGAAGCGCGCCAGCGCCTGGGCGACATAGCCGCCCCCGACCAGAATCAACCGCTGCTCTGGGCGCACTGCCTCGATAAAGACCTCCATTGTACCGCCGCAGCTTCCGGCGGTCTCGCCGGTATCGGCTTCGATGGTATAGCGCGCGGCACGCGGGAGGCCATCTCTCAGCGTCTCCAGCGCATCCTGTACCCCGCGAATATCTAGCAGGGGGCCACCCAGCGTGCCGACCACGCTGCCATCCAGATGCGCCAGCATCTTCGTGCCCGCCGGGCGCGGCGACGAGCCGGTCGTCTTGACAATGGTGACAATGGCGACTTGCTCGCCCCGATTCAGCGCCGATTGAATGTCATCGTAAATGTTGCTCATGTTAATGATTCTTTGCTTCAGCAGTGGCGCGCACAATGTCTACAAACTCTGGCTTAAGCGAGGCGCCGCCGACCAGCGCTCCATCGATGTCAGGCTGCGAGAGAAACTCGGTGATATTGGCCGCCGTGACGCTGCCGCCATACTGAATGCGCACCGCCTGGGCGACCTCCGCGCCATAGAGGTCTGCCAAGAGGGCACGAATCAACTGAATCACGGTTACTGCATCCTGCGCGGTAGCGGCGCGACCCGTGCCAATCGCCCAGATCGGCTCATAGGCAATGACTAGCTCGGCAAGCCGTTCCGCAGGCAGCTCGCCCAGACTGCCCTGTATCTGCGCGCGAATCAGTTGCTCGGTTTCCCCAGCCTCGCGCTGCTCCAGCCGCTCGCCCACGCAGACGATGGGCTTCAGCCGATAGTCCAGGGCAGCGCGGACCTTTTTGTTGACCAGTTCATCGGTCTCGCCAAAATAGCCGCGCCGCTCGGAGTGGCCCAGGATGACGTACTCGCATAACCCTTGCAACATCGTCGGCGAGATTTCGCCGGTATACGCTCCCTTTGGCTCATAGTACATGTTCTGCGCGCCCAGCTTCACCTCGCTTCCAGCAATCGCGCCAAAGACGGCTGTGAGCGAGACCGTCGGCGGACACAGCACGCGCTCGACGGCGTGTATCTCATGCAGACCGGGCAGAATGCCCGCCGCAAACTCCTCGGCCTCGGTGGGGCCATAGTTCATCTTCCAGTTGCCCGCAATAATAGGTGTTCGCATCCAGGGCGCCTCCAATCTCACCGTCAGAGATAGTGAGGAACATTCTCTGAGCATTGTATCGCATCAGCGGTCACTGAAACAAGGAAGCGCGTTAGCTGCCATCGCTTCTTAACAGTTCCTTAACCCTATCATTACCAGTTCGCCACCTGTTTGTGACTCTGGTATGGTAGACTTGCGCTACTGAAGGCTGCTCGTTGCCTAACCTGAAGCATTGGCTGAGAACAGGCAGCCGAGACGTCTCAGTGTCGAGTTTGTCTACATCGCCGTGAGGAGGTCATTCACATGAACAGGAATGGGCGTATCACTCGCCTCATGACCCGCAAGGGCATCTCAGGAGCGGTTGCCTTCGCGCTGCTGGGGATGCTGGTGGCGCTCGTAGCGCCGTCTGCGGCAGCGCACGCCGCCGATAGCGGCGGGAACCGCTCGGACCTCAAGAACTTCCAGCACGTCTTTATCATCATGATGGAGAACACCGGCTTCGACAGCCTGATCGGCAAC
>Ga0070730_10005075_pt1 | contig 11415 bp, 13 predicted proteins | sample Coa_R1_3_FD_66447 | JGI IMG/M metagenome (GOLD analysis project Ga0070730, IMG submission 66447) | Surface soil microbial communities from Centralia Pennsylvania, which are recovering from an underground coalmine fire - Coalmine... | ecosystem: Environmental > Terrestrial > Soil > Unclassified ... | reverse complement strand
TTGAAGCGAAAATTTCCAGCGTATGTCGAGACGGGGTTGAACCTGGTGGATGCGCGCGTGTGTGCGCAAGGGCATGTGGCCGCACTGGAGCGCGGGAAGTCGGGCGAGCGCTACATTCTGGGCGGAGAGAACCTGACGCTGAAGCAGATTCTGGACCGGCTGGGGAAGATTACCGGACTGCCTTCTCCGAAGGTGAAGTTGCCTTACGTTTTTGCTTTTGCGGCGGGAGTGGTGGACGAGGCGATTACGGGGCGAGTGCTGCATCGGGAGCCGCGGGCGACAGTGGACACGGTGCGCATGGGAAAGAAGAAAATGTTTGCCAGCTCCGACAAGGCCGAGCGGGAATTGGGCTGGAAGATTGTTCCGGTGGAAGGTGCGCTGCGGCGGGCGGTGGATTGGTTCAAGGCCAACGGATATGTCTAGAGTCGCCATCGTGGCTGCGCTGGAAAGGGAAGTGCGCCCGCTGGTGAAGCGGTGGCGCGTCAACGAGAAGGAGCACGGCGGCCGTCGTTTTCGTTTCTTCGAAACGGACGATGTAGTGCTAGTCTGCGGAGGGATTGGGGCGGAAGCTGCGCGGCGAGCGGCGGAGGCGGTGATTGCGTTGTATGCTCCAGCGATAATTTATTCTGCTGGTTTTGCGGGGGCACTTGACACTGGGCTGAAGGTGGGCGATATCGTGCAACCGAAGCGCGTGGTCAATGCCGGCGACGGGAGCAGCGTTCTGCTGGAGCGCGGTGAGGGCGTGCTGGTGAGTTTTGGAGCGGTGGCGAGTCCGGCGCAGAAGGCGAAGTTGCGCGATTCGTTCGGGGCGCAAGCCGTCGACATGGAAGCGGCTGCAGTGGCACGCGCAGCCGAGGCACGAGGTGTGAGATTCGCAGTGGTGAAAGTGATATCGGACGAATCCGATTTCACGATTCCGGACATGGATCGATTCGTTGATTCTGACGGGCGGTTTCGGGAAGGGCGATTTGCGTGGTTCGCGGCGATGCGGCCATGGCTTTGGCCGCAGGTTGGGAGGCTGGCGGTGAACAGCAGGCGGGCTTCGCGAGTTCTTTGCCAATTCCTGGAGAGTATCAACGTAAGGCAGATTTCCCCTTCCGCAAGTGCTTCAGCCATTGAGGCGGCCCACCGGCGATGAAGCGTGACGCACTGTCTATCGTCGGATTGCTGGTGGTTCTCGCGGGGACGTTGTGCGCCCAGGGTGTTTCGCCAACGATCTATGCGGAAAGTTTTCGGAAGGGATCGACCCAGATCACGGAAGAAAGCTTCGACGCCAAGCTGACGCCACAGAACGCAACCTACCGGGAAATCATTAAAGACAACCGCGGCGGCGACCGCTACGAGCTGACCGTGACGCCGCAGGGGCCGGAGGGCGATAACAAGATTACCGCGTGGCGCGTGAAACTGAGGGACCTGCACCACAGCATCTACAACAATATTCTTCTGGAAAATCAAGAACCGTCGTCTGATCCCAAAAACAACTTGTGGTGGCTGAATCCGAATGAGATGGGCGGTGTTCCTATCCGTGCCCGGCGGATTATGAAGGTCGACGGGTTTTATGTCGTGATCCAGGTGAAGGACTTGCATTTCACGCCGCTGGACTCGCCGTATTTCGATTCGATGACGGTGCAGTTCGCGTTCAAGAATAGCGATCCCAGAGCGGGTAAGTGAAAGACAAACTGGCAGCGGTAATGAGTAACCAGGAAATCGGAGCCGCACTTCGTTTGCTCTAAACATTGTTTGATCTAAATATTTCATTGCCTGATCGGATACATGTGCGAAGGTGCGCGGCTTGATTCATCTATAATCGAACCAGGTGTTCTCCTAAACCCGATGCATTTTCTTCCCTTGCCTGCAGCGTTCGTCGGCGGCGAAATCGTCGACATGATCTCCAACAGTGGTGCGGTCGCCAAGCTGGTCTTACTGTTTCTGCTGGCGTTCAGTCTGATCTCCTGGGCCATCATTTTGACCAAATGGAGCCTGCTGCGGCGCGCACGAATGCAGAGCGGGCGCTTCGTGCGCGCGTTCCGCAAGGCGCAGCGATTGCAGGACATTGCCGCGGTGGCCGAGCAGTTCAAGCCAAGTCCGCTGGTGGGAGTGTTCGAAGGCGGCTACGAGGAATATAAGCGGCAGATCAGCACGTCGGGGACGCTGCGGAATCTGACGGCGGTGCAGCGCGGGATGCAGATTGGGGCGTCGGAGGAGATCACGCGGTTGGAGCGGAATACGCCATGGCTGGCGATCACCGCGGCGGTCACGCCATTTGTCGGGCTGTTTGGAACAGTGTGGGGCATTATCGATGCGTTTCACGGACTGGGCACGGCGGGAGCGGCCACGCTGCGCGCTGTGGCACCGGGCATTTCGGAAGCGTTGATCACTACGGCGGCGGGGTTGGGCGCGGCCATTCCGGCGGTTATTGCTTACAACCTGATTGGAGCGTCGATTCGCGAGTTCGCGGCGCGAAGTGATGACTTCGCGCTTGAGGTGCTCAATGCGGTCGAGCACAGCCAGGCACAGGCAAGCATCCCAACGGCGGCATTTCCCGTGGCCGATGTGAGGCGCTGATGGCGTTTACGACTTCCAACGGGCGAACGCAGACCTCCATCGCCGACATCAACATCACTCCACTGGTAGACGTAGTGCTGGTGCTGCTGATTATTTTCATGGTGACAGCACCGGTGCTGCAGTCGGGCATTGACGTGAGCGTACCGAAGACGCGAACCGTGAAGGAGATCACGGAAGAGCGCACGGTCATCACCATCAACAAGGATCAGCGAGTCTTTCTGGGCAACGAGGCCATCAACATCAATCAGATTGGGGCGAAGTTGCGGCAGAAGATTCGCGATCCGCGCAACCAGTCGGTGTTTGTGCGCGCCGACGAGAACGTGCCGTTCGGGGCGTTCGCCACGGTGATGGATGCCGTGAAGTCATCGGGAATTACGAACGTAAGCATCGTGACGCAACCGTTAGATCAAAATGGCAGCAAGCGCTGACATCTACTTCGAGCACGATCGCTGGGGCCGCGCGCTGGCGTGGTCGGCGGGCCTGCACGTGGGAATTACCGCGTTCCTGCTGGTTTATTCAGCGGTCTTCTACTCGACGGGCGGGCAAGGATGGGGCGCTGGCGGGGGCGGGGAAGCGATGGGGGTTTCGCTGGTGAGCACGGTGCCGCTCACCGCGAGTCCGGCCGACGCGAAGAATGTGCTCGCGAACGAATCGAAGGGGTTGACGCAATCGAAGCCCAAGATCGAGCAGAAAGAGCCGGATGCGATCGAGATTCAGGGTAAGAACACAAAGATAAAACCGCCCAAGAAACAGGAAACGGCATCGAAGGAGAAGCCGCTGCCAGCGCCGGAGGAGGAAACGAACCAGGTTGCATTCGGGGAGGGCGGGCCGGTGAGCGGTCCCTACGGGAGTTTCAGCGCGGGCGGGGCGAAGGGCGGATTCGGTGTCACGGGCGGCGGTGGAGATTTCGGCACCAAGTACGCGTGGTACGTGCACGTGATTCAGCAGAAGGTTTCGGAAAATTGGCTGAAGTACGAGGTCGATCCGCGGGTCGCGACGGCGCAGCGCGTGTATATCACCTTTGACGTTATGCGCGATGGACATCCCGCGAATGTGCAGGTGGAGCAATCGAGCGGTGTGCCGTCGCTGGACATTTCCGCGACACGGGCCCTGCAGCGAATTGATACTTTCGGACCGTTGCCGGCGGACTACTCCGGCAACAAAATTTCAGTGGAATACTGGTTCGATTACGCCAAAAAGTGAACCTTATCGGTAATCAGAAGGGCTCTCCGATTTACCAGATACCGGCAAAATGGAGCACAATCGAGGGATGGGCAGTTGAGAACGACCGCATGAGGGAAGAAACCTTGCAAAGGAATACATATCGGGATACGATATTGTCGTACAGCGTACGTTTCTCTGCCAATCGGATGGATCTTTCTGCAAGACGAGCGAACTCGTGGTGGCCTAAGTTTCAAGGCGCGACTCTAGCGCACGTACTGCTGGCTTTATTCATTCTTTCGACGGTTGCCTTTGCGCAGGACTGGGTAAAGACCGGTACCGCACTCGGCGTGGAGAAAGTCCGGCTGGCGGTCCCCGATTTCAAACCCTCGACGAGCGATCCACAGAACACTGCACTCCTGAAAACTTTCAACGACACGCTGTGGAATGACCTGGATGTTTCGGGGGTCGTCGAACTGGTGTCGAAGAGCTTTTACCCCTTGCAAGTGCCGGGACAGCCTCCCGAGGTGAATTTTCTGGCCTGGAACGTGCCTCCGCCGAATGCCGCGATGCTGGCCTTCGGAAGCCTGGGTGTTGCGGGCGGAAGGTTGACAGTGCAGGGCTGGCTGTATGACGTGAAGAATATCCAGTCGCCGCAGATTTTGGGCAAGCAATATGCAGATACGGCGAGCGACGCGACCGCGCGGCTGATCGCGCATAAATTTGCCGATGAGATTATTTTCCGGCTGGGCGGCGGCATCCCGGGAATTGCGGAGAGCCAGATTTATTTTGTCAGCGACCGAACGGGGAAAAAAGAAATCTGGGCGATGGACTATGACGGTTCGAACCAGCATCAGCTGACGCACCTGGGTTCGATCTCGCTGTCTCCCCGCATTTCTCCCGACGGGTCGCGAATTGCGTTCAGTTCGCTGACGAAGAGCGGCTGGGAGATCATGATTTACTCACTGGATTTGAATCGCCTGGTGAGCTTCCCGCACATGGGAGGAACGAATCTTTCGCCCGCGTGGTCGGGAGACGGGACGAAGCTGGCGTTTTCGTCGTCACGCGCAGGCACGCCGGAAATTTATGTGACGGACGCGGCGGGTGGGAATCTGCACGGCATGACGGATTCGAAGGGACCGGATGTGTCGCCGGTATGGAATCGGAAAACGAATGCGCAAATGGCGTTCGTGAGCGGGCGAACCGGATTGCCGCAGATTTATACCATGGAGGCAGACGGCGGTAATCAACAGCGCATGACCGATCAAGGGTATGCGGTTTCGCCAAACTGGGCGCCGAACGGGCAGTTTCTAACGTTTGCCTGGGTTCGCAAGTATGGGCCGGGAGAACCCGGCGCGTCGGACATTTACCTGATGGATATTGCCAGCAAGCAGTGGGTGCAACTGACGCATGACGGGGGACGCAATGATTTTCCCTCATGGTCGCCGGATGGGCGGCACATTGTTTTTCAGTCGAGCCGGTCGGGCAAGGAAGAAATCTACATGATGCTGGCCGACGGCACCAAAGTTCAGCAATTAACTTTTACCGGACGTAACAGCCAACCGAATTGGAGTTGGAAATAGTAAACGACACTTCGTCTGACCTCATGGAAAATCCGACGGGGTCGCTAGGGAGGAATAAAGTGAAGCAACAACGAATAAAGTGGTTCCTGTTGATCATCGCACTGGGCGCAGTCTTAGCGCTTGGAGCTTGCGGAAAGAAAAAGGCGCCGGCGCCGCCGCCACCCCCACCACCGCCGCCGGCGGCTCCGACGGCCTCGATTTCGGTGAGCCCGAATAGCGTTCAGGCAGGGCAATCGGCCTCACTGACGTGGCAGACGAGCAACGCCACCGACGTGTCGATTGATGGAATCGGTGCGGTTCAGGCGAACGGCTCGCAATCGGTGTCGCCGACGGATTCCACGACGTACCATCTCGTTGCGAAGGGAGCGGGAGGAACGCAGGAGGCGAGCGCGCGTTTGACGGTGACGCAGGCACCGCCGCCACCCCAACCGCAGCCCTCAGCTTCGGAAGAGGAACTGTTTAGCCAGAATGTGAAGGACGTGTATTTCGACTACGACAAGTCCGACGTTCGCGGCGACCAGCAATCGTCGATCCAGGCTGACGTGGCATTCCTCAACGCGCATGCGAACGTCAATGTGACCGTTGAGGGTCACTGCGACGAACGCGGCTCGACCGAGTACAACATCGCGTTAGGCGACAAGCGCGCCAGCGCGGTCAAGAACGCGTTGACTTCGGCGGGCGTGAGCGCCAGCCGCATCAAGACGATCAGCTACGGCAAGGAAAAACCGTTCTGCAGCGAAAGCAACGAAGCTTGCTGGCAGCAGAACCGCCGAGGGCATTTCGTTTACCAGAAGTAATGCGGGCAGGGGGATGCCGGGTGGCGTCCCCCGATCCTTTCGGATCTGGCTGGGGGCAGGGGTGCGCCCGGAATGCGGGGGCTTCGGCTTCCGTCGGAGTATTCTCCGGTGCCAAGTCGGGTTTTCCCTGTGGAATTCGTCCCAGCCTGTGGGACAATCAATGCATCCAAATATGGCGTTTTCAGGGAATTCATTATGAAACCACATCGCATTTCTGTGTTCTTTGCCGTGTTGCTGGCGCTCGCGCTGGGCGGCGCCCCCGCTTGGGGCGTTAACAAGGATATGGTCCAACTGCAAACGCAGGTGCAGCAACTGCAGGAGCAGATGACTGCCATGCAACGTGCTTTTGACGAGCGCATGGGCGTCATGAGGAATCTGGTCGAGCAAGATACCGACGCGGTGAATAAAGTTGCGGCTGCGCTGAACGCGCTGCAGGTGACGTTGCAGAAGCAGCAGAACGAGGGGGGCACGAAAACGGATGCTCTGTCGGGCCAGATTCAGGCGCTCAACGACACCATGGATGAGATCAAGGTGCGTCTGGCAAAAGTGACCAAGCAACTCGAGGACATGCAGGCGGCGCAGCAGAGCCTGGCCGCTCAGCAAACCCAACAGCAGCAGCAACAGCAGGCACTGGCCTCGGCCCCGCCGCCGGATGTGCTCTACAACAACGCTCTCCGGGACTACAACGGCGGCAAGAACGATTTAGCGACGCAAGAGCTTTCGGATTACATCAAGTTCTATCCCAACACTGATTTGGCCGGGAACTGCTACTACTACCTCGGTGAGATTCAGTTCCGGGCGGCGAATTATCAGCAGGCGGCTCAGAATTACGACCAGGTGCTGCAAAACTTTCCCAGCGGAAACAAGGCGGCGTCGGCGCAATTGAAGAAGGGATTTGCGCTGATCGAACTGGGCAAGCAGGACGATGGAGTGAGCGAGTTGCGACATTTGATCCAGCGCTACCCACATGCTCCTGAAGCGTTGCAGGCGAGGGAACGGCTGCGCAAGCTGGGGGTTTCAGCTACAGGCAGGTGATTCGGAGCTCCGGCTCGAGCGGCCGTTTGCCTAGACTGTGCGGTGGTGAGCCCGCCTTGAAGTGTGGTGCTTTCCAGCTTTGTGGGCGCGATGGTGCCTGACACGTTGATGGGTTGCCCTCACTGGCGTAAGCGTCGCGTGACTCGGGGCTGCGAAAACGAACGCGCTGGATAGTACGCACATCATCAGTACCGAAAAGATCCGCTTCATATACCGTCTCCCCTGCAAGCTTCTCCTACTTTATAACCATTTCCTTCCAAAAGCTCCAGTGATAAAGTCGAAACGTTGCGGCGGTATTTATAATCCGCACCCATCTTCTAACGCCGCACGAGGGGCCATCATGACAAAGAACTCACTCGATCAAGACGTCGCCAAGGGGGCCATGGAAGTCGAAGATCACGCAGGTCCAGGAAATGTTGGGATGCAGGAGCAGTTGGGCCACCGCGATCAGGATCCGATGCTGAAGGATGCGGATTCCGATTTTCCCGAGCCCGGGCAGAACCCCGAGCACACCGGCGAACCCCAGCGCAAGAGAGCATAAAACGCTCAGCATTATCTCCCTTGGATGACGCCCCGACCATGTCCGGTTCGGCTATTGGTGCTAATCGCGGCGTTTGATTTGTCTGTACCCAATATGGGTACATGTTACAATCAGTAGGAAGAGAACGGCGTCCTGTGCGAATCATTGCCCGTAGAACTCTGCGGCAGTTCGTTGAGTCGCTGCGTGGAACGGCAGATCAAAATGCGGTAAAGTCCGCGCTCGATTCGTGGTTCTACGAAGTGCAACAGGCCGACTGGCACTCGCCGGCTGACGTTATTCGGAGCTATGCCAACGCGAGTATTGTGGGGCCGGATCGAGTGGTGTTCAACATCAAAGGAAATTCATACCGGCTGGTTACGGCGGTCGATTACCGGCGTCAGATTGTTTTCATAAAATGGACTGGTTCCCACAAGGCCTACGACAAGATTGATGTGAAAGCGGTGAAATATGGAGATTAAGCCCATCCGGAGCGAGTCAGATCACGAAGCGGCGCTGCGGCGCATCGAGAGTCTGTGGGGTGCCCCTCCGAGGACGCAAGAGGGCGATGAGTTGGACGTTCTGGCGACGCTGGTCGAAGCATATGAACGGGAGCAGTATCCCATTGATTTGCCCGATCCCCTTGATGCGATCCGATTCCGGCTGGAGCAGGAGGGAAAAGATTATCGTGCGCTGATTGGAGTCATCGGGCAGCGAACCCGCGTTTATGAAGTGATGCGCGGCGACCGGGGATTGTCGCTGAACATGATCCGCAAGCTGCACAGCAAACTGGACATTCCTGCCGAAGTGCTAATTCAGGATGTGGGCAAGCACAAACCTGCCCGGCGGAGAACGCGCAGCATCCGACCCGCAAAGATCCGGTCACATCGGGCAACCGCCGGTTAAGAACCGCCGCAATGTCCGACTAGGCTCAAGGCAAGGTGCGTCCGCCCCTCCCACAACTTGTTGCAAGTTCCTTCATCTTGACCGGCCCACCCCACTCTGCCAAACTCCCCAAGCCCGTCCCACATTGCCGTTGGAAATCAGCCATGATCACACGCCTAGCGGCCGGGCTCCGCCGCATCCTGAAATCGATCGCCCTTGCCGCAACTGTTCTGGCGGCAGCCTCAGCCCAAAACCCCGTGCCGCAAATTGTGGGGCCCGTGAAGCCAATGGCCGTCGCTCCCGGCAGCGGGGCGTTCACCCTTACGATCTACGGAGCCAACTTCGTTTCGGGTGCGGTGGTGAATTGGAACGGCCAGCCGCGCTCGACCGCGTTCGTCTCCGCTCGCGAACTTCAGGCACAGATTCTGGCGACCGATGTCGCCGCAAATACAGCAGGACTGATTTCAGTGACCAATCCCGCTCCGGGTGGCGGCAATTCCAGCGCGAGTTGGGCGCAAGTAGAGGTGCATGCGCCGACAACCAACATCGTCACCAATCCCCCCTCGGTCGATTTCATAGGAGGCTGGACGTTGGCGATTGCCGATTTCAATCACGATGGCATTTTGGATCTGCTTGGATACGAACTTGGCGGCGTGGGAACGATGCTGGGAAATGGCGATGGCACGTTTCAGCCGACCAATTGGGTATCGACGCAACCCTACTACAGCCCTGGCGGTGTAGCCTACGGAGATTTCAATGGAGACGGAATTCTAGACTTCGTTTCTCCCGTAGGAAACGATGTCTCGCTGACGCCGTCGCAACTTATGGTGGATTTGGGTAATGGTGACGGCACCTTTCGATTCGCTTCGCGGTTTGGAAACTTTTCCGGAGGCTGGGTGCAGCCCATGGTCGGCGACTTCAACGGTGATGGAAAGCTTGATGTGGTTGTTTCCAACACTCCGCAATCCGTCACCGTATTCCTCGGCAACGGCGATGGTACTTTCCAATCTCCCGTGACCTCCAAGGGGGAAGGGCCTGGTGTTTCCGGCCCACTTCTCGTCGGCGATTTCAACGGCGACGGCAAGCTAGACCTTCTCTTTGAGCGACAAAATTCACTTCCGCGCCTCAGCCAAATCTTCTTTCTTGCAGGTAATGGGGACGGCACATTTCAGAAACCTCAAAAGCTTGTCTCGCTCCAAGGGGGTTGTGTTTTTGGTCCGCAAATATTGATGAGCGATTTCAATGGGGATGGCAAGCTCGACTTCGCTTTCTGCAACTACAGCCAGATCGGGGTGATGCTGGGAAACGGTGACGGTACCTTTCAGAAGCCGATCCTTGCTCCCGCAGGCGTTTTCCAGACTTTCACATTTGCCGCCGGGGACTTCAACTCTGATGGGAAAACGGATCTGCTGATATCGCAAGGCGGAGTTAACCCTACTGTTGCGTTCCTTCTAGGGAATGGAGACGGTACTTTTAAAAAGGCTCAGTCGGTAAATCTTGCGGGATATCAAGGCGAGGCTGGAATCGTACCAGCGGACTTCAATCACGATGGTCTGTTGGACTTTGGATTTCTGGATGCGAGCGGCGGTGGTGTGATTCTGTTCGTTCAACAGTAGGAGTAACACGTTAGCAGATCCCTGCGATGGTTATCTTCACCCAGAAATAGCTCACAGCCCCAACAAGACTTGGAGCATCGAGGAGGAGTTTGGCTCGATGTCTTATCGCAACTCTTCCATCACCGCGTCGAGGACTTCCTTGCCGGGACGGGTCAGGGAATCGGGCAGCGTTGCCAGAGGCTCGTCCACCACGTTCAGCATGTCGATGAAGCTGGGAGCCTCGGGGTTGACGTAAAAGACTCCGGTCAAGACTTCGCCTTTGTCGTGCGCTTCGGTGAGACGCGTGATGGCGCGAATCTTGTCGGTGGGATCGTAGTCCTCTTCCAGCTTCCGCAAGTGAAGTCGCGAGCCGTCGTGCATCGTGACTTCGACGGTCGTGCCGGGATCGTATTGCACATCAATTTCTTCGAAGTGCGGCACAAAGCTGACGTCCTGCAGCGTCTCTTCGTGCTCTTTGACGTACTTGTACGATTTCGTGGAACCTTCGTGATCGTTGAAGGTGACACAGGGCGAAACAACGTCGAGCATCACCGTGCCTTTGTGCGCGATAGCGGCCTTGAGCATGGCGCTGAGTTGCTTTTTGTCGCCGGAGAACGAGCGGCCCACAAGCGTTGCGCCGAGTTGTATTGCCAGCGCGCAGGTGTCGATGGGCGGAAGATCGTTGAGCACTCCGGACTTCAGCTTCGAGCCCAGATCGGCGGTGGCGGAGAACTGGCCCTTGGTCAGTCCGTAAACGCCGTTGTCTTCGATGATGTAGATGATCGGAAGATTCCGGCGCATGAGATGGATAAATTGTCCGATACCGATGGAGGCAGTGTCGCCGTCGCCGCTGACGCCGATGCAGATCAGCTTGCGGTTTGCGAGCAGAGCTCCGGTGGCCACTGAGGGCATGCGGCCGTGGACGGCATTGAAGCTGTGCGAACGGCTCATGAAGTACGCGGGTGTTTTCGAGGAGCATCCGATCCCGCTAGGCTTGATGAGGAACTCGGGCTGCACACCCATCTCGTACATAGATTCGATAATGCGCTCGGAGATGGCGTTGTGACCGCAGCCGGCGCAGAGCGTGGTCTTGCCGCCCTTGTAGTCCATGACGGTGAGGCCAATGCGATTCGTTTTTGGACCGGGCGAGGCGACTCCGGGGTCCGCGGGAGTGGTTGCCATCTACTTACCCTCCATGCTGGTGAGTTCGTCGGTGATGGACCGCGCGTCGAGCGGGAGTCCGTTGATGTGCGCGATGCTGCGCAGTTTGCCGATCA
>Ga0070730_10005073_pt1 | contig 11420 bp, 8 predicted proteins | sample Coa_R1_3_FD_66447 | JGI IMG/M metagenome (GOLD analysis project Ga0070730, IMG submission 66447) | Surface soil microbial communities from Centralia Pennsylvania, which are recovering from an underground coalmine fire - Coalmine... | ecosystem: Environmental > Terrestrial > Soil > Unclassified ... | reverse complement strand
CCTTCCACCTTGAACCCAACCTTCTCGTAGCAACGCACGGCTGCCTTGTGCTCGGCAAAGACGCCCAGATCAACGCGGTGAAGATTGAGCCGATCGAATCCATACTCCACAATGAGGTGCGTAGCCTCAAGTCCGATGCCTTTTCCCCAGAATTCTTTCTCGCCGATTAGAATGCCGAGAGTCGCCGAGCGATGCAGCCAGTGGATCGGCCCTAGCTTCACATTGCCCACATGCCGTCCGGACTTCTTGTCGACAATCGCGAAGATCACATCATTCTTCGAGCCCGTAACGCTCCGGTAGTAGTTCTCGAGGTCTTCGGCGGTCGTCGGAAAAGTACCGGTCTCGGTATAGCGCGTCACCTCGGGATCGTTGAGCCAGCCGAGATACTGCTCATTCAAATCCGCGCGCTCCAGGGGACGCAGCAACACGAGCGATCCTTCCGCAAACGCCGTCTTTTGGAACAATGGTGGCTCCTCGATCTGTGTTTCACCGCGCGTAGCTGGAAACGACCTTACTGACCGCGTCGATTACATCCTGCACGTCCTGACCGGTCATGCTGTGAAACATCGGCAGGCTGATCAAGCGGGCGTAGGCATCTTCCGCTAGTGGAAATTCTCCGCCTTCAAATCCGAGCCGCTGGCGGTAGTAGGGATGCAGGTGCACCGGAATATAGTGCACATTCACGCCAATGTTTTCCGCACGTAAGGCCCGGAAGACCTGGGCGCGATCCGTCGTCAGCTTTTCCAGGTCGAGCCGAATTGGATACAGATGCCAAGCCGGATTTGCGTCGGGTCGCACGCTTGGCGCAACCACCCCGGGAACTTCGCGAAATGCCGCCGTGTACTGCGCTGCAATTTCCCGTCGGCGTGCCAGATTCGCATCCAACCTCTTCAACTGCTCAATCCCCAGCGCGCAAACAACGTCAGGCAGCCGGTAGTTGAACCCCAGCAGGACCATCTCGTAGTGCCACTGCCCAGCGCTTTGGCGCTGCCGGGCATCGCTCGAAATTCCGTGATTGCGAAAACGCCGCAATGTTTCCGCCAACCGCGGATCGTTCGTCGTGACCATCCCGCCTTCGCCAGTCGTGATGTGCTTCACCGGATGGAAGCTGAACACTGTCATGTCGGCGATGCTGCCCACGCGCCTTCCCCCGAATTCTGCGCCCAACGCGTGGCAAGCATCTTCAATCACAACCAAACCGTGCTGCCGCGCGATCTCGAGAATTCCCGTCAGATCCGCCGGATGCCCGGAATAATCCACGGGCAGGATCGCGCGCGTTTTCGAAGAGATTTTCCGGGTGACTTGCTCCGGATCGAGGTTCAACGTATCCGCGCATACATCCGCAAACACAGGTGTCGCGCCTTGGTACAAGACGCAATTCGCCGTAGCCGCAAACGTCAGGGGAGTGGTGATTGCTTCATCTCCCGGCTTGAGGCCCGCGGCAAACGCAGCCCCGTGGAGAGCAGCGGTGCCGGAACTGAAACTAACGGCATGGGCCGCGCCCACGCGCGCAGCGAAAGCTTCTTCGAATTCGCCCACTTTCGGACCAGTCGTCAGCCAATCCGAACGCAGCACATCGACCACGGCGGCGATGTCGCCTTCCTCAACCGATTGCCGACCATAGGGCAGAAAGGTGGCGCGCACGGGAGAGCCCCCATTGATGGCGAGTGCCTGCGCGCTAACGGACGTGGTGCTCATTAGAATCCTAGGCGGGAACACGCGCGGGCACGGGCTGTTCCTCGCCTGCCGGCGCGATCAGTTCCTGCAATTCGCGGTTCGTCAGCCAGCGGTCGTTGCTGTCGCTGGCATAGCGGAATCCTTCTGGCAAAGGCCGGGCGTTCACCCAGTTCTCACGGCGCCACCACGAGTGCGACGGCTGGATGATGTAACGGTCTTCTACTTCAAGCGTATTCCGAGCCTCGTCTTCCGAAACCAGAACTTCGTGCAGCTTTTCTCCGGGCCGGATCCCGATGGTCTCTATCTCGCAGCCGGGCGCAATCGTCTCCGCCAAATCCACCAACCGCATGCTGGGAATCTTGGGAACGAAAATTTCTCCGCCATGCATCTGCTCGATGCAACTGACCACAAACCGTACCCCTTGATCGAGTGTGAGCCAAAAGCGCGTCATGCGCGCGTCCGTCAAAGTAATGCGCCCGCGTCGTTTCTGCTCCTGAAACACGGGAATCACGCTTCCCCGGCTTCCCACGACGTTCCCATAGCGCGCACAACTGAACCTGGATTCCTGGGCGCCGGCGTACGCATTCGCCTGCACAAACATCTTCTCGGCGCAAAGCTTCGTCGCCCCATACAAGTTGATCGGGTTGACCGCCTTGTCGGTGCTTAGTGCAAGCACGCGACGCACGCCCTGGTTAATGGCCGCGTCGATCACGTTGCGTCCCCCCATGATGTTGGTCTGAATCGCCTCGAAGGGGTTATATTCGCAGGCCGGGACTTGCTTCAGTGCCGCGGCATGAATCACGATCGTGACTCCGGCGAAGGCGCGCTCCAGCCGGGTCGCGTCTCGTACGTCGCCAATGAAATAACGCAGACTCGGATGATCGAGTCCCGAGGCTCGCATGTCGTGCTGCTTGAGTTCGTCACGGCTGAAGATCACCAGGCGTTTCGGCCGGTAATCCTTCAACATGATTTCGACAAATTTCTTCCCGAAAGACCCGGTTCCGCCCGTGACCAAAACTACTTGTTCCGACCAATTCATCCCATCTGCCTCTTCAAAAGCACTTGTTTAACGTCGTATCCCAAGCCAAGATGCCGAGAGCACTCGGCCATTTGTCCGGCATTTCGGTAGTGGAGCCATCTACAAACCTCCAAGATGGCGGCGCCTGGCTGGGTGTCACGTGTCCGCTAGTATAGCGGAGTTTCCGGGAACGGCGCACCACAAGGACGTTTCCCCAGATTAGAACTGTATTAGAAGGGCAGAAAATTGGCATGATTTGGCCGATCCGATGCTAAAATATCCCACGAACTCTCCAGTCACTCGGTGCGAATTATTCCCTGCGGACGAACCAGCCTCTTCGAACCGGGACTACGATGTACGTTGGTGGCATAGGCCTGCTCAGGCTTTAGACTTAGTACAGACTCGTTGAGGAGAAGGCATGGAATCCGGACCCCTGGTACAAGCGAATGACCCGATTGTTCGCGAAATGCAGCCTACGCCGGCGTTCGATCCGGTGAGGGCTACGGGGCCGCAGATTTATCCCCAACTCCCTCCGCACGAGTCCGCGATCGGCGAATATATTCGCGTTCTGATCAAGCGCAAGTGGATCGTTGTGTCGTGCCTGGCAACCATATTTTCCGTCGTAGCAATCGCAAGTTTGAAGATGACCCCGGTCTATGAGGCCGGAGGAACCATTGCGATCAATAAGCCTGACACCAGTCTGAACTTTCAAAACTCAGCGACGTTCAGCCTCGACTATTTCGATCCCACCGAACTGGAAACGGAAGTCAAAATTCTGCAGAGCGATTTACTGGCATTGCAGGTCATCCGCGAACTGAATCTCGATCGGCGGTCGGAGTTTGGCGGCAAGGCCACTCCCGCAACCGCGTCCTCGCTAGACCTTGCACCCGATCCACTGCAAGTCGATCCTGCTCGGGCTACGGCAGCGCTTGGTGGTTTCAAGTCGAGTTTAACGGTCACTCTCAGCCCGAATTCCCGCATCATTCAGGTTCACTACCGCAGCTCCGACCCGCAGATGGCTGCCTCGATCGTTAACACTCTGATGGGGGATTACGTCGAAAATAATTTCAAGGCCCGCTTTGAATCCACCATGCAGGCTTCGGACTGGCTGCAAAAGCAACTTGTCGACATGCAGATGAAGGTGGAAACCTCCCAGGAAAAACTGGTGCGCTACCAGAAAGAGCACGAAATCCTGGGCATCGACGAAAAGCAGAACATCATCACCGAAAAGCTGGGCGAACTGAACAAGGAGCTTACTGAGGCCGAAAGTGAGCGCATGGACAAGGAGGCCTTCTACCGCCTTGTCGAGTCGGGAGATCCGGACGCCATCGCCTCGAGCGCAGGCGGCGTTGCGGCAGAGGGCTCCGGCGTGCAGACCGCTTCACAGTTGCTCGAGAACTTGCGCGGCAAGCAGGCGGATTTGAAGATTCAGGTTGCCGACCTCAACACACAGTTTGGCCCCGCCTATCCCAAGCTCGCTCAGTTGAACAATCAACTGAAGGAAATCGACGCGCAGATTCAGGATGAAATGAAGAAAATCGCGAGCAAGGTTCGCGGCCAATACATGACGGCCTTGCAGCGCGAGAACATGTTGCACGACGCACTCGAAAGACAAAAACAGGAAGCCAACAAGCTCAACGAAAGCGCAATCGAGTACAACCTGCTCAAGCGCGACTCCGAAACCTACCGCACGTTGTACGAAGGGCTGCTGCAGAAACTCAAGGAGGCGGGCGTCTCCGCCGGGTTGAAGTCCAACAATTTTCGCATCGTTGACGGTGCTCGTCCTCCAAGCTACCCGATCGAACCAAACATCCCACGCAATCTCGGGTTTGCTGTGATGCTGGGATTGGCGTCTGGCGTGGGCCTGGCATTTCTGCTGGAAGGGCTGGATAACACAATTCGCACCACCGAGCAGGCTCAGATGATTTCTGGCCTGGCGCCGTTGGGCATGATCCCGCTCGGCTCGAAGTCGGCACGCGAGGGCCCCAATCCCAAGCGTCTGGTAATCGCGACTTCCAAAGAAGCCGTAGAACTCGTGACACAGGTTCGGCCGCAGTCACAGATGGCGGAATCGTATCGCGCCCTGCGCACCTCCCTACTCCTGTCGAACCTCGGCGCACCGCCCAAAGTCATCATGGTGACCAGCGCTTTGCCGCAGGAGGGGAAGACAACTACCAGCATCAATTGCGCCGTAGTGCTCGCCCAGAAGGGCGTGCGCGTTTTGCTGATTGATGCCGATCTGCGCCGCCCCAGTATCCATAAGACTTTAGGCATGGGCCCGCGCAGCGGATTGAGCAACGTCCTGACCGGCAGCAGCACGTTAGAGCAGACGATTACTCGCACCGCGATCCTTCCCAACTTATTCGTGCTTCCCGCCGGAACGCCACCACCCAACCCGGCCGAATTGTTGGCATCTGCGAACATGCGAGACGTGTTGTCGAAACTGCGTGAGCAGTACGACCACATCGTCGTAGACACTCCGCCCTCGCTGTCCGTCACCGACGCGGTTGTGCTTTCGCCGCGGGCCGATGCCGTTGTGCTCGTCATCCGTTCCGGCCAGACTTCCAAACAGGCGCTGCGCCGGGCGCGCGATATTCTCGCTCAGGTCAATGCGAAAGTCGTCGGAGTTCTGCTCAACGCGGTCGATCTCAGTTCTCCCGACTACTACTACTATTACGAATACCAGGGTAAATACGCGGGATACTATCAGGATGAGAGTGCCTCTGGAGACGACGAAGAAGAGGTCGATGCGGGAGAAGAACATTCCTCACCCTCCTCCACTAGCGCGTAGAGAACGGTTGTTCCGTTGCACAACATGAAGATTCCTTTCCAAGCACCCGCTCGAAAGCGGATGGTCGCCGTCCTCGCCCTCGTTTGCGCCGCCCTTTACATCGGCCAGGCTTCGCGAGAGTTTGTTGCCTCCTGGTTGGGCAACCGTGTCGAGTTGCGAAGCCTGGAGCGAGCTGCATGGCTCGACTCCAGCAACGCGGATTACCGCAACCATCTGGGCCGATACTATGACCTTGTGGCGCGCGATCCGGGTGCGGCCCTCGGATACTACAAAGCGGCGGTGCAGCTCAACCCGCATTCCGCCCGCTATTGGTTCGACCTGGCCAGCGCTTATCAGGTTCTCGGAGACACGCCGAGCCAAACTGCTTCCCTCGAACACGCCATCGAAGCCGATTCCATGACGCCCGACGTCGCCTGGGAGGCCGCGAATCTCTACCTGGTGCAGGGCCAGAATGAAAAAGCACTGCATGAGTTCAGCATCGTAATGGCGAACGACACCTCGCTCGCCTCCTCCGCCATACAGTTCTGCTGGCGCATCAATCCCGATGTGGATGCCCTGCTGCGTGACGTGGTTCCCCACAACGCCGATGCTTATATTGCTTTCCTCACGCTGCTCGAAATCAAAGAGGAGACTGCCGGTACCGCCAAAGTTTGGAATTCGCTGATGCAGACTCGTCAACCGTTCGAGGTGCGGCACGTCCGTGACTACTTCCAGTATCTGATCAAGCACAGAGATGTGGACGAGGCAGTGCTGGTGTGGCAACAGGCGGCAACTCGCTTTGGGCTCACTTCTTACTTACCCTTGCCCGGCAATCTGATCGTGAACGGCAGCTTCAGCCTTGACGTTTTAAACGCCGGCTTCGATTGGCAATATCAAAAACAATCGGGAGTCTCACTGACGCTCGATCCGAGCGATTTTCATTCCGGACGGCGGTCTCTGCTCATCAACTTTGACGGGCCGGGAATTAACGAAGCTGGCCTCTATCAGTACATCGCGGTGCAACCCAACACCACCTACGTGTTCTCTGGATACTTCAAGAGCGGCGAGTTGGAAGGCGCTGGAGGCCCGCATTTCACGATTCTAGACGGGTATAGTCCGAAAGTTTTTTTTGACAGCGACGAATTAAAAGAAGCAGGATTCTGGAAGCCGGTGGATGGCGAATTCACCACGGGGTCCGACTGCAAGCTGGTCGTTCTTCGAGTCCGCCGGATTCCGGCAGGCAGTCCGATCCGTGGTAAGCTCTGGATCGACGATTTTCATCTCGTCAAAAAATCGTCTTAACCCGCATAAGCACAGGTGTTTCACTTACAAACAACACTGCGACCTTCATGGCTTCTCGCAAAATAACGGACTTCGAACGCAAGCAGTTGTCGCTTCAACTCGGCAACCTGCTGCTTTACGGAACCTTTGCTCTGCTGATGTTCGGTCCCATCGCCTTCGGCGCGGTCGAGTCCTGGTCGATGTTCGTTCTCGAGGTGGGTTCGGTTTTTCTTGTGCTTCTCTGGCTCGCCAAGCAATGGCTCGACGACGAGATGAACATACGGTGGAATCCGCTCTACCTTCCGATGGCCGGATTCGCGCTTTTGATCGTGCTGCAGATCGTTTTCCGAACCAGCGCCTACCCGCACGACACTCTGTCGGACGCGCTGCTATACGGCGCATATGGCATGCTCTGTTTTCTCGCGGGGCAAACTATGCTGCGGAGCGCACAAGCTCGCCAACTCGCTGTAGTTTTGGCCATCTATGGTTTCGCAATGGCGACATTAGCGCTGCTGCAAGGAATCGCACCCAACGGCAAGCTGTACTGGGTTCGTACCCCGCGTCTGGGCGGCTGGATTTACGGATCTTACGTCAATCACAATCACTACGCCGGGCTGATGGAATTGCTGGTACCGATTCCTCTCGTCATTTCTCTGACGCGCCTTGCCCACGAAAAAGAGCGTATCGCTGCCGGAGTCGCCGCGGCCGTGATGACTGGCACAATTTTCCTTTCTGGCTCCCGCGGCGGAATGCTGGCTATCCTGGTGGAGTTTGCCGTGCTCGGCGTGTTGTTGGCTCGCCAGAGAAGGGGTGTCCGCCTTGCGATCGGCGTAGGTGCCTTCGCGATCGTGCTGGTCGGTTTGCTCACCTGGCTGGGCGGCAAAGAGCTAACGGAACGTGTGGCCAGCGTGTCGATCGAAGCCCGCAGTGAACTTTCTGGCGGAATGCGGGTCTCCATCGACCGCGACGCCTTCCGCATGTTTCGCAATAAACCAATCTTGGGCTGGGGACTTGGAACATTTCCCGTGGTTTACCCGCAGTATCGAACGTTCTATACCAATTTCTTTGTGAACCAGGCCCACAACGATTATCTTCAGTTGCTGGCGGAAATGGGGTTCCTGGGGTTCGCCACCATGGTCTGGTTTTTGATCGTCCTCTACCGCAGCGCCCTGCGGAAAATCGGTAACTGGACCTCTGATTTGACCGGTGCGGTCACCCTGGCGTGCACGCTGGGATTCACCGGAATCCTGGTTCATAGCCTGGTCGACTTCAACCTGCAGATTCCCGCTAACGCGTCTCTCTTCTACGTATTCTGCACGCTCGCCGCAGCTCCGCCCCTGATGCAGCGATCGCGCAAACGCCGGCCGGTCTCCACCGAAGCGGCAGATGTTTTGCCGACGTCGGAAGTTGTCTAGCGAATTCAGCAATCCTTCAGCTGACCGTGGACCTGCATACTGCTTTCTAGATGTCCTGGGGAACACGCCAGACAACCTGCCCTAAAAAGCGAAGTGCCCGGTCTCACCGGGCACTCATCGACTAAAAATTTGAGAAGTGGTTTAGGGTTTGGTCGGACTGGCAGGGTTGTCGTTCTTGATCAGGACCCACGTGGTCACGCCGATGATGGCTCCCGCACCGATGCCAATCGCAACCGGGGAATTAAAGATGCCACCCGATGCGCCAGGAGCAGCTCCAGCAGCGCGCTTCTTTCTCTTTTTGCCGTCCTTGTTGCTGTCATTGTCGGGTCCGGACTCATCGCGTGTCGTCTGCTGGCCTTGCGCCAGCGTAAACGTCTCTTTGCCGTCGTTGATCGTCAGATCACCTTTTCGCGCGGCGATCCTCACCGTTCCGTCCACGTCGGTGACATCAAATTCCGTCCACGTATACGACGCCGGCAATACCTTCACATCGCCAGCCGTGGTGCCGACGCCGCGTGAAGTCGAAACCGTCACACCCCCGTGTTCGATCATCACCGACGTACCCTGAAACTGCACCAGTGAATCAGAAAGAACCGTGATACTCGAACCGGGTTCGTTGATGTTGGCCACCGAATCAGAACGGGTTTGAAGAAGATCTCCGGAAAAAATCGAAGAGGAAGAGCGCGGCACGTGAGCGCCGTTCACCCATGCGGCTCCATTGGTGTAAAGCATGGCCGCATTGGTATCGGCCGCGAACATCGAACCGGGAAACAGGAACAGTAGCACGCAACTGACCATCTTGCGGCAAGCGGACTTACCCATTCCCACACTCCGTTAATAACTATTTTGGTGACCTTGCTCCGAATCGTACCCTCCTGAGTTGTTGGCAGTCAATGCCTTTTGTGCCAAACAACCGTTTTCCGGTGGAAAACTCATCTAATTTTTTCTGGCACTTCCCGCTCTGGGCCGCGCCTTCGGCTCAATGCCAACGGTCCACCGCATTCCACCACACGAGTCGCAGCCACTCGTCCAAGCACGTTTTGGCCCATTCGCGATGCATCCACCAATGGGTCCCAAACTGCGTGTCGTTGTAAGCTGCCGCCACGGAGAAATTCTTGCCGTGAAGCTCGTGGCGGAAGATGCTGAGAGCACGGCGGGTGTGGAAGTCTGAAGTGACGATCAGAATCCTCGTGCTGCCGTCGCTGGACAGGCATCGAGCTACGTCGTGGGATTCATCCCGGGTCGAGAGTCCCTCAATCGGGCAAACTCGAATCGATTCGGCTTGTGGGAGACTTTGGATGTATTTTTCTGCCAGTTGGACTTGCGTAAGGTTGTAGATCTTGGCCGCCGCGGGAACGTCGAGCAACATCCGGCGAGCGCGGCCCTGACCGAGAAGTTCCAGCGCCCGCGCCGGACGACGATCGGTTTCTCCCGCAAGTACAACGATGGTGTCTGCCGGTTGAGGATCGTCGATCACAAGTATCCTGCCCGCATTGGCCGCAAATGCAATCAAAAGCGCGGCCAACACGACGGCTGAAAATATCCAGATGCGTTTTCTTCCGCTCGTATTTTTCATAAATCGATTTTGCGTCCCAAAGAGGCTCCCAATCCGGGTTTCCGCCCTTCTCTGCGGGGGTTTCGCGCGCGAGTATCTCCGTTCATCGTGTTAACATTGAGGCGACCTGAATGCATCGGATCAACAATTCATCCCGGAAAATCTCATGACGACCTACTCTGCAGCAGATACATCTTTTGATCAACTCAAAACCAGGATTCAGAAGGGCCAAGCCCGAGTGGGCATCATCGGACTCGGCTATGTCGGGCTTCCCCTGGCATTGCTTTATAGCGAGAAGAAGTTCCAAGTCACCGGTTTCGACGTGGACGCACGCAAGGTGGAGACGCTCGCTAAGGGCGGATCCTATATTTTCCGCATTGCGGCCGAGGAGATTCAGGCAGCCAAGGCGCAGGGATTCACTGCGACCGCCGACTATTCGCAACTCGACGCGATGGACGCCATCATCATCTGCGTGCCCACTCCGCTCGATGAGTACCACGAGCCTGACATGAGCTACATCACGGGAACCACCGAAGCCATTGCGCCGCATCTGCGCGCCGGACAATTGGTCATTCTGGAGAGTACGACATATCCAGGAACTACCGAAGAAGTCATGGTTCCCATTCTTGAGAAGGGGAATCGCGCCGGACTCAAGGCCGCGCGCAACGGCGCACCTACTGGCAAAGAGTTCTTTGTCGCATTCTCGCCCGAACGCGAAGATCCCGGCAACACCACCGTGGCGCGCAATGACATTCCGAAGGTCGTTGGTGGGTTGAATGCGCAGGCTTCAGAACTCGCGTGCGCGCTCTACGGATCAATCTTCAATCGAACTGTTCCAGTTTCGTCGCCAGCAGCGGCGGAGATGACCAAGTTACTCGAAAATATTTATCGCTGCGTGAATATCGCGCTGGTCAACGAACTCAAACTGCTCTGCCTGCGCATGGGCCTCGATATCTGGGAGGTCATTGAAGCGGCCAAGACCAAACCATTCGGCTTCCATCCTTTCTACCCTGGCCCAGGACTGGGCGGGCATTGCATCCCCGTAGATCCTTTCTATCTTTCATGGAAGGCGAAGGAGTGGGATTTCCGCACGCGCTTTATCGAACTGGCAGGAGAGATCAATACCAACATGCCCTATCACGTGCTGGCTTCAGTCAGCAGCGCCTTGAACCGCCACAAGAAGTCGGTGAATGGTGCACGCGTGCTGGTGTTGGGCGTCGCTTACAAGAAAGACATCGACGATCTCCGCGAATCCCCTTCGCTCACCATCATCGAACTGCTTCAGAAAGATGGAGCGCAGGTCAGCTATCACGATCCCTATTTTCCATTTATCGGGAAGGGCCGGAAATACGATCTGCAGATGAAGTGCGCGGAATTGAAAGACTTAGGGCAATACGACTGCGTTCTCATCGTGACGGATCATTCCGACTACGACTACCGCCGGATCGTGGAGGAAGCCCAGCTAGTGGTTGACACACGCAATGCCACCCGCGGCATCCAAAGTGGCAAAATTGTGCACTGCTGATTATGCCAATAGCTAGGCCAAGTTGGCACGCTGGAACCTCGTTTTGGCGCTGTCTTCGAGATGCGCCTTAGGCGGGAAATCTATCCACACGAGGGTGTAGTTTTTTGCATGGAAGGCCGTAAGGGGCCTACGGGAATCACCCGATCCCCTCGCAAATCGTTGAGGCTGTAATCTTTATA
>Ga0070730_10005072_pt1 | contig 11423 bp, 8 predicted proteins | sample Coa_R1_3_FD_66447 | JGI IMG/M metagenome (GOLD analysis project Ga0070730, IMG submission 66447) | Surface soil microbial communities from Centralia Pennsylvania, which are recovering from an underground coalmine fire - Coalmine... | ecosystem: Environmental > Terrestrial > Soil > Unclassified ... | reverse complement strand
GCACCCGCCAGATGCGCCGCAGAACTCCGGCGTCCTTCATGCGCTGGAAGAAACCGAGGCCCGAAATAGCCACCAAAACATAGGCGCCCAGAATGCCCAGGGTTGCCGTTCCAGCCATAAAGATGACAAATGGCAGCGGCGCTGGGGGCTGCTGCGACAGCGGCGCAGGGCTAATGCTGTTCATCAGTCGGCCCGGCAGCACGCCCAGGATGACGGTAATCACCAGGATGAAGAGAATGCCCACCCAGGGACTCTTGAAGCGCGAGTGGCTCCAGCCAAAGGGAGCGGGCAATCCCCGATCACGCCCCATCGCAAACAGCACGCGGGAGGCGAGATTGAGGCCGGCCAGCGAGGCAATGAAGGCGTCAATCGCCACCAGCAGATCGAGAATCGTCGCCAGGGTCTTATTCACATACTGACCCGCCAGCGTGTCCAGCGGTGCGGGATCACCGGCCCATGCCTGAGCGCCTGCGGCATTCGCCCCATAGCCAACCGAAAAGGCGTAGGTCGTCAGAACAAAAAACACGACAGCCACCAGGATCGCCACCAGAATGGCGAGCGGGATGGCGCGCCGGGGGTTGCTGGTCTCTTCTCCCAGCGTCGCGGCGGCTTCAAACCCACCAAACGCCGTGAAACCGAAGATCACCGCAACGAAGAGACTGGAAAAGCCGCCGGAGACGGCGCCAGGCGAGAACGGAGTGAGCGAGAGGCCGCCATTGCCGCCCTTGAACAAGATGGCAAAGACCACGATCAGCACGGCCACCACCCCAATAGCGGTGACGACCAACTGCGTGCGGGTCGAGAAGCGTATATCGAAAAACGCAAACAGGAAGAGCAGGACGATCCCGCCACAGAAGAACCAGAACCAATCCGCCGTGAGATCGGTATTTCTGATGTCAGACAGAAACACCGAGGCATAGAGGCTGGCAATTGCCAGGGTGAAGGAGACGCCGAAGGCGAAGGCTCCGGCATAGAGCCAGCCACCGATGAATCCGGCTTCGGAGCCTAATCCCTTGGCAACATAGGTATAGATACTCCCGGAGCTTGCCATGCTGCGGGTAAAACGGATGAAGACGTAGGCTAAACATAGGCTGCCCAGGCCAGCTATCAGATAGGCAAGCGGAGCCTGCGGCCCGGCAAATGCAGCCACCGCTCCGGTGGTGATCGCCAGAGCCATAATCAGCGCGAGCAGCCCCACTGACTGCCCCATCGCATCCCAGATGCGCAGCCTGCCCTTGCCAAGCTGATTGCTTTCTGATGGTGCTACTGCAACGGGTTGGCTTTGCTGAGACATTTCAGCCATGATACATGCCTTCCTTTCGCACTACTTGATAATCTACTACGCTTGAAACTTCGCCCAGATCGCCGAAGGAATGCCAGTCGCATCACGAATATTGATGGCTCCGATCACCAATTCTACCTGATCTGGCAAGTCCTGGAGGCGCGTTAGATTCTCCAGAATGAGGCAGCCCGCGCCCAACCAGACTTGATGCAGCGGAAAGTCGTCGGCGCCGGTCGGTTCGCCTTCACCCACCGGGTCGGCAGAGGGGCCGTCAAACCCGATTGCCAGGATGCGCCGCTCGATCAGCGCCTGGGAGGCTTCGCGGTCCAGATAGGGGTTATTCTGGTAATACGCTGGGCTGCCCCAGCTCGCTGAGTGCCCGGTGGCAATCAGCACCACTCCGCCTTGTCGCGCGCGTGCCAGGTGGGGCTTGATCGCTGCCAGGGTAATCACCCCTTTGTGACCAGGGAAGTGGAAGACCTGGGCGTCATCGACCCACAGATCGCTGGGACTATAGTCCTGGCGCTTCTTGCCGCCCAGGGCGATATGCGCGCCAAAGTCGGTGTGGGTGCCCAGATGCGTGGTCATGCGGAAGCGTTCCATGCCAAAGCCATGCGCCTCGACCTGCGCCAGCAACTCAATCTGCGGCGCCTCCATGCCAGGGAAGCGGGGCATGTCGTTGGTGTAGGACTGCGACAAATCAACTCGTTTGATCGCCATGCAATCTCCTCTCGTTCTAATGGGCTGCCAACTGAGCCGGGGCGTTTTTCAGCAATTCGGCCAGATGGCCGATGGCCTGCTCCAATTCAGCTTCCAGGGTGAAGCCATGTGGCGCCAGGCGTATCGCCTCCCCACGTGCCGAGACGATGACTCCCCGCTTGCGCAGTTCCCCCTCCAGTTCGTGGGCGCGAGCTGGTGAACCGGCATCGATGGCTGTCACAGCCCCTTTGGGCGCGCCCGCCTGCGGACCCAGGATGTTCAGGCCCCGCTCTGGCGCGACGCGATAGGCCAGGGCCGAAAGGCGGTCGATCTGCGCCTTGATTTCCGCCACACCGATCTGCTGGATGAGTTCCATGCCTGCCCGCGCGGCGTAGGCGCTGATGAGAGGCGGTGTCCCCAGGTCAAAGCGGCTGGCGCCAGCCGCATACTCCAGGTCAGCGGGATCAAAATCAAACGGCTTCGCCCGGCCAAACCAGCCGGTAATTGCCGGTTCAAGCTGCTCGCGCACCTGGGGGCGCACATAGAGAAAGGCAATGCCCGCCGTGCCCAGCAAATATTTGAGTGTGCCTGCCACCAGGAAATCCACCCCGCTGGCATGCACATCAATCGGCACACTCCCGATGCTCTGGTACGCATCGAGCAAGACCAGCGCGCCCTGCGCATGCGCAGCCGTGACAACTGCCTGCACATCCAGCAGTGCGCCGTTGGCATAGCCCACATGGGGCACAGAAACCAGCGCAGTCGTTTCGTCAAGCGCCGCCACGACCTGCTGGGCGCCGATTACGACCCCAGAATGGGTGTGGCGGGTTGGGCGACCGGAGCGTATCGCAGCGAACCGATCAGCATCCATGACCTCGGCCTCGGCGCCGGTGAGCATATCCAGCTTCCAGCCTGGCGCAGCGCGTGTCGCGGCATGCCATGCCTGCGCCACACCAGGAAACTCTACGGCGCTGCTCAGAATGCGCCGCCGCGACGCCCCTGGCTGCATGAGCGCGCTGGCAAGAGAGGCCACGAGTTGAGAGACAGAAGTCCCCACAGCCACGTCTTCAGGCTGCGCGCCAATCAGGGCCGCGAAAGCCCCGCGCGCGCGTTCGACCTCTTCAACCCAACCGTCCCAGTGCATCCCAAGCTCGGCCCATCCGTCCAGAAACGTCTGGATGGCTGCCCGCACTGGCTTTACCTGCGGGGCTTGAGAACAGTTGGCGAGATAGATGTTGGTTTCCACCAGCGGGCAGACTGCGCGGAGTTCCTGAAGCGCCGGTGGCAAAGACGCAGCGCTTGTATCGGGCATGACAATCTCCCTTTCCTTTTGGTGGAGGAACTCTTGCCTGGGCGTCCCTCCTGGTAGGGCATACGCTGCCTCGCTACGTGGTCATCCGTTGACCAGGCCGCCGCGTCAGGCGGGTCGTCAGATCAAGCGTATCTTCGGCCTCCGGGGCCAGGAAACTCAACACGGCTCCCAGCGCCAGGCTCGCCAGCACCACTAGCGCCACATAGTAGACCCACTCGCCATTGCTAATAAGAGGCGGGATGGGGGAGCCAGCGAAGAAGATGGTGTAAATCGAAATACTCACTGCGACTATCCCAAAGATGGCAGCGCCATAGAGAACCACTGGTGGGGCAATCCAGCGCCCGAAGAGCTGACGGCGATAGCGCACAAATAGCACCAGGCCAGTGAGGAAGAATCCCACCATCGAGAGTTCCCAGACGACGCCCAGCCCGTTGAGGGTGACGAAAAACACCAGGAACGATTCTGCTGGATTGGCGGGCGCCAGGGCGGGAACCAGGAAGAACAAGATCGACACGATAAGCATGTTGATCCCGACCTGGACGGCCATCGCCTGGAAAGGCACGCCTCGCGCATTCAGGCGATGCAGCGACCGGGGCAGTCGCCAGTCAACGCTCGCTACCAGGAGTAGCCGGGCGAACATCAAGTTAAAAGCGGCGGTGGCACACACAAAGTACACCACGAGGACGACGTTCGTGTAGGCGCCAAGAACTTGGCCCAGGCCAGAGCCGAACGCCAGGGTGAAGACTTCCGTAATCAGCGTCTGGTTTGCCGCATCCTGGGGTGGCAAGACCACTATGATACCGAAGGTGGCAATCAGATACCCGACGATGGTGATCATCACGGCCCAGGAGAAATAGCGACGGCCCTCGCGCCGGTTAGCGACCTCGCCTCCCAGGTTGAGCGGCACCTCCATCCCCAGCAGCGAGAGAATGACGGTTGCAAAGAGCGGCAGGTTGGCTTTATTGATCTGCCAGCCCTGCGCGGTAAAGTCTCCCTGGGCAACGTGGTTGCTGAGCAGCCACCAGCACCCGGCCACTCCCAGCAGGACGATAATGACACCATAGCCCAGGAAGACGATATTGAGCAGCCGCTGAATCTGGCGCTGACCAAGCGCGCACAACGAGAGCGCCACACCCAGAACCACTATTTCGGTGAAACCTTGCTGCCAGGGCTGTTGCAGCCAGTTGGGATTGATGACTTGCAAGTAGGTGACGACTGCCCCAGCCTCGACGATTAAACCAAAGGCGCCCGGCCACCAATGGCAGAAAAAGCCCAAAAACATATCCCAGAAATTGCCCAGCGCCTTGTGCGTCCAGAGATAGACCGCGCCCTCAGCGGGAAAGAGACGATAAAGTTGGGCACAGATCAGGGCCGAAGGGATCAGAAACGCGACAAAGCCCAGGCCCAGGAACAGAAAGGCAGCGCCTCCGGCGCCAGCGATAGAGGAGACGTTGGTGACGAGGAAGACAGCAATCAGGCAGAGGACTGCCAGATCGCGCGCGCGCAGCACCTGCGGCAAAGCTAAGCCATGCGGAAGATTCTCTGAAGGCAGAACCGGCTCTATAGTACCAGTAAGCCCCTGATCTTCATCCCGAAGCTCAGGCGACAGAGGACTCTTCACTATCGCTGGAGACCGCATGATCATTGCGGGCCTCTCTTTCAAAAAGAACTTTCACTACCACAGACATACCAGCTTTAGAGGTAGAAGCACGTAGGTCACACGGACCACTGTGAGCTACCGAAGCGTAAAAGCGGGCGCCCGATAGGTTGTTCAACAGCTTGGACCTCAAAACTCTACCACTATAGCGAAAACCGTGTGGATTAGCAAGAGTGTGACATAGAACGCCTACTTATTGCAAGGCTTCGGCAGCGCGCTCCAGTCGGCCTGCGCCATGCTGAAGCTGCTGACTTGCCAGGTCAAACTGCTGGCTGATCTCAGCCGCGCCTTCCATGACGTTGCCTAACCGCTTCTGCGCCGGATCGCTCTCCAGGCCACTGGAAATGCCTGTCGCCAGTTGATGCGAGCTTTGCATTTCCTGATAGATCTCCCGCGTCAACACTTGCATGGGCGCCTGAAATGCCTCCGGTAGCTTGTTGATGGTATAGGCAAGCTGGGTCAGGCGGGCTGCCGCCGCAGACGTAGAGCTTGCAATTAAGGTGGCGTCACGCCCAATCGCCCGGCGGCGCAGGTCCAAGCCTTTTGCCGCGCCCTCTAGAATGTCGGTGCCCAGACGCTGGTCCTTTGCAATCTGCTTGGCTTGGTCGGACAGCAGCCTCACATCATTGGTACTTGCCAGAATTTCACGGGTGGCGCGCCGGATGGGGCGCACAATCGGGAGGGCGACCCAGGTCGCTACCAATGTGGTTACGACGATGATGCTCAAGAAAATCAGCGGAATATTCCGCGACGAGAGCAGTCCTGTAGAGGAGGGAGCCAGATCATTCGGGGAGGCGACGACCAGACAAATCCATCCCAGGGTCTTGATGAATGTCCCCGCTACCTGTTCCTGCGCTCCAGTAGTGGGATCATGATAAATCGGGGCATTGGTACTCAAGTCCTGGCCGCTCTGAAGCGAATGCAGCGCATCCTGGAGCGGCGCTACAGCAAGCATTTGTCCCTGCTGTTGTTCCAGTTGGTGATTGTTTGCTACCCCCAGGACAACCCCTTGCGCATCAAACAGAGCAGTATAGCTGGTGTTGCTGCTGGAGAACGTCGAGAGATAAGCTTGGACAAGCGCGGGAAGAGAAAACACGGCCAGGATGGCGCCGCTCTGAGTCGGCGTTGCTGGTGAGACAAAAGCCAGTTCGGCGACCCAGACTTTGCTAGAAATAGCGCTATCCTCCCCACTGGCAACGACCAGTGGTGCCTGCCCAGACTTGGGCGCGGGCGCAGCACGCTGGGCATGCACGAAGGTTTCCAGCCCGGCAGGATGTATTGTCGCCAGCGCCTGTTCTTCCAGGGAAGGGGGGGTAGCAGCGACGATCTGGTCGTTTCCACTCAGAACCACCCAGGCCAGCGCATCCGCCGTCGAGAGACTGGCTTCGTTCAGGAGGTTCTCAGTCTGCCCATGTATCTGCGATGAGGACGATCCCTGGCTGATCTGGGCAATCTGCTGTGCGAGCCGGGCAAGATGAGCCTGGCGCTGCGCCAGTTCCTGGGTCAGCGCATAGGCATCCGTCTGGGCAGTGGCGAAAAGGATTTGCTGGCCTGCCTGTGTCAGCGACGCCTGATTAGCTTGCTGGTAGAGTAAGACGAGTAGAAAGGCCGGCGCCAGCGAGAGCAACGTGAGCGCCAGCAAAAAGCGCAGTTTTAAGCTGAGTCCAGTGGCCCGCCCGAACCGGCCCAGTGGTATCGTCGGGCGCACGATTTCATACCCTGGGGGCGGCTCAACCTGAGCCTCTCTGGATAGCGGGCGCGATATACCTGCCATTGGATCTGAAGCGCGCGTCGGCGGACTATTAAAGAACGATGGCTGGCGGCGCCAATCATCCAGGGGCTGATCGGCGCCCTGGTTGTTCATGGGGCCTGTTGGCGGACGCACTGACGCTAGAGGCTCCTGCTCCTGAGGAGGAATTCCTGGCATCCGCTTGGGTCTGATATTCCCATCCTGCGGGGGGCGATCAGCAAACTGGGGTCTCATGGTTGCTACCTCCTTGACTGAATGAGTGGTCGAACGTTGGGCTTGACTGAGCCGAATGCTCCTCGGTTCAATCGATTACTTGCTGTTCTCGTAAAGCCGTAAGCATGTCAGAGAGCGCCTGAGCGGAGGTTCCTAGCAAGCGAGCTAATTCTTCAACGGTGCGGCGCCCATCGATCAGGGCCAGCACCCGCCGCTGATCGCGGGTGAGCGCCTGAGGGTTTCGCCAGACCTGATCTCCCCAGACCGTTCGCGCTGGGCGCCAGGGCGCCAAAGGAGGTCCCTGCCTGATAGCGTCCTGGAGAGCTTCTGCCCGTAAGGTTGGTGCGCCGCTCCCTGGAGACGGCCTGGTCTCTTCTGACCTGCCGACGTCTGAGGCAGGAGGAAGACTGGCCGATGGGGACGCTGGCAGCAGGTCATAGGAGAGCCAACCGATCTGGTCCAGGAATCGCAGGGCCTCCTCTCCGACCAGCCAGCACTCTCCGGTAGCGCTAAAGACTGCACAGGATTGGAGGATCCCCGCGCGCACGTCCAGATCAGCAAACCAGGGCGCATCGGATGGGGATAGCATGCGCGTACCCCCGACGCCAGAGCGTGAGCCTTGGGAGGAGGATTCCATCGATGGATAGACACGCACCCATACTGTGCGACCACCTAGCTCCAAAAGGCTGAGTAAGCGGGCAATACTCTTCGTTTCCAGGACCGACCTCCTTGTAGCTTCGAGGTCAGGAAAGTCAGGCTCCAGACCCCTCATCGCGGCATGGCTTGCTTGCCTGAACCCATTGAATGATCCGCTGCCTGGCAACATGAATATCCTAGCATACAATGCAAGAGGGAAAGAACTAGGGGGCTTCATCCTTCGGGGAAACTTATTGGAAAGTCATCAGGCCACCTCCAAGAGGATACGCAACCGCAGGTGCTGGTGGTTGCGATAGCCGTAGGCTTGGCGCATCAGTGCTTTGAGGCGATTGTTTTTGCCTTCGACAAAGCCATTGCTCATGTGCGCTGGCAAGAAGGCAAAGAAGGCCAGGATTCTGACCGCCAAGCGCGAAAAGCGGAGAGCGCTTGCACGAACTCGGCTGGCCCATCACTTTCAACACCAGCGATCCAGGCATCCAGGCCCGCTGGGGCATCCTGGCAACTGGCACTGGCGTACCAGCGGTGTAAAGATTCCTGGTGCAGCCACCACCAGAGCAAACCGCTTCGAGCCGACCGCGGAGGACGCCAAAATCGCTCTCGCCTTCGAGTTATAAACGGGCGGCGTTTTGGCCCTGGCGGCCCGAACACTCCTTCGGAGTGTGGAGGCTTCTCTCGGCAATCTGAAGGATCTCCTCGAAAGCCGGGCCGTGGAGGTCGCGTTCTAATCGGTTGGAGCGGTGCCCTGCTGATCGGGCGCAGGCGCTGATGATGCCCAGCGACTACCATGCCCCCTTGCAGGCTGGAGAGTAAAGAGCCATGCCACACCAGGAACCCAGACTGAGCTATTTCTCGGTCTTGTTGTACCACCTGACCGGAGAACGAGCCTACGGCTGGCTGCACATGGGCATGGGGTAGAGCGCCGGACGCTCAGGGCGCTAGAGACCACCAGCACCAGTAATACAAAGAGGGGAAGCGTTATTCTTGTCTTTGTCGAGACAAGCCAGGCGAAGGATGAATGCGCAAGGTGGGGTGATGAGGTAGGCGTGGCGCCAGGGTACGTTGCCATATGCGCTCCTTTGCTGATAAGAATGCTGACAAAGCAATGGCGAAACAGGGGGTCTCGCTCCCATTGACAGTCGTGCTGCGCCTCGCAAACGTGCCTTCCCAGAGAAACCAGAAAGATGCAACAGGAGTGGGGGCAGGAAGAGCAATGCGCGAACGTGGTATACATCAGGTTCAAAACAATGCTCACGGTTGAGCAGGTCAGCACTCAGCCCCCATTATCAGGTCTGTCTATCCACCCTGGAATCCCTCACCCCAAGTGTATCTGGTTGACCATAAACACGACGTAAGAAAATCAGCAATGTTATAAACATTCTATAAACATTTAGTCAGGACTCTTTACCCTCTTTAATAAGTTATACCATCTCTTTATTCGGCTCTTGCTCCTGCACCTGGCCGTTGCCATAATAGCGTCTGCCTCGCCAATCTACCCCTTTGCCGCTCAGCACCTGCCAGGCGGATTGCGCCAGGATGCCCGCAAACAGCGCGCCTGCCAGGGGATGGGTAAAGGCGTAATACCAGGGAACCTCCAGCGCGCGATCCTCCCACCATCGATAAGCCAGCGGTGGCGCCAGTTCCAGCAGCGCCGCCGCGCAGGCTTCTCTAGATGAGAGGCGCAAAGCTCTGCGCATCTTGCTAAAAAGCAGTGCCAGGGGGAGCAAAAATGGCGCAAGAGTGACCATCGGCAGGCCGATAAGTTGCAGGAGAACGAATGCAAGCCCACCCCGACTGCCTAAAAAGACGTTCTTACGCCAGCCGCGCCAGGTTTCGCCTAGCCCGCGATACATCCTCACCCGCACGAGATCACGGCCATCTACGAAGCGCAGACGGTAGCCGTGCTGCTTGACCAGACGCGCCAGATCACGATCATCCAGGAGCGTCCCTCGCAGATCAGGGCGCGCATAGCCGCCAAGCGCTTCGTACACGCTGCGGCGGATGAGCAGATATTGCCCGTTGGCAATAGCCACATGGCTGGTTGGGTCGTTGACCAGTTTGGGTGGATACTGCATGCTGATACCCAGATACGCTAGGGGCATCAGCACACGCTCCCAGAATCCGGGTAGTTCCTGTGCAGTGCCAAACGAAAACAGATCGATGTTGTCTCCGCTGGCCTGGGTCAGCGCCGCGTGCAACGCTTGCGGGGCATGCCAGGTGTCCGCATCGGTAAAGAGTAGCCAATCGCTCTGTGTTTGTTGCACGCCAGCATGCAGCGCGTGTGGCTTGCCTGCCCAGCCAGCCGGAAGTGTCTCCAGCCGCAGGGTGCGCAGTCGGTCTCCATGCGGATGGGAGTGAGTCATCTCTTCCAGGATGCGCCCAGTCCCATCGGTGGAGGCGTCATCAACGACCAGCGCCTCGTAGCGCTCCTTATCTGCCGTCTCTTGTTCCAGCAGAGAGGTCACGCAGCGCCGAATGTTGCGCTCCTCGTTGCGCGCCGGGACAATGATCGCAACAGAGACGCCCCCGGCAGGGGGAGAAGCCTTGTCCTGGATTGGCCTGGCGGCTGGGGGCTTGGCGCGCCGCCAGATAACAAAATAGAAACCGAGCATACTGATGGCATGCGCCCACAAGGTGAGGCGGAGCCAGAAGCGCCCGGAATGGCATCTCTTCATGACGATCCCCTGGTGAGCTTGCTGAAGCTGAGATGAAATGTAGCGATTCCATGCTGGCAACTTTGGAAGCCTTTCACTAACATACTGAACTTTATTGGCATGGCCCTTGCCTGAGCAGTCTGCGCATAGCGCATAATCAGTTGTGCAGGAAGTATTGTAGCAGACCAACGCTCCAGCGGTGTTTGGCCCAGATATACAGATGTTTTGAAAGGTTGTGGGGAAGATGGGTACTCCGCGCATCAATTGGTGGGCGCTTCGGCGCTCTGTTCCAGTGCGTTTTGGATATAAAGCCTTTAACGACTGGATATTTGATCTGGCCGGCTTGCTAGCCTACTATCTCCTGCTAGCAACGGTGCCAGTGTTCCTGCTCCTCATCGGCGGAGTGGGCCTGGCGCTTCAGGAACTCAGTCCTGGCACAGAGGCCAAACTCACTGCTGCATTGGCTCACTCTTTCCCCTCTCAAATATCGGGCAACGTCATTGATGCGGTCACCAGTGATTTAAAACAATCTTCTGGTGTATTGCTGGTGGTTGGCCTGATCTCAGCTCTCATCTTTGGCTCTCGCCTGATTGTGCGGATGGATGATTGCTTTACTATCATTTATCGAGAGCGCCCACGTTCTTTACTTGGTCAGCAACTGGTGGCGCTTGGCCTGACCGTTCTCTTTGTAGTACTGGCTCCGTTTATGTTCCTGGCAGCGACCATCCCCTCATTGCTTACCAGCACAGTCGTGCAGGGTGTCTGGCGTGTCGATCCGCCAGGTATAGTTGGGCAAGCTGCCGGGTTTGTAGGAGCTTATATGGCTGCATTTCTCTGGCTGCTGGCAATCTATCTGCTGGTGCCAAGCCGTCATGTGGGCTTGCGCAATAGCTGGCCGGGGGCGGCGCTGGGATCACTCTTCCTGATGTTCTATGAGTTGCTCTTTCCCTGGCTCGCCAGCGTGCTAATCCATCCAGGGCGCTATGGCGAAACCGCCGGTTTTCTCATTATCCTCCTGTCTTTCTTTTATTACTTTGCTTTTCTGCTCTTGATGGGAGCGGAGTTCAACTCCTGGCTGGCTGGCCTACGTGAAACGCCGGAAGATGTGCCCACCCTGCTCCATTATGCCATCGTTCATCGACGCTTCCCTGGGCCGCCATCCGATGGTACTCTAGCCTCACAAGAGACTGCGCCAGTCTCAG
>Ga0070730_10005071_pt1 | contig 11428 bp, 7 predicted proteins | sample Coa_R1_3_FD_66447 | JGI IMG/M metagenome (GOLD analysis project Ga0070730, IMG submission 66447) | Surface soil microbial communities from Centralia Pennsylvania, which are recovering from an underground coalmine fire - Coalmine... | ecosystem: Environmental > Terrestrial > Soil > Unclassified ... | reverse complement strand
CGAAAGCGTGGCCAGCGCCGAAATCGTCAAAGCCGGAGAGCATGGCAGTGAAGCTCCCAAGTACGTTTTCGGCGCCATGGCGTTCGCCGGGCTGATTCAAGTCCTGAAGAGTGACAAGGGTCTGCAGATTTTCCGCGAATATCTGGAAGGCTTTCTGGCGTTTCCGCGCTCAGTGGTGCACCATTTCGATTTCCGCAAAGCCCCCATCGGCGACGTGACGCATTTTGGCGGCGTATGGTGGACCACGCCCAATCTCTCGCCCGCGCTGATGGGTATCGGCTACATCATCGGACCTCAGCTGGCGTCCATCAATGTCGCCGGCGGGCTGGTGGCGTGGTGGATTCTGATTCCGCTGCTCCTATTCTTCGATCCCGATCTGCCGCGCCGCCTGGGCGCCGCGCAGAATCCGCAGTGGGACGTCGCCGCCTACACCCTCTGGTACAACATCGTGCGGCCCGTCGCCGTGGGAACCATGCTGGTGGGCGCGTGCCAGACGCTGTTTTCGATGCGCGCATCCATTACCCAGTCGATCGTGGGCGCGCTGGGCGCATCGCGGAAGAGGGCGATGGAGGGCGAGCGAGGCGACCCGACCGACCGCGACATCCCGTTTCCGTGGCTGGTTGCCGGCACGGTTGTGCTGACCATCGCGATCACGATCATCTATTACTACTTCACCCACAGCTGGACCGCGGCCATCATCGCCGCCGCCATCATGAGCGTCACGGGATTTTTTCTTTCGGCGGTGGGCGGATATCTCACTGGGCTGGTGGGCAGCTCGAACCAGCCGCTCTCGGGGCTGACGCTGTGCGCGCTGATGCTTTCGGCGCTGGTGATGCTCGCCATCGGCGCAAAAGGCATGCCGGGTGTGGCGGCGGTGCTGGGCGTGGCGGCCGTGGTATCGGGCGCATGTTCGGTTTCAGGCACGCTGATTCAGGATTTGAAAGCGGGTTATCTGCTGGGCGGCACGCCGTGGAAGATGCAGGTGGTCGAGATCCTCGCGGTGATTCTGCTCTCGGTATTCTTGATGGCGCCGATCGTGGCGCTCCACCAGGCGAATCTCGCGACCGGCGGAATCGGCGGCCGCGCGCTACCCGCCCCGCAAGCCGGGCTTATGGCGCAACTGGCAAAAGGCATCGTGGGCGGCCAGATGGCGTGGGGACTGATCGCCATCGGCGCCGCTTTCGGCATCGCGCTGATTCTGTGCGGCGCGCGCGCGCCCATGCTGATCGCGGTCGGCATGTATCTGCCGTTCGATACGTCGGCCGCCATTTTCGTAGGCGGCGTGATCAAATGGTTCGCCGACCGAGCGTGCGCGCGTTTCACGCAGCCGGAAAAACTGCGCGCTGAAGAGAAAGGCACGCTGCTGGCCTCGGGATTGATCGCCGGTGAAGCCATCGTGGGCATTCTGCAGGCGGTGCTGTTCCTGGCGGGGATCAGCTCCATAACACACATGCTGACGGGACGCGACGAGCTTGGCTTCTTCCCGGCGTGGGGCGGATGGCTGTCGCTCTTCGGCTTCGCCGCCGTGGCCTACGTGCTGGTGCGGATACCGGCGAGGCGGCAGGCGTACGGAGGCGTCGCGTAAATCGTTGGCGCCCTACTGCACGCTCGCGCTCACCGCGCTCGATGTGCCCTCTTTGTTCGTCAGCGTTACCGACACGTTGGTAATTCCGGCGGCGTTGCCGGTGATGGTGAAGGGTTGCGTGAAAGTGAACTGGCTGCCGAATTGTTGCGAGGTCGCGTCGTTGTACCACGCGCCGAAAATCGGGTCGACCTGAACCGTCACCTGCGAGGTTTGCAGGCTCGTTCCGGCGGAAGCCTGGAACTGGAACGCGGCGCTGGCCATATCGCGCGAGTTGGAGAAGCCGGTCACATCCACTTCGATGCCACCCGCCGTGTGTTGCGCCGTCACCTTGGTGATCACAGGAGCCTGCGCGGGGATCGTGATGATGCGCGTGGGCGTCGGCTGCGGCGTTACATTTTCGCCGCTCGCCGAGAAAGTAAGCGTTAGAGTGATCTGGCCCGCCACGGTCCCGGTGGCGACGGCGAAATTCGCGGTCGAGAACACGGCGCTGGTTGAGCCCGCCGGTATAGTGAAATTCGCCGTGCGGCCGCCAGTCGAGAACTGAATCGCCGGATCGTCGATATTCCCCACCGCCGAAGCGAATGTCAGAGTGATGGTGCCGTTGAGCGGCAATGGGTAGCTGTTCGCCAGTTGCAGTGAAAGCCCCGGTTGCTGCCCGGGTGGCTCGGTATCGGTGACGCCGCCAATGGCGGGCGCAGGCAACGTGGGCGCCGCCACAGCGAGCACGTACTGCTGCGTGGCCGACACCTGGTTTAGGTCGGTGACGGTGACGGTAAAGCTGAGCACGCTCTGAGCCGGAGGCGTGCCCGCGAGCTTTCCCGTGGCATCGAGCGTGATGCCGTCCGATAGGCCGGTCTGCGCGAATGTGTAGGGCGGCGTTCCGCCGGTGACAGCGATCTGCTGGCTATAGGCCTGACCCACCACTGCGTTGGGCTGCAATGGCGATGCAGTCGTGAATGTAATAACAGGGCCGATCGCGAGACTCAACGGCCTGGTCGTGACGACGCCGGCGGAGTCGGTTACCTGCACAGTGAAATTGCTTGCTCCATTGGCTACGGGCGTGCCGGTGACGGCGCCGGTCGAGCGATTGAGCGCGAATCCCGGTGGAAGGTTTCCCGTCCCCGTCAGCGCCCACAGGTATGGCGGCGTGCCACCGGTTGCCGCAAGCGTTTGCGAATAGGCCGTGCCAATCTGGCCGTTGGCGAGCGCAGTTGTGATAATCACCAACTGCGGTGCGATGGTCAGGGTGAAATTCTTGGATACCGACGTTTTGGTCGAATCCGTCAGCTGTACTGTGAATCCGTAGGTGGTTGCAGTTGTGGGAATGCCGCTAAGAATTCCCGTCGCCGGGTCAAGCGCAAATCCGGGTGGAAGTGATCCGCCGGTGACCGCCCAGGCGAGAGGAGAAGCGCCGGCCCCGGCAAACTGCAGTTTGTACGCCGAGCCCACACCGCCGTTAGGCAAGGGTGATGCCGTGGTAATTGCCAGGCCTTGCGTGATCGTGAGCGTCATGGCGCCGACAGCGGGCGCGCCGCGGGCGTCGGTTGCCTGCGCGCCGAAAAGGTAGGTTCCAGCCTTGGTGGGTGTGCCGGAGAGTATTCCTGTGGGGAGAATGGTCAATCCGGGAGGCAGAATTCCAGAGTTGAGCGTCCAGACATATGGTGCCGTTCCGTTCTGCACCGTTAGCGGCGCACTGTAGGCCGTGCCGGTGACCCCATCGGGCAGAATAGCAGCCGGAACCGTCGGCGTTGGATTGACCACAAACGCGAAAGTGCTGGTAGCGAACTGTATTCCGCTGTCGACCGCGGTGATCACGATCGAATACGCTCCGGCCTGTGTTGGAGCGCCGGTAAGGGAGCCATTCGAAGACAGCGTGAGGCCAGCCGGCAATCCTCGCTGCGAAATCGTCACGCCGCGCTGTGCCGAAGTCTTCCCAAACGTCAGTCCTAGATGTGGACCCTCGTTCCACGAATAGGGCGGCGTTCCGTTGATCGCGGTGAAGTTTACGCTGTAGTTGTAACCCGCGGTGGCGCTCGGCAAAGTCAGCGGCGTTGTGATGGTGAGAGGGAGCTCGATGTTGATGCTGTACTGCTGGCTTACGGTCTGGACCGCTCCTGCATCGTTGGCTTGCACCGTGAATATAAACAATCCCGGCGACTTGGGTGAACCGCTGAAACTGTACGTGGACCCGCTGGGAGTGGCCGTAAGCCCTGGCGGGAACGTGCCCGACGTAATGCTCCAAGTGGTGGGGCCGACAAAGTTGTTCTCGAAAACACCGCCGCCATAGCCCTGATTCAGGACGCCATCCCCCAACGGCACGGGCGGTCCTGGTGGCGGCGCCGGAAGAAGACTGATTGGAGCGAACTGTGGGTATGCCGTTCCCGCAATCACAATCAGCGCAACGACGACCCAGCCGAGCCGGAGCAGGCTCCGGTCGAACTTCATTTCGAGCTGCTCCGCGCCAGGGCAGGCGGCACGAATACAACGCGGGTTTCCTTTGCACTCGCCTCCAGCACCCACATCGGCTGCTTGGAGGGCTCGGTCAGGCGAAAGAGGTTGTCGCCATCGAGACGATCCAGACCGGTGAGTTTACATCCGCAAGCGATTTTGTGAACCGGCGCCTTTCCCCGCAGATCGAGGATGGCGACCATCCCCGATTTCCCATTGGCAACGAAGGCGCTACGGCTATCGCTTGAAATCGCCACCGCCACCGGGGCGGCGATGCCCTGCGCAGGTCCGGCCAGAATGTCTGTCTCGAGCCCGGTGGTAACATTCTGCAGGCGGTGGATCTGACTGGTGGAGTCGGCAACCAGCGCCAGACGGGCCGTTGTCAGCGCAATCGCCGAAACCTTGCTCACGCCCTTCAGGAGGGGCACTTCGCCACTATGCGTGACCCAATACACCGAGTCGCCGACGCCGGCCAGCACTGTGTTGTCGTCTCCGACGGCGAGCGCGGAAGGTAAAGCACCCGCCGACAAGTAGAGTTCTTCCATCACCTTGGGGGACCCAGGCAGCCCGCCAAGCACCTGTATCCGGTTTCCATCTTTATAGTGAACCGCAGCCACACGGCCTCCCGGGCTGAAAACCATCTGATCGGGACCATTGTGCGTACCCGGCACCGGGGTCGAGGTCATCGGAGCATGATCGAATCGGAGCACGGCGATCTGGTTGTGTTCGCCCTGGGCCGCCAGCGCATAATCCTGCTGGGGCGATATCGAGACCTTGCGTAAATCAAGACTGGTCTTAAGTGGGTCGCCCATGACGGCCGCTCCAGGAATGCCGAGAATCGGTCGTATGGCCCTGATTGAGGAGTCGAAAACCATCCCCATCCGCGGGCCCTCCAGCGACGCTGGATATGCTGCGAGCAAAGTCGCCGCAAATGCGAGAACGAGCCGGAATCTTTGGGTTTTCATCGTTTCCTCCTTAGTGGGGTGCACCCACTGTGCCGGCACCCGGCGCAATAGTCGTGGGCGTTGCCGCAGGTGTCGATGACCCGCCGCGCGTCGCCGCTATGACGCCACCCGCCACGGCGGCGCCTGCTGCGGCCAGAATGATAATCAGCTTGGCCGAAATTCCGGCGGCGGCCGCGGCACCGGCGGCCGCGACAGTATTGGTTTGATTAATGGTCGCATTAGCGGTCTTCCCCTGGTAGGATGCCGAAACCTTCATTTGTAACTGGCCTTGGACGCCATTGGGATGGAAGCCGTGGGCAACCGCCCGGCCCTGGTTATCGGTCATCACCGTCAAACTCCTGGCCCCATTGGCGAAAACACCGCTGGCGCCTTGGTTGGGGAGCAGAAACACCACTGCTGCCCCGGCGACCGGTTTGTGGTTTTCGTCCTCCACCTGAACGATGGGTTCCCGCGCCGTCCGCTGCCGGATATTGTTGATGGCGCCGTCACCCTCAACGATCACCAGGTTGAGACCGCCCTGGTCCTGGGCCAACACCGGTGCTGGAAGTACCTGAAGAATCAGCAAAAAGGACAAACCGGCGGCGAGCACGCGCATACGCAGGGCCTCCCTAGCCTCGGACCGATCCAGGCTGCTATCTTATAGAAGATGTAGGCCGTATGCAACCGTTGAAGGGGACAGACCCCTCGGCCGGCGGGAGGTTTCGCGATGAAAGCGATTTGGGTTTGTTTCGTAACCGGCTGCAGCCTGGCAGCAGTCGGATGGGCTCAACAAAGCGGTGGCAAGCTGACGGCGAGGGAGCTGTTCTACTCGGCGGTTGAGACCCCGGCGCCCTCCGCTCACAAAGCCAACAAGGCCGCAGCCAAACCCAAGCCCACTGGCCACAAGAGCGCTCCAGCGGTGGAAGAAACAGCCAGCGGCAGCACTCCGGCAACGCCCGCTCCTACGTCCAGTCAGTCCATTCCAGTCATGAATGCAGCCTACCGCCCGTCGGGACCCCGTCCGGCGCTGGGGCTGAGGTACACGATCCTGAAGAAGTCCGGGGATCAGCCCGTCGAGGTGGGTCCGAGTACTGTTTTTCACGCCGGGGACCGCATCCGGCTCGCTGTTGAGGCCAACGATGACGGCTATCTTTACGTGGTGAACCAGGGGTCGAGCGGTACATGGAAACTGCTGTTCCCTTCGCCAGAAATTAAAGACGGCGACAATCGCATCCAAAAGCGCGTGCGCTACGAAATTCCGTCGGGTTACACCTTCACCTTCGACGAGCAAGCGGGCGAAGAGAAGCTGTTCATCGTTCTTTCCCGCCGGCCGGAGCCGGACCTGGAGGGACTGATCTACTCCTTAGGCAATCCGGCGAAGGATAAGCCGGGAGCTGAAAAGCCTGGTGTAGAGAAACCGAAGATGCTGCTGGCCAGCGCGGCCTTTGGCGACGACGTGATCGGCCGGCTGCGGAACACCTACGCGCGCGACCTGATCGTGGAAAAAGTGGACGACGAACAGGCAGGGCCGAAGCAGGAGAAAGCGGTTTACGCGGTCAACCCAACGGGCAGCGCCGATTCGCGCGTGGTGGCGGACGTGATGCTGAAGCATCAATGAGCCGGCTGGGAGCACGGCCAGGGTCGACGATCGCGTGCATGGCGGCAAGCCTGCTAACGCTGTGGGCCCAGCCGAGCTCGCCCCAAGGCCCCTACCGTATGGAGATTGTGCTCGAGCGCCGCGACGCCGGCGCGTGGAGGACAGTGGACCCAGGCTTGGTGCTCGCGCAGAACGACCGCGTGCGCTTCCGGTTTCATACCAACTTCGACGGCTACCTCTACGTGATGAACCAGAGCACGTCGGGCACTTATGCGATGTTGTTCCCGAGCGAGGAGACGGGCCGAGAGAATCGCATCCAGGCCGGGAAAGAATATCTGGTACCTGCCACGCAGACGTTGTTCCGGATCGCCGGCCCGCCAGGTCACGAGATTGTCTATTGGATGGTGACGCCAGCGGAGCTACGCACCGAAGAGCCCAAGTACGTCCCGCTGCCGCCTCCGCCGCCGGTCGAAAAGCGCATGCCGGCGAACATGACGCCGCGTTGCGACGATGCCATGTTCCGCGCGCGCGGGGAATGTATCGACACTTCGGCGGGGCCGAAGAATCTGACCAGCCGCGAGTTGCTTCCCGAAAACCTCGCGCAAGTGCCAAGCGAAGGTTCAGGCGGCCTGATGTTCATGCGGAAGCAACACACAGCTGTCGTTTCGTCGCCCGTGCCGCTGAAGGGGCCCGTCATCTATGAGTTTCGTCTGGCGCATAAGTAGAGCGCGCGGCGCGGGGGCGCTGGCGGTGTGCTTCGCTCTGGCGGTTTCGCTCGCGTCGGCACAGCAACCGGCGACAAAACCCGCGACGCAGCAGCCGCCGGACACCAAGCAGCGGGACTTGCGCGTCGAAAAGGACGCTACACCCCCTTCGATTCCGGGCCAGCCGCAGGCAGTGCGCATTCCACGCAGCTATGCGCTCGTGGTAGGGATCGCGAACTACCAAAACTTGACAGCGGCGCAGCAGCTGCAATATCCCGAACGCGATGCGGAATCGATCTACTCGATCCTCATCAGCACCGAGGGCGGAAATTTTCGCGCCGAAAATGTGCACAGGCTGGTGGGCGCGAAAGCCACGCTCGCGGGGCTGCGCCATGAACTGGAAGAATGGCTGCCCTCGGTCGCCAAGGACGACGATCGCGTGCTGATTTACTTCGCTGGCCACGGCTTCGTTTACGGCGGCAAGGCGTATCTGGCGCCGTACGATATCGATCTCAAAAATATCGCCGCCACCGGTTACGCCATGGATGCCCTCGGCCGCGACATGGGCGTGAAGATTAAGGGCAAATGGAAAGTGCTGTTGACCGATTCCTGCCACTCGGGCGCCATCAATCCCGATGCCGACGTGCAGCTGATCAACGGCACGCTCGGCAATTTGAATAAGTCGCTGTTTTCGCTGACGGCCAGCCGCGACCGCGAGCGTTCGTTCGAAAGCAAAGACTGGGGTGGCGGCCACGGCATCTTTACTTACTATGTCGTGAAGGGGATGGAAGGAGCAGCGGATGAATCGGGTGACGGCATTGTCACCGCCGACGAGCTTGCCGAATACGTGCACCGCAATGTGCGCGAGGCCACCGGCGGGCAGCAGAATCCGACGTCGGATCGCGGCAGCTTCGACACCAACATGCTGCTTTCCTTCGTGCCTTCGAACGTGAAGCCGGGAGCGCCGCCGCCGCCGAAGTTCGGCACGCTGGTGCTCGAATCCAATACCTCCGGCGTTGAGGTGTTTGTGGATGGCAAGTCGGTTGGGGTGGTCAGTAAAGGTGCCCCCCTGAGTTTGCCGGGCCTCGTGCCTGGCGTTCACACCATCAAAGGCGTCAAGATGGGCTATGAGCCCGACGGGCCGCGCGAGGAGATGGTGTACCCGGGGCAGGAGACTACCGTCAGCATCAAGATTCTGATCGCCAAGCGGCGCAACAAGGCCGCGGTGGACGCCTTCGATAAAGGAATGGAGTACTACACCAAGGGTTTTGCGGATAACTATCGCAAGGCCGCGGCTTACTTCCAGAAAGCCATCGAGCTTGACCCCACTTACAGCCAGGCCGCGCTCTACTTAGGCCGCACCTACAACGCGCTGTTTGAAGAAGACAAGGCCGAAACATATTTCCGCAAGGCAATTGAGATCGATCCGGATTACACGGAGGCGCACGCCAGCTTCGCCGGGATGTTATTGGACACGGGCAACGTGGATGAGTCGATTCGCCAGCTGAACGTGACCATGCAGCGAGACCCCAACAACGCCATGGCGTGCTATCTGCTGGCGGAAGCGTACCGGCTGAAGGAAGCGTATCCGCAGTCGATTGAATCCGCGCGCAAGGCGATCCAGTTGACACCCAACAAGGCCGAGGCGCATTTCTGGCTGGCGGAAAGCCTGCGCCTGAGCGGCGGTTACGATGAAGCCAAAACCGAGTACCTGCAATATCTGAAGCTCAGCGATTTCGACAGCAAGCTGGCCGGCCAGTTGAATTACTACGTGCTGGGTTACCTGATGGGCTTCGGCAAAAAGAAGCGTGCAGCGCAGCAGGATATTTGGAAGGACCTGAGAAGCCTGGCTTACTTCGGCCTGTGCGACGCCGAACGCAAGCAGGCGCATTTCGACCAGGCCATCGGCTATTGCGAGAAGTCGCTCAATTATTCGGCCGACGATCCGTACGTCCATCTGGCGCTGGGTCTGGCGCTGGCGAAGAAAGCTCAGCAGAACGGGATCGTCGAAATGCTGCCCGCCGCTCGCCAGCACTTCGCGACCATGCTGGCGCTGAATGCCGATCTCGCCGAAGCAGACCTGGCGCGGAAGAATATTGCGAGCATCGACGCGTATCTGAAGAGCCGTTAGAGCCGCGCAAAGAAAACCGCTCGCAGATTCCCGATCCAACAGTGAGAAATCATGCAGAGAGAGCGTCTTCGTTATAACGTTGTGCGGCTGCCGCGCCCAGTAACTGTCATGACCCAGTCAAAATGCGTTGTCATTAACGCAAGATGAACACGGCAACCGGGAAGGGCTGGTGGACGTTTGCATAGGCAGGAGGTAGTTATGAAGCGAGCACTCCTGTTAGTACCAATGCTGGCGATGCTGTTCTCGATGGGCTGCGCGGTGCGCGCGGATTATTATGGACGCCACTATTATCGGGATCGTGACCACCGCTACTACCATGATCGTGACGACTACAGACGCGACCGCTGGCGCTAGCGCGGACGGGGCGCGACGGCCTGCATCTCGCGGCGGTTGCCGGGGCTCGAAGTCGGCTGAATGGATTTCGTCCTGACTACCCGGCATCCCCGGCGAGAGGGCCGCGGGAGCACGGTTGACCTACGCTGCAATGGACTATAATTGCAGGTCACGAATATGCAAGCCGCAAAACTTCTTCTCTCTCTGTGTCTGCCGCTGGCGCCTTTCGCCCAACTGGACGCCGCCAACTGGCTTAGTTTTGGCAACGATCCGCAACGCACCAGCTGGAGCCCGCAGGAGACGGACATCAATCGCGACAACGCGAAATCGATGGCGCTCCTATGGAAGGCCCACCTGGAGAACGAGCCGCGAGAACTCAACGGCCTGACGGCGGCGGTTGTGGTCGAGTGGGTGGTCACCGACCAGGGCATGAAAGAAATCGTCATCGTGGGCGGCGCGTCCGATCATCTCTTCGCCATGGACGCCGGAACGGGCAAGGTGCTCTGGAAAAAAACGTTCACCGTGGACGTGAAGCCGCGGCAGCAGCCGTTCTGGCTGTGTCCGAACGCTTTGAATGCCACCCCCCTGATCCGCAAGCAAGGGCTCGCCGCGAGCGTTTATACGATCTCGAGCGACGGGAAACTTCACGTGCTGAACGTGATTGACGGGGAGGACCGCATGCCTCCCGTCCAGTTTGTGCCACCGTACTCCAAGAATTGGAGCCTGAATCTGGCGGATGGCATTCTGTACACCAACACTTCGCAGGGCTGCGGCGGCGCGAAATCCGGCGTCTACGCCATGGACCTCACGTCGTCGGACCACAAGATCAACTTCTTCCAGGCGGCAGGCGGCGCAGCCGGAATCTGGGGACGCGCAGGCGTGGCCATCAGTCATGGCGCCATGGTGTTCGCGGGCACCGGTGACGGTACCTACGATGCGAGCAAGGGGAACCTGCCGGACACTATCGTGCAGCTTTCGGCTAAAGACGTGAAGCTGGTGGATTATTTTACGCCCGTCAATCACAATTACCTGACGCGCAAAGATCTGGATATGGGCAGCCTCTCGCCTTTGGTGTTTCCGCTGAACGGGCGCGAGATCGTGGCCGCGGGAGGGAAAGAAGGCGTCATCTATCTTCTCGATGCCAAGCAAGTGGGCGGTGGCGATCACAAGACGCCGCTGTATCGCAGCCCGGTGCTTGCCAACGAGGAAGCTGATTTCGCCGGCAAAGGATTCTGGGGAGCTATGGCCACCGCCGAAGACGAAAAGAAGGCACGCTGGCTGTATGTGCCGGCTGGAGGCGCGTCCGCAAGCGGTGTGAAATTTCCGCTGACGAATGGGGAAGCGCCGAACGGCAGCATTATGGCGTTCCGGATCGAAGAGAAAGACGGCAAGCCGAGCGCGGTGCCGGCGTGGATCTCGCGCGACATGAATCTGCCGGAGCCGCCGATCGTAGCGGGCGGCCTGGTGTTCGCGATTTCGAATGGCGAATTCGCGCGTCAGTCGAAGGGCGATGGCGCATTGTTCACGTCAGCGGAGCGCGCGGCAAAGCATATGGGCAATACAGTGCTCTACGCCTTCGACGCCGCGACCGGGAAGCAGCTTTTTTCGAGCGGCGACACAATGCCCTCCTTCACCCATTTCAGCGGCATTTCGATTTCGGGCGGGCGCGTCTTCGTGACCACGTTC
>Ga0070730_10005070_pt1 | contig 11428 bp, 14 predicted proteins | sample Coa_R1_3_FD_66447 | JGI IMG/M metagenome (GOLD analysis project Ga0070730, IMG submission 66447) | Surface soil microbial communities from Centralia Pennsylvania, which are recovering from an underground coalmine fire - Coalmine... | ecosystem: Environmental > Terrestrial > Soil > Unclassified ... | reverse complement strand
TGGCGCAGGGTGCGGTTGTGCTGCATGGCATAGTCGATCTGGCCCACCGCGTCCTGCACCAGGGTGATCTCGCCCGCGTCAAACGGCCGGTCGGCGTTCAGGAGCAGCAGCGCGCCCAGGCTCTCCTCGCCCACCCGCAGCGGGCCGGCAATGCAATAGGACAGCGGCTGGTTATTGAAGATCAGATCGGTGCGGATGAACTCCGCCCCGCGCGCGTCGGCGGCGCGCTGGGCCAGCTCGGCCAGGGCGGCCTCGGTCAGGCCGTCATCATACGCGCCCACCTTGTCGATCAGAGCGCGCACGGTCAGTTCGCCGCTGTCGTCATCCCGCAGGCACAACAGGCACAGCTCGGCTTCCACCGCGTCGGCCAGGGTGGTCACAATGGCCGAAGCCATCTCGCGTTCGTCGGGGGCGTTGTCGCGAATGCGGTCGATAGCCAGGATCAGGGCCAGCGCGCGGGCTTCGATAGAGCGAGCCATCAAGAAATTACCCCCAACTCTTTGCCGACCTCCGCGAACGCTTCCAGCCCGCGATTGAGGTCGTCGCGGCTGTGCGCGGCCGAAATCATCACCCGGATGCGGGCCTTGCCTTGCGGCACCGTGGGAAAGCCAATGGCCATGGCGAACACTTCGTGCTGGAGCAGGGCCCGGCTGAACTTCTGCGCCAGGGGCGCCTCGCCCAGCATGATGGGCGTGATGGGCGTGGTGCTCAACCCGGTGTCAAAGCCCAGGGCTTGCATTTCGGCCTTGAAGTATCTGGCGTTCTCCCACAGCCGGTCCACCAGGTCGGTCGAGTCCTCCAGCACGTCGATCGCGGCCAGGCAGGCGGCGGCATCCGGCACGGTCATGGCCGATGAAAACAAGAACGGCCGGCCGCGCTGGCGCAGCCATTCGACGATGGTCTTGTTGCCGGCCACCACCCCGCCCATGACCCCAAAGGCTTTGGACAATGTGCCGACTTCGATGTCCACCTTGCCGTGCAGGTGAAAGTGGTCCACGATGCCGCGCCCGCCGCGGCCCAGCACGCCCTCGCCGTGGGCGTCGTCCACCATCAGCAGCATGCCCTCGGCCTCGGCGATGGCCTGGATCCGGTCGAGCGGGGCCACGTCGCCGTCCATGCTGAACACGCCGTCGGTGATGATCAGCGCCCGCCGGAACCCCAGGGGCCGCTCGGCCTGGATAGTGGCGTGCAGGCTGTCGGGCGAGACGTGATCGTAGGCAACGATCTTGGCCCCCGATAGACGGCAGCCATCGATGATGGAAGCATGGTTGAGCCGGTCCGAGAAGATCACATCGCCCTTGCCCACCAACGCCGGGATGGTGGCCAGGTTGGCATTGAAGCCGGACTGGAAACTGATGGCGGCCTCGACGCCCTTGAAATAGGCCAGGCGGCGCTCGAGCTCGATGTGCAGGCTCATGGTGCCGGCAATCGAGCGCACGGCTGTGGGGCCGATGCCATATTCGTCCAGCGCGGTGTGCGCAGCCGCGATCAGGCGCGGGTGGTTGGCCAGGCCGAGATAATTGTTGGAGCAGAAGTTGAGCACTTGCTGGCCGTCGACGGTGAGCCAGGCGCCCTGGGGCGAATCGATCACGCGGATGGTGTTGTATAGGCCCTGCGCTCTAAGCTGGTCGAGCTCTTGAGTGATCCAATCCGTGGTGGTCATAAAACCTCTGGAAGGAATTATACATTTCCCCAAACAGGTATCACCGTCGCTTGGCGACGGTGATACCTGTTTGGGGCAAAACTTTCTTGTTGCGCCGGATTGGCTTGGGCGGGGTGCACAGGGCCAGCTTCTTGGCCCGCGGGTAGCCCTTGATCTCCAGCTCGCGCTTTTGCGCCTGGGAGCGGGTGGGCACTTCCTCGAAATAAACCAGCTGCACTGGCCCGTGCATGCGCGTGTAGCGCGCGCCCCGCCCGGCATTGTGCGCCTTGACGCGCCGGCTTACATCCACCGCCCAGCCGGTGTAGAGCGTATCGTCGGCGCAGCGCACGATATACACAAATGGCACGGCCGCCCTACTTTGGCTCGCCCCCAGTGGCGTCGGTGGCGCGCTTGCTGAGCAGGCCGCCCACCAAAAACCGACCCAGCATGTCGCCGGCCGTGGGCATTGGGGTCTGCGTCTCGCCCAGGCGCTCCCAGTCGCCGCGCTGGCGGTCGGCCAGCCAGGCGGCGCGCTGCGCCAGGGCCTGCGCCAGGGCTTCATCCACGGCCTCGCTCGCGGCCAATTGCTGCCGCAGGGCTTGCAGCTCCGCCAGCGCCGCGTCCAGATAGCGCAGCACGTTGTCGCGGTTGGCGCGCAGCCAGGCCGGGTCGGCTTCCACCAGCGCCACGGTGGCCGTAGCCAACGAGCGGTCGGCGATCTTGCGCGTTTCAGACCAGCCGGGCGAGGCCGCGGCGGCGCGTAGTAAGGCCAGGGCAAACAGAACCGGCAGGGATTCACTCGCCGCGGCCAACCCATCATGTTCCGCCGGGTCCACAAAGTAGGGGAAGGCGCCCAGCAGGCGCACCAGGTCGCTGACCAGCCGGGCGGCCTCGGGCGCGCAGCCGGGAGCTGGCGCCAATGACCACAAACCATTTTCGAAAAGGCCGGCGCTGCCCGCCTCGTAGCCGCTGTCGCCGGTATACAGTTGGGTGGGATTGAGCGCCGGGTGACAGGCCACGAGATAGCGCTCGGCGCGGCCGCTCAGCAGTTCGCCGGCCCAGGCGATGGGCGGAGCCAGCAGCCGTCCTACGACGGCCACCACGCTGCCGGCCCGCAGCTCGGGCGCGATCAGGCGCAGGTCCTCGTGCTGTTCGGCCAGGGTGCCGGTCAGCAGCACCAGGTCGGCCCGCTCAACGGCCTGCAACATATTCAGGTGTGCCTTGTGAAGGACGCCTTCGCGCTGCGCTTGCGAGGCCAGTGAGGTATCGCGGTCGTGGCCGGCCAATCGAATCTGGTCTTGCGTCACCAGACGCCGCGCCAACGAGCCGCCCACACGGCCCAGGCCGATCACGCTTACGTTAACGGTCATGCCAGGATCTCCGCCCACTCAGTTGTCATCGTCAGCGGCCTGGAGCAATGCCAGCATCTCATCCTCGGGCGTGGCCGGCGCGCTCACCCGTGTTTGGTGGCGCCGAATCAGGCTCACGGTCAGGGGCGCCGCGCCCGCGCGGGCGCATAGATCGGCGCCCCAATCGGCGTGTTGGCGCGCAGTCACAAAGGGCCGGCGCAGGCCGGTGGCGAAGCCGCCGGTAGCGAAGCCGCCGGTGGCGAAGCCGCCGGTGGGCGAGCCAGCGCCCCAGCGGCGGGCAGCGCTCGGCGCCAAACGGCGCACCAACACCACCAACGCCCTCTCCGCCAGGTTGAGCGGCGCAATACTTTTGCCCACGTCGTGCAGCAGCGCTGCTTGCTGCAGCTCGGGCCGCATCGCGTACGGCCCGCCGCCGGCCGCCACGGTCCGCATCACGCGCAAGCTGTGGGCTTGTTCGCCCGCCGTCTGGCGCCTAAAAAGCTGGGCCAGGCCCGCGCCCAGCGTCGTCTCGATTTCCGCCCGTTCAGCCGGCGCCAGAGGCCGGGGCCAAAGGTGCGATAAAAATTGGCCCAGGCGGTAGCGCGCCCGCCTCATACCCCCACGATAGCCCGCAGCAGAAAATTGATGGGCGGGCCGAGAATGAGGCCGAGCAGCCCCTGCCCCAGGAACACCAGAGCCAACAGCAGGAACGGCCCCCACTGCTCCAGCGTTGCCAACAGGCCATCCCATTCGCGCGGTGCAAAACCCGCCAGGATCTTGGAACCGTCCAGCGGCGCAATCGGGATCAGGTTGAACAGCATCAGCAGCAGATTGATCTCGATGAAGTCGAGCAGAAAGCCCGACGGGCTGGGCAAAATTGGCCCCCCGGCGGCGGCGAACGGGCTGAGCAATCCCAGACGGAAGGGTATGGCGGCGATGAGCGCCATGACGAAGTTGGAGATTGGGCCGGCCGCGGCCACGACAGCCATGCCCACGTGCGGGTTCATGCGCAAATTATAGGGGTTGATCTGCACCGGTTTGGCCCAGCCAAACCCGGCGAAGATGAGCAATAACGAGCCAATGGGGTCGAGGTGCGCCAGCGGGTTAAGGGTCAGGCGGCCCATACGCCGCGGGGTGTCGTCGCCAAGTTGGACGGCGGTGACCGCGTGGGACAATTCGTGCAGTGTAAACGCGATCAGCAGGGTAATGATACGCGAGATAACTTCTGGAGCGCTGAGTCCTAACAACATGGGATCACTGAGCGCGGATTATAACATGCGGCCCCCGGCGCCCCGCGGCGTATAATCAGGCGCATATGCTCGAATTGCACCTCGACGATGTGCTGCGCCTGCGCAAACCGCATCCCTGCGGCGGATACGAGTGGCGTGTGGTGCGCCTGGGCGCCGACATTGGCCTGGTATGCCTCACCTGCGGAAGGCGCGTGCTGCTCACCCGCCGCGAAGTGGAAAAGCGAACCAAGCTAATTGTGTCGCGCGGGTCGGGCACGGATACGCCGCCCGCGACGTGAACCTGGGCGCGGGGCACTTCGTCCCCCTCAGATAAGAAATATCGGCCAACGCAATCGAGCCGTCAGCTTCACTGACGGCTCGATTGCGTTGGCCGAAAACCCTACCCATCGGGATATTCTGTTTTCCAGCGCCATCTGCGCCAGTGATTTCAGGGGCAGTGGCGGACATAATGTTGCCAAGAGACCCCAGGGTCTCGCGAAACACCTCTTTGGTCGAAAAACTAAGGAAAATCAATCTTCCCTTGAACAATCTGAACCGATCACTAAAGAAAATGAAGTTTGCCTGTTGACAAATGCATATTCGGATTTACTATATTTAGGAAATCAGGGTCGGGCATTCAGTTATCGAAGGTCGATGTTGATTTTTTCGGACCGGACTTGACATAGGAGACAGCCATGGAAAACATGAGCAACGTGATGCTAATTGAAAGCCAACGCCGGCAACTGGAGCGCGAGGTGGAGCAGGCGCGCCTGGAACGGGCCCTGCCCCGCCGGCCGGTGGCCTGGCGAGTTTATCTGGTGATGGCGGTCATCCTGGTCGGTATGATCGTCTGGTGGATCCATTAGGAACGGCTATGCACCCATTGATTGGCACCTGCCCCGTTTGCGGCCAGACGTTGGAAGTGACCCATCTGCACTGCCGCAACTGCGACACCGGCATTGAGGGCCACTTCAACGTGGGCGCCTTCGATCGGCTGGGGCCGGAGCAGTTGGCCTTTGCCGAGAAGTTCATCTTCCACGAGGGCAAGCTAAACCGCATGGAAGATGATTTAGGCCTGTCATATCCCACCCTGCGCAGCCGGCTGCAAGACCTGCGCCGGGCCATGGGTTTTGAAATCGTCGATGCCGATGAGGCCGCCTTCACCGTCAGCGACCAGGACCGGCGCCAGATTTTGGATGACCTGGCCGCCGGCAAACTCACATCAGAAGAGGCGGTACAGCGGCTACAAGGCAGCTGAGTCGAAATTTGCGCCTGGCGCATAGAGGAGCCTGTTATGGACAGCAATCGATCAGAAATTCTCGCGCAGTTGGCTAACGGCCAAATTTCGGCCGATCAGGCCGCCGAGCAGTTGCGCGGCCCGGCCGTGGCTGAGGCGCCCAGCGCCTCCACCCCGCCGCCAGCGACCCCGATGCCGCCGCTGACCCCCGAGCAGACCGCCAAGCTCGCCAATCACTGGCTGCGCATCCGCGTCAGCGACATCGAGACCGGCAAACAGCGCGTGGCCGTCAACCTGCCCCTGGTGTGGGTGTCGATCGGCTTGCGCATCGGGGCGAAGTATGCCCCCGAAGTGGCCGGCCTGAATGCGAATGATCTCTTGGCTATGCTGCAATCGGGCTTCAATGGACCGGTGGTAGACGTCGAGGACATTGACGACGGCGAGCACGTGCAAATCTATATTGAGTGACGCCATGGAAAACATCGTACAGGAAACAAACTCGGCCCCGGTGGTCGAGATCACGAACGTCGGCGGGGACCTGCGCATCACGGGCTGGGATCAGAACCAGCTTGTGGCCGAGACCGGCAATGAAGAGGGGGTGCACTTCGAGCAGGATGGCGACCGGCTGCGGCTGCAATCCGATGATGACCTCACCATCCGCCTGCCGCATGGGGCGCAGGTGTCGGTGCGAACGGTGGGCGGGGATGCCAACCTCAAGTTTTTGCAACAGAAACTGGCCATTGGCAACGTCGGCGGCGAACTGACCCTGCGGCAGATCGCCGGGGCCAATATCGGTGTGGTGGGCGGCGACGTGAAGGTTAAGCGCGTGAATGGCGATGTACAAGTTGGCCATGTCGGCGGCGACATGGAAGCCCGCGAGGTGGACGGCGCCTTCAAGTCTGGCAACGTTGGCGGGGATTTATTCCTGGATGAGGTCGGCGGTGCCATCCAGGCCATTGCCGGCGGTGACGTGAAGCTGAGCGTCAATTTCAAGCCCGACCAGGAGTACTCGGTCCAGGCCGGCAGCGACCTCACTTGTCGGGTCGGGCCGGGCGCTTCCGCCCGCCTATCCTTGATCGCCGGCGGCGATATCAGCCTGGACGTGCCCGGCGCGCAGGTGGTCGGCAATTCGAACCACAAGACCGTGACCCTCGGCGCAGGGGCTGCGGCCGTGAACCTGCGCGCCGGGGGCGACCTGCACCTGACTGGCCTGGCTTTCAACGCGGAGGCCATGGCCGATTTCGGCGAGAAGTTTGGCGAGGATTTCATGGCTGACTTTGATAAGCACATGGCCGATTTCAGCGAGAAGTTTGGCGAGGATTTCATGGCGGGCCTCAACTTTAGTGCCGGCCCTGTGGACGCCGCTAACATCGCCACCAGTGCGCGCCGCGCTGCCGAGCGGCTGCAGCGGGCCGGCCGCCGGCAAGCCGAGTCCGCCCGGCGCCAGGCCGAAAAAGAGGCCGCGCGCGCCCAGCGCATCGCCGAGGCCGCACACCGGCGTGCGGAGGCCATCAATCGCAAATTGCATGAAGAGCAGGGCTGGCGCGGCTGGCCCTTCCGCGGGGATCCGCGCCAGCCGCCGCAGCCCCCGCGCCCACCCGCACCCCAGCGGCCGTTTACGCCGCCCACGCCGCCGGCCGACCCGGTAAGCGACGAGGAGCGCATGATGATCCTGCACATGGTGGAGCAGGGAAAAATCAGCGTGGCCGACGCCGAGAAGTTGCTAGCGGCGTTGGAGAATAAGTAGGGGCGGGTCTCAGACCCGCCCCAGGTTACAGACGATGACTGCTGCCTCGCTCCTCAAACCCGCCGCTCAAAACGGCCTCCAGCCGGTGGATCTCAGCCGGCACCTGGGCGGCATTGCCGACCTGATCGAGCTGTGCTTTGGCGCCGAGTTGGACGCCGGCGGGCGCGGGCTGATCCGCGAGATGCAGTTCCTCAGCCGCACCGGCCCGGCCCTGCGCGTGCTGCAGACGGTGATGCTGGGGCAGCAGCCCTGGAACCTGGGCTTTGTGTGGGTGGAAGGTGGGCGAGTGGTGGGCAGCGTAAGTACCCAGCCGGCCGCCACTCGCTCGAAGAGCTGGCTGGTGGCCAACGTGGCCGTACACCCAGAGTTCCGCCGGCACGGCATCGCGCTGGCGCTGATGCGCGCCACGCTCGACCTGATCCGCAGCCAGGGCGGGCTCGAGGCCATCCTGCAGGTGGATGACGATAACCTGGCGGCGGTGTCTCTTTACCGGCAGATGGGCTTTGCGCGCGTGACCACTCGCACCAACTGGGTGCGCGCGGGTTACTCCACCCCGCCCGCCTTCGAGGCCTCGCGCTTCGACGTGCGGCTGCGCGGGCCGGGCGAATGGGCCGACCAACTGGCGCTGGCCAGCCTGGTGCGGCCGGAAGGATTGGAGTGGGCGCAGCCCCTGAGCGCCGCGGCCTTCAAGCCGGGCCTGCGCAAGACCATCGAGCAGTTTTTTAACGGCCGCACCGACGAGCATTGGGTGGTGACCGACCCCGACGCCGCGGCCGGCGCGCCCCTGGCCAGCGTGCCCTTAGCGGGCAGCCTGATCGTCAGCGGCGGGGCGGCCGACGGCGACCGGCTGGTACTGCTCGTCCACCCGCGTTACCGCGGCCAGCTTGAGCGGCCGCTGCTGGTGCGCGCCCTGCGCCGGCTGGGCAACCGCCCCTGGCCGGTGCGCACGGAATACGATGCCGACGACGAGTTGGCAGCGGCCGCGCTGGCAGACCTGGGCTTCCAATCGCGGCGGGTGCTGCGCTGGATGCGGGCTGATATTCGCTAACTTTGACGCATATCTACGCCTGGATGCCGGTGATCGATATGGATGTGATCAAGTCTTGGGTGCCCGACGATTAGGGAGCCAGCATGCCCAGCGAAACCGAGCGGATGCACATTTTACAGATGATTGAGGACGGCCACATCAGCGCCCCCGAAGGGCTGCGCCTGCTCGACGCGCTCAGCGCCGATACCCCCGCTGAGCCGCTGCCCGTCCCGGCCCAAACCGCGCCCGAGGCCGACCTGGAACATTGGCGCCGCTGGTGGATGGTGCCGATGGGGGTGGGCATTGGCGTGCTGCTGGTGGGGGCCGTGCTGATGTACGCTGCCTTTCAAGCCAGTGGGCTGGGGTTCTGGTTCGCCTGCGCCAGCCTGCCGTTTGCCGTGGGCGTCCTGATCATGGCCCTGGCGGCCGGCAGCCGCTCGGCCCGCTGGCTGCACGTGCGCGTGCGCACCGACCCGGCCACCAACGATTGGCCGCGCAACATCGCCCTCTCATTCCCGCTGCCCATCCGGCTGACGGCCTGGCTGCTGCGGCTGGCCGGTCCCTACATCCCGCAGCTCAAGGACCACGGGCTGGACGAGCTGATCCTGGCCCTGGCCGAGACGACCTCAGCCGAGGCGCCGCTATATGTGGATGTGGATGAGGGCGACGGTGGCGAGCGGGTGCAAGTGTATATCGGGTAAAGAAAGGCGACGAAGGACCGCTTCGCGAGACGAACGGCGGATCACCTCGCGAAGCGGTCCTTCGTCACCTGCCCCCTTCATTCCAAGGGGGTTCGTCTTTCGTCTGCTTTGCTGGAGACGCTGATGGCTACTGCTGAAGAACGCATGAAAATACTAAAAATGGTGGAGGAGGGCAAAGTCTCCGCCGAAGATGGGGCCAAGCTGCTGGCGGCCCTGAACGAAAGCCGCAAACCGCCCACGCCCCCGGCCGCCAACCCCAGCGGGGGCGAAGCGCGCTGGTTCCGCGTGCGCATCTCCGACCTGGCCACCGGCAAGACCACGACCACGGTCAACATTCCCTTGGGCCTGGTAAACGCCGGCATGAAGATGGGGGCACGCTTCGTGCCGAATTGGGACAGCGGCCAGATGGAAGCGCTCACCGAGGCGCTCAAGTCGGGCGCGTCGGGCAAGATCGTGGACGTAAGCGACGAAGACAGGGGCGAGCGGGTGGAGATCTTTGTCGAATGAGCCGGCACCCATGACCGCAACCGCGACCACGCGCGCCGCCAACTGGCAGACGCATTTCTTCAGCTTTTGGACCGGGCAGGCCGTGTCGCTCTTCGGCACCGCGCTCGTGCAGTTCGCGATCGTCTGGTGGCTCACCACCCGCACCCACTCGGCCACCGTGCTGGCCACCGCCACCCTGGCCGGCGTTTTGCCGGGCGTGATCTTGGCGCCGGCGGCCGGGGTGTGGGTGGACCGCTGGAACCGGCGCTGGATCATGATCCTGTCGGACGCACTGGTGGCGCTGGCGAGCGTGGTGCTCATTATCCTGTTCGTGTTGGGCGCGGCCCAGGTGTGGGAAATCTATATCATCCTGTTCATCCGCTCGGCCGGCAATGCCTTTCAGTACCCGGCCATGCAGGCCTCCACCTCGCTGATGGTGCCCGAGGCGCAGCTTTCGCGCGTGGCCGGATTCAATCAAACCCTGCAGGGCGCCATGAACATCGTGGCGCCGCCGGTGGGCGCGCTGCTGCTGCAAACCATACCCTTGCAGGCCATCCTGTCGATTGACGTGATCACAGCGCTGCTGGGCATCGCGCCGCTGTTTTTTGTGCACGTGCCCCAGCCCGCGCCGCGGGCGGAGGCCGGCACAGCCGGCGCCGCTGCCCGGCCGGCCTTTTGGCCCGAGATGGCCGCCGGCCTGCGCTATGTGCTGGCCTGGCCGGGCCTGCTGCTGCTGGCAAGCATGGCCCTGCTGCTCAACCTGATATTTAGCCCCACGGGCGCGCTGCTGCCCATCCTGGTAACCAAACACTTCGGCGGCGGCGCGCTGCAATTGGCCAGCCTGGATTCGGCTGAAGGCATCGGCCTCATCGCCGGCGGGCTGCTGCTGGGCATGTGGGGCGGATTTCGCAAACGCATCTACACCTCGCTGATGGGCGTGATCGGGCTGAGCTTGGGCATCGGGCTGTTGGGTCTGCTGCCTGCCAACCTGTTCTGGTTGGCGGCCGGCGCCATGTTCATGGTCGCGGTCATGCAGGTCATGGCCAACGGGCCTATTATGGCTGTGCTGCAGGCCACGGTCGCGCCGGATATGCAGGGGCGCGTGTTCTCGCTGGTGACGGCGCTGGCCACCGCCATGGTGCCGCTGGGGCTGCTCTTGGCCGGTCCGCTGGCGGATGCCTTCGGCGTGCAGAGCTGGTATGGCATCGCCTGCTTGGGCGGGTTGGCCATCGGTGTGGCCGGCTGTTTCATGCCGGCCCTGGTGCATTTGGAAGATCAGGCCGCCGCGCGCAGCGTGCCCGCGGCCGCCGTTGGGGCGCCCGCTTTGGCGCCAGGAGAGACCTCATGAGCGAAAATAACGACATCAATCGCAGCTTTCCGGTCAGCGGCCTGGCGCGGCTGACCGTGCGCAACGTGGATGGGTTTATTGATCTTGCGGCCGGCGAGGCGGACGTAGTGAGCGTGCAGGCCCATAAACATCCCGGGCCCGGCGCCCAGCAAACGGAGATCGAAATCACCCAAGATGCTGAGGGCCGGGTGTCGGTGATCACGCACTATCTCGAGGACGTCATCGCCCGCCTGTTTCACCCCCGCCACCACGGCGCGGCGCGCGTGGATTACACCATCCGGCTGCCCAAGGCGTGCGAGGTCGATGTCGCCTTCGTCAGCGGCTCGGCCCGGCTGCAGGGGCTGGAGGGCGAGTTTGCGCTACGCTCGGTGTCGGGCCCCATCGACCTGGAAAACCTGGCCGGGCGCTTAAAGATCAACACGGTCAGCGGGCCGGTGACCGGCGCTCACGTGCGGCTGGAAGGCACTCTGGCCTACGACACCGTATCAGCCGATATCCTTCTGGCCGACTCAAACTTGCCCGCAATCGCTGGCAACAGTGTCAGTGGCCAGGTGCGGTTGCAAACCGAGCTGGGCGCCGGCCCGTATCACTTCCGCAGCGTGTCGGGCGTTGTTTGGCTGGCCGTGCCCTCCGCGGCCGGCTGCCGGGTGGATATGCACTCG
>Ga0070730_10005069_pt1 | contig 11428 bp, 10 predicted proteins | sample Coa_R1_3_FD_66447 | JGI IMG/M metagenome (GOLD analysis project Ga0070730, IMG submission 66447) | Surface soil microbial communities from Centralia Pennsylvania, which are recovering from an underground coalmine fire - Coalmine... | ecosystem: Environmental > Terrestrial > Soil > Unclassified ... | reverse complement strand
CTTTCGCCCATTGCGCAAGATTCCCCACTGCTGCCTCCCGTAGGAGTCTGGGCCGTGTCTCAGTCCCAGTGTGGCTGATCGTCCTCTCAGACCAGCTACGGATCGTCGCCTTGGTGGGCCTTTACCCCGCCAACAAGCTAATCCGCCGCGAGCTCGTCCCCGGTCGAAGGCCGAAGCTATCTTTTCCAGCCGCCCCGAGGGGCAGATGGGCCATCCGGCATTAATCCGAGTTTCCCCGGGCTATTCCGGTACCGAGGGTGGATGACTCACGTGTTACTCACCCGTTCGCCGCTGTCCCCAGCCCCGAAGGACTGGTTCTCGCTCGACTTGCATGTGTTAAGCGCGCCGCCAGCGTTCGTCCTGAGCCAGGATCAAACTCTCCGTGAAGAAGGTTCGCCGGCTCCGAAGAACCGACGACACTTTCACTTCGAGCTTTCGCTCAAAGGTCGAGATCCGAAGATCTCGACGAGGTGTTCTGTCCTCTCCCAGCCGAAGGCTGGTCGAGGTCTCGACGTAAACGCTCGCTGCTGAGTTTTCAAAGACCGGGCCGTCTGAACGGCGTAAAAAAGGCCCCGACTCGCGCCAGAGGCCTCAGAATCATCGGAAAATCTCGACTCCGAATCGTTCTAGAGGCGCTCCGTTGTGGTCGTTTGCAGGGACTTTCCTACGCCGCCCTCTCGGGCAGCGGGGGGAGTGTAGCAAGGACGGGCCTCGGGTCAAGCGAGGCGAACACGCACGAACTGGCGCTTTCCGGCCTGCACGAGCGCTCCGTCGAGCGCGTCGGCGGAGAGCTCGTACGAGGTGACCGGGGCGCCGTTCACCTTCACCCCGCCCTGGTCGATCTGGCGGCGCCAGTGGCTCGCCGAACGGCCGAACGCCTCGACGAGGAGCGCGGGGAAATTCGGGTCGTATTTCCATGTCACTTCGGGGACCTCGTCGGGCGCCTTTCCTTCGCGTACCACGCGCGTGAAGTGCTCCTCGGCGCGCACCGCTGCCTCGGCCCCGTGCGAGCGGGCGACGATGAAGCGCGCGAGCGCGAGCTTCGCCTCCAGCGGATCGCCGGCCGGAGCCGGCTGCTCGGCGACGAGCCCGTACCACTCTGGAAGCACCGAGTCCGGGATCCGCATCGTGCGCCCGAACATCTCCTCGGGGGCGGCCGTGAGCGGGATGTTGTTCCCAACGGACGAACTCATCTTCTCTCCATCCCACGACAGGAGAAGCGGCGTCGTCAGTGCGACTTGCGGCTCGAGCCCATACGCCTGCATGACGTCACGGCCGGCGAGCAGGTTGTACGTCTGGTCTGTGCCGCCGAGCTCGACGTCGGCCTCGATCGCGACCGAGTCGTACGCCTGCATGAGCGGGTAGAGCAGCTCCGAGACCGAGATTGGCTCCTGGGCGGCCATCCGCTTCGCGAAGTCGTCGCGCTCGAGCATGCGCGCGACGGTTATCACGCGCCCCAGGCGCACGACCTCCGCGTAGCTCAGCTTGGAAAGCCACTCGCCGTTGTACCGCACCTCTGTGCGATCGCGGTCGAGGATGACCATCGCCTGCTCGAGGTAGGTCTTCGCGTTCGTGTCGATTTCCTCGTCAGAGAGGACCGGCCGTTCGGCCGAGCGGCCGGAGGGATCGCCGATGCGGGTCGTGTAGTCGCCGATGATCAGGACACCGGTATGGCCCTCATCCTGGAAGGCCCGCATGCGCTGGAGGGGAATGGCCCGTCCGATGTGGATATCGGGCGAGGTGACGTCGATCCCGAGCTTGACGCGCAGCGGGCGGCCGAGCTTCAGCTTCTGCTCGAGGGCGCCCGCAGGGAGTACGTCGACGGCATTGCGGGTGAGCTCCGCGATTCCCATGCGGGCGACTCTACTTACGGCTCAGGCCTGAATCCGAAGGTCTTCCCGACGAACTCGATCGTCGCCTCGAGCGAGCGGACGATGTTCTCGTGCTTGCGGAATCCGTGGCCCTCGCCCTCGAACGCGATGTACTCGTACGACACGCCCTTGCGCTCGAGCACCTCGACCATCATCTCCGCCTGCGCGGGCAGCACGACCTTGTCGTCGAGCCCCTGGAGCAGCAGCAGCGGCCGCTCGAGGCGGTCGGCGAAGTGCACAGGCGACCGCTCGCGGTACAGATCCGCGCGCTCGGGATACGGCCCGATCATCGAGTCGAGGTAGCGCGACTCGAACTTGTGCGTGTCGGTCGCCAGCGCCTCGACGTCGGCGACGCCGAAATAGCTCACGCCCGCGGCAAACGAGGTTGGGTCGAACACGAGCGCACAGAAGACGACGTAGCCGCCCGCGCTCCCGCCTTCGACCCACGTGCGCGCGGGATCGGCTTCGCCCTGTTCCGCGAGGTATTGCGCCGCCGAGACACAGTCCTGCCAGTCGCTCTCGCCCCAGCGGCCGTTCAGCAGGCGGCGGTACTCCCGCCCGTAGCCGGTGCTCCCGCGATAGTTGACGTCGACGACGCCGATGCCTCGCGTCGTGAAGTACTGGTAGTCGATGTCGAACGATGCCGTGGAGTGCGATGTGGGACCGCCGTGGCAACAGACTCGCAGCGGCGGCTGCTCGTCCTCGGGCCGCTCGTAGCCGCCGTTCGCGGGCGGGTAGTAGAAGGCATGCGCAATGTCTCCGTCGCGCGTCGTGAAGTCGATCGCGCGCGGCACCGAGATCGACGCGCGGTCGAGCTCGACTTCGAGCGTGCGCTTGAAGACCTCTTGCTCGCCGGTCACGACGTCGTACGAGACGAGCGCCGTCGGCTCGGTCGGCGACGCGGCAGTGAACACGACGCGACGTCCGTCGGAGGCGATCGTCGTCTCGTATGCCGTCCAGCCCAGACCCAGGTCGTCGATCCCGCCGCTCGCCGGATCGAGCACCTGGAGCGAGTCGACCGCATCACAGGTCACGACACACACGATGCGACCGTCGTCGAGGAAGACGTAGCGGCTCATCCCGAACACCCAGGCGGGGAACCCGATCTCGGCGCCGACGAGCGAGGTCAGCGCCTCGCCCTCGCGGTACAGGTTCCACCAGCCCGTGCGGTCGGAGGCGTAATGGAGCGCGCCGTCCCGCGACCATCGCACGTCGATGACCGACTCGTCACGCGCGCCCGCGACGACTTCGCCGTCGACGAAGAGCTGGGTTCCGTCCCACGGCATGTTCGGGTGATCCCAGGCGAGCCACGCGAGCCGCTTCCCGGCGGGGTCGAAGCGCGGCGACGAGAAGAAGTCGTGACCGCCCGCGACGATCTCGGGCTCGCCCGAGCCGTCGGCCGGAAACGACACCAGCTCGTTGATCACGTCGTCCGCCTCGTGCCGCTCGCGCACACACACGATCGTCCCGCCGTCGTTCGTCACGACGCCGTCGGCGTACCGCAGCGAGTTCGGCACGGCCGGCTCGGGAGTGATCGCCGTCGCCCCGGAGCCGTCGACGCGATACACGCGGCTGTCCGTGAACTCCGAATAGAAGACGGTGTCGCCGTGGTACCAGATCGCCCCGCCGCCGTATTCGTGCACGCGCGTTCGCGCATTCGCGCCCGGCGGCGTCAGCTCGGCCCCGGTCGAGTCGACGACGGCGACGCGTCCTCCTTCCTCGGGACGGGACTCCGACCAGCGCACGCGCGCGCCGTCGACGTGGACGGACCCCATGCGAACCCCTCCGCTCGACGCGACGAGATCGGCGCTGATCGGCGAGGGCCAGGTTCCGTACGGGCGGGTGGGCACGGCGGCGAGGATACAATCCGGCACCTTTCGTGCTGCCGCGCAGAAACCGGTCCGAGCCTCGTCCCCGCCGGCGCAGGCGCCGGATCCGCAAGCTCCGCCTACTCGTCCTCACCGGCGTGCTGGGCGTCCTGGCGGTCACGGCGTTCTCGTACGGCGTCACCGTCGCGGTGAGCCAGCAGCTCGCCGGGCTCGACCCGTTTCGCCAGCACCGCGTCCAGGTGGACGGCTACGTCTACGCGTCCGACGGCCACACGATCCTCGCCGTGCTGCGCGGTTCGCAGAGCCGGGTGCTCGTCGGGAGCAACGACATCTCAGGCTTCATGAAACAGGCGATCGTCGCCACCGAGGACAAGCGCTTCTACGAGCACCGCGGCATCGACGTGCGCGGCATGTTCCGCGCCCTCTGGGCCGACATCCGCCACAAGGGCGCCGTGCAGGGCGGCTCGACGATCACGCAGCAGTTCGTCAAGAACGAGCTCACCGGGGGCGCGCGGTCGATCACCCGCAAGCTCAGGGAGGCAGCGCTTGCCTGGCAGCTCGAGCAGCGCTGGTCGAAGGACAAGATCCTCACCGCCTACCTCAACACCATCTACTTCGGAAACGGCGCGTACGGGGTGGAGCGCGCGGCGCGCACGTACTTCGGGCACACCGCGAGCAAGCTGACGCTGCCCGAGGCTGCACTGCTTGCCGGGATCCCCGAGGACCCGAGCCTCTACGACCCGGTGACGCATCCGGGCATCGCGCGCAGCCGCAGGGCGACCGTCCTCGGGCTGATGCTGCAGCAGGGCGTCATCGCGCCGGCCGACTACCGCCGCGCGCTGCGCGCGCCGATGCCGAAGCCGCAGGACGTCCACCTCTCTGGCGTGCGTGGTCAGGCGCCGTTCTTCGGCGAATACGTCAAGGCGCAGCTCATCGACCGGTTCGGGGCGAAGCGCGTGTTTGGCAGCGGCTTCCGCGTGTACACGACGATCAACTTCAGGCTTCAGAGCCTCGCGCGCGCGGCAGTTCACCAGTGGCTCCCGAGCCCGGACGGGCCGCAGGCGGCGCTCGTCGCGCTCAACCCGAAGACGGGAGCGGTCCTCGCGATGTACGGCGGCGAGAACTTCAACAAGAGCCAGTACAACCTCGCGACCGCGCGTGAGCGTCAGACCGGATCCGCGTTCAAGCCGTTCGTGCTCGCCACCGCACTGCGCCAGGGGATCTCTCCGCTGACGATGTTCGACTCGCACCAGGTGTCGATCTTCCTCGGCGACCGTTACTGGTACGTCCACAACTACGAGGGCGAGTACCTCGGCCCGATCAATCTCGTTCGCGCGACGGCGGTCTCGGACAACTCCGTCTTCGCGCAGCTCACGAAGACCGTCGGCCCCGCACATATAGTGACGACCGCTCATGCGCTCGGCATCACCGGTCCGCTGCAGAGCTACTTCGGGATCGGCCTCGGCGTCGAGCCCGTCAGCGCGATCGAGATGGCACGCGCGTACGGCACGTTCGCGAACGGCGGCTCACGCGTCGACGGCTCGGTGTTCGGCAACGTGCCGCGCACGGTCACGCGCATCGACGACGACCAGGGAAAGACGATCTACGCGAACGCGCCCGTGGCGCGCCGCGTGCTCTCGCCGACAGAGGACGAGGTGCTGACACAGCTGCTCGAGGGCGTCGTCACGTCCGGCACGGGGACGCGCGCGCAGATCCCCGGCCGCGTCGTCGCCGGCAAGACCGGCACCACCGAGAACTACGGCGACGCCTGGTTCGTCGGCTATACCCCGCAGCTCGTCACCGCCGTGTGGGTCGGCTATCCGGACCGGCTGCGCCCGATGCTGACCGACTTCCACGGCGGCCCGGTCGCCGGCGGAACGTTCCCGGCAGCGATCTGGAAGTCGTTCACCACGTCGGCGCTCGCCGCGATGAACGCGCGGCCGGAGGCGTTCTCGCCGCCGCCGTACATCTCCGTCACCTCACGCCGAGTGACGTACCGCAATGGGCAGACCGAGCTCGACAACGGCCTCTGCCGCAACACGTCGCTCATCGTCTACTTCTCCGGCCGCGGGCCCGCGAGGACGGCGGACTGCAAGCGCAACGAGGTCGACGTGCCGAACGTCGTCGGCTGGAAGCTCGCGAACGCGCGGCTGCGCCTGCGCGCGCAGCCGCTCACGCCGCAGCTCGTCTACAAGCCCGCGTCGGCCGGCCAACGGATCGGCGTCGTGCTGAGGCAGTTCCCGCGGACCGGTACGCTGTCGTCGTTCGGCAAGGTGACGCTCGTGCTGGCAAAGCCGCTGCACGGCGTCGTGCCGCGCCTCGTCGGCCTCCAGGCCGATTCGGCGCGCGCGAAGCTCACGCGCCTCAAGCTCGTACCGCTCGTGAAAGGCGCGGCCGGCCGTGTGATCGCGCAACGCCCGGCCGCGGGGGTCGCAGCCGCGCCCGGGATGAGCGTGACGCTCATCCTCGGACGCGGCTGATCATGGCAAAGGCCGGCTGAGGTAGCGCGAGCCCGCGACCGCGTAGCGCCAGGGCAGCTCGGCCGCACGCGTGATCCCGATCCGCGGGCCGGTCGCGATCTCCGGGACGCTCGCGCGCGCGAGCAGCTCGAACGGCGGCTCGTCGAGCGGCAGCCCGTCGTGATCACCGGTGATCGCGAGCGCCTGGCAGAGGCGTCCGGGGCCGGAGCACAGAGCCCGCTCGACATCGAGGCCGCGCCGCTCGCCCATCACGTCGACGCCGTGCAGCGGGCGTAGCGCACGGATGAGGACGGCGTCGGCACGGCCTTCCTCCGCGCACACGAAGTTCAGGCACCAGTGGATGCCGTACGACCGGTAGACGTATGCGTGTCCGGGCGGCCCGAACATCGACGCGTTCCGCCTCGTCGGTCCGCGGAAGCCGTGGCTCGCGGGGTCCTCCTGGTCGTACGCCTCCAACTCGACGATCTCGCCGCCGACCCCGGCGACGAGCAGCGTCGCGCCGAGCAACTCCGGCGCGACCTCGTGCGCCGAGCGGGCGAAGAACTCACGCTGCAACGGATTCACGCGCGCGCGAGTCGTAGCGCAGCAGCACCGGGAACGCCAGCGCGCAGGCGAGCGTGCCGACGATGCAGCCGATGCCGCCGGAGACGATCGAGAACCGGAGGCTCGTCAGCGAAGCGACGACGCCGGCCTCCAGATTGCCGAGCGACGGCGTGCTCGCCACCTGCGCGAACTCGATCCCGCCGATGCGTCCACGCATATGGTCGGGCGTGACGGTGAGCACGATCGTCGACCGAAAGATTGCGCTCACCTGGTCGGCCGCACCCGCGAGCCCGAGCAGCAACAGTGCGAGCCAGAGCGTGTGCGTCAAGCCGAAGCCGGCGATCGCAATGCCCCACCCCGATGCGGAGAGCACGATCGCGAGCCCCTGCCTGCGCACGCGCATCGCCCAGCCGGAGAAGAGCGAGATGAGGAACGCCCCGACTGCGGGAGCGGCGAAGAGATAGCCGACCGATGCTGGGTCGCGGAACACGTGCTGCGCGAGCGCCGGGAACAGTGAGCTCGGCATCCCGAAGAGCATCGCGAGCGTGTCGATGAGGAAGAACGAGAGCACGAGGTGCTGCGTGCCGAGATAGCGGAACCCGTCGACGATCGCTCCGAACGTCAACCGTGGCGCGTCCTCCTGCGGCGGCACTGCCGGAAGCCGCACGATCGTCGCGAGCGAGAGCAGCATCCCTCCGAACGAGACCGCGTACGTGGCGCCGAGGCCGATCGAGCTGATGAGGACGCCGGCGATCGCCGGGCCCACCACGAGCCCGAGATTGTTGTACAGCCCGTTGAGCGCCGCGGCCGCCGGCAGCTGCTCGAGTGGTACGAGCCGCGGTGTGAGCGACCGGATCGAGCCTGCGCCGAGCGAGAACGACGACCACGCGGCGAAGCCGAGCGCAAAGACGAGGCCGACGTTCGGCCGCTGACCGACGGTGACGGCGAAGAGCGCCGCAGTCGCGACGCAGATGCCGACCGTGCTGCCGATGAGAAGCTGCCGCCGGTCGCGCGTGTCCGCGAGCGCGCCGCCGAGGATCGTGAACACGACGAGTGGCACGAACTGCACGAGAGCGAGCAGCCCGACGTCGAGCGTCGATCCAGTCAACCGGTACACCTGCACCGGGACGAGCACGAGCATCATCCGCCATGCGACGTACGCGATCGATTGACCGATCCACAAGCGGCGGAAGCCCGGCGACTCGCGCAGCGGCCGGATGTCGACCGCGATGCCGCCGATCAAAACAGTTGTTCTGGCTCAGCCGGCTTCGCGGTCTTCTCGAGCACGCGGCGCGCGCGGCGCCCGAGGTCGCCGAGGTCGACGCGGCCCTGCTCGACGGCGTCGGCGAGCCGTTCGGCGAGGTCGAGCGCCTCGTCGAGCACCGGGCTCGTCAACGACGCGTCCTGGCCCATGTCGTGCAGGATCGTCCGCTCCGTGCGCGACGCGACGATCGGCTCCATCAGGCCCTCGACCCAGACGCGGGTGCGCCGGCCGTGCCCACGCTCGCCGGCCGCGAGCGGTTCGAGCGCGTAGATCCGGTCCGCGCGCGCCCACTTCCCGAAGCCGAGGAACACCATCCGCTCCGCCATGGGGGAAACGTACTAGAGAGCCGACGCGAGAACTTCCGCGACGCGCTCCTGCGCGGCGCGGTCGAGGCGCGTGAAGAATGGCAGCGCGAGGGTGCGCGTGCTCACGTCCTCCGACACGGGGCACATGCCCTCGCGGAAGCCGTAGCGCTCGCGCATGTACGGCTGCAGGTGGATCGACGGCAGGTAGCGGTTGTAGCCGATGCGCTCGCGCTCGAACTCGGCGATCACCCGGTCGCGCATCGCGCCGTCTGCGAGCTTGACGACGTAGACGAACCACGAGCGGCGGTGGTCGGCGTCGTCGGCGCACGGAAGGTCGACCCCGTCGAGACCTCCGAGCAGCTCGCCGTAGCGCGCGGCGACCTCTGACCGCAGCGCGAGAATCTCGTCGAGCTTCTCCACCTGACCGAGCCCGATCGCCGCCCGGATGTCGTCGATGCGGTAGTTGAAGCCGAGCCGTACGTGCTCCAGCCAGCCGCCGCTGTCGCCGCGCCCCTGGTTGCGCAGCGAGCGCAGCAGGCGCCAGGTCTCCTCCGAGTGCGTCGTGACCATGCCGCCCTCACCCGTCGTGATCTGCTTGTTCGGGTAGAAGGCGAAGACGGCGTTCGGCCCGTGCGAGCCGATCGTCGTTCCCTTGTACTCGGCGCCAAGTGCCTCGCACGAGTCCTGGATGAACACGAGCCCGTGGCGGTCGGCGATCGCGCGCAGCTCGTCGAGCTCGCAGGGATACCCGTAGATGTCGACGCCGACGATCGCCTTCGTCCGCGGCGTCACCGCCGCCTCCACCGCAGCCGGGTCCATGTTCAGCGTGCGCGCGTCGATGTCGGCAAAGACCGGGACGCCGCCCTCGTAGACGAACGCGTTCGCACTCGCCGCGAACGAGTAGGGCGACGTGATCACCTCGTCGCCGGGCTCGATGCCCGCGACCACGCACAACAGATGGAGCCCCGCCGTGCCCGACGAGACCGCGGCGGCGTACGGCGCGCCCACGCGCGCGGCGAAGATCTCTTCGAAACGGTCGATAGTCGGGCCGAGCGACAGCCGGCCGGAGCGCATGACCTCGAGCACGAGCTCTTCCTCGCGCTCGTCGAGGTACGGCCCCGAGAGCGGGACCCCCCGTACCTCCTGTTTCACGCCTGCGTCTTCGCCGCCGGCGCGTATTCGAGCCACTGCGCCCACCGCTCGCTGCGGCCGCGGACGGTGTCGAGGTACGCCTGCTGCAGCTCCATCGTCACCGGCCCGGGCTGGCCGATCACGTGGTCGTCGATCTCGCGGATCGGCGTCACCTCGGCGGCGGTGCCGCACATGAACACCTCGTCGGCGAGGTAGAGGTCGGTGCGGATGAGCTGCTTCTCGACGACGCTGTGGCCGAGGTCCTGCGCGATCTGGATGATCGTGTCGCGCGTGATCCCCGGCAGGATCGACGCCGAAAGATCAGGCGTCGCGATGACACCATCCTTCACGACGAAGATGTTCTCGCCCGAGCCGTCGGCGACGTACCCGTCGTGCGTGAGCAGGATCGCCTCCTCGTAGCCGGCGCGAATCGCCTCCTGCACCGCGAGCATCGAGTTGAGATAGACGCCCGTCGCCTTTGCGACGTGCGGAATGACGTTCGCCCCGACCCGCTGCCAGCTCGAGATGCGCACGCGGATGCCGTCGCGGAGACCTTCGTCGCCGAGATACGTGCCCCACGGCCACGACATGATCGCGACCTCGACCGGGTTGTCGCGCGTCGCGACGCCGAGCTCCCCGTAGCCGACGAATGCGATCGGCCGGAGGTAGCACTCGGGCAGTCCGTTCGCGCCGATCAGATCCCAGCACGCCGCCTTCAGCTCGTCGCGCGTGTACGGGAGATCCATGTACAGGAGCTTCGCCGAGTTCACGAAGCGGTCGAAGTGCTCCGTCAGACGGAACACAGCCGGACCGCGATCGGTCTCGTACGCGCGGATACCTTCGAAGATGCCGGTGCCGTAGTGCAGCCCGTGCGTGCCGACGTGCACCGTCGCATCGGCCCAGTCGACGAGCTCACCGTTCATCCAGATCTTGCTGGTCTCGCGCATGGAGTTCTCTCCTTAGGGCGGGGCGGCGGCGGAGAGAATGGTACCCCTCTGCCCTGTCGTCAAGCCTCCGTAATATCCGCCGGTTCGGCCTGGGTGAGGCGGACGAGGTCGAGCGGCGCGATCCCGGCCATGTGCCGGTCGGAGCCGGCGCCGACCCAGACCAGCTCCTCCCGCAGCAGATCGCGATGGAGCAGGATCCGGCTCACTCCCGGCGCGGGGAACGGCGCGACGCCGCCCGGCTCGAAGCCGGTCGCCGAGACGACCTCTTCGGGCTTTGCCGTCCGTGCGTATCCGGCACCCGCGGCGGCGGCGACCCGCGCCGCGTCCGCGCGCCGATCGCCGGGCACGAGCGCGAGCACAGGCAGTCCGTCGCAGATGAAGACGAGCGACTTGACGATCTGCGAGCGCTCGCAGCCGACCGCTCTCGCGGCGGCCGCGGCCGTCGGCGTGCCGTCGGGGAACTCTTCGAGCCGCGCGTCCACCGCGCGTTCGCGCAGCACGGCGGCGACACGTTCAACGGGTTCCGGCCAATCCTCCACAGCCCGAATCTATCCCCGCCGCTCGGCCGTTGTTGTCAGGACATGCAAACCGACGATCTCGAGAAACGGGCCAAGACGGAGGCGCTCTTCCGCGAGGTGAACGAGCGGATCGCAGAGACCGCCAAGGACTTCGACGCGAAGCGGCCCGAGTTCATCTGCGAGTGCGACGACCCGAGTTGCACGCATCGCGTCGAAGCGAGCCTCGACGAGTACGAAGAGGTACGGGCCGACCCCGCGACCTTCATGGTCGTGCCCGGTCACGACGACGAGGAGATCGAGCGCGTCATCGCGCTCCGCGGCGGCCGCTTCGTCATCGTCGAGAAGGTCCAGCGCGCGGTGCGCAACCTCGTTCGGCATCTCAACCCGCGCGCCGTAGAGACTTAGAGCTCGACCACCCTCGCGTCGTCGAAGCCTTCGGTGTGGATGCGGTCGACGAGGTCGGGTGGCGGCATGGTGTCGACGGAGAGGACCATGAGCGCCTTGCCGCCGCGGCGGGTGCGCGAGACGGTCATGTTCGCG
>Ga0070730_10005068_pt1 | contig 11430 bp, 8 predicted proteins | sample Coa_R1_3_FD_66447 | JGI IMG/M metagenome (GOLD analysis project Ga0070730, IMG submission 66447) | Surface soil microbial communities from Centralia Pennsylvania, which are recovering from an underground coalmine fire - Coalmine... | ecosystem: Environmental > Terrestrial > Soil > Unclassified ... | reverse complement strand
GTTTCCGGCCCAGCAAAATTCCCGACGGGCGATCCGATTGGCCTGACGGGTATGGGCCACGCCTTCATGTTGAAATTCGCCGATCTGTTCGGTGGCGGTGCGATCCCGGTCGTTGCTACGGAAGGCGGGATTACGCCTAACCCTACTAACCATGCCACTGTGATGCAAGCTGATGGGCGTTACCCACTCGTGACCTGGCGGAGTCATGGCGAAGGCACGTTGGCGGCCTTCAACTGGATCTCCCAACATGGGCCGCCCTGGATGTTCGGGCTGAATCTCTGGAAGCAGGACGAATACTTCAAATCCACGGAAGGGCCGATCCCGGCAGTCGCCCGATTGGGCGGCAGCGCACCGATCTACAAGAGTGTCCCGGCCATTGATGCGCTGGATGGCCCTGGGCCTGGGCCGGGCGGCCATCGCGTGATTGTACTGCCTGGGCCTGGGCCAATCCACGGCGCGCCGGATTATCATTTTCTGATCCTCGCTCCGGGCTTCGATACAAACTGGTTTTTTGGAAATGCGCGCGATTATTACGACAAATTCCGCCCGACTGTCTTGTCCGCGACAGACTTTATCGCCTATATTCCGACAAGCAAAAGCCTGGCAACGACGGTGCTGGCAACACCAGACCTCGTGGATTACATGAGCCATCACATCAAGGATCGGTGGCCCAACGTGTACTTCGACCTGATCGTCGCCGAGGACGCGACGAAGGTGGCCGGGACGTTGGCAGACCGGGTCACCAGCGGGAGGCGCTTCGGATGAGCAACGGAAACAACAACGGGAACCCTGGCAAACCCGCTGGCAACGGCGGAAACGGCAATGGCGCCCACAGCAGTCATCTCGACGATACAGCGGCTAACCACCCGACTCAAGCGTCGCCGCAGCCGCCCCTGGAAGTGCGCATCGGCCAAGTGATGCGAGATCGAGGGCTGAGCGTTTGCGCTGCCGAATCGTGTACTGGCGGGCTGATTTTGCACCGCCTGACAAACGTGCCTGGCAGTTCGGCCTACGTGATGGGCGGCTTTGTGACTTACTCCAACGAGGCCAAAGTGAAATTCGCGCGCGTCAGCAAAAAGACGCTGATGCGGCACGGCGCGGTTAGCGAAGAGACGGCGCTCGAAATGGCGATGGGTGTGCGCGCCGCCTTCGGCACCGACCTGGCACTCTCCGTTACCGGGATTGCCGGACCGGGCGGCGGCACAGACCATAAACCGGTTGGCCTGACCTATATCGCGCTGGGTAGTCCATCAGGTGAGCGCGTAGTACGCTACGTCTGGACGGGAGATCGCGAGTCAAACAAGCAGCAGTCGGCGGAAGCCGCGCTTAAGCTGCTCTACGATTACCTGACCAGTTCATCGCGGTGAGCGACCAAAACTTATTCTAACGGCAGCGGCTTGTCGAGGCGTTCGCGAACGACGTTTCGGAACGCATTCTCAACCGTGCGACGCTGACTCCGGAACGAGAAATATTCCCAGATTTCAAAGACTGCGGCCAGTATTCCGCCAAGAATCAGGCCAATGACCAGGCCCAGACCAAATTGTTCCAATAGATAATTGATCGCGCTGCGCACGGCATCGGCATAGGGGTTGATGACGAGCGTGATCACATATCCAACGAGCAACCCTGCCATGAGCGCCAGGGGAAGGGCGAAGTAGTGAATGACCAGCCGCCAGATCATTCGTGACCCCGTTGCGCTGTGGTGATGCCACTTCAGGTTCAGGCGTGGAATGCCCTTGATGCGTCCGTCAATGTGCGCCCTCTCAGGTTCGCTACCCAGGGCCAGCAGCACGCCGAGAACGATAGTATCGCCTGGGTTTAGCGTATCATGAAACACGATGCTTGCTGGCGCCGCTGTGCTGCCATAGATTTTGGGATGGACTGTCCGATCATCGCGGATAATCCGATAACCCGCGATCTGCGAAGTATTGGCGCCGTCCTGGTACTGTACGCGAAAGGGCCTGATATAGTCGTTCGCGTCAATCACCTCGCGGCCATAATTGGTCAGCCGGATAAAGTGCGTATAGGGCTTTCGATGGGCGACTGCGCCCGCGTTGTCGCCGTCTTCCACGATAAGGTGGGCCAGGTCGGCGGCAGGCGTAATGTCCAGGTCGTAATACTTCAAGCCTTTTTGAGGCGGCGTCAGTTTCTCCTGGAGCAGCCGGAGGAGCGGCCCTGCGATGCCGCCCAACACACCCCAGATCGGCAAATTGGTTCCTACGGTCATGGCTGTTCCCTTTCTCACTTGATAGGCGGCAATGACGGATTAATAAAGTCGGCCACCAATTGATCGCTGATCGTGCAATCTGCTGGAACCGGCTGAGGGTGAATCTTGTCCAGTGAAGCACTCGGATTGAAAGTGTTATATGTCATCCGCGATATTTCCGCAATCAGCGGAAATGATTCGTCGGATTTGAGCCAGGTCTGGTTATGCAGCATGGCGACCAGCACGTAGTCGCCGCCCGCAGTGCTGATCAGGCCCGCGTCGCCGTGTGTATCGTCACCCCAGCCATGCTTGTGTGCCACGACGACGCTGGCGTTTTGCGGAACGCCAGCCTCGATCAATGCCCCGATCTTGTCAGCTCGCATGGCATTCACGATATGGCGGCATTCCTGCATGGTCACATCGCCATTGAAGGCCGTCGCAATTGGCCCTGAACCGTCAACGGCACACTGGTAGATGCTGGACAGTAGCCAGCCCAAATCGGCGGGTGTAGATTGGTTGTACTGGTCAGGCTCTGTGCTAACTTGATCGGCATTGGTCTTAATAGGCGTGATCGGTTGTGGCAGTGGCGTGGGTGTCGCATCCACCGGCCCGACGTAGAAGGCCCGTGCCAGGAATGTATTTTTGAGGCCGAGCGTTTGCATGGTGCTGGTGACGTACTGCGCGCCCACGTTCTCGTCGCCATTGCCCATGAAGCGCAGCAGGATGTTGGAATTGCTGTTCTCGCTGCATACCATCATCTCACCCAGCGCCTTAGCCTGATCTCGCGTCGGCTGACCGGTCAGTTTACGATAGAATGACACGATCACGGGAATTTTCATCATGCTGACGGCGCTGTAGGCGATATTCGGGTTCAGCGAAACAGACTGCTGCGTACTAAGGTCAAGAATAAATACCGATGCCTGGCGTTCGGTGCCGGGGACGAACTCATTTTGCATGAGCAGGTCATAAACGGCGCTTCCCAGGCGCGTCATACCATAGCTGACGGATGAAGGCGGCGCGCTGTTCCAGGGCGATATGGCTGTAACGACCATCTCCGGCGTTGCGGTGAGAGTTGGGTAGCCGAAACTGTGATCGCTGGTAACTGGGACGCTGGCAAGATCGCCTGCCACAGTAACAGTCTCCTTGGAGACCCAGGCCCGTTTGCTGGCAACGGGATCGTACTCGATCTCCAGCCAGGGATAGAGGGCATGACGGCGCAGCACCGCGTAGGATTGGCCCTTGTAGATGGTACCGACCCGTGGGAAGTCTGTACCGGGGCCGTAACGCACGCGCGCCTCGCTAATCGCTTCAACGGTAACGCCGGTAAAACCCTGCGGCGTTGTAGACGGCGTGGCCGATGCCGAGGCAGGGGTATCAGAAAACGATGGACTGTTAGCCTCGTGCGTCTGTGTCAGGGTTGGCGTGGCACTGGCGCCTGGCGTAATGATGATGCTTACGAAGGGAACACTGCTCAGGTCGCCGGTGACTTTCACGAGGTCTGAAAATACCCAGCCCTGCGTATCGGGGAGCACGATCAAGTACCAGGGAAAGTGATCATTGCGTCCGATCAGCGGGTAGGTTGTGCCGGAGACAATCTGGCCTAGCTCAGGGTAGGTGATGCCGGGGCCAGAACGGATTTTCGCCAGTTTAATTGCTTCGACCAAGACCGGCGCGTTGGTTGCAGACTGCCCATAGGTCTTGCCCGGTGTGGCGCTGAGGGCCAATAAAATCATCCACAGTGTGAGAAGGGGCAAAATTACACGAAATAACTTCTGGAACCTGCGAAAACGCATTGTCATCAATAGCGTTACACCTCGAACTTCGTTGATTTTATGGGATGTACTTCACAACGATCTCGCTCAATGTCTGCTCTCCATGCCAGGTACAGAATTCGGATGAGGGCGCAAATTGGTTTCCAGCATCTTTTTGAGATTCTTCAGACCCAGGTCGAGATTTCTCGCGTTCTCGCCCTCGATCAAGGCTTTGTTCAACAATTGCCCCACAATTGCGCCGGGCAACTGGTAGTCTACGGCAATCGTCAACTTCGTCGCATCATTGTCCGCCGAGGCGAATATGAAGTGAAACGCACTGTCAATGCCGCTGGTAGTCTTGACCAGGAGCGCCTGGTTCGGCTCAAACTGCTCAACGCGGTGTTCACCCTTGAGCCTGAAGCCCGACATGTTATACACGTAGCGCGACCTGGAACCAAGCTGCGTGGGCGGCGGCGTAATACGCTCTTGAAGTTCGATAGGCGGCCACCATTCAACCATCCGTTCGGGTTCGTCGGCTACGGCCTCAAAAACCTGAGCCACCGGCGCGGCGATGACGATGCTTTTTTCGACACGAGGCATAATGCGTTCCCTTGCAGGCTTCTTTGTGGCTAACACGAATGGGCTATTATAGGCGATGGGGACTATCATGACAACCGCGCCGGTTGGCGAGATGGTATTCACCGTTTAACCCTTCTCGCAGTTGACGCATTTGTGAATTTCTATCAAATTTCATATATGCACGGTGTACAATCGCCGCGATAACTGTACAATAGCTGTGTACTCGTGTATCAAGGTAAGGTAATGTCAACGATGCCGCGAGATTTGTACGAAGTCCTGGGCGTGGCTAAAAGTGCGTCGCCCGATGAAATCAAGAAGGCTTACCGTCGGCTGGCCCGTCAATATCACCCGGATGTCAATCCTGACCCGGCAGCCGAAGACTCCTTTAAGGAAGTAGCCGCAGCCTATGAAGTGCTGAGCGATCCCGACAAACGCGCCCGCTATGATCGCTTCGGTATGGCCGGTGTGAACGGAGGCTCGGGCGGCTTCGGCGCAGAAGGGTTCGGCTTTGGGGGCCTGGACGACATCTTCGACTTCATGAACAACTTTGCCGGGTTTTCCACCGGGCAATCCCGGCGGGGTGCGCGTAACCGGCCTCGTGCCGGACGTGACATTCGTTATGACATGAACCTGACCTTCGAGGAATCAATCTTCGGCGCTGAAAAAGAGATTGACGTCGCGCGGCTCGAAAAATGCGAACATTGTGCTGGCAGCGGGGCCGAACCCGGTACACAGCCCCGCCGATGCCCGGACTGCGGTGGCTCAGGGGAAATCCGCCAGACGCGCGCCACACTGCTGGGTAATATGGTCGAGATGATGCCTTGCCCGCGCTGCCGGGGACGTGGTGAAGTGGTAGACACGCCCTGTAAAGAATGTCGCGGCTCTGGCCTTTTGCGGAAGAACCGTAAGCTGAAGGTCAGCATTCCGGGCGGTGTTGACGACACCACACGCCTGCGGGTGGTCAACGAGGGTGAACCCGGCGAAAATGGCGGGCCGAACGGCAACGTGCAGATATTCTTTCATGTGGCGCCGCACGAGTTCTTCCGCAGACGTGAAAATGACATCCTGCTGGACATGAAAGTTAACGTCTCCCAGGCTGCGCTTGGCGCGACGATAACCGTCCCGACTGTGGACGGAGACGAATCGCTCAACATCCCTCCTGGTACACAATCTGGCAAAGTTTTCCGAATCAAAGGGCACGGAGTGCCAAAAATTCGCTCAGATGGAATGTCCAGCGGCAGGGGCGATGAGCTTGTGATTGTGCAGGTGGTCGTGCCCCTGAAATTGACGGCAGAGCAGCGCCGCCTGTTTGAAGAACTCGGACATACACTCGGCGGTGCAGATTTTGAGCCGCAAAAATCTGGCAAAGGCTTCTTCGACCGTGTGCTGGACTTCTTCGGCGGCGAGGGGAGCTAGTCAAAGGAACTGCCTTAATGGGGCGCGTAAAGCCAACGGAGTTTTGCTAAGATCGCACGGAAGCTATCGCGGAAGGACATCATCATGCCCATACGACGCAACCCCACGATTTACGAAATTAACACCTGGCCCTGGTTGGCGGCCTTGAGCAAGCGTCTCAAGCGCCCAGTACAACTGTCTACCATCCCCAATGAAATCGTGGACGAACTGGCATCCGCCCACCTGGATGCGATCTGGCTGATGGGCGTCTGGGAGCGCAGCGCCCCGGCGCGGCAGATCGCATTGAGACACCCTGACTTGCAGACCGAATATCGCCGCGCGCTGCCGGACTTGCAGCCTGAACAGGTTGTCGGATCGCCTTATGCGGTACACCGCTACGTGGTGGATGCACACCTGGGAGGCCCGGAAGGCCTGGCTGCATTTCGCGCTCAGCTTTCACAGCGCGGCATAAGCCTGATCCTCGATTACGTCCCCAATCATGTTGCCGTAGACCACCCCTGGACGCGCGAATGTCCAGCATGTTTTGTGCCTGGCAAAGAATCTGATCTTACCGATCAGCCGGGATACTACTTTCGGGTCGAGGGCGAAGCTGGGCGGCCCGGCGCAATTTTTGCACATGGACGCGATCCGTACTTCCCGGCCTGGACAGATACCGCACAGATTGATGCGTTTTCTGCTGAAGTGCGAAGACAGACACAAGGGCTGCTCATGGACATTGCACGGCAATGCGATGGTGTGCGATGCGATATGGCGATGTTGATGGTCAACCGCGTGTTTGCGCACACCTGGGGGCGTTCCAGGATGCCTACCAGAGAATTCTGGGAAGACGTCATCCCGACCATCAAGCAACTGCGGCCCGATTTTATCTTCATGGCGGAAGTTTACTGGGATATGGAGGCCGATCTCCAGGCGCTTGGCTTTGATTACACCTACGACAAACGCCTCTATGATCGTTTGCTGCACGAAAGTCCAGTGACCGTGCGCGATCACTTGCTGGCGGTCAGCGTTTTTCAGCGCCGCCTGGTGCGCTTTATCGAAAATCACGACGAGGGACGGGCGGTGAGTGCATTCGGGCTGGAGCGTTCTATGGCGGCTGCGACACTCAGCGCAACTCTACCCGGCGCCAAATTGTTCCATGAGGGCCAATTTGAGGGCCATACCCTGAAGCTTCCGGTTCAGTTGGGGGAGCGCCCGGCGGAGCAGCCTAACCGCGCCGTCCAAACATTTTATCGCACACTTCTGGCGGCGCTCGCTCAAGCGCCGTATCACGAAGGCGCCTTCATGATGCTGGGCATTCACCCGATCGTGGGTGAAGATCCGAGCCACTACAACCTGTTTGCCTGGGCCTGGGCGCTCAATGAGGATTGGCGTATGGTCGTCGTCAATTACAGCGGCGGGCCTGCCAAAGGACGTGTCTTCCTGCCACGACCAGACTTCGCGGGCAGCGCCGTATGGATGTTCCAGGATGGCTTCAATCCCGCCGAGAGGCTCTTGCGCAACGGGGACGACCTGCTCACGTCGGGACTCCCGCTAGAACTGCCTGCCTACGGCGTACGCCTGTTCACCATGACGCGGACGTAGTCCGCTACTTCGGCGGGGGTGGTGGCAGAGAGGCTGCCTGCGTAGCTTTGGCTGTTGAGTTCGTGGTTTGCGGCGCCAGGGTGGGCGTTGGCCGGTTTGGAGTTGACTGGACGCTCGACTGGTTGCCGGGCGTGGCCTGGTCGGTTTGACCGCCGAGCTTCTGCACCGGAATTGGATCGCATTGCGGGTAGTTATAGCAGGCATCGGGCAGAACATGGCCGTTGGCATCGAAGCGCCCGCTGCTGATGTTCGTCAGGTCAATACGTTCTTCATGCGCTGGATTGGGCATCACGCAATCCACCGCCGTGTACTGGTTTTCCGGCACGCGGCTAACCATCAGGGCTTGGCCGGGGTTGAAGTAATTGTAGACGATACGCGAAATACCCTCCATCGTCTCCCAGGGCAGGATGCTACCGACGGTCTGGCCTGGCTGTAAGCGCTCCCACATATACATCACCAGGATGTAATTCCCGCCGGGTGTATAGACAATGGCCGCATCGCTGGAATTGTAACCCGTCCCGACCGCGCCCCAGCCGTTCTTATGGGCGACTCGCGTTCCAGACGGGACGCCCAGTTCGATCATGCGCCCGATAATATTGCCGCTGAGCAGCTCGACCATCTCCTTGCATTTGGTCTGGTTGTAGTTATCAGGCATGATGGCGACCAGCCCGCTCGCGTATTCGCTGCAATCGTAGATTTCCTGGAGCAGAATAGCCATATCATCGGCAGTGGTTTGGCTGTAGGGATCGGGCTGTGTGTCGAAGGTTTTATCGGGGCTGGTCTTGGGAGCTGGGACAGAGAACTGATACTTTTTGTCGCCTACGTAAAGCGGCGCACTGATAAACGTATTCGCCGCGCCGAGCGCCCCGACGGTGTTGTTGACCTGCTGAATGCCGCTGGCAAGCTGCGTTCCGCTGTCCGCGCCGGTTCCGGCGAGCTGCATGAGGAAGTTTGAAGCAGAATTGCTGCTGCAAAGGATGGAAGCCGCCATCAGCCAGCGTGTATCGTTGTCAATAGCGAAGGTTAATTTGCGAAAGATATTGAGCATTATCGGAACTTTAATTGTGCTCTCGGCGCTGTAGGGCACATCCGGGTTGATGTTGATCTCCTGACCGTTTTGCAGGTCAATCAGCATCAGCGAGGCCACTGAATTTTGGCCGTCTGGGAGGAAGCCTTTCGTTGTGAAGTAATCCAGGATGGCTTGTTTGAGCGTTGCCATCGTTGCCGTGTGCGGGCCTTCGCTCTTCATGGTCAGCTTGACCTTGCGGTCGGTTGGTTTGCGCAACGCAGTGTCAATATCTTGAATTGATTTCTCAATATCCAGCCGAGTCCCGGCTGCTCCCTGGTCAAAAGTCATACTTTTGCCATCAAAAGTCGCCCCGCTGGCCCGCTGTTCGTAGCGATTAGCGATGTCTTGCATAAAATTGCGCAGCTTGGCTTCCTGGTAATCGGCCCGCAGATCCACGCTCACAGGGTTGGTTGGCCGACGCCACAGGTAATTCCAGAAATCGGCCCAGTAATTGTTGGTTCCAGTTACCTTCGATTGCACATCGGACAGCATGAGCTGGCTGTTGATGTTGAAACCAATATCGGCAGGACTCAGGAGAATCGGGCTACCTTGAAAATCTAGCTCGACGGGCTGGTTGTAGACCGCTTCCCAGGTGTTGACGGCCTCGGAGAGCTTAAGGCCCGTGACTGGCACACCCGCAACTGTGATGTCTACCTGGAGAAGATCGCGATTGCTGGCAAAGCGGCTCAGTTCGAGCGCAAAGGCAACCAGCGCCGCGAGAAGGAGAACGCCGGAAAACAGCGCCAGAATGGGCAGCCCACTTCGTCTTCGCGCCCTGCCAAAGCCGTTTGCTAACATAATGGCTTATGCCTTGTCCTCGATCATTGGCTCTGGGAGACTACCCTCCGTCGCAAGCTCACTGAGCGCCGCCCGCAGCACGCGGGTATGAAAGTGTGCCATCGGCGGCGGATTGTGCGGATCAATCCACTTGTAAGCCAGTAATTCGCTGCTCAAGTGGATTTCTTCCCCTTCAGCATGACCGGTTTGGTGGCGACAAAGATAGGCTACGTCGAGGTGAGCAGGCATAAACTGGGTTCTAGAGATCAGCAGCGGCTTGATCACATTGACATGCAGGCTCGTCTCTTCGAGCATTTCCCGCCGGATGGTCTGCTCCGGCTCCTCTCCGCGATTCATCCAGCCACCGGGCAGCCCCCAGGGAAACTTCGGGTGAAAGACGTGCTCCACGATCAACAATTGACCATCATCGTTGAGGAGCGCGCCAACGACACCTACAGTAACCCACGGTTGCCAGACACGGAAAGCCATCTGGGCCACGCCGATTGCCCAGGGCGTTTTTCTAAATAGCTCAGCCCATTGCCGCTTGTCGGGAAGTCTCAAATGCCGATTACCACAGTGCAGCCTGGATCAATTCTGACGCAAACGTTCAAGCGAGATAATATGACGCGAAGAGGGGGCAGTTGCCAGCACAAAGGCTACAACATGCCCCCTAAATATTATTGTTTTTAATATACCCCAAATGATCCCAGGCTGTCAACAGAATTGCAACAATTATGGAGACGGCGAACCATCCCATCATGCTGCTGTCTGCTTGGGTCTGAGTGCCAGCCGTGCGCACGTGCCATCCCCTGGCGCGCCGGTACTGTTTACCGTCAACTGACCACCATATTGCCTCGCCGTAGCTGCTACCAGAGCCAGACCCAGGCCTGTGCCTGGCGTGCTGCGTGAACGGTCCACTCGAAAGAAGCGTTCGCTCACACGCGGCAGATCGGTGTGCGGGATACCAATCCCGTTGTCGCAGACCTCAATGGTCAGTTCGCCATCTGCCCAGCCCGCGTCCAGCCGTATTCTGCCGCTTTCTGGCGTGTACTTGATGGCGTTGTCGAGGAGATTATTAACCATCAGTTGCAGATCGGTCAGATGGATGCGCAGCAGGGGAATTGTGTCGGACACCAGCATCTGAAAGTCTTGCGATTTATTATGAAGACGCGGTTGGATTGCCCTTGCACAATCGTTTATCGCATCACAGATATTGATCGCCTCTGTGGGTTCAGAGCGGGGACTGCTATCAATTCGGGATAGCGTCAACAGGTTGGCAACAAGCCGCCCCAGGCGGGTCGTTTCCTGGTCAATCTCCTGTACATACTGGCGTGCGCGTTCACCGTTGGCAGTTCCGTCGGCAAGCGCCTCCGTACGCAGCTTGATCGTCGCAAGGGGTGAACGAAGCTCGTGAGAGGCGTTGGCAACAAAGTCGCGCTGCCGCTCGACAAGAGCTTCAATGCGGCCTGCCATGTCGTTGAAGACCAGGCCCAGCGCGGACAGTTCACTGCTAGTTCCCGACACCTGAGCGCGCGCATCTAATTTGCCACCGGCCATCTGTCTCGCTGCCGCCTGGATTTCGGCCAGGGGACGGACAATCCGCCCCGAAAGCCACCATCCGAATGCGCAGGCCGCCAACAGGGCAGCTATCGTCGCGCCGATGAGAAGGAGTAGCCGATCTCGTGTCTGTTCCTGGATCGGCCCCAACGGCGAATCAATCCAGATCACGCCGACCTGATCGCGACTATCGTGCAGAATGGGCGCGGCAGCAAACAGTGTATCGTCGCGGCTGTTGCTGGACACGGCGCCGCTAAAGGCATGAGCCAATTCCGGCGGAAGGTTGGATGTGGTGAAGGTGGGCAGCGAATCATGTGTGGTCGCTAAAACCGTGCCGTTGGGCGAAATTACTGTCAGCCCGACGCCAAGTTGGGACGTGCCTGCGCCAACGACCTGCTGGAACGTAGCCGCGTCAATGCGCCCGGTATCATATTCCATGATCGTTTCTGATAGACTGTTCGCTATGGCAAGCGCAACAAATTGCTGGCGATTGA
>Ga0070730_10005067_pt1 | contig 11431 bp, 8 predicted proteins | sample Coa_R1_3_FD_66447 | JGI IMG/M metagenome (GOLD analysis project Ga0070730, IMG submission 66447) | Surface soil microbial communities from Centralia Pennsylvania, which are recovering from an underground coalmine fire - Coalmine... | ecosystem: Environmental > Terrestrial > Soil > Unclassified ... | reverse complement strand
TCGGACTCTTCCTTGGCCGAGTTGAGCAGCGCACGGATGTTCGCCGCGTCCTCCAGCGGGTCGGTGCCGCGCCGGATCGTGCCCGAGATCGGGCAGGTCTCCACCCGGTCCCCGGTCACCCGCACGTACATCTCCGGCGACGCGCCGACCAGACACTCCCCCTCGCCCAGGTTGAAGAAGAACTCGTACGGCGCCGGGTTGCGCCGCCGCAGCAACTGGTAGAACTCCGCGGCCGAGGCGCACGGCGCGCGGAACACCTGGCTCGGCACCACCTCGAACAGGTCGCCGCGGGCGAAACGCTCCTTCGCCTGGGCCACCACCCGCGCGTAGCTTCCCGGCTCCGGCCGCGCCGGCAATTTTTCATGCGCTACGCCTGCCGGTCCCGCCCTGGTCCCGCCGGGCGCCCGCGTGTCCCGGGGCAGGCCGCGGGTGGACACGCCGTCCACGGTGAACTCGTAGGAGTAGCGCATCGCCGTCTCGCGCTTGCGGTCCACCACGTACAGCTCGTCGGGAAGGTGGAGCACCAGGTCGCGCTGGCTCGCCGGCCGGTCGATGCGCGGCGTGACCGGCTCGAACTGGAACGCCAGGTCGTAACCGAACGCGCCGTACAGGCCCAGGTGCGGATCGCCGCCCGCGGCAGTGCTGGCCTGGGGGGGCACAGCACCATCCGGGGGACACCCCCGGACCCCCGATGGCCCTGCAGCCCGCCGCCGGCCTTTGGCCCCCGTGACTGCGTCACGGGGGCCAAAGGCGGCGACGATCTCGCGCACCGCGGAGAACACCGTCGGGCGCCTGCTCCGGTCCTCCTCCGCGACCAGCCCGGCCGGCTCGGGGATCCTCACGCTGACCTCGCCGGGGACGGCCGGCCCTTCGGGCTGCCCGGCCCGGGCCAGCGCGGCGCCGAGCACGGGAAGCAGCACCGCGCCGCGCGGGTTGAGCGCCCGGGCCGTGATCACCCGGCCGCGCGCCACGATCTCCGCGCACGGGTTCACGTAGGCCAGGTGCCAGCGGCTGTACCGACCGGGGTACTCCATCCCGGAGCTGAGCACTCCCCCGCGCCGCCCGTCGACCCGCGCGCACACCCTGTCGATGTCGTCGGCGTCGAACGGCTCCTCGGTCCGGGTCACCCGCACCCCGCCGCGGGTGACCGACTCGGTTCTGCGCGGGCCTTCCGCCCGGGCCGCCGCCGCCGATCCGTTCGCCTGTGCTGGGCTGCCGGCAGCCGCCGGGTCAGCCTGTCCTGCCGGGTCCACGTCTGCTCCCCTGTCTAGGGCCCGGTGCCCGGACGCGAAAAGCGACCGCCGCTACCGGGCGGTCGCTTCTGGATGTGCTGCACGCGAACCAGTCACCGCCTACCGGCGGCGCCACCACTGATCCGCTGTCCTGCGCACGAGGGGAGCCTACCGGCCGCCTGGCACCCGCGCCAGCACCGTGCCGGATCAGCCGGTGCGCCTAGGTCCCGAGGGCACGGGCGAGCAGCGCCCGCCGGGTACGGGTGGCCGTCTTCGCGAAGATCGACTTGAGGTGATCCTGGACGGTGTGCTCGGACAGGAACATCAGCCGGGCGATATCCCGGGTGCCCGCGCCGGTGACGACATGATCCAGCAGCTCCGCCTCGCGGGAACTCAGCCCGCAGGCCCGGGCGAACAGCGAGATGCGGCCGCCGGGGGCGGTGGTCTCGATGCTGACGGCGATGTCGCGCTCGGGCACCGGCCGCGGCGAGTCCATCCGGGCGGCGCGCAGCGTCACCCAGTGGCCGCTGCCCAGATGGACGCGGGCGAGCGGCGGGTTGCCGTCCACGCCTGCCTCCCTGGCGAGCAGTTGCGCGCCTACGTTGTAGGCGCCGGCTGGGACCGGCGCCTGGTCCGGGGCGTCCGGCGGGATGAGCAGCCGCAGGTACCGCTGGGTCTGCGGGGTCTGGGCCCGCACGTCGAGTGCGGGTGAGAGCAGCAGCACGACCGGGCCCGCGCTGGCCTGCGCGCCGGCGCGGCCGGCCGCGAACGCCGCCGCCTGACTATGACGCAGCGCCGTGGTGAGCGGCCCGGCGATGCTGTGCAGGAACTCCAGTTCCGCCGCCGCGAACGGGAGTGCCCCCTGCCTGCGCCACAGGTCAAGGAACGCCCAGCAGCCGAACCGGTCCCGGTGGACCGACGTGGCGATGTCCCCGATCTGGTACCTGCAGAGCAGGTCCCGCCACACCAGGCTGCGTGCCAGGTCACCGCCGGTGGCCTGGCGCAGCGAGGCGACCGGCGTGATCATGCTGGTCCACCGGTTGACGGTGGTGAGGTACTTGAGCGCGATCAGCCGCGGCAGCTCCGGCAGGCACGGGACATCGGCCAGCGGCGCGGAGCCCACCGACGTCTGCGGGTCGGTGACCAGCCAGACGTAGGCGTCGAACCCGATCACCCGCCGGAGCACGGCCAGCACTTCCAGCCGCAGCGTCCACGCGTCGGCGTCGCCCCGGCAGAGCTGCAGGATCCGCTCCCTGGCCCGGGTGAAGGCGGTCGTGGTGGCCACTGACGCAGGCTAACCGCGAAGGCCGCACGCTGGGAGAACCCGCGCCAAGAATCCCACAAAGCTGGGATGGGCCAGCCGCCCGCACGCTCCTAGCGTGACAGGCAGGCAAGAAGGAACCCGTGCCATCAAGGAGGAGCCATGCACACGATCGTGGTGCAGATGTCGATCGATCCGTCCCGCACCGAAATCGTCACCCGTCATCTCCGCGAGGACATCGTGAGCTGGGCCAGGCAGCAGGCCGGCTTCGTGAGCGGCCAGTGGCTGCTGGGTCCCGGGCAGGACCATGGCATGGGCGTTGTCGTCTTCGCGTCCGAGGACGCCGCCATGGCCGCGGCGCAGGGCCCGCGCAGCTTCCCACGTGACGAAGACAGGGCCTGGAACGTCGAGGACGTGACCGTCTACGCGCAGGTCACCTCCGCCTGACCGGTCACCCCCGGGCTCGCATACGCCCAGGCCATGGTCGTGCCTGGCCGTCAGCCGAGGGCGAAGACCACGGTGACGGTGACGCTGAGCTGCTGGGTGCCGGGGTGGACCGGGACCGGGGAGGGCACGCGGGCCGCGCTCGGCGCGGCGGCGAACGGCAGCGGGAACGGCTGTGCTGGTGGTGCCTCCGACAGGGTGACCACCGGGCCCAGCGGACGGCCGAGGGCGCGGGCGTAGGCCGTGGCCTTGGCCTTCGCGTCCGCGACCGCCCTGGCCCGCGCGGTGGCCAGCAGCGTGCTGGTGTCGGACAGGTTGAGCGACACGCCGTCGACCACCGTGGCGTTCCCGCCCGCGCGCGCCGCCGCGCTGATCTGGCTGCCGGCCGTGGACAGGCGGCGCAGGGTGACCGTGAGCTGCTCGCTGACCTGGTACCCGTGGGGCACCCCCGAGCCGCCGGAGTAGTTGGGATAGATGGACAGGCCCGAGGTCTGGATGTCGGAGGCGCTGACCCCGGTGCGGCTCAGCGCGGATGTGACCGCCCGCACCGCCGAGTTCGCTTGGCGCAGGGCGGCGGCCACCGAGCCGGCGCTGGTCTGCACGCCCATCGACAGGGCCAGCTGGTTCGGCACGCCGGACACGTTCCCGGTGCCGGTGACCGTGATCCGGGCGCCGCCCGAGGCGGGCGCCGTGGCTGCGGTCAGCGCGGCGCCAGCGGTGGCGTCGCCGGAGGTTGCGGGTGCTGCGCTGCCCTGGCCGGCGCCGAGGGTGAACGCACCGATGAGCAGGCCGGCGGCGGCAACACCGGCCGCGACGGCTCGCTGGGCTGAGGAGAACTGGACCGCCATGGTGCCGCTCCGGCGTTACGGGAGAATGGGACACCGTTTGGACGCGGGCGCGGTCCGGCTGGTTCCCGGCAGCGCGCGGTCAGCCGGCCGCCGGCTCCGCTCCCACCTTGGCCATGATCTGCCGGACGTCCGCCATCATCTCCGCCTGCCGGCCTGGCATGTCATTGCTGGCGAAGTTGTCCAGGATGGCCAGCACGCTGTCCTGGCCGTGCAGGATGGCCAGTTGCTGCCTGGCCATCTCGTGCAGGGCGATGAGCGTCTCGTGGTCGGCGATCGCGCGCTTGTCGCTGGCGGTCTGCGCCCGGTTGGCGCTCACCTGCAGCGAGATCATGATGGACAGCTGCGGCAGGTTCAGGATCGTGAGCAGCAGCGGCCAGGGCGTCTTGTCGAACCCGACGATGTTGCCGGCGAACAGCCAGAACACGATGCCGATCGTGATGGCGAGGAACACCCACATCGACCCGCAGAACCGGTTCACCCCGTCGGCGATCTCATCCAGGACGCTCTCGCCGCGGACGTGCCTGGACAGCACGAGCTTGGGCTTGTGATCTTCGGGTGCGGCGCGGATCTCCGCGGCCCGCTGTGCCAGCTTCGCGGCGTAGAGGGCGTTGTCCCGCACCGCCGCGGCGGCGGTGGGCGGCAGTGGCGACGGGGACTGCGGGCCGGGCTTGGTCGCGGTGTCGGTCATGGGGTCCTCCCCGGTCACTGGATGCCCGGCCCGGCGGGGGCGGCCGGCGGGGCGGTCCCGCACAAGGTAGCGCGAGATCATCCGGCCCGCACCGACCACGGTTCCAGGCCGAGCACCGGCGCGCACCAGCGCCGGATGGCAAAGCCGGGCTGCGAGCCGAACTGCGCCCTGCCCGGGGCGCGGGCCAGCCCGGCCGCGCCGTGGTCAGCCCTCCGTGCCCGTGGCCCGGTGCCGCCCGGCACCGGCCGGGACCCGGGCCGCGCCGGTACCGCTCACCCGGCCCACCAGGTACAGCAGCGCAGCCACAGCGAGCGAGGCCACCGTAATGCCGCCGATCCACCAGAACCAGGTGCCGTAGGTGATCGTCGCCCCGAGCACGCTCACCGAGCCCGCGCTGTTGCTGATCAGCGGGGTCCACGAGCCGGACAGGGTGGCGATGACCCCGACCAGGGAGCCGAGCCCGCCGATGATCGAGCAGACCCAGAACACCGCCGGGTGAGCGATCCGGCGTGCCTGGAACTGGGCCTGGAACCGGCGCAGGATGATCAGGATGTCCACGAACAGGATCACGATGGAGATGCACCAGATGACGGTGACCGCCGCCTGCAGCACGTCGTAGATCTTGGTCTCGGCGTTGACCGAGCTTCCGCTCGTCACGCTCGGGATGATCACGAAGGCCAGCAGGGCGAACAGGGCGGCGATGACGGTCTGCACCCAGACGGCGGTGTCCGGCACCCGGGCCTTGTTCACGTGCGACATGGCCTTCGGCAGCCGCTGGTCTAGCCCGGACACGAAGATCAGCCGGGCGAAGGAGTAGTTGTAGACCACGGTGATGAACAGGAAGAACAGCGCGAGCACGATCGCGGTGATCTTGCCGGCCACGCTGCCCAGCCCGACGCCGACCGCGCCGGCCACCGCGGTGATGCCCGCCGAACTGGAGGTCGGCATCGTCACCATGACTCCCCAGGTGGCGAGCAGGTAGGCGACCACCACGACGAGCGAGCCCCAGAGCAGGTACCGGGTCACCGACCGCTGCTGGCGGATCTCCACGCCCATGTTCAGCGGCACCTCCACGCCGAGCAGGGCCAGCACGACCAGGCCGAAGAAGGTCCAGTTGGTGAAGTTGATGCCGTGCGGGGCGCCGGATCGCCAGGCGGAGAAGTTCCACGGGTTGACCACCGCGTGGTTCCCCTTGGCCAGGTACACGATCCCGGCCGCGAACATCGCCAGGATGGCCAGCCCGTACAGCGCGAACACGATGTTGACCAGGTTCTGGGTGACCCGGAAGCGCAGCACGGCGACCAGCGCGGACAGCACGATCAGCCCGATGATCAGCACGCCCTGCCACTGGATGGGCCAGCTGTTCACCGCGGGAAAGGCGTAGCCGAGGAACGCGACCACCGATGTGCCGGTGGCCACCATCACCAGCACGCCGGGCCACCACGCGCAAAAGCCTGCGAAGAACCCCCAGAACGGGCCGAACGCCTTGTGCGTCCACAGGTAGATGGACCCCTCACCGGGGAACATCGCGCCAAGCTGGCCGGTGGCGATCGCACACGGGATGAGGAACACGACGAACCCGATGATCCACCAGCCGAACGCCGACGGCCCGGCGGACTGGACGACGGCCGCGTTGGTGATGAACAAGACGATCGCGACGAAGATCGCAACCATGTCGAACGTGGTGAGCACCTTGGGCAGGATGCCCCCGGCCACCCGCTCGGAGATCAGTGAGCCAGGGTCGGTGTCGGCAGCGGTCATGGCCCCTCCTCAGCGCGGCAGGTCACGATGAAGATCTACCCACTCCCGACATCCCGGGCACGTCGGCGGGGAGACCGCAACCCGCGACTTCAGCTCCCGTTCTCCCCGGGCGGCGCTCTGACGCCACCGCTGATACGGGCGCTAACGGCCGTTTGTCCGGCTGCTCCGGTGGGGTGATCCCGATCGCGTGTTGCGGCACACAACATCCGCAGCCAGACGACGGACTGTTAGGTGTGTGGATCGCTTTACAGTCGATACCGTCGGTATTAAAATACCGACGGTATGAGCCCTCGTCTTACCCGGATTGAGCAGAGCCAGCGAAACCGGGCCCTGGTCCTGGCGGCTGCGCGCCGCACGTTCCTCGCTTGCGGTTATCACGGAGCGTCGTTGGAGCAGATCGCTGATGAGGCCGGTTTCTCCAAGGGGGTCGTGTACTCGCAGTTCGAGAGCAAGGCAGATCTGTTCTTGGCGTTGCTGGAGCAGCGGATCGAGGAGCGCGCAGCAGAGAACGCGCAGTTCGCCGAGGCCCCGGTCGCGGATGGGTGCGGGAGCGTGGAGCGGAGACTCAGGGCGCTGACCGAGCATGTCACACGGCGCGATCAGGCGGACGCGCAATGGGGGCTCCTGGTGATCGAGTTCCGGGTGCATGCGGCCCGCAATCCCGACCTCAACGTACGCTATGCCAGCCTGCACGAACGCACGATTGCCGGGGTGGCGAGCGTGGTGGCCACGATCTATGAGCGCGCCGGCGAGCCACCACCGCTGGCGCCGTCGGAGCTCGCGAGGCTGCTGCTCACGGTCAGTTCTGGAGCGAGCCTCGAACACGCGACGAACGCGAATGTAACCCCGGCCACGCTGGTGGCAGAACTCCTCGCCGGCGTCCAAGCTCACTCCACACGGCGTCCCCGATCGGGAGGCCAATGCGAGAAGGGTCGTATGAGCGCGGTGACTGAGACCGGCGTCGAGGCACTGCAGGCGCGGTTCGGCGCAACTTTGGCGCGCCGCCTGGGAACCCACATCGAGCGTTTGGGGTGGGACGCCAGGCAGCTTCGGGAGTTTCAGCGCGACGAGCTGCGCAAGTTGCTGGTGTGCGCCGTGGAGCGCTCGCCATTTCACGGCCGCCGACTGGCCGGCATCGACCCCGAGCGATTCGAACTCGAGCAGCTGCCCGAACTGCCGACGATGAGCAAGGAACGGATGATGTCGAGCTTCGACGAGCTTCTCACCGACCGGCGCTTGACACAGGGTCGGGTGGAAGATCACCTCGGCTCGCTGGGGATGGAGGCCAGACTGCTTGACGACCGGTACGTGTGCCTGGCATCGGGCGGAAGCTCCGGGCTACGGGGGGTGTTCGTCCAGACGATCGAGGAATACGTGGAGTTCGTGGCGAGCATCGTGCGGCACCCGATGGCTAGCGCAATCAGCGCCGGCAGCCCGCCGCCGGACGGCCTCACGCTGGGGATCATCGCCGCCGCCGCGCCGGTTCACTCGAGCGGCTTCGGCGCCGCCGTGGCCACCGGCTATCCGGTCCGCCTGATCCCAGCACCGGCCACGCTTCCGGTGGCGGAGGTCGTGCGACGCCTGAACCACGCACAGCCCCCAGCGCTTCTTGCCCACACCTCCAAGCTCGTCCAGCTCGCCGCCGAGCGGCGCGCCGGCCGCCTGCAGATCAAGCCGGCGGCAATCACAGCTATGGCCGAGACGGTCACCACGGAGGATCGCGCGACGATCGAGACTGCATTCGGGATCCCCCTCATCACTCAGTTCACCTCGACCGAAGGGCTAGTTGGCCGGAGCGCGCCGGGTAGCGCCGTCATCAGCTTTGCGGGCGACACGTGCCTCGTCGAGATGGTCGACGCCGACAACCGGCCGGTCCCCGACGGGGCGGAGGCGAGCAAGGTGCTGATCACCAACCTCCACAACCACACCCAGCCGCTGATCCGCTACGAGCTCACCGACCGGTTCATCGCCCAACCGCCCGACCCGGGCTCGGGGCTCGTGCGAGCCACCGTCGAGGGTCGCGCCGATGACGTGTTCCGGTACGGAGAGCTCGCCGTCGACCCCCTCGTCATCCGAACCGTGATGGTCAGGACACCGGGCGCCCTGGAATACCAGGTGCGCCAGACCGAGCGCGGGATCGACGTCGGTGTCATCCTCGATGGTCAGGTGGATCACGCCACCCTGGCGGCATCACTTCAGCAGTCCCTTCGTGCCGCGGGGCTTGCAGAGGCCCAGGTACGCGTGCACACGGTCGACGACATCGCGCGCCATCCCGAGACCGGCAAGGCCCGGCGGTTTATTCCGCTCACCGGCTAGATCTTGGTGAAGTGCTCGAAGCACTCCCGGGCGGTGTCCATGTCGGCGAACGCGGCCGCCTCGGACCGCTTCACCGCCAGGTAGGCACGGCGGCGCAGGTCGCCGAGGGAGTCCATGAGCAGGGTGTCCGCCTCCAGGGCGTCCAGCGCCGCACCCAGTGAGCCGGGGAGGCGGTGAGCACCACGGGCCGATCGTTCTGCATCGGAAAGAAGAGCGGGGTCCACGTTCACGGCCTCGCCCGGGTCCAGTTTGCGCCGGATCCCGTCCAGGCCGGCGTGGATCACGGCGCCCAGGGCCAGGTAGGGGTTGGCGCTGGAGTCGGACGGCTTCAGTTCCAGGTTGACCGATGAGGCCCGGTCGTCGCTCATCGGCGAGCAGATCCGGACCGCGGCCTCCCGGTTGTCCATGCCGTAGACGGTGTAGGCGCTGCTCCACATCTGCGGCGCGAGCCGCCGGTAGCTGTTGGCCGACCCGCAGGTCAGTGCGACCAGCGCGGGCAGGTGCGCGAGCAGGCCGCCGATGAAGTGGTACCCGGTGGCAGAGAGGCTGTACTGGTCCCCGGCGCCGTAGAACACCGGGGTGTCCCCCAGGCCGCCGTCCGGGGCGAGGTTTCGCAGCGACACGTGCAGGTGGGCGCCGTTGCCGGCCTGGTCGGGAATGGGCTTGGGTGCCAGGCTCGCCCACAGCCCGCGGCGGAACGCGGTGCCGCGCACCGTCTCCCGGTACAGCACGTGGTTGTCGGCGGCGCGCAGCGCCGGCGCGTACCGGACCGTCATCTCCTGCTGGCCGTGGCCCAGCTCGGGGTAATAGTGCTCGGGCCGCAGCCCCTGGGCGGCGAGGGCGCCGAGCAGGTCCATCGTGTAGTCGTGAGCCAGGTGGAAGCCGGTGGCCGAGTAGCACAGGCTGTCGTCGTTGGGCACCAGCCGGTCCGGGCCGCCGCCCGGATCCGCCTCGCGGCGGCCGAGCGTGAACTCCGGCTCGAACGCCGCGGTGACCGCGTAGCCCTCGGTACCCAGTTCGGCGATGGCCTGCTTGAGGTAGGTGCGCGCGCACCCGTCCCACGGCTCGCCGGACGGCAGCACCTGGTCGGCCAGCATCGCGCCCGCGCCCGGGGCGTACGGCAGCGGCACGAACGTGGCCGGGTCGGGCATGATCCGCACCTCGCCGACCGGGCCCATGCCGTCCACCGGCTGCAGGTGGTCCAGCATCGACATGGCCATCATCGCGACCGTGTGCCCGATCCCGGTCACCATGCGGGCCGGCAGCATCGCCGCGGTCGCCGACTTGCCGCGGATGATCCCGCCGTGGTCGGCGTAGAGGAACCAGACCAGCGAGACCCCTTCCTCGTGCGCGCGTGCGACGACCCTCGCGACGGCCTCTTGGCTGCTCGCCGGGAGCAGCGGGGGGCGGTCTCGGTACTCACTCATGCCACAGGGGTAGCACGTCACCCGGATCTGCGAAAGGGCCCACCGCGTGCGCCCGCCGGGCCGCCCGGCCCCCGCCCGAGGTGCGTTGACACCCGGGTACCGATCACCTAGATTCGCCCCTGTTCGTGTTCAGAACCTCTGTTCGCGACCCGCACAACCAGGCCGTGACCGGCGGGCGGCGGGCGGGCGGCGGCGGGCAGCGTATGAAGGAGCACGCGACGGCAGGCATGCGCACCCAGGTAGGCATCGTCGGCGCCGGCCCCGCCGGGCTGCTGCTGTCACACCTGCTCGCCCTGCGCGGCATCGACTCGGTGGTGGTGGAGATCCGCAGCCGGGCCTACTGCGAGGCCCGGCAGCGGGCCGGGGTGCTGGAGGACGGCACCGTCCGGCTGCTCCGCGAGGCAGGCCTGGCGGACCGCCTGGACCGGGAGGGACTCGAGCACGGCGGCATCCACCTGCAGTTCGCCGGGGAGCGGCACCATCTGGACTTCCGCGACCTGGCCGGTGGCCGCACGGTCACGGTCTACGCCCAGACCGAGGTGGTCAGGGACCTGATCGCCCGGCGCCTGGCCGACGGCGCGGCGCTGGAGTTCGAGGTGTCCGGGACCGCGGTGGCCGGCCTGGACACCGACACGCCGCTGCTCTCCTACACCGCGGCGGACGGGTCACGCCGCGAGGTGACGTGCGACGTGATCGCCGGGTGCGACGGCTTCCATGGCATCTGCCGGCCGGCCATCCCGGACCGGCTGCGCACCGTCTGGGAGCGCGACTACCCGTACGCCTGGCTGGGCATCCTGGCCGAGGCACCGCCAGCCACCGACGAGCTGATCTACGCCCACCACCCCGACGGCTTCGCCCTGCACAGCATGCGCAGCATGCAGGTCAGCAAGCTGTATCTGCAGGTCGATCCGGACGCGCGGGCCGAGGACTGGCCACAGGCACGGATCTGGGAGGCGCTCCAGCGGCGGTTCGCGCTGCCCGGCTGGGCGGTCAGGGAAGGCCCCGCGCTGGACGTCGCCATCACCCCGATGCGCAGCTTCGTCAGCACGCCGATGCGCTACGGGCGGCTGTTCCTGGCCGGCGACGCCGCGCACATCGTGCCGCCGACCGGGGCCAAGGGCCTGAACCTGGCCATCGCCGACGTGGCGGTCCTCGCCGACGCGCTGTCCGGCCTGCTGCTCCGCGGGGACCACCGGCTCGCCGACGGTTACTCCGATACCTGCCTGAGCCGGGTCTGGCGGTCCACGCACTTCTCCTGGTGGATGACCACGATGCTGCACCGCACCCCGGGCGCCGACCCGATGGAGGCCGCACTGCAGCTGTCCCAGCTTCGGTACGTGACCAGCTCGCGCGCCGCGTCGGTCACCCTGGCCGAGAACTACGTCGGCTACCCGCCGCTGCGCTGAATTTCATGCCTTACGATCGCCAGCAAGCCCGGCCCGCCCGGGCGCGCC
>Ga0070730_10005066_pt1 | contig 11433 bp, 8 predicted proteins | sample Coa_R1_3_FD_66447 | JGI IMG/M metagenome (GOLD analysis project Ga0070730, IMG submission 66447) | Surface soil microbial communities from Centralia Pennsylvania, which are recovering from an underground coalmine fire - Coalmine... | ecosystem: Environmental > Terrestrial > Soil > Unclassified ... | reverse complement strand
ATGGTTCTGGGAAGGATGTTGCCCGACGGCGTTCGCTACATCGGCATGTGGGACCGGGTCGGAATCAATATGGGTGCGAATGACAAGCCGCGCGCCGCTCTGGATGTGCGCGGCGACATGATCGCTGACAACGTATGGGTGAAGCTTGTTGATCAGGGATTCGCCAGCGACCAGGACTACACCATGAAGGTTGACGGCCAGACCTATCGGCGCTTCAGGATTGAAATGGAAGGCAGAATGGAAGCCCGGGGACGCGACAAGACGATCGGGTTGCGGCCGAACAACGCGACCCGGCCCTACGGTCCGGGAAGCCGCCACTGGGAAGGCCACGAGCCCAACGTACAATGGGCGCACGGAGTGGGCGATATTGGAAACGCCAGCATGCTCCCTCTTTGCACCACCCACTGGAATCAGGATGGCTACGTGATGTGCACCGGAGAGATGAATACCCAGACTGGGATTGCTCGCATGATCATCACCAACGGTATCTTCAACACCGCCGGCCGGTGCGGAGGAAACTCGGACTATCCCTCCTGCGTCATCTCCGACATTGCCATCAACGCCTGGCGCGATACCACCACGCCCATTACCTCCCTGACCTTGACGTTCAACGGCGGGGTCTTTTACGGAAGAATGATCCTCTATGGCAAAAAGTAGTGGCTCCCGATGTTTTGATCGTTCCCATTGTGGGATGGGAAGCGGGAAAACTGGTGATTGACACCGGCCTGAGAAACAGCAATACAATTCGACGGTAAAATCCAGAAGGAAGGACCTTTGCAATGAGCACATTATCCGACGAACCCCATTACAGTGAACTGAAAGCTGAACTGGAAGCGCTCCGCAAGCAAGTACAAGGCCTTCGAGCCCAGGTGCACGAGCGCAATGCGGTGCACCCCGCACGCCAGCGGTGGTTTGCGAGGCCTCGGAATCTCTGGCTGCTCCTGATCGTGCTCCTCCTCGCCGTCGGACTCCTGGCCGCGGCAGGCGACAAGGCCTTATTCATCGACCCGCAAGGTTATGTCGGCATCAACCAGACAAAACCCGAGGCTCGCCTGGACGTCAACGGGAATACGCGGCTCCGTGGCGACCTGAACGCCGACGGAAATGCCGGCGTGGGCGGCGCCATCGCCGCCGGCAACTCCGATATCTATTTCACCAACCCCAATCACGAACACACGGGAAAAGGAAATACGGAGGGTTATGCGGCAATCGAAAGCTCCAAGGGCTACAACTCTCTGATGATCCTGGGAAGAACGTCCTCCGATCCCAATAACCCTCGCTACATAGGCATGTGGGACAAGGTCGGCATCGGCATGGCTGCGAACGACAAGCCCCGCGCGGCTCTGGATGTGCGCGGCGACGTGATTGCCAACAACGTCGTAGCCGACAATACATGGGTGAAACTCCATGAGAACTCATTAGGCACGGACCAGGACTATACGATGCCGGCCGATGGCCAGACCTATCGGCGGTTCAGGATTGAAATGGAAGGCAGGATTACGTCCGGGGGAAGCGACAGGATCATCGGCGTGCGTCCTAACGGCTCGTCTGCCAACTATGGCCCGGGCAGCCGGCACTGGGAAGGCCATGTGCCAAATGTAGAATGGTCGCACGGAGTAGCGATGCCGGCATACCCGACCCTGCTGCCTGTGTGTACGAGCCACTGGAACCGGGACGGCCAACTGATGTGTACGGGCGAGATGAACACCCGGACTGGCATGGCTCGCATGATCCTTAGCAACAGTGTGTTCTATCCGAATGGCTCTTGCGGAAACAATTCGTCCATGCCGACCTGCATCATCTCCGATATCTTGACCAACTCCTGGCGCGACGAGAGTACCGCCATTAGTTCGCTGACGTTGAACTTCAATGGAGGAATCTTCTACGGGAAGGTCGTACTGTATGGCAAGAAGTAGCGTTGGAGTCCGTACCGTCACTTGCGGGTCGACGACCGAACAGTCCCGGTGCGAACTACAGGGAAATCTTAATCAGCGGCCGGCTGACCTTCTTCAATAGGCCCGGCTGTGATATGCTCGACGCCATTTCAAATCCAAAGGGAGGCTTGCACTTCCAGTTTTGAGGAAAGCTGCAAGACGAAAACTGTGCCTAAAGCAGCCGCCGCCGTAAAGCAAGACATCGTAGGAATTCACGTCAAGTTTACCCTCAACACTCCTGATGGCCTGCGCAGGGTAGTTTTTGAATTGGAGAAGGATACGCAGGGAAACGACGTGCAGTGGAAGATCACCTTCCAGCTCTTTGATCGTGACCGGAAAACCGACCCGTTCGGAGACGCCATCGTGGATCTTGAGGTCGACGTCGACACCAAGCTCAACAAGAAAGCCGAGGTCATGGCCGACAAGGGGATGACGCCCAAGCAGGCCGCCTTCGCCGTGGGACCAGCCGCCGATACCGCCAAAGATTCCGCCTCGGGAGATGCGACGACCGACGAGGCAAAATCGGCGATTCAGACCACGCTGAATAAATAAAGTCAGCAGGCAGGCCACGAGTTCAGCGATGAAGGCCAGGTTCTCATGGCGTTGTTTTGGTGTGCTTGTTCTCGCCTGCGCCTCGGTGCGGTGCCAGAGCCAGAGCGGCGTTCACCCGTCCGGAATCCAGTCCGAAGTCCAGCCGACGACGCCGGGAAGTTGCCTGCCCAGCACTGACTACGAGACCGAGGGTTACTCCATTCGCAACGCCACCATCGATGACCCCTGGCATTTTCTGATGACCTTCGGTGCGGGCCATGACGCGGCCAGTCAGACCGCCGCCTCGCTGCGCGGCCGTCCTTACAAAAGTGCCGAGGTGAGGCAAGCGCGGAACGAGATAGAAAAACAGCGGTTTCTCCCCGCCGAGATCAACGTCTCGCTCACTGGCATTGCCAACTGCTCCGACAAGCAGCTGGACGTCATCTTTCATATCTTTTCCGTCCAGATTTCGCCCGTGCTCAGCTCGACCTTCGAATTCAGGCAGCTGGAAAACACCGATCCTCAAAAGGCCGGAGGCAGCTCTCTTAGCGGACGTTATCTCAGGATCACGCCCCGCGCAGGCTACGACCAGACAGACAAACTCTTCGGCGGCGCGGCCATCGAGAGCGAGTGGCCTCAGGCGGCGATTCCCGTGGACTCATTCTCATTCGACGGTGTGGCATCGTCGGCAATGCACTCGCTTGCGACCTCGCTCGCCGGCCACTATGACTCAGCCTCGAACTGGCTCGGCCACGCCGAGTGGCGGCTGGACTTCGAGAACGCTTCCCTTCCCACCGGCCGCGCCAACCTCGAGCACGGCTCGCTTGCTCTCGGCTTGAGCGGGCAACTGCATCCGCTCGCTGGCGTGGTTCCCCGCTTCGGCCTGACGATCGACGGAGGCAACCAGCACAGCGGATTTGCGGCCCGCGACCTCGCTCCGAATACCGTGCCTGGCAGCAGCTTTGGCGCAGCCAAGTTCTATTTCGGCGTCACGGCGCATCCGCGTCACCAGGCCCTGACTGCTTCCTATGGACTCGAGCTCGGGTCCACGAGCGCAGACTTCCGCCAGGATTGGCGAAAACATATCGGCGACATCGCGTATGAGAGCTGGTGGCCCGTCGCAGATCATCGCCTGTTTGAAGTCGAGCAGCGGCTCACCGCAGGAAGAATTCAGACTCTGCGCGTTGTTCCGGTTGGGGAGAAGTTTTTCGGCGGCAACGCGGAGCAGCCGTTCGTGCCCGGCGACGCGTGGAAAATCCGCTCCAATCCGGTCATACGAAGCATTTCCGCGAACCGTTTTTATCGAACCAGTACGGGAGCAGGCGGCGACCGCTTTCTCTCCTACAACCTGACTGCGGCAATCACCGCCTGGAGGACCCCAATCGTTCCCAGCGAGTTGACCACCGACCCTGAGTTCACACAGAAACTGGATGGCACGATCGTTTCGGCTACGAGTTTGCTGCAGGTGACGTATGCCAGCGACGACCGGCACTTCCGCGATCTGCTTCCCCTTCTTCCCCAGGCGGCGGCAAATCTAGACCAGTTGAAGGCCGCTGTAACCGCGGCCCAGGCAAGCGCCCCCTCCTCGCTCGAGACCGCGTTCGATGTCTGCAGGACAACGATCAAGTCGTCGAGCAACTATGTAAAGAAGGCCCAGAAGGCCAAGCCTGTATCGGCTTATGGTTATGTGCAGGAATTATTGCCAGATGGGATTGCCGCACTGGCTGCGGTCGTCTCCGCGTGTGGCGGCGATCTCAATAGCGCCTTGAAAGATCCGGCGATTCGGTCATCATCGAGCGACGTTGATGCCGTCGCGCATCAGCTACAGACTGGCTTCGCCCTGATTGATCAGGAGGCCGCGTCGGCGAAGGCTGCCGCCGACATGGGGTACGTGAAGCGCACGCTCGATATCATCCTGAAAGAGGTCAACATTGCGTCGATCAGCCCGGTTTTTGTGTTCGATGCAGCACACATTGGTCCAGCGGGCGCAGGTCCGTATACAGGCACACGCTACGGTACCGGCGGCGGCGTTCGTTTCTCGCTGGCCAGCACCGCCAGCTTCACGGCCGGCTATTCCTGGAACGTCACCCGCCACGCGGGCGAGGCTCCGGGCGCGGTGTTCTTCTCGTTCGGCATTCGGAACCTTCTGCACTAGAGCGGTTGATCGGCTTCCAGAGCGTGGCCGTGCAGAAATCCGACGGCTGTTGTCAGAACGCTTCGATCAGGCCTTTTTCCATTGAGTAACCGACTTGACGCGATATCCGCTGCCGTCGCCGGTTCCGATCATGATGACGTGCCAGGTTCCGCCACAATAAGCAATTGTAATATGTTCATCCTTATCATGAAGGCCCTTTAGGATCTCGATTTCGGAACTTGCTGCGTTCAACGCTTTAAGCAGGCCTTCATCGCCGGTCGCGTACTTGGTGTTCTCCAGGAATTTTGTAAGCTGCTCCTTTGAATACTTGCCAACGTTGTTCGCGTAACCCGTTTTGTCATCTTTCTGGTTCCATGCATCGTTCCATTTGAATGCCATGTCTCTTTTACCCTCGTGTTTGAAGTAATCTCGCAAATTGCTCAAGAGCAGCAGCTCTCTCATTCAAAGCCTGAAGCCTGCAATCCTGTTGTGCTCTTCGGATGGCGTAAGTAGACTGCGTAAAGAAAATGCTATGCGCCGCTGGCTGCGGTGGCGGTAACGCGCCGGCCTTTCTTCGCTTCAACCGGACGCGCTTTGAAGTACACCTCTCGCACGTAATCGAACAAATCGTCGAGTGAGCCTCCACTCCAGTCGCGGCAGATCTCATCGACGGTGTGCAGGCCCAGCATGCGATAACTTTCGGTCTGCGACTCGTTGAACCACTGGTTCGCCGTGGTTTGGTGCGGGAACGAGGGATTAGCGACGGCATAGGCCTCGACATCGGGCGGCTCGGTGCCCAGGAGCATCGGTTTGATATAGATCAATTGGCCATCAGGCCAGTTCTTGTCGACAAAGGAATAACGGATGGTCGCCGCCGCGCAGCGTTTTTTCTTTTGGTGCAATGGCTCAACATACTCATCGTCAAAGTCGATCGGAATCTTCAGATCGATTCGTATCTTGCGCAGGGCGTTCCCGAGATCCTCATAGGTAAACGTGGGGTCACAGCCGGAGTCGAGCACAACAATCTGCCGGCAGCGCCGCAGGACCATTTCGTAGAGCGCCAGGTTCTCGAAGTGCCCACCGTCAGACAGATAGACGTAGCCGCTCTTGTTGTTCGCCAGGCCCAGGGCCTCTTTCACCAGCGAGCCCACTGCCGTACGCGGGCCTGCGTGCCGCCACGTTCGCTCTCCAGCGACGCCCGGGTTGCCCAGCCACGATCCCAGCCTGGCGTTGAGCAGGGTCATGACAAAGCCAATGATCGGCGATGAGTGATATCCCATGCTGGGGCTGGCCGCGGCGCCTGAGATGGTAACCGCAGTCCCCAAAGTAATGCCATCGGGCCCGCCATAGTCGGCCGAGTCGCGGTAGCCAAGCTCATGGTTTCCACTGTGCAGAGGCGACACCGTGAACGACTGCGCCTTTCTCTGCTGCCAGGCCAGGCGTTCGCCCGAAACAAGGTTGAGCGCCAGATTGAGCACATGAAACGGCTTGAAGCCGGTGCGTAAGTCGGACATCATCAAATTGTCATCGGAAGCGAATCCGGTGAATCGGCTGGCATTCCGTCGAGGATTCGAGGCCCCAAGGTACGCACGGATCAGACGGCTGCGATACATGGCATGCAGCGAGAACCGGTTGATGTTGATGTAGCGTGCCATGACCCAGCCGAAAACCGCAAGCGTCCCGAGTCCAGCGAGAGCAAGAGCCCAGGGCGTGTGCTCCAGAACATATTTGTGGTTCCACCACATCTGGGCGCCGCCGTGGATGGCCGGAAAAAGGAAGCCCGTCGAATAAAGCAGCCAGTTCGTAAGAATCGACAAGCCAACGGCAAAGGTGAGGATGAAGACTGCCGGCGCGAGCTTTTTTACAAATCCAAGGATTTTCTGTGCCACGCCAGGGACCTGCTGTCCTGAGGAAGCCGCGGCGGTGGTTTGGCGACTGAACCAGGCGCTGGCGGCGCCAACCGCAGCGAACAACTCCTTGCCCCAGGCTTTCCAGTGAAAGGTAAATTCCGGAACCAGCAAGACAACGGCGCACGCTGCCAGCCACGAGAAAGAAAACAGCTGGTTCCAAGCCGAGGCCCGCGCCAACCATTCGCGATCTTCGTCTTTCAACACGTTGCTCGACAGGCCGACAAAGATCGCGGTCCCTAGGTCGAGAGCCAGCAACAGAAGAGGCGGGCCGATCGCGAGGTACTGCTCCCAGGTCGTGGCCGGCAAGAGCTTGTTGGTGATCACCCAGGCGGCCGCGCCCGTCGAGGCCGCCATCAGGACAACGGCAAGCGAGAGCGGCCCGAAGAGAAACTTCAGCTTCTGTTTGAAACCTTTCACGCAGAACAACAGGAAGAGAATCCATCCGGTGGCCGAAGGCAGCGACACCCAGAGAATGACCTGGAGCAGCCGGGTCTCGATGTTCTCTTTCGGTCCCCAGAAATAGAGGGAATCGTACGCACAAAAACCCAACACCGCGCCAACCAGCGGTGCCAGGATCTTCAACAGGAAGTCGCCCTGGGAGTGGCCGCGGCCCCCGGCATTCGGCAGGTAACGGCCGGTGTTGAAAATCGCGATTGCGAGCAGGGCCCCATTGAGCACGGGGAGTCCGTAAACCACGAACCCCGAGGTGGCGACTGCCAATGCAGAGCCATGGAGCTGTTTGTAGGTTTCTCCCAACATGATCACGGCGAGCAGCAACCGCGGAATCATAAGCGCAAACATCAGCAGCGGAACCAGCACCAGCCAGTTCAGCAGGATATTTCGCAGCACGGTGGCGGCCAAGGTCCACGTGTCTGCCGAGAAGAACCCCAGACGCGGCGAGAGATAGTTGTTGTATTCGCGCAGGTGCCCGACCGGATCGATGTCGCTGCCGAGAGCCCGGTTTGTGTCGCGACCGAGCGCGGGGATCACGTTCTCGACGCCGTTTGCTCTCTTAATCCACGCAGTCAGCCAGCTTCCAATGTATCCGCCGCCCGAGACCGTGGAGAGGTAGTCGAATTTGCCGAGAATGCCGTGCTTGGCGAGCGCCTGCAAAGCTCCCAGCCCGAAGGTTGCGCTACGTATGCCACCACCAGAGATGCAGAGCGCGCTGAGAGGCTTTGGTTGGCGACGAAGCTTGTCGAATACTTCATCGGCCTCTTCGCCCGAGAAGTCGGCTCCCGGGCGTAAGACCTCGAATTCCTGACGCAACACTTCCTGCAGTCTCAATGGCTGTTCCGGCATAGTTGCTGTTTCTTCCCGATGGTGCGCCGGGAATCCTTTTCTTCATTTTTCTTCGCTTGCCTCTATCGCGACAGTTGCCAGCCCTGCGAAATGGAGACTTCCGGACGCGTGTTTTACTTCTTTATCTTCGCAGTTTCGGCGCTAGCACCGCTCTTCCCGATGACGGCTCACACCCTCCGTCGTGCCCTGAGCGCCCAGGAGGTGCTGGACCAGGGCAATACGGCCCGGTTTTCTTGCAGTCTTTTGAAACATGTACCATACCCGTATTCCCGGTCCAGTACAAGACAAATCACGGAGATGGCCGGAGTTCGCGGTTCCAATATGAGACGCCGAACCGTTTCGGGTCTCTTCAACGTTCCAGAGAGTGTGTTGCAGCGAGCAAAACACTGCCGCATAGCCATTTACTGTACCGCTATTGCAGCGAGAGGTTCAATGGAGATGTTTCGGGCTCGCTCTGTTTCTTGTGGGTGGGCGTTCACAACATTCAGCTGGAGAGATCCTAATACAAGAAATTCCTTGGTCGAATGTGCCATGAATCGACATGCTGATAGCTCCTTCAATTTGTCAGCTGCTTCGGTGATTCACGTACGCCGCTCCGTTGTTCAAATGGTCGATGGGTCCACCAAGACCGAGGCCTCAGCCAAGTACGTTCCTCTGGATGGGGATCTGGCCCGGCCCAGCTCGCCTTGTTCGCCAAGTGGCAGAAAGATGGGTACCAGCCGTAAGCTTGGATCCTCGGCTGCAAGGGCGCGCGTGGTTAGTTGCGCGGGGAACCAACCTGACCTACACATGTGCGCGATTGCATGGCGTGAGACGGGAACGCAATGTTTCTTTATCTGACCCAGGCCCGTGCCCTCCGACTTTGTTCGTCCCGAATTGCCTACTAGACCAAAGCTGCAACATCTCGCCCCACCCCTCAGGATCATGCTGATTAGGCGCAAGGGCATGTTTTGGGGCACAGCTCAGATTAATTACGCACTTCATAACATCAACGCGGGTAGCGACTTACAATCGGTTGGGTGTCCCGTAAGAAAAACAAACTGGTGGCTCGGGGTCAGCTGTCGAGAAAATCCCTAGGTGACTGAAAATTGGTAAATAGCTCAAAAGGTCCAGCGGTCATTGACGCAGGAAATCAGCAGATCGGAGGAGCACAAATCCATTCTAAAAGAAAAATTGGTACCGATTTTTGGTACCGGTCTTGGCAGCGGCCCGATATGCTAATTTCGCGTCAGCTTCTTTTTCTCTGTGTTCTTACAATTCGCCTTTTCGAGGTGATGGACGAGGCGGTTCGGACCGGCGGTATTCGGCCGGAACTGGCATACGCAGCGAAGAAGACAAACCGAGCAGGATGTCTGCTTGTTGTATCCCTGCTTTCTCGGCTTCTGAATTTGTTGCGACGTTTTCGACCACAACTCCTGGTTTGAGCTGTGCCCAGGAACGTCCTGTCACCGTGAGACAAGCCATGAACAACAGGACTAAATGGATTCTTGGACGACGCCCCATTCTTCAGGTCCCCCCTTCACAATTCAGCAGATAAGGAATGCCTTATTTCTAGCAAGGACAATTACTACTGGCCCTGTTCAAACCTCGCGCGACCAATGATAGGCTGTACTCTCTTTTGCAAAGAAGAGAGATCACGAAAAGACGGGAGACCACAGGGCGTGTTCTAGTCATTCGTAGCCTCTGACAAAACCTCGTGTAAGGAGCAATCAGTCGGTCTTTGTAACCTCCACTTCTCGCTCCAGGCAGCCTAACAGGGTCCATCAGTAGACTTTTTTAACTTGAGTTTCTATTGATCCCGCTCCAAGCGGCGCTCCAGTTTCCAGCCAAAACCAACAGATGGACAGATGTATTTGCTTTGGCCACGATTCCCACCCTCTTTAAACATTCAAAAATGGGTTCCCCAGCAAGAACTCCCCACAATTCTTACCACAGTGGCAAATGAGAGTTACTGGATGTTCGACTAAGATATTGATAACAAAAGATCTCAAATTGGGTCTTTGCCAGACGCACCAGACTTTCTTTACCCAACATCTTTTGCGAAATTCTTTTTTCACTAACACATTGATAACAAAGGGGCGAAAGGTGATGAAATTGGCGAAACGTTGGTCCCCATTCGAGGCTATTGGCAGACGAGGATTCGGGTACCTTGATAAGATGTTGATAATAAAAGGCGCGAAAGTGGCGGAATTGGCAGACGCACCAGACTTAGGATCTGGCGGGTAACCCCCGTGAGGGTTCGAGTCCCTCCTTTCGCACCAAAAACCAGTTCTCGGTTCTCAGTTGCCTACTTTTTTCTTGGCCCCATCACGTTTGCTCAATCACAAATGAAAAATGAGCGGCAGGCGCGGCCTGAAATCGGCATGCTCCTTTCGCCTGTTCCCGTCAAATTCAATTTCCAAGAGAGACGTTGCTCCTCTCCGGATTGAGAGAATTCCGCTGTCGACTATCTTCTGAGACGCGGCTGAGCGAAATTCTGCCGGAGTGGTCAAAGTTAAGGCGGTAATCTCGCGAATCCCAACGGGATGCTCAACGAACTTCTGTTCACGATGCAGGCGTCGAATGAAGCTCAGGTACACCCACATCGGCTCTTCCACTCCTGCTTCTCCGATGTACATGCAGAGCGGACCTGGCAAGTAGGGCGGCCTGTATTCCCATGACGGAAACGGTGACTCTGTGTTCTGAGAATCGCCGTTACGGGAATCCGCAGGGCGCAGGCAAATGCCGAAAGGAGAGGCTTTGCCTTCACGACCAGACCATCTCTCCCAAAGCAAAGTCCGCTGTGTACATTCACTCTGGGCCTCTTTTGCATCGCTCACCCAGAGCAACTCGATCATGGCGTTGGCGAAGTCAAAGCGCCGGTTCGCTGTACCCTGCCCGGGATGTTGATTGGGCGAGCCTTCACGCAAGCCGAACTGGACAAATTCTTCAGCCTCGGGAGCGCCTGGAGCGGTGCAGACGAACAAATGGTCTAACTCTATCCGCATGCAAGCCAGTTTAGTTCAATCGACTGTAGACTGTTGAGGAGACATTCCGCCGCGATGTGAATTATGATGAACTTTGTAAATCTGGATTCTGAGAACTGAGAACTAATATGGCTACTCCCCCGCAACCCAATATCAAGCTCACCAACAACAAAGATTACCGGGAAAACTATGCCAATAGCGTGCAGGTGCGCGTGAATGTATGGGACTTCTTCCTGGTCTTTGGCACCTTGCAACAGCAGACCCCGGCCGAGATGGAAGTTACCAACTTCCAGGGAATTTATCTCAGCCCGCAGCAGGCCAAGGCGCTGCTCACCATCCTGCAGCAGAACGTGGTGAACTACGAAAAGACCTTCGGCGAAATCAAGCTCGATCCGCGCATGACCGTTCCCGGACAGGTACATTGATGTGCCCGGCCAACTCGTTCGCGGCAACCTGATTCGCGGGGCCGCGCTCTTCATTTTTATTTTTGTTCTTCTGGTGCTGGCCCACTGGCCTGTGTTGCGACTTCTTTATTTCTGGGACGAGGCCGGCTATTACATCCCCGCCGCTTACGATATATTCACCAGCGGCAGCTTCATTCCGCACTCTACACTCAGCAACGCGCATCCGCCTTTGGTCATGCTCTATCTCGCTAC
>Ga0070730_10005065_pt1 | contig 11436 bp, 8 predicted proteins | sample Coa_R1_3_FD_66447 | JGI IMG/M metagenome (GOLD analysis project Ga0070730, IMG submission 66447) | Surface soil microbial communities from Centralia Pennsylvania, which are recovering from an underground coalmine fire - Coalmine... | ecosystem: Environmental > Terrestrial > Soil > Unclassified ... | reverse complement strand
GGGGTCGAGGACGTGAGCACTCCGAAGGCGACCGGAACCGCCGTCACCGTGGTGACGCCGGCGCGCAGCTTTGCCCTGATCGTCGGCCGAAGCTCGAGCGGCAAGTCGGGCTACGTGCGCGTCGCGGGCGCCGCCCCGAGCGTCCTCGCCGCTCCCCTGCTCATGCCCGATGCCGATCCCAAGACCTGGCTCGATCGCGCGCTCGTCGATGTGCCCTCGACGCGCGTGCGGCAGGTGGAGATGAAGCCGGCCGACGGCCCCGCCTACACCGCAACGCGCGAAACGAAGGAGCAGTCCGACTTCGCCGTGAGCCCGCTGCCCAAGGGGCGGCAGCTCACGGGGCCGGGAGCTGCGGACTCGATCGCCGGATCGCTCGGCTCGCTGAGTCTCGATGACGTGCAGAAAGGCGCCGCGCCCGCCGATGCGAAGCTCTCGCGCGCCGCGTTCCGCACCTTCGATGGACTCGAGCTGGATGTGTCGGGGCGCAAGGACGGCACGCGCTCCCTCATCGCTCTCGCCGCACGTTCCACCGCCGCCGCAACCGCGGACGAGGCGCAGCGGCTGAACGCGCGCCTCGGCGGCTGGGAGTTCGAGATCGCGGACTACAAGTACAGCTCGCTCTTTCGCCCGCTGGAGGAGTTGCTGCAGCGTCCGGTGGAGAAGCCGAAGCCCGTCAAGGCGGCGAAGAAGACCGCCGCCACCGCAACGCCCGCTCCCAAGCCTCCCGGGACCGCCGCACCCCACTGAGGGTCGGCGCGGCGGGAGCGCGCGCCGCACCCCGCATGAGCTCTCGCCTCTAAATTGCTGCAATGCAGTACTACGGGCGGCCACGACGGGCGTAGAATTTTTCCGCAGGGCGCCGCGGGATGATGCGCGGCTCGGGCAGAGGTCTCATCAAAGGAGTCGACGACATGAGCGCTGTCATCCTCGCCGTTTTCACCGACCACGCGGCCGCCGAGCGGGTGCGCACCCGCCTCGTGACCGACGGCTTTCCCACCGACCGCGTCGAGCTCACGGCCTCGGAGGAGCCGGGCCGTGCAGGCCTCGAGCCCGCGGCCTCGCCCCACAGCCAGTTCCTGCAGTACTTCCGCACGCTCCTCAACCGGGAAGAGGAGCGCCCGTTCGTCGACGCGCTCGCCGAGCGCGTGCGCCAGGGCGCCGCGACCGTCACCGTGCATCCGCGGGGCGCGATTGAGACCGAGCGCGCCGCCGAGATCCTCGAGGGCGAAGGCGCGGTCGAGGTCGTCGGCCACGATCTGGAGAATCAAGGCTTCGAGCATGCCGCCGCGCGCGGTGAGGGCTACTGGTTGCGCCACTTCATGCTCGACAACCCGACGGGCGCGGACTGCATCTACTGCCGGCTGTTTCCCGGGCACAAGCACCCGCAGTAGCCGGCCGCGGCTCGAGCCGCTTCAGTCGGCCCGCGGTCTCAACACTTCGGAGAGCGTATCGGGGCGGCCCGCGATGCGCGCGAGGTGCGGAAAGCGCGGGCCGTCGAAGTAGGCGACGCGCAGCGTGCGGTAATAGGCGGCACTTTCCACCAGAAGCTCGATCGGCTTGTGGTCCTGGTGCGCCGCGGCGATGGCCGCATCGAGCACCTCGACGGTAAATCTCCGGCCGTTGACCGCGATCAGCTGCATGCCGGGGCCGGCGCCCGCGAGCGCCGCGGCGCGCCCCTCGATGACATCGACGATCGCCGCCTTGTAGTCGAGCGTGAGGCCGATCGACCACCGGCGCTCGACTCTCTGGCGCGACTGCTCCATGGCCTCGACGTAGGAGTTGGAGCTCGCCGAATACTCGAGCTTCCAGCCTGAGCTCCCGAGGCCCTCGAGAAGGGCCTGCGGGCCGAGCGTGTCGAGGTGGCGGCGGATGAGACCGCGCCAGTCCCCGGGGGCGAGCGCCGCGAGCGTCGCATAGACGTCCGCTTCGAGGTAGGGCGAGAGCGCGGGTGCGCGCCCCGGCCCGGCATAGAAGCGTCGCATGAAGTCATCGAGCGAGGCACGCCCGCCCGTGCGCGCGCGCAGCTGCGCGTCGACGTTGAGCCACAGGAGGTCCGAGGCGTCGTAGAAGTCGACGCCGCGCCGGCTCGATTCCCAGGGCGCCTCGCCGTAGAGGAGCTGCGCGGCGACCGCCGTATCGGCCAGCGGCCGCCAGCGATCGCCCGGCTGGATGTCGTATTCGCCGGCGACCGCTGCCAGCATCTCGCGGTAGCGGCCGGCGCCATAGAGACCGGCGCGCACCGGCAGCACCGTGCCCCAGAACTGCGTCAGTCCCTCGTAAACCCAAAGGAGCGAGCCGTCCATCGGCTGGTCGTAGTCGGGACTCAGCAGTCCCGCGGGACGGCGGTACTTGCCGTTCCAGCTGTGAACGTATTCGTGGGCGAGGAGCTCCGCCAGCAACTCCCGCCGCCCGGGATCGGTCAGGGCATTCTCGTAGTAGCGGTCGTCGCTCGACTCGTGGTGCTCGAGGCCGAAGTGCGCGACGTGGTCGGAAAGGCTCAGGATCCAGGTGTAGTGCCGGTACATGCGCGTGCCGAAAAGCGCGCCGGCCTGCGCGACCAGCCGGCCGTAGGCGGCGGCGAAGCCCTCGGGCGCCTTCAGCGCGGCGGCGCTGTCGGCGGCGATCGAGAGCGTGTGCCGCAGCTCCGGGTACGGCGGCGATCCCGGAAGCTCGATGCGCTCGAGGTAGGCGCCCATCTGCACCGGCGAATCGATCAGGCGATCGAGCGTCGCGCCCTCGAGGGCGATGCTCCCGTCGGGCCCGGCGTGCGTCTCGAGCGCACAGGAGAGCTGCCAGCCGGGCGGCGGCAGTATCGAGGCCTCGGCCGTGATGCTGGCCGCATCGCGGCCTTTCGGCAGCAGCACGAACAGGTTGAACGGCAGCACCGCGAGCTGCGCGCTGCTGGTCGGGCCGGCGCCGAACATGCCCGCCTCGACGGCCAGGCCGCTGTCGAGGCTGATCTTGAGCTCCTGGGCGCCGGCCGGGACGATGACGCTGAGCGCATACAGGTCGTAGGGGTCGCGCTGCCAGGGAAGCGGCGCGCCGTTGGCGCGGATCACGAGTCCGATCATGGTGTCGAGCGGCCCTCTCGGGGCGTGCTCGCCGGGAATCCATTTGGGAAACACCAGGGTGAGCGGTCCGCTGCCGTGCACGGCCAGGGTGAGATCCGAGTGCACGTGCTTGCGCTGCACCTCGCGGGCGTCGACCCGCACCGTGAGATCCGCCGCCTGCGCGGCGCCGCTTGCGAGCAGCAGCGCCAGCGCGAGTGTCATCTTCATCCGCGGGCCTTTCGAGACAGATGGTGCGCCGCGCACCCGCCGCGCACCGATGTTCCGGCAAATGGCTCCGTCAGGCAACGCGTGATAAGTTGCGCCGATGGAGGTCGGCATGTTGGAAGGGGGGTGCCTCTGCGGGGCGGTGCGCTATGCGATCAGCGGCCCGGTCAGCAACCCCTGCTTCTGTCACTGCGCGAGCTGCCGGCGCGCCACCGGGGCGCCGGCCGTGCCCTGGGGCACGTTCGCGCGCGAGGCCGTGCGCATCGTGCGCGGCCGTTTGAGCGAATTCCGCTCATCGGCGCAGGTCTCGCGCGGCTTCTGCGCGCGCTGCGGGACCTCCCTCACCTACCGCCACGAAGCGCGCGCCGGCGAGATCGACGTGACACTCGCGACGCTCGACGACCCGACGCTCCTGCCGCCGCGCCTGCACGTGTGGGTCAAGGATCGCCTGCCCTGGACGCCGATCTGCGACGAGCTGCCGCAACTGCCCGCGGGCACCGCCGGCCCGGCGCAGTGACTCAGCGGGTCTTCGCCAGCAAGCCGAGCGACACCGCCGCGAGCAGCGCCGTCGGCAACCAGGCGAGCACCACCGGGTTCAGCGCGAACACCACCGTGCTGCTCTCGATCAGGCGCTGCAGCAGGAAGAAGCCGATGCCGAGCAGGAGCCCGAGCAGCATGCGCGTGCCGGTGCCGGCCGAGCGCAGCGGGCCGAGCGCGAAGGGGATCGCGAGCAGTGCGCAGAACGCGATCGCCAGCGTACGCGCAATCCGCGACCAGAAGGCGAACACATACTCGCGCGCATCGAGCGCGTTGCTGCGGTAGTAGCTGACCAGGCGCCACAGCGCGCTCATCGTGAGCTGATCCGGGTCCTGCACCGCGAGTCCCAGGAATCCCGCCGTGACATTCGATTCGAGGATGCGCTGCATCGGCGGCGTCGCGGTCACCGTGTCGTCGCTGAAGCGCGACTCGACATAGTCGCTCAGCAGCCACTTGCCCTTGGCGCCCGCGGTCGCGCGCCCCGCGAGGCCGACGCTCTCGAGCTCGTGCCCGGGGGAGAGCTGGAAGATCTGCATGCTGCCGAATTGCCGCTCGCCGGACTGGCCCGCGACGTTGAGAATCAGGTTGCCGTCGCGCACCCAGGCCCCGCTCCCGGTGCCGAAGCTCACGTTGCTCAGCTTGCTGAAGGCCTTCTGCTCGCGCGCCGCCTCCTGCAGCGGCGGCCCGAGAAACTCCCCGAGCACGAGCTCCGCCCCGATGAGCAGCGCCGCCGCCATCAGCGTGGTCCCCGCGATGCGCGCCACCGATATGCCGGTCGAGCGCACCACGGTGAGCTCGCTCCCGCGGGCGAGCGAGCCGAGCCCGAGGAGCGCGCCGATGAGCGCGGTGATGGGCAGCAGCTCGTAGGCCTGCTGCGGCAGGTTGAGCAGCGTGTACCACAGCGCGCTCCACGCCGTGTAGTGCCCGATGCCGATATCGTCCTGCTGATCGATCAGCACGGCGAGCGCCCCGAGCATCAGGAACACCAGCATCACGAGCACCACCGAGCTCAGGATCGTGCGCACCACGTAGCGGTCGAGGATGCTCACAGGCGCTGCACCCGGTAGCGCAGCCGGGTCGTGAGCCCCGGGCCGAAGAGCACGCTGAGCGCGAGCAGCAGCACCGCCGCATGCGTCCACCACAGGCCCACTGAGGCGGGTACGGTGCCGCGCGCGATCCACACCTTGCCGGCCGAGATCAGGTTCAGATAGAGGAAATAGATCACCACCGCGACCCACACGCGCGCGTAGCGCCCCTGCCGCGGCCGCAGGCGCGCCAGCGGCACCGCGAGCAGCGCCAGCACCAGGCAGGTGAGCGGCATGGCGATCCGCCACTGCAGCTCCGCCTGCTCGGGTCTGCCCGCCGCCCCGAGCAGCGCCGTCGTCGGACGTGCCTCGAGCGCGGTCACGGCATCGCTGCTTTGCGGCACGCGCACCGGCACCACGTGCTCGGCGAAGCGCAGCATGCGGAACTCGCGGCTGCCGGGCACTCCCTCGAAGCGCTCGCCGTCATAGAGGGTGAGCGTGTGGGTGAGCCCGTCGGGCGTGACGTCGTGGCGCGCGCGCTGCGCCAGCGCCACCTCGACCACCGGTCCCTGGTTGCGCTCGACGAAGACGTGCCCCAGCGTGCCGTCGGCATTGACCTCCTGGGCGTAGACCACGGCGCTGCCGCCGCCGAAGCTGCGGAATTTGCCGGGGGTGATCGCGCCGAACTGCCCCGCGCGCAGCGCCTCGTTGCGCAGGTTGAGCGCGCGCACGGTGGCCGCGGGCGCCAGCACCAGCGTCAGCCAGGCGAGTGCGGCCGTGACCAGCACCGCGAGCAGCGCCACCGGCAGGTAGACGTTGAGCGGGCCCGCGCCGCAGGCGAAAGCCGCCGCCATCTCGCTGTCGTGGTACAGCCGTCCGAAGGCCAGCACCACCCCGAGCAGGAGTCCCACCGGCAGCAGCACCCACAGGTACTGCAATGCCCCGAGCCCGATCAGCTCGAGCACCAGATTCTGCGGGTACTGGTTGGCGGCGGCGCGCTCGAGCACCCCCACCACCTGGTTGGCGAGCAGGATGACCAGCAGCACGCCGGTCACGACCAGCCATGCCGCCGCCACCTCACGCAGGATGTAGCGTCCGAGGATATTCCCCAACAGGCCCGTCCCAGCTCGCGATGCCGCTCTTGGGTTACACTGCCCACACTTGCACCCGTGGCTGCGCAAGACGCGGCAACAACACCAACGGAGCGAGGAGCCAAGAGCCGCGAATAAGGTAAGCCAGACGCGGCCACGTCTCAATGGGAAGGGGACCGGGGATGGAATTCGGAGTCTGGACCAAAGGCCTGGCAACGCTCGCGGTCGACTGCCTGGTGGTGGGCGTCTTCGACGAAGCCGGGCTCGGCGGCGAGGCGCGCGGCGTCGATGCGGCGTGCGGCGGGCGCCTGCAGCGCCTGCTGGGCGCCGGCGATTTCGCCGGCCGCGCGGGCGAGACCCTGCTGCTCACCGATATGACCGGGCTCGCGGCGAGCCGCGTGCTCCTGGTCGGCCTGGGGACGCGTGCGCAGCACTCGCGCCGCAGCTGGCGGCGGGCGTGGGGCAGCGCCGTCACGGCGCTCGCGCGCACCCGCATCGCGAGCGTCGCGCTCGCGCTCGACCGCCCCGCGGCCCGCGAGCTCGACGACTATACCCTCGGGCGCGCGGTCGCCGAAGTCGCCGGCGCCAGCCTCTATCGCGTCAACGACCTCAAGACCGGCAAGAAGCCGCCGCCGCCGGCGCTGAAGAAGGTGCTCGCGGGACCTGTGCGCAAGGCCGAGGCCGCCACCCGCGGCTTCTGCCACGGCGCGGCGATCGCCGCCGCCGCCGCCGTGCAGCGCGATCTCGCCAACCTGCCGGCCAATGTCTGCACGCCGACCTACCTCGCCGAAGAAGCGCGCGCACTCGCCGGGCGGCACAAGTCGCTGACCGCCAGGGTGCTGGACGAGGCGGCCATCCGCCGCGAGAAGATGGGGTGTCTGCTCGCCGTCTCGCAGGGAAGCCGCCAGCCCCCGCGCTTCATCGTGCTCGAGCACCGCGGCGGCAAGCGCACGCAGCCCCCGGTCGTGCTGGTCGGCAAGGGCGTCACCTTCGATACCGGCGGCATCTCGCTCAAGGACCCGCCGGGGATGGACGAGATGAAGTTCGACATGAGCGGGGCGGCGGCGGTCATCGCCTGCCTCACCCTCGCGGCGGAGCTGCGCCTGCCGCTGCACGTCGTAGGTCTCATCGCCGCGGTCGAGAACATGCCGGGCGGCAAGGCCGTCAAGCCCGGCGACATCGCCACCAGCAGCGCGGGACTCACCGTGGAGATCCTCAACACGGACGCCGAGGGGCGCCTGATCCTGTGCGACGCGCTGCACTACGCGCGCCGCTTCCGTCCCGCGGCCGTGGTCGATATCGCCACGCTCACCGGCGCCTGTGTCATCGCTCTCGGCCACCACCACTCGGGCGTCATGGGCAACGACCAGAAGCTGGTGCAGCAGCTGCTCGAAGCCGGGGTGCGCGCCGAGGACCGCTGCTGGCAGCTGCCGCTCACCGAGGAGTACGCCGAGCAGCTCAAGAGCAACTTCGCCGACTTCGCCAACGTCGGCGGACGCGACGGCGGGGCGATCACCGCGGCCACCTTCCTCGCCAAGTTCACCGCAGGCCTCCCCTGGGCACACCTCGACGTGGCCGGCACCGCCTACCAGGGCGGTGCCAACAAGGGGAGCACCGGGCGGCCGACGCCCCTCCTCGCCGACTTCCTCATTCAGCGCGCCGGGCGCTGACGCTGCGCACCTCGCCTCGCCGCCGGCCGCGGCGGCGCGAGACCCACGGCTGCGCGCGGGGAGGCTGCGGCTATAATCGGCCGACGTTCGTCGTTTTTCCCCGTTGCAATCAATGGACAAGGTGTACGCGCCGCAGGACATCGAGCGGCGCATCTACGAGCGCTGGGAGTCCCGCGGCTGGTTCGCGCCGCGCGGGAGCGGCGCGCCTTATTGCATCATGATCCCGCCGCCGAACGTCACCGGAACTCTGCACATGGGGCACGCGTTCCAGCACACCCTCATGGACACGCTCACGCGCTACCACCGCATGCGGGGCGAGGATGTGCTGTGGCAGCCCGGCACCGACCACGCCGGCATCGCCACGCAGATGGTGGTGGAGCGGCAGCTGAACGCCGAAGGGCGCGCCCGCACCGACCTCGGGCGCGAGGCCTTCCTCGAGCGCGTGTGGCAGTGGCGCGCGCACTCCGGCGGCACCATCACGGCGCAGATGCGCCGCCTCGGCGACTCGGTCGACTGGTCGCGCGACCGCTTCACCATGGATCCCGGCATGACGCGCGCGGTCGTCGAGGTGTTCGTGCGGCTGCACGAGGAGGGCCTCATCTACCGCGGCAAGCGCCTGGTCAACTGGGACCCGGTGCTTCTCACCGCCCTCTCCGACCTCGAGGTGCAGTCCGGGGAGGAGGAAGGCCGGCTCTGGCACCTCAGCTATCCGCTCGAGGACGGCAGCGGGCAGCTCGCGGTCGCGACGACGCGTCCGGAGACGATGCTCGGCGACGTCGCGGTCGCGGTGCACCCGGACGATGAGCGCTATCGCCACCTGGTCGGGCGCAACGTGCTGCTGCCGCTCGCCGGGCGCCGCATCCCCGTCATCGCCGACCTCTACGTCGATCCGAGCTTCGGCTCGGGCTGCGTGAAGATCACCCCCGCGCACGACTTCAACGACTACGAGATCGGACAGCGCCACGGCCTGCCGCTCATCAACATCTTCACCGAGCGCGCCGCGCTGAATGACTCGGTGCCCGAGCGCTTCCGCGGGCTCGATCGCTTCGAGGCGCGCGCGCGTATCGTGACGGAGCTCGAGGGCGCAGGTCTCCTCAAGCGTGTCGAGAAACACCGGCTGACGATCCCGCGCGGCGACCGCAGCGGCGCCGTGCTCGAGCCCTGGCTCACCGACCAGTGGTTCGTGAAGATCGCCCCCCTCGCAGCGCCGGCGATCGCGGCCGTCGAGGCGGGTCGCACCCGCTTCGTGCCGGAGAGCTGGACGCGCACCTACTTCGAGTGGATGCGCAACATCAAGGACTGGTGCGTGAGCCGCCAGTTGTGGTGGGGCCACCGCATCCCCGCGTGGTACGACGCCAACGGCGAGGTTTACGTGGGGCGCGATGAGGCCGAGGTGCGCGCCCGTTACCGGCTCGATGCGGGCGTGGCGCTGCGCCAGGACGAGGACGTGCTCGACACCTGGTTCTCCTCCGCGCTCTGGCCGTTCTCGACGCTCGGCTGGCCGCAGGAGACGCCGGCGCTGCGGCGCTTCTACCCCGGGAGCGTGCTGGTCACCGGCTTCGACATCATCTTCTTCTGGGTCGCGCGCATGATGATGATGGGACTGAAGTTCATGGGGGAGGTGCCGTTCCGCGACGTCTACATCACGGGACTCATCCGCGACGAGCACGGCGACAAGATGTCGAAGTCCAGGGGCAACGTCATCGACCCCCTCGACATCGTCGACGGCATCGCCCCCGACGCGCTCGTCGCCAAGCGCCTGAGCGGGCTGATGCAGCCGAAGCTCGCCGCCTCCATCGAGAAGGCCACCCGCCGCCAGTACCCCCACGGCATCGCCCCGCACGGCACCGACGCGCTGCGCTTCACCTTCGCCGCGCTCGCCTCCCCGACCCGCGACCTGCGTTTCGATCTCGGGCGCGTCGGCGGCTACCGCAACTTCTGCAACAAGCTGTGGAACGCGGCGCGCTTCGTCCTGCAGTCGCTCGGTGCCGAGCCCGCGCCCGCCCGCGGCACGCCGATGGAGCTTTCGGTGGCCGACCGCTGGATCCGCGCGCGCTTCGGCCGGATGCTCGCGACGGTCGAGCAGGCGTTGCGCGATTACCGTTTCGATTTCGCCGCGAGCGCGCTCTACGAATTCGCCTGGTACGACTTCTGCGACTGGTATCTCGAGCTCACCAAGCCGGTGCTGCAGTCCGCCCAGTCGACGCCTGCGGCGCGCGCCGGCACACGCCACACCCTCGCCGTGATCCTCGAGGCCCTGCAGCGGGCGCTGCATCCGCTGATGCCGTTCATCACCGAGGAGATCTGGCAGCGCGCGGCGCCGCTCGCCGGAGCGAGCGGCGAGACGGTCATGCTGCAGCCCTACCCGCGCGCCGGGGACTTCCCGGCCGATGAGGCCGCCGAGCGCGCGGCGGCCTGGATCCAGGCGGTGGTGCTCGGGGTACGCCAGATCCGCGGCGAGATGAACATCAATCCGGCGAGGCGCATTGCGCTGCTGCTGCGGGATGCGAGCGATCAGGACCGCGAGCTCGCCGCGCAGCATCGCGCGCTCCTCGAGCGGCTCGCGGGGCTCGAGAGCGTGACCGTGCTCGAGCCCGCCTCCCCGGTCCCGCCCGCCGCGATGGCGCTCGTCGGCAAGCTCGCGGTGCTCGTGCCGATGGCGGGGCTGATCGATGCGCCCGCGGAGGCCGAGCGGCTCGCCAAGCTGATCGGCAAAGCCGACCAGGAGCTCGCCGGGATGCGCGGCCGTCTCGCGAACCCGGACTTCGTCGCCAGCGCGCCTGCCGCAGTGGTCAGTGCGACGCGCGAGCGCGCCGTCGAGCTCGAGCGCACCGCCGCGGGACTGCGCGCCCAGCTCGAGCGCGTGCGGGCGCTGCTGCCATCGTGAGCGCCGCCACGGCACCCGCGGCCGACTCGAGCACGCTGCGCGCGGTGCTCGCGGCACTCGAGACCGTCATCCTCGGCAAGACGCAGCAGATACGGCTGTGCCTCGCATGCCTCCTCGCCCGCGGGCATCTCCTGATCGAGGACGTCCCGGGCGTCGGCAAGACCACCCTCGCCCATGCGCTCGCCCACGTGCTCGGCCTCGCCTGGCAGCGCGTGCAGTTCACGAGCGACCTGCTGCCGGCGGACATCCTGGGCGTGTCGATCTTCGACCGCGCTCACCAGCGCTTCGACTTCCGCCGCGGGCCGATCTTCACGCAGCTGCTGCTCGCCGACGAAGTCAACCGCGCAAGTCCCCGCACCCAGAGCGCGCTGCTCGAGGCGATGGAGGAGCGGCAGGTGAGCGTCGACGGCACGACCTATCCCCTGCCGGATGTCTTCTTCGTGGTGGCGACGCAGAATCCGCACGAGCAGCTCGGCACGTTCGCGCTGCCGGAGTCGCAGCTCGACCGCTTCCTCATGCGGGTGACCCTCGGCTATCCCGACACCGCGCACGAGCGCGAGTTGCTGCGCGGCGGCGAGCGGCGCGAGCTCCTCTCGCAGATGCCGCCGCTGCTCGACCCCTCAGGCGTGCTGCGCATGCAGCAGGACGTGCGCGCCGTGCACGTGGCCGATGCGCTGCTCGATTACAGCCAGTCCCTGATCGCCCGCACCCGCGAGCGCTCGGATCTGAAGCTCGGGCTCTCGCCGCGCGCCGGCCAGGGACTGGTGCGCGCCGCGCGCTCCTGGGCCTATCTCGACGGCCGCGCGGCCGCGCTTCCCGAGGACATACAGACGGTGCTGCCGGCCGTCGTCGCGCACCGGCTCGAGCGGCGCGAGCCCGGCGACAGCCGCGACGGCGTGTCTGTCGCCGCCGAGATCGTGCGGTCGGTGCCCGTACCTGTCTGACAGGGAT
>Ga0070730_10005063_pt1 | contig 11437 bp, 10 predicted proteins | sample Coa_R1_3_FD_66447 | JGI IMG/M metagenome (GOLD analysis project Ga0070730, IMG submission 66447) | Surface soil microbial communities from Centralia Pennsylvania, which are recovering from an underground coalmine fire - Coalmine... | ecosystem: Environmental > Terrestrial > Soil > Unclassified ... | reverse complement strand
TCTTCTCCCAGAGGGAGAAGAAGGGGCCCGCGCCGAAGGCGTGGGAAGATGAGGGGTTACCTTGCCGTCGCCTAACCCCTCACCCTCCCAGCTTCGCTGGGCCCCTCCCTCTCCCTCCGGGAGAGGGGTCGCAAGGCGGAGCGGGGAATGATAGGTGTTGTTGTCGGCGGGCGTGCCGAAAGTCGGGAAGGCGGGGGGTCCATGGCGTTCGGTGAGTCCACGGTTGGCGGGGCGGCCATCGTGAAGGCCGGCGGGCGGATCGACATGTCCAACGCCGAGGCGTTCCGCGAGACGCTGGTCTCGGCGGTGGCCAGCGCCAGGAACGCGGTGATCGTCGACATGGACGGGGTCGACTACATCTCCAGCGCCGGCCTGCGCGCCCTGATGATCGCCTTCCGCGCGGCCAAGAGCGCCAACAAGGCCTTCGCCGTGGCGGCGCTGCGCCCGCTGGTCCTGGAGATCTTCACCATCAGCCGCTTCAACCTGGTCTTCCCGCTGTACGGCGGCGTCCGCGAGGCCCTCTACGCGGTGGGCGCCCCGACCTCAGGCGGCCCCGCATGAAGATCACCTTCTGGGGAACCCGCGGCTCGCTGCCGGCGCCGCTGGGCGGACGCGCGGTGCGCCGCAAGCTGGTCAACGCCCTGGTCAAGGCGGCGGGCGCGGGCCTTGATACGCCGGAAAAGGCCGAGGCCTTCTGCGATGAGGCGCTCAGCTTTCCCGAGCAGGCGACCTTCGGGGGCAACACCTCCTGCGTGCAGGTCGACGCCGGCGACCGCGACTACCTGCTCTGCGACCTCGGCTCCGGGGCGCGGGAGTTCTCGCTGGCGGCCCTCGGCCGTCACGGGCCCGGCCGGCCGCAGACCTATCACGTGCTGGTCTCCCACGTGCACTGGGACCACATCATGGGCTTCCCGTTCTTCGTGCCGGCCTTCATCCCGGGGAACACGATCCGGATCTACAGCTGCCATCCGCATTTCGAGTCCGCCATCCGCAATCAGAACCACGCGCCGTGCTTCCCGGTGGAGTTCACCGCCCTGTCGGCCAAGATCGAGTTCGTCCCCCTGGAGCCGGACAAGCCCTACGAGATCGCCGGCTGCACGGTGACCGGCATGGCCCAGCTGCACGGCGGCGAGAGCTTCGGCTACCGCATCGAGGGCGCCGGCAAGACGGCGATCTACACCACCGACGCCGAGTACAAGCCGGAGGACCTCGCCCGGATGGAGCGCACCGCCGCCTTCTTCAAGGGCGCCGACGTGGTGATCTTCGATTCCATGTACTCGCTGGCGGAGAGCATCTCGGTGAAGGAGGACTGGGGCCACTCCAGCAACATCATGGGCGTCGAGCTGTGCCAGATGGCCGGGGCCAAGCGCCTGTGCCTCTTCCACCATGAGCCGGTGAACGACGACGACAAGATCCAGGGCATCCTGACCGAGACCCTGCGCTACGAGGAGATCACCCGCACCGGCCAGAAGCTGGACGTCGTGGCGGCCTACGACGGCCTCGTGCTGGACGTCTGACACCCGCCATGGCCGGCCCCATCCTCGCGGGCCCCAACCTCGCGGGCCTGACCCGCAGGGTCGCGGCCGGCGTGCTGCTGCTCTTCCTCTTCCTCCAGGTCGCGGCGCCCAGCCTGTTCGTCGCCCCGCGCCTGGCCCTGTTCGACCTCTACCAGCGGGTCGCCCCGCGCCACCGCGATCCGGCCCAGGCGCCGGTGGTCATCGTCGCCGTCGACGACCCCAGCCTCAAGGCGATCGGCCAGTGGCCGTGGCCCCGGGCCGTGCAGGCGCGGCTGGTCAAGGCGATCCTCGGCGCCCAGCCCGCCGCGCTCGGCGTCGACGTGCTGTGGTCCGAGCCGGGCGCGGGCGACGACGCCCTGGCCCAGGCCCTCGGCGACGGCCCCGCCGCCATAGGCCTGGCGGGGGTCAAGGCCGGCCAGATCGACGCCGACACCGGCCCCCTGTCGCCGGTGATCTTCCACGGACCGGCGGGGCCGATCCCGGGCCTGCCCTATTTCCCCAGCGTCCTGCGCAGCCTCTCGGCCATCGACCTCGCCGCGCCCGGCCACGGGGTGATGTCCAACGACCCGGACGGCGACGGCGTCTTCCGCCACCTGCGCCTCCTGTCGTCGATCGCCGGGCGGGTGACGCCGGACCTCAGCCTCGAGGTCTATCGCCTGGCCGCCCGGGCCTCCTATCTGAGCCTCTACACGGCCCCCGACGGGCGCGGCCTGCGCGGGATCGGCGTGGGGCCCTCGACCTTCCCCACCGAGCCGGACGGCGCGCTGTGGATCGACTACACGCCGCGCGACGAGTGGCCGCTCATCTCCGCCGCCGACGTCCTCGCCGGCCGCGTCCGCCCCCAGGCCTTCGACGGCCGCCTGGTGCTGATCGGGCTCACCGGGACGGGCCTCGTCGACCAGATGCGCAAGACCCCGGTCGAGTCGATGTCGGGGATCGAGATCCGCGCCCAGGGCCTGGAGAACCTCCTGGCCGGCCGCCTCGCCAGCCGGCCAGCCTGGGCCCCGATCCTCGAGGTGGGGCTGACCCTGGTCCTCGGCCTCTTCCTGATGGGCGTCCTGCCGGCCGTGCGGCGCTTGCGCCGGTTCGCTGCGGCCCCGGCCCCGTTCGTGCTGCTCGGCGTCCTCGGCGTCGCGCTGTGGAGCCGCTATCGCCTGATGGTCGACGTGGCGACGCCGGCGCTGGCCTGCGGGACCGTGTTAGTCGCCCTGCTGGGCGGCGGCCTAGCCGAGGTGGACGCCCAGCGGCGGCGCCTGCGGCGCGACCTCGAGCTCGGCCGGCTGGCGGCGGCGAGGGCCGAGGGCGAGCTGGAGGCCGCCCGGCGGATCCAGATGGGCATCCTGCCGAAGCCGGAGGCGCTGGCCTCCGATCCCCGCTTCGACCTCGACGCGGTGATGGAGCCGGCCCGCCAGATCGGCGGCGACCTCTACGACTTCTTCAAGATCGACGCCGACCACCTGTTCATCGCCGTGGGCGACGTCAGCGGCAAGGGGCTCCCGGCCGCCCTGTTCATGGCGCTCGGCAAGTCGCTGTGCATGAGCTGCGCCCTGCGCGGCGAAACCGACATCGGCGCCATCGTGCGGCGCGCCAACGCCGAGATCTCCCGCGACAACCCGGAGATGCTGTTCATCACCCTCTACGCGGCGATCCTCGATCTCGAGACGGGGCTGCTCAGCTTCTGCAACGCCGGCCACGACCCGCCGTTCCTGCTGCGGGCGGGCGATCCGGCGGCGGCGATCACCGGGGAGGGGGGCCCGCCGCTGTGCGTGATGGACGACTTCCCCTACCGGACCGAGACCCGCCAGCTGGCGCCCGGCGACCTCGTCTGCGTCACCACCGACGGCGTCACCGAGGCGATGACCGCGGCCGGCGTGCTGATCGGCCGTCCCGCCGTGGAGCGCATCCTCGCCGCCCTGCCCGCCGACGCCGGCGCCCGCGAGGTCACCGCCGCCCTGCGCGCCGCCGTCGCCGCTTTCGTCGCCGGCGCCGAACCCTCCGACGACCTGACCATCCTGACGATCAGGTGGCGGGGCGCGGCCCCTCTCCCGGAGGGAGAGGGAGGGGCCCATGGCTCCGCCATGGGAAGGTGAGGGGTTACAATCTTGCGGCGTTCTAACCCCTCATCTTCCCGCGCCTGCGGCGCGGGCCCCTTCTTCTCCCTCTGGGAGAAGAGCTATCTGACCGTGATCTCCACCCGCCGGTTGCGGGGCTCGGCGGTCTGGTCGGGGGTGTGGACGAGGAGGTCCCGCTTGCCGCGGCCGACGGCGACCACCGAGTCGGCCGACACGCCATACGCCTTCAGGGTCGGCAGCAGGGTCAGCATGATGGCGTTCGCGCGGTCCCGGGAGAGCTGGTCGTTGTAGTCGTCCGACCCCACGGTGTCGGTATGGCCGGTGACGACGATCTCCACCGCCTTGCGGGTCCTGACGGTGTCCAGCAGCGCGCGAAGGTCCGCCGCCGACTGGGCGGTCAGGGTCAGGCTGTCGTTCTCGAAGAACAGCGACTGGCTCGTCGGCGGGACGGGGAGGGCGGCCAGGGCGTCGCCGAAGATCGCCTTCACCTTCGCGGCGTTGAGCGCCCCCGCCTTCAGGCGATGGGCGGACTTCGGCGCCGGCGCGGCGGCGGCGTAGGCCTGGTCGAGGACCGCCTGGCTCTGGCCGGCGTGGACGACCACCGCGCCCACATGCCCGTTCGCCTCCGGCAGCACCACCACCAGGTTGCGGTTGTGGGCGCAGGCCGCCAGCAGCAGGGCGCCGCCGAGCCCTGGGAGCAGGACCTTCGCCAGAGCCTTCGTCATCCCCCTCGTCATCGTCGCGCCCCTCGTTTAGTTGGTCCTACGCCCCGTCGGCCCTCACCACGAACTCGGTCCCGCGCACGCCCAGCAGGGCGGCCGGCGTGCGCACGCGCATGGCCTCGGGCGTCTGGCGCACGATCTGGCCCGACTTCACCGCCAGGGCCCCGCGATGGAGCGTCACGTCGAAGTTCCCGGCGTGGGTGACGGCGTTGAAGCGGAACTCGTCGAGGCTGAGGCGGCTGAACGGCCCCAGCGCCATCAGGCTGTTGTCGGAGAAGGTGACGCCCACCGAGCTGCGCGCCGCGGTGATGAGGGTGTCGGCGGGGTAGACGCGGTCGCCGATGGCGGCCGGCCGGCTCTTGCCGCCCCGCTCGATGGTGACCGTCCCGGTCTCGGTCTTGATCTGGCCGATCGCCGCCTCCGCCAGCGCGGCGGCGGGCGCGAGGATGACGGCCGCGGCCATGAAGCCCAGCCACCGGCGGCGCGGGCGATTGCGCCTCTGGGCGGACTCGAAGGATGCTAGGCTGGTCATGTGGACGAGGTTCCGATCGAGTGAATACGCCGGCGCCGCAGACTGTCGAGATCGAACTGCCCGCGACGCACGGCGCTCTTCTGGCGTGTCTGGAGACGATAGGCGCTTTCGGGGCGGCGGCAAGGCTCGCGCCGGACTTGGTCGCCCGGGCGCGGATCGTCATCGAGGAACTGTATACCAACACGATCAAATATGGCTACGGCGGTGAGTGCCAGCGGCGCGTGGCGCTGCGGCTCAGCTGCGAGGGACCGCTGACCCTGATCTACGAGGACGACGCCCCGTCGTTCGACCCGACCGGCTGGAACGAGGACGGTCGCGTGCTGTCGGCGGCGGAGGCCCTGCGCGTGGGCGAAGCCGGCCTCGCCCTCCTCTTCGGCCTCGCCACCAGCGTCGCCTACGAACCCCGCCCCGCCGGCAACCGCCTGGTGGTGGTGTTCGAGGCCCGGAGCGCCGGCGTCCCGCCGGCTCTTTCCTAGGACGGACGCAAGACGCTGGCGAGACGCCGGCGCTCCGGACGCGATCTCCCCCGTTGACGTCGCGTCGCCGTTTCCTTTGGCCGGCCCGGCCGTTAGTTTGCCGCTGAAGGGTCCCTGACGGACCCGCACCAAAAGGGGCGGACGCGTGCCGGAACTCATCCTCCACCACTATCCGGAATCGCTGTTCTCCGAGAAGGCGCGGGCGATGCTGAACGCCAAGGGGCTCCCCTGGCGCTCGGTGATCATCCCGATGATCATGCCCCGGCCCGACACCATCCCGCTGACCGGCGGCTACCGCCGTACGCCGGTGATGCAGGTGGGCGCGGACGTCTATTGCGACACCGCCGCCATCGCCGCCTACCTGGACGACAAGGGCGAGGGCCCGACCTTCTATCCCGCCGCGCACCGGCTCGCCGCCCAGACGCTGGCGCGCTGGATCGACACCGAGCTCTTCTGGGGGGGCGTGACGATCCGCTTCCAGCCGCAGAACATGGCCGGCTTCCTCGCCGACACCGAGGCGGCCGCCGCCTTCGCCAAGGATCGCGCCGCCTTCAGCCAGGGGTCCACCATCCGCCAGATCCCGCTCGGCGAGGCCCTGCCGCGCCACGAGACGTTCCTGGCCGAGCTGGAGGCCCAGCTCTCGGACGGCCGCGCCTACCTGTTCGGCCCCGAGTGGTCGATCGCCGACTTCTCCGCCTACCACGTGCTGTGGTTCGTCCACGCCGGCACGCCGATGGCCGACATGCTCGCCGCCCACCCGGCGGCCAAGGCCTGGTTCGACCGCATGCGCGCGTTCGGGGCCACGAAGGGCGAGGCCATGACCGGGGCCGAGGCGCTCGATGTCGCGGCGGCCTCGTCTCCCGCCCCGGTGGCGAACGGGACCAGCGACCTGCCGGGCGTCCCGGTCGGAACGCGGGTGGACGTCGGCCCCACCGACTACGGCGTCATGCCGAGCCGCGGCGAGCTCCTCCACTGCGACGCCGCTGCGATTGTCATCGGCCGGGAAGACGAGCGCACCGGCCGGGTCAACGTGCACTTCCCCCGTCACGGCTTCGGCGCGACGCGGGTCTAGAGAGGAACCTCATGGACATATCGCTCGAGGGCCGCGTGGCCCTGGTCACCGGCGGCAGCCGGGGCATCGGCCGCGCCGTGGCCCTGGCGTTGGCCGAGGCCGGCGCCGACATCGCCGTCAACTACCGCCGCGACGCCGACGCCGCCCACGAGACGGTGGCCGCCATCAAGGCCCTCGGCCGCAAGGCGATCGCCTACGCCGGCTCGGTGGAGACCTGGGACGACGACGTGGGCATGGTGGAGCTGGTGCTGGCCGACTTCGGCCACATCGACATCCTGGTCAACAACGCCGGCATCGCGAGCCGCGGCAAGAGCGTCGTCGACACCGACCCGCTGGAGATGGAGCGGGTGGTGCGGGTCCACGCCTTCGGGCCGCACTACCTCTGCAAGCTCGTCGTGCCGCACATGCGCGAGCGCGGGCGGGGCGACATCATCATGATCTCCAGCGTCGCCACCCTCTCCAACGGCGCCAACGGCGCGCCCTACAACATGGGCAAGGCGGCCATGGAGGCCCTGGCCCTGACGCTGGCCAAGGAAGAGCGCGTGCACGGCATCCGCACCAACATCGTCGCCCCCAGCCTGACGGTGACCGAGATGGGCGTGCGCCTGAGCCGCGCCACCGCCGGCGTGCAGGACATCCACGAGCTCGACGCCCGCTCGCCGTTCGGCCGCGTCAGCACGCCGGAGGACGTGGCGGCGGTGGTCACCTTCCTGGTCTCGTCCGCCAATCCGTACGTCAACGGCCAGAAGGTGAACGTGAACGGCGGCGGCTGAAGCCAGACCAGCCGTGGCCGATCTGCGGCATTTCATGGACGCGAATTAAGCTGTGCCCGGAACCTACGGGGTCTAGCCTTTGCGCACAGGCTGGATGCCAAAGGGAGCGCGGCGCATGCGAGGAATGGCTGTATTGGGCGTCGGGGCCGTGGCGGCGCTGGCCGCCGGCGCGGCGCAGGCGGCGCCCTCCGTGGAGATCCGCCACGCCGTGGCCAGGGTCACGATCGTCCCGGAGGCGCGCAGCGACGTGGCCGTCTTCGTCACCCGCACCAATCCGCGCCTGCCGCTGAGGGTCACCCGCGAAGGCGACAGGGTCGTGGTCGACGGCGGCCTCGGCTGGCGCAGCGTCAACTGCCACGCCCTGTTCGGCCGGCCGTCCGCCTTCATCTGGGGGATCGGCAACATCGGCTACGACGACATGCCCCAGATCGTGGTGCGCATGCCGCTCTATGCCGCGGCCGGGGCGGCGGGGGCGGTGTTCGGCTCGGTCGGCCCCGGGGCGGGCGTCGATCTCGCCAACAGCGGCTGCGGCGACTGGAAGGTGGCCGACCAGAACGGGCCGCTGCGGATCAGCACGTCCGGCTCGGGCGACATCCGCGCGGGCGCGGCCACCGCGGCCGAGGTCCATATCTCGGGGTCGTCGGATGTCTATGTGCGCGCCGCCCGCGGCGGCCTGACCGCGGCCGTCAGCGGCTCGGGCGATATCAACGCGGCCACGGTCAACGGGCCGCTACACGTGAGGGTCGGCGGCTCCGGGGACGTGCGGGTCCACGACGGCGCGGTGACCGACATGAACGTCTCGGTCGCCGGCTCCGGCGATGTCCATTTCGGCGGCGTGGCCCAGTCCCTGGTGGCCAATATCGCCGGCTCGGGCGACGTCTCCGCCGCCCGCGTGACCGGCTCCGTCTCCAAGCACATCGCCGGCTCCGGAGACGTCAGCGTCGGCCGCTGAGGATACTTCTCCCAGAGGGAGAAGAAGGGGCCCGCGCCGTAGGCGTGGGAAGATGAGGGGTTACCTTGCTGGCGTCCTAACCCTCACCCTCCCAGCTTCGCTGGGTCCCTCCTCTCCCATGGGGAGAGGGGTTCACCTCGCGGCGAGCTGGGCCTTTCGCTCGCGGCGGCGGCGGTGGAGGATGTGCTCGGTGTAGCCGTTGGGCTGTTCGCGGCCCTGGAAGATGAGGTCGCTCGCCGCCTGGAAGGCGACGCTCGCCGCCGGGTCCGGGCTCATCGGATGGTAGAGGGGATCGGCGGCGTTCTGGGCGTCGACCACCCCGGCCATGCGCGCCAGGGTCTCGCGCACCTGGTCGTCGCCGCAGACGCCGTGGCGCAGCCAGTTGGCGATGTGCTGGCTCGAGATGCGCAAGGTGGCCCGGTCCTCCATCAGGCCGACGTCGTGGATGTCGGGAACCTTGGAGCAGCCGACGCCCTGGTCGATCCAGCGCACGACGTAGCCGAGGATGCCCTGGGCGTTGTTGTCCAGCTCCTCGCGGATCTCGGCATCGTTCCAGTTGGAGCGGGCCAGGGGCGCCGTCAGCAGGTCGCCCAGGCCCGTGGGCTTGGCGCCGGCGGCCTCCATGGCCGCCTGGAGCGCCGGGACCGCGACCTCATGGTAGTGCAGGGCGTGCAGCACCGCGGCGGTGGGGGAGGGGACCCAGGCGGTGTTGGCCCCAGCCCTGGGATGGCCGATCTTGGCGGCCAGCATGGCGTGCATCTGGTCGGGCGCGGCCCACATGCCCTTGCCGATCTGGGCGCGGCCGCGGAAGCCGGTCGAGAGCCCGATCTCGACGTTGCGCTTCTCGTAAGCCGCCAGCCACGGCAGGGTCTTCATGGCGTCCTTGCGCACCATCGGCCCCGCTTCCATGGCGGTGTGGATCTCATCGCCGGTGCGGTCGAGGAAGCCGGTGTTGATGAACACCACCCGGTCGCGGGCGGCGTGGATGCAGGCCTTGAGGTTGACGCTGGTGCGCCGCTCCTCGTCCATGATGCCGATCTTGACCGTGTCGCGCGGCAGGCCGAGGGCGTCCTCCACCGCTCCGAACAGGCGGACGGCCAGGGCGACCTCGTCGGGGCCGTGCATCTTCGGCTTGACGATATAGACCGAGCCGGCCGGGCTGTTGCGGCGGGCGCCCGTCAGGTCGTGCAGGGCGGCGGCGACGGTGACCAGGGCGTCGAGCACGGTCTCGTAGATGGGCTCGCCCTCGAAGAGGACCGCGTCGGTGGTCATGTGGTGGCCGACGTTGCGCACCAGCATCAGGCTGCGGCCGCGCAGGGTCAGCTCGCCGCCGCCCGCCGCCGCGTAGCGCCGATCCGCCTCCAGGCGCCGCGTCTCCGTGCGGCCGCCCTTCTCGAAGGTCGCGGCGAGGTCGCCGCGCATCAGGCCCAGCCAGTTGCGGTAGACGAGCGTCTTGTCCTCGGCGTCGACGGCGGCGACGGAGTCCTCGCAGTCCTGGATGACCGTCAGGGCCGCTTCCACCAGCACGTCGGCGACCCCGGCCGGATCGTCCTTGCCGATCGAGTGGGCGCGGTCGATGAGGATCTCGAGGTGCAGGCCGTTGTGGCGCAGCAGCACGCCCACCGGCGCCGCCGCCTCCCCGCGCCAGCCGGTCAGCTGACCGGGGGAGGCGAGGCGCGCCTCTCCGCCCCCCACCAGGCGCACCACCAGCGCGCCGTCGGTCACCGCGTAGCCAGCGGCGTCCGCGTGCGAGCCGGAGGCCAGCGGCGCGACCTTGTCCAGCAGGCCGCGGGCGAAGGCGATGACCTTGGCGCCCCGCGCCGGGTCGTAGCCCCTGCCGCCGGTCGGCGGCTCCAGGGCGTCCGTGCCGTAGAGGGCGTCGTAGAGGCTGCCCCACCGGGCGTTGGCGGCGTTGAGCGCATAACGGTCGTTGGAGACCGGCACCACCAGCTGCGGCCCGGCGAGCGTCGCGATCTCCGGGTCGACGTTCTTCGTGCCGATCCTGAAGTCGCCCGGCTCCGGGAGGAGATAGCCGATCTCGCGCAGGAACGCCTCCTGCTCCGCGACGGCCACCTCGCGCGTCCGGCGCTCGCCCCACCAGGCGTCGATGCGCGCCTGCAACTCGTCGCGGCGCTGCAGCAGGGCGGCGTTGCGCGGGGTGAAGTCGGCGAGGATGGCCTGCAGCGAGGCCCAGAACCGGTCGGCGGGAATGCCGGTCCCGGGCAGCAACTCACCCTCCACGAAGGCGCGCAGCGTCTCGTGCACCCGGAGGGTGTCGCTCGTACTCATGGGGCAGTCTCTTGGAAGCTAGGCGAACTGGTTCATCGTATTATGCACGCCGCCGGCCTTGAGCGCCGACTCGCCGGCGAAATATTCCTTGTGCTCGTCGCCGATGTCGGAGCCCGACATGTTCTGGTGCCGCACGCAGGCGATGCCCTGGCGGATCTCCTGGCGCTGCACCCCCAGCACGTAGCCGAGCATGCCCTGGGCCCCGAAGTACTCCCTGGCCAGGTTGTCGGTGGAGAGGGCGGCGGTGTGGTAGGTCGGCAGGGTGATCAGGTGGTGGAAGATCCCCGCCCGCCGCGAGGCGTCGGCCTGGAAGGTGCGGATGCGCTCGTCGGCCTCGGCGGCGAGCGCCATGTCGTCGTATGCGACGCTCATCAGGGCGGCGCGGTCGTAGGCGGAGACGTCCTTCCCGGCCGCCTTCCAGGCGTCGTAGACCTGCTGGCGGAAGTTCAGCGTCCAGTTGAACGACGGCGAGTTGTTGTAGACCAGCTTGGCGTTCGGCACGACCGCGCGGATGCGGTCCATCATGCCGGCGATCTGCTCGATGTGCGGCTTCTCGGTCTCGATCCAGATCAGGTCGGCGCCGTTCTGCAGCGAGGTGATGGAATCGAGCACGCAGCGGTCCGCGCCGGTCCCTTCCCGGAACTGGAAGAGGTTCGACGGCAGGCGCTTGGGCCGCAGCAGCTTGCCGGCCCGGCTGATGATGACGTCGCCGTTGTGAGCGTTCTCGGCCGTCAGTTCCTCGCAGTCGAGGAAGCTGTTGTACTGGTCGCCGAGATCGCCCGGCGCATGGCTGACGGCGATCTGCTTGGTGAGCCCGGCGCCGAGCGAATCGGTGCGGGTGACGATGACGCCGTTCTCGACGCCAAGCTCGAGGAAGGCGTAGCGGCAGGCGCGGACCTTGGCGAGGAACTCCTCGTGCGGCACGGTGACCTTGCCGTCCTGGTGGCCGCACTGCTTCTCGTCGGAGACCTGGTTCTCGATCTGCAGGGCGCAGGCCCCGGCCTCGATCATCTTCTTGGCCAGCAGGTAGGT
>Ga0070730_10005062_pt1 | contig 11438 bp, 9 predicted proteins | sample Coa_R1_3_FD_66447 | JGI IMG/M metagenome (GOLD analysis project Ga0070730, IMG submission 66447) | Surface soil microbial communities from Centralia Pennsylvania, which are recovering from an underground coalmine fire - Coalmine... | ecosystem: Environmental > Terrestrial > Soil > Unclassified ... | reverse complement strand
ACCGTCATGGACGTGCTCTCCGGCCGGCCGGACAGTCCCCCGACCAGCGCGCCGGCCTCCCGCGCGATCAGGCCGCCGGCGGCGTAGTCCCAGTAGTTCAGGCCGCGTTCGAAGAACGCGTCCAGCCGGCCCGCGGCCACCGAGCATAGGTCGACGGCGGCGGATCCGCCGCGCCGGATGTCCCGCACATGCGGCAGCAGGGCGGCGACGACCTCGCCCTGGACCCGGCGGCGGCTGGGGTCATAACCGAAGCCGGTCCCGACCAGCGCCTGCCCGAGTGGCACGCCGGAGTTGCAGCGCAGCCCGATGGCGGCCGCGGGGTTACCGTCCCGGTGCAGCCAGGCCCCGTGGCCCGCGGCCGCGGTGAACCGCTCACCGAACCGGGGCACCTCCACCACCCCGGCCACGATGGCGCCGTCGACCTCGGCGGCGATCGACACCGCCCAGTCGGGCAGGCCGTAGAGGTAGTTGACCGTCCCGTCAAGGGGGTCCACCACCCAGCGCACCCGGGCCTGGTCCCGGGCGCCAGTCACGGCGTCCAGGCCGCCCAGGGTCTGGCCGCCCTCTTCACCGAGGACGGTGTCGCCCGGGCGGACCGCCCTGATCCACTCGGTGATCAGCGCCTCGGACCGGCGGTCCATCTCCGTTACCACGTCGGTCGGGCTCGACTTGGTGTCGACGACCTCGGGGCGCTCGTCGCCGCGCCATGAAGCGAGCAGCCGGCCCGCCTCGCGGGCCGCGTTCACCGCGATTCGCAGCAGCTCCTCAGGATCGCTCACCGGGCGCCGCCGCAGCAGTCGGCCGGGCAGGTCTGGCTCGGCACGCCCATGTCCCCCAGTGCGGCATCTTCCGATCCGGGGAGGTCGCCGGGCAGCGCCAGGCGTTCGGTGACCAGTTCGGTGACCATCGACGCGAAGCGCGGGCTGGTGCCGGGCGTGGCGGCCCGGGCGAACGCGAGGCCGAGCGCGTCGGCGGTCTGTGCCGCCTCCACGTCCAGGTCGTGCCTGACCTCCATGTGGTCGGATACGAAGCCGACCGGGACCACCACGACGGCCTGGGTGCCTGACTCGGCCAGCTCGCCGAGACGGTCGCGCACGTCAGGTTCCAGCCAGGGCTGGGCCGGGGGGCCGCTCCGGCTCTGGTAGGCGAGCGACCATCGGTGCGCCCCCGCCCCGGTCCGTTCGGCAATAAGACGAGCCGCCTCGGTCAGCTCGGCAACGTACCGTCCCCGCTCCCCGGCGGGTCCGCTGGCCTCAGCCATCGCCACCGGGATGCTGTGCGCGGTGAATACCAGGTGAGCGTCGTCGCGAACCTCGGCCGGGAGGGTGGCCAGCGCCGCGTCGACGTGGCCGGCGAAGGGCTCGATGAAGCCCGGATGGTTGAAGAACCGCCTGACCTTGTCGATCTGCGGGGCGCCGGGACCGACCGCCGCACGGGCCCGCTCGATGTCGTCCAGGTACTGTCTGCAGCTCGAGTAGGAACTGTAGGCCGAGGTCACGAACGCGACGGCCCGGCGGACGCCGTCGTGGGCCATGGCCCGGACCGTGTCGGCCAGGTAGGGCGTCCAGTTCCGGTTTCCCCAGTAGAGGGGAAGCGTCAGGCCGTTCGCCGCGAAATCGGCCCGCACCGCGGCCAGCAGGTCCCGGCATTGCTGGTTGATCGGACTTACTCCGCCGAACGCGTAGTAGTGCTCGGCCACGCCGGCCAGCCGCTCCGGCGGGATGTTCCGGCCGCGGGTGACGTTGGCCAGGAACGGCATCACGTCCCCGGGGCCTTCCGGGCCGCCGAACGAGACGAGCAGGAACGCGTCGTAAGCCGGCATGCCTCCCATCCAACCAGGGGCACCGGGTTGGTATTGCCGCCGGCATGGCCTTCAGATCGGCGCCGGAAACCGGTTGGAACGGTCCGATATCGTGATGATCATGGGATCCAGCGGCCGATGACGGGGGTCGACGACACCCGCGGGACCATCGGCCGATCCTCCGCACGCAGGCTGCCCGCCCCGCTGCGGCCGTACGCGGACATCTTCCGGGTTCCCGGCGCCTGGCGCTTCTCGGCGGCGGGCGTCATCGGGCGGATGCCGATGGCGATGTTCGGGCTCGGCACCGTCCTGCTCATCTCGGCCGGCACCGGGAAGTACGGCGTGGCCGGAGCCGTCTCCGCGGTCGGCTCGCTCGGATACGCGTTCTGCTCACCGCAGATCGCCCGGCTGGTGGACGGGCGCGGTCAGCGGCGCGTGCTGCTGCCGTTGCTCACGGTGTTCACCGCCGCCACCGCGGCCCTGATCGTGACCGTCGAGTTGCACGCTCCGACCTGGGCCTTCTTCGTCTCCGGCGCGGTCGCGGGCGCGACCATGCCGTCGCTGGGCACCATGGTCCGGGCCCGGTGGAGCGTCCTGCTGGCGGGCTCGCCCCGGCTGCACGCCGCGTTCTCGTTCGAGTCGGTCGCGGACGAACTGTGCTTCGTCATCGGGCCCGCCGCGGTGACGCTGCTGGCCACCGAGGTGTTCCCGGCGGCCGGCGTCGGCGTCGCCGCGCTGCTGTGCCTCGGGGGCACCCTCTGGTTCGTGGCCGAGCGCAGAACCGAACCCGCGGTAGCGCCCGCCGCGGGGCCCGCCCGGCGAAGCAGGCGGGTCGAAGGCGCCCCGGCTCCCGGCCTGGTCGTGCTGGCCCCGGTGTACCTGCTGCTCGGCGCGATGTTCGTGTCCGTCGACCTGAGCACGGTCTCGTTCGCCCAGCACCTGGGGCACAAGCCGCTGGCCGGGTTCGTCCTCGGCACCTACGCGCTGGGCAGCGCGACGGGCGGGCTCTGGTACGGATCCCGGCAGTGGCGGGCGCCGGTCGAGACCAGGTTCGCGGTGACCCTCATCCTGACCGTGCTGGGCGTGGCCACGTTCTGGGCCCAGCCCAACCTGGTCACGCTGACCTGCGGCATCTACCTGTGCGGGCTGACCATCGCGCCGACCCTGATCGCCGGGTTCAGCCTGCTCGAGGCGCAGGCCAAGCCGGGCCGGCGCACCGAGGCCATGTCCTGGCTGAGCAGCGGTATCGGGGTCGGCCTGGCCATCGGCTCGTCTGTGGTTGGTTTCATCCTCGACGCCCACGGCCCGCGGATGGGGTACGCGTTCGCCGCCGCCTGCGGCGCGGCCAGCGCGGCGACCTGCCTGGCCGGCCTGCGGCGCCTGCGGTCGCCGCAGATCCCGGCCTGAGCGCCGCCGTGGTCAGGAATGGTTCTGGGCGTACTCGGCGGCCAGGGCCAGCACCTCGTTGACGTACCAGGTGGCGTGGTTGTAGGAGAAGATCGCCCCGGACAGCGTGGCGCTGCTCCCGCCGCCGGAGGCGCACAGCAGGCGCGCGGCCGACGGTACGGCGTCCAGCGGGTTCCAGATGTCCGGGGTGCCGGTCTGGCCGAACCCGTCGGTGCCCCACATGGCCCAGGTGGAGGGCTCGAACTGCATTGGCCCCTCCGCTCCGGCGCTCGACGGGCCTTCGTTGGCGCCGTCGCCGCTCTCGATCTCGCCGATCGCGGCCAGCACGGTCCAGGACAGGCCCGGGCAGTATTGCGCGGCCGAGGCCTTGAACAGGTCGATCCAGTTGGCCGGCACGCCAGCCGGGGCGTTCGGCTCAACCGGCAGGCTGCCCGCCGTGTTCAGGGTGTAAGCCACCAGGTTCACGACCTGGCCGCCCTTTCCGATGATGACCTCGACCTGCGCCTTCAGCGAGGCGAGGTTGTCCCGCGGCGCGTTGATCAGGACGGCGAAGTTCTTGGCCAGCCCGAGCTGCGCGGAGCGGGTCAGGTTCACGATCGCGTCCGCGCCCGGCACGCTGAGCTCGCTCGGCCTGCCGAACGGCACCTGCTCCAGGATCGCGGCGGAGACCGGATATGACTGCCCGGCGGTCAGGTGAAGCTTGCGGGCGGCGGCGGCGGTGCTGATGAGCTGGCCCTGGCCCAGGTCCGACCAGATTGTCGCCGAGGTCGCCGTGGCCAGCGGGGTCCAGGGCCGGAAGGCCTGCGGCGAGACGCCGAGCACGTTGGCGCTCTGCCCGTTGACCGTGACCTTGCCGCCGTCGACGGGCAGCACGGCCGCCACGCCGCCCAGCTTGCGGATCTTGGCCAGCTGGGCCGGGGTGATCCCGCCGGGGACCGCGGCGATAAGGTCTGGCACGAACTGCTGCCGGGACCCGGAGGAACTGGCGGGCCCGGAGGTGGGCCCAAAAGGAGATACCGCCCCCGGCAAGGATGCGGACGAGACGTGAGAGGAAGGGGGACCGCCGGCCGGAGACACCACCGACGCGTCAGCGGCCTGGACCGCGAATACGGCGACGCCCACGGACAGCACGGCCGCCGTCAGGGCAACTCGGCGCAGAGACAAAGACAGCACAATGTATATGACAATATAAGGCGCCCTTCACCAACAGAAACCCTCGAACGAGTTCTTAAAGAGATCTTCAGCTTTGCTAGACAGTTCCCCAGGATCGCCGCAACCAGCGAGAGGCTCATGGCGCACAGCCCGGAACAGGTGCCGGTCATCGCGGTCGCGAGCGGGAAGGGCGGCGTCGGGAAGACGACGGTCGCGGTGAACCTCGCTCTGGCGCTGACCGCGCAGGGGCAGCGGGCCGGCCTGGTCGACGCCGACCTGTACGGGCCCGACGTGCCGCGGATGATGGGCCTGCGGCGGCGTGCCGAGGCGGGCCACGTCGCCTCGCGGACCTGTGAGGCACGATCAGGCGATGGCGCCGAACCGGATGTCGTGCGCCACCTCGGGCGCGCAGAAGGCCAGCATGCGCTCGGCCTCGCTCCGCACCTGAGCGTGTTCCCGGGCCGGGCCGAACAGCTCGATGGTGAGGGTGGCCGCCTGCTTGGCCCGGGCCAGCCGCCACATCCCGGCCACGAACCCGTCGATCAGGACCGATCCGGGGAAGATCCCGTTGTTGGTGGACAGCCGCCCGAAACTCGCGGCGCTGACCACGCGGCTCCGGTCGGCGTGCGAGAGCACCAGGTTGTCGAACTCGGCGATCAGCCGGACCGGGACGGGTACATCGGCGTCCGGCCGCGGTGCCGACGGCAGGTCGAACAGCTCGGCCCCGTTCTCGTCGCGGAAGGTGAGCAGGGACGGCCGGAGTTGCTCCACGGCCGACCGCACGCCGGTCAGCCCGGACCAGGCCTGCACATCCCGGACCGTTGCAGGACCGAACGCGCCTAGGTACCTGGTGACCAGCACCGGCAGCCCCAGCGGGCCGTGTCGCGCGGCTTGCGGGCCGAGCCAGTGCTCGGCCGAGGTGTGCCGTGACGGGCCGGACCGGCCCCAGACGGCCCGCGGTGGCACCTGCACGAGCGGCACGAACGCGCGGACCGCCTGCGCCAGGTCGGCGGCCCGGCAACCCGGCCACCGGCTGGCCAGCGCCTGGCCGAGCTCGCTAAAGGTCATCGGCTCGGTTTCGACCAGGGCCCGGCCGACGGCCGCGAGCGCCGCGGCATCCACGCCCGCCAGCCGCTTGCCGTGCGTGTTACGCATGCCGCGCTCGATCATCGGCTGGAGCAGCCCGCGCAGCGGCAGGCAGTCCCGGGCTGACACCAGGTGGATGGTGCCGCGCATGACCGCGATCCTGACCATGCTCCGGTCGGTGATCAGCGCGGCCAGGTCACCGGGCCGGAATCCGCCCAGCCGGGACCACAGGCCGTAGTAAGGCGGAAACGGCGCCTGGGCCTGCAGACCGACCAGGTGCTCGACGGCCGCGATCACCGCGGCTGAGCGGCGGCTGGCCTCCGCGGGCAGGTCAGCACGGTCGAGCAGCAGCTGCCGGCTGAGCAGGGCCCGGTTGAGCGCACGCTGGCTCAGCACCGCCTGACTGCTCACGGCTGGAAGGTTAGCAGCGGCGCCGTTGGGGCGAATGTAGGGCAGTTACGGCGGGGAAGGCTACGCTCTTGCTATGAACCAGGAGGCAAGCCGCGGCCCCGCCAACGCCGCGTCGCGCGGGACCGGGCGGCCACCGAGGAAACAGCCAGCCAGACCGTCGCTAGGCGGCGGCGCCCCGGCCCAGGACCGCGAGCTACGCGCCCAGGGCCGGGAGACCGTCCGCCGGCTGCTCGAGGCGGGCATGATCGAGTTCGAGGGCCGGGGCTTTCACGGCGTCCGCGTCGACGACGTGGTCCGCCGGGCCGGCATCTCACACGGCACGTTCTACCTGTACTTCTCCAACAAGGAGGACCTGTTCAAGGCCCTGCTGAAGGACGCCCTGCACGACATGGAGATCGTGGCGGGCGACTTCCCGGTGGTCACCAGCGACGAGACCGGGCTGTCTGTGCTGCGCCAGTGGGTCAGGAAGTTCTTCCGGGCCTACGCGGCGCACGCCACCGTGATCCGCATTCTGAGCCAGGCCGACCTGGTACCGGAGGAGGTGTTCGGCGACGGGCTGCAGCTGTTCTTCAGCATCGCGGAGTCCATGACCACCGGCATGACCGCGGCCGCCGAGGCTGCCGGGCGGCACCAGGACCGCGCGGAGCTGACCGCGGTGGCCTGCCTGATGATGCTCGAGCGGGTGAACTACCTGATCAGCGCCGAGGTCCAGCTGCCAGAAGCCGACATGGCCGACCGGATCGCGGACATTATGTTCGCCGCGTTCGGCCTCAACACCTAAGCTCCGCAACGGCGGCGAGGGCAGCGCGGGCGGCCGGTACGTTGTGCACGCGGAACACCCGCGCACCGAGCCAGGCGCAGACGGCAAGGGTGGCAATCGTCCCCTCGGCGCGCTGATCGACGGGCAGTGACAGGGTCTCGCCGATGAAGTCCTTGTCCGCGACCGCGACCAGCACCGGCCAGCCGGTACCGGTCAGCTCGTCCAGGCGCCGGGTGATCTCGAGCGACTGCCACGTGTTCTTGCCGAAGTCGTGCGCGGGATCCACGAGGATGGCGGACGGGCTGACCCCTGATACCACGGCCCGTTCGGCATAATCCGTGACGTAGGCGGTCAGCTCGCCCACGACGTCGCGGTACGCGGGCCGGTGCGGGCGGGTGCGGGGCGGCAGGCCGCCCGCGTGTGAGCAGACCAGCCCGATACGATGCCGGGCCGCCACCTCGGCGAGCCGGAGGTCGGTGCCGCCCCAGGCGTCGTTGAGCAGGTCCGCGCCCGCCTGGGCGACGACCTCGCCGACCTCGGCGCGCCAGGTGTCGACGCTGATCACGACGTCCGGGTGCCGCTCGCGAACCGCCGCGACCAGGCCCGCGACCCGGTCGATCTCCGCGGCGGGACTGACCTCGTCGCCGGGACCGGCCTTCACCCCGCCGATGTCGACGATTTCGGCTCCGTCGGCCACCGCCTGGCTGGCCGCGTCCAGCGCGGCGCCGAAACCGGCGGTGGCCCCGCGGTCGAAGAACGAATCGGGCGTCCGGTTGATCACGGCCATTATCCCGAACGAGCCGTGGTTCCACGCCCGGGTGCCCAGCCGGAGAGTCCGGGGGGGTTCGGCGGGGCCGGGGCCCGCGGCGCAGCCGCCAAAGTACGCTGCCACCGCTGGAGGCTATAGCACCCGCGTGGTTCGGGGAGAATCTCTACGTGCGATTTCTCAACGGGACAACCCCCGAGCATGACCTGACCTACAGCGACGTCTTCATGGTGCCCGGCCGCTCCAGCGTCGGGTCCCGGCTCGACGTCGACCTGGGGACCACCGACGGCAGCGGTGCCACCATCCCCATCGTGACGGCCAACATGACCGCGGTCTCGGGCCGGCGGATGGCCGAGACCGTGGCGCGGCGCGGCGGCCTGGCCGTCTTGCCCCAGGACATCCCGGTCGACGTGGTGGCCGACGTCATCGCCTGGGTCAAGTCCCGGGATCAGGTGGTGGAGACCGCGCTGACGCTGGCGCCCACCGACACCGCGGGTGACGCCCTGAGCCTGCTGCCCAAGCGGGCGCACAACGCCGTCGTGGTGGTCGAGGACGGGCGGCCGGTGGGCGTGGCCACCGAGGCCGACTGCCTGGGTGTGGACCGGTTCACCCAGCTGAGTCACGTGATGTCGGCCAACCCGTTCACGCTGCCCGCCGGGACGCCGCCCGAGCGGGCGTTCTCGCTGCTCCACGAGGGACGCCACCGGCTGGCCCCGGTGGTCGACAGCGCGGGCCGCTGTCTGGGCATCATGACCCGGACCGGGGCGCTGCGCGCCACGCTGTACTCCCCCGCCGTAGACTCCGCGGGAAGGCTGCGGGTCGGCGCCGCCCTCGGGGTGAACGGCGACGTGGCGGCCAAGGCCAAGGTGCTCCTCGACGCGGGGGCCGACGTGCTGGTGGTGGACACCGCGCACGGGCACCAGGAGAAGATGATCTGCGCGCTGAAGGCGGTCCGCGACCTAGGGCCCGCGGTCCCGGTGGTGGCGGGCAACGTGGTCACCGCGGCCGGCGTGGCCGACCTGGTGGCCGCTGGGGCGGACATCGTGAAGGTGGGCGTGGGGCCGGGTGCGATGTGCACGACCCGGATGATGACCGGCGTGGGGCGGCCGCAGTTCTCCGCGGTGCTCGAGTGCACCGAGCAGGCCCGGCGGCTCGGCGCGTCGGTATGGGCCGACGGCGGGGTCCGGCACCCGCGGGACGTGGCCCTGGCGCTGGCCGCGGGCGCCTCGAACGTGATGATCGGATCCTGGTTCGCGGGGACCTACGAGTCCCCGGGCGACACGTTCCGGTCCGCCGAGGGACGGCTGTACAAAGAGAGCTTCGGGATGGCCTCGGCGCGGGCGGTGCGGCTGCGTTCGGCCAGCGACTCTCCGTTTGAACGGGCCCGCAAGGAACTGTTCGAGGAGGGCATCTCCTCCGCGCGCATGTACCTGGACCCGGTGCGCCCGGGCGTGGAAGACCTGATCGACATGATCGTGGCGGGGCTGCGTTCCTCCTGCACCTACGCCGGGGCGCGGGACCTAGCCGAGTTCGCCGACCGGGCGGTGGTGGGCGTGCAGAGCGCGTCCGGTTACAGCGAGGGCATGCCCGTCCCGACCAGCTGGTAGCCGGGCCCCTCAGCCGGTGGCGTTGAGCCAGCGGACGGGGGCGCCGTCGGCGGCGCGCCGGAACGGCTCAAGTTCGTTGTCCCAGGCGGTGCCGAGCAGCCGGGCCAGCTCGTCCTCCACCGAGGCCGGGCCCGCCTGCACGGCTCGCGCTAGGGCGGTGCGCAGGCGGTTCTCCGGCACCATGATGTCGCCGTTGGCGGCGGTCACGGCGGTGAAGGTGCCGAGGTCAGGCGTGTAGCAGTGCCGCACGCCGTCACAGCCGGGCGAGCTGTCCTCTGTGACCTCGAACCGGAGCCGGTTCCACCCGGCCAGCTCGGATGCGATTGCTCCCGCCGTACCCGCCTGCGCCTGCCAGGTGAGCTCGGCCCGGAGTGATCCGGGCGAGGCCGGCTGGCTGACCCACGGCATGCTAACGGGCGCCCCCACTATTCGAGCCACTGCCCACTCGATATGCGAGCAGAGCGCCGGGGGCGCGGAATGAACGTACAGAACACCTTGTGCGGACACCGTGCCTCCTAAGACGAGGTTCGCCTTCCCCAGCGGCCTCGTCAGCGTGGCACGGACTGCCCTACATATTGTGCCTCATGCCCGCCGCCAGCACCAGTTCTCCGGCCAGGAAGACCACGTGAATTCGCAAACATGACCAGCGCCGCGGCGACGGCGACGGCCAGCGCGGCCCAGGGCACGTAGTCGCCAAGCTGGTCGTAGATGGTCCGGGCCGAAGCCGCGGGCAGGCCCAGCCGGACGGTGACGACGCCGTGGCCGTCCTGCCCCATCCAGGCCAGCAGCCGGCCCCGGGCGTCGTAGGCCACCGTGTCACCGGTCAGCGCGGCCTGGACCACCGGCCGGCCGGTTTCGGCCGCGCGCACCGCGCCCAGCGAGGCGTGCTGGTCCGGTCCCCAGGTGCCCTGGAAGGTGGGCGTGGCCGACTGGTAAACGATCAGCTGCGCGCCCTTGTCGGTGTCCACCCGGGCCATGTCGGGGAACGCGGATTCGAAGCAGATCAGCACGCCGATCGGCAGCGGACGGCCCTGCCGGTCCGTCGCGTCCAGCAGGTGCGCGCCTGCGCCGGGGACCATGTTCGACGACGCCGCCTTGCTGATCTTGGTCAGCCAGCCGAGCTGCTGGCGGAACGGTATGTACTCACCGAACGGCACCAGCCGGGTCTTGATGTAGATGCCCTTGATCCCGGTGGGACTGACCAGGACCGACCACTTCTCGTGGCCCTTGCCGGGGACCGTGGTGTCCTGGTTGACCAGGAGGTCGGCCCCGTCGGCCGCGGACAGCGCCTCGAACTGGTGCAGCGTGGCGGCGTAGTTGGGCAGGGTGAGGTCGACCGCGATGCTGCTCTCGCCCCAGACGATGAGGTCGGGCCGCACACCGCCCAGCGTGCCGCCCCGGCTCAGGTCGGCGGTCAGCGTCTGCGACGCGTGCGTGGCCAGGCTGTCGTTGCTGCTGATCACGCCCGGCTGCACCATGGCGATCGTGACCTGGCGGACCGCGGGGCTGGGCGGGGTGAGCGCGAAGGCCAGCGGCCCGGCGAAGACGCTGGCCAGCCCTGCGGCCAGCCCCAGGACGGCCAGTCCCGACCGCCAGAAGGCGCCGGGCAGCACGGTCGCGCCGACCCGCGGCAGGGACTGGAGGAGGAGCACGATGGCCACGTTGGCCAGCACGAGCGCGAAGCTGATCAGCCAGACGCCGCCTACCGCGGCCAGCGCGAGCACGGCGGGATGCTGCCACTGGCTGGCGCCGAACACCGCCCACGGACCGCCGAGCGCCTGCCAGGACCGCAGCCATTCGGTCAGCAGCCAGCAGCTCGGCAGGACCACCAGGGCGGCCAGCGCCCGCGGCCAGCTCAGCGGGGGCCGAAGCAGTTTCTGCGCCGCCACCCCGAACGGCACCCACAGCACGCCGAAAACCGCCGCGACCAGGAGGACGCCGGGACCGATCTCCGGCGCCATCCAGTACAAGGCCGCGATCAGGTAGCCGGCCCCGAGCCACCAGGCGCGGACCCCGCCCTCACGCGCGGTCGGTGACCTGACGATGAGCACCAGCCCCGGGACCAGCCCGAACCAGGCCAGGTACTCGAAGTTAACGTCGGGGAAGGTGAGGACGAGCAGGGCGCCGCACAGGAGCATCAGGAACCGGGCCGACCTGATCCACCTCACCGGCTTTACCAGTGCGCTGCGCAGTCCCACCCTTACATTGTCGGCCGGCCCGGCCACCCGACGCGACACCAGGGTCCGTACGATCCGTGGTGACCATTTCGGCAGGGCTGGTTCTTACCAAAGGGAAGACGTGCGGGCAGTGGGCAACGCCGCCGGCCGGTAGCGTCAGGCGGCCAGGGCCGCGACGGCGTCGGCGGTCAGCCCGGCCAGGCTGGGCAGTACCAGGCTGGCCTGGGCCAGCGCGTCGGGGTCCGGCGGGTACTCGGGCTGCGGGATCGCG
>Ga0070730_10005061_pt1 | contig 11439 bp, 6 predicted proteins | sample Coa_R1_3_FD_66447 | JGI IMG/M metagenome (GOLD analysis project Ga0070730, IMG submission 66447) | Surface soil microbial communities from Centralia Pennsylvania, which are recovering from an underground coalmine fire - Coalmine... | ecosystem: Environmental > Terrestrial > Soil > Unclassified ... | reverse complement strand
TTTTCGGCGTTGGTGTCGGCGATGACCTTGTCGATCATCGTGAAGGAGGTGCGGAGGTATACAAGGATCTCAGATTTCGTCTTGGCGGGATTCGGACCTCCGAGGTCGCACCGTTCCGGCGGCTTCTCGCCCGACATCTGTTTGGCCCACGCCTCGTTGCCGCATGCTACATGTTTCACCTGTTCGGCAAAAGTGCGTGCCTCTTTGAATTCGCCTTGAGTCGGCTTAAAGCTCCACTTCTCTTCGGGCATCGCCTCAGCCAGCTTGGTAAAGTCGCGCTCGATGTCTTTCCAGATCAAGTTGATCGAATCAGGAATGGTCTTGGGCTGTGGCGGGCGCTGCTGAGCAACGGCAGCCGAACTCAACAGTACCCCGCACGTAACCAAGGCCAGCAAGCGGTTCGTCATAAAATCCTCCGGCTCACATTCTCTCAAAATCGAGGCTCCATCGAGTCAGTGGCCATGAGTACCAGCACAATTTGGCAGTGGTGCAGGGTCGGGCAAGCTTCTTGCATTCGTGAGAGAATTGGCGTGCTTTTTTTTGAGGAACGAAATGGAGACCACCACCATCATGCGCCGAATTTGCGTTGCTCTTCTCTGCCTGCTGGCCGGCACAACCGCCCTTGCCCAACCAAATTTTCTGACATTTCATGGCGATCCGCAGAGGACCGGTTGGATCTCAACGGAAACGATCCTCACTCCTGCCAACGTATCCAGCGGCAACTTCGGCTCGTTATGGAACTCGCAGCCCTTCGACACGGTGACCATCGGAAGCACCACCTATGCTCCCCACCTTTATGCATCTCCGTTGTACGTGGATAGCGTCACCATTTCCTCGGGAACTTTTTCGGGAAAGACATTCAGCGTCGTATTTGCGGCAACCAGCAACGGATTTGTGTATGCCGTGAATGCCTTTGCCACGGCAGGCGCGAATCCCGTGGCTGCGGGAACGATCTTGTGGAAGACCAAGCTCGGCAATCCAGCAGTAGTCAGCAGCCTCGACGGCGGAGTTCCCGTAGGTGTGTTGGCGACTCCGGTGATTGACATCTCGCGCACGCCGGGACGCCTCTATGTCGCTTCTGCGGATTCGGCCAACGGGTGGCAAGTGTTTGGACTGGATATCACCTCGGGAAGCATTCTGCCCGGCTGGCCGTTGAATATCAACAACTCCTCGCTTGCGCCCATCAACCAGAACGGGCCCACGACCTTCCAGGCGACAACCGCCATGAGCCAGCGCGGATCTTTGAATCTCAGTCCCGATGGCAATTTACTCTATGTTCCGTTTGGGGCCTACGGAGACGGCGGCGCGGGTTGGATGGTGGCGGTCAACACCAACGCTCCCTCCCTGGCCAGCGCGTTTGCTGGCGCGCCCTCAAGCGTGCAGTTTGCTAATGGCGGCATGTGGGCCTCCGGGGGCGCAGCCGTGGACTCGAGCGGCAATGTATTTGTGACCACCGGAAATGGAACGACCGCCAATGAACCAAGCCCGGGTTATTGGGGGCAGTCGCTTGTTAAATGGGCGCCGGGCACGCCGCTGGCGCTTGCCGGCACCTATACTCCCTGGAACTACTGTCCCATGGAGACCGCCGACATCGATCTTGCAGGAGGAGCGCCGATTCTGGTGCCGGACCTTGGAGCGGCCAACACAAGCACGCCTCATCTGATTGCATTCGGAGGTAAGCAGGGCAATGCGTACCTTGTAGATCACGATCATCTGCCGGGAAGCCTGGTTATGCGGCCGGGCTGCAGCACCGATTCCAGCTCCGATAAGTCGCTTCTTCCTCCGGGGGCACAGCCGCAATTCGGCAAGCCCGGGCCATTGAATGTTTTTGGACCGTATTCGGACACGCTCGCGAATACCGATTTCGCCAAGAGTCGAAGCACGCCGGCCTTTTACCGGGCTGCCGACGGGAGCAACTTTGTTTTCATGACCGGTTCGACCAAGGTGAACGCAAATTCCACGACCACCATACCGCCATGCGTCGCGCGAATGAAGATCGTGATTTCGCCGGGACAGCCGGCCTACTTTGCTGTCGATCAATTTGAGAACACGCTCACCCTGCTCAGTCCGGGCTCACCTACGGTGACCAGCAACGGATCGAGCAACGCGATTGTCTGGGTGCAGGTCGCCAATGTGCTGCGCAGCCAATCTCTGATCGGTTCTGGTGTTCCTCATCCCATTCTTTATGCGCTCGATGCCATGACGTTGAAGATCCTCTGGAGCAGCACGCCGTCGCAGTTGAACGTGAGCGGCAAGTACAACGCTCCAGCCTTCGCGCGCGGCACTGTTTTTGTCGGAACCGACCGCATTCAAGCCTTCGGCTTGGGCGCTACGGCGCCGCCTACTTTGATTCAGATCAATGCGGGTGGTGCGGCGGCGGGAACGTTTGTCGCCGACACAGATTTCGTGGGAGGCCATCCGGACACCTTTACCAATGCAGTGGACGTCTCGGGCGTGACCAATCCTGCTCCGCAGGCGGTCTATCAATCCAAGCGCACCGGCAATCCGCCGAGTACAGGATTCACTTACACCATCCCCGGCCTGACCGCAGGTACTTCGTACAAAGTGCGGCTGCATTTTGTGGAGAGCGCCGCGACCGCGACAGGGAAGCGCCTGTTCAACGTCGCCATCAACGGAACCTCGGTTTTGGCGAATTTCGATATCTTCGCTGCCGCCGGCAAAGAATTCAAAGCCGTGGTGAAGGAATTTACCGCCGTCGCAAACTCCAGCGGGCAAATCGTGATTGCCTGGACCTACGGAACGGCGGGCAATCCCCTGGCCAGCGGTATAGAGGTGATTCACTAGCTCTGTGACCGCTTAGAAAATGCATCTCGCGTGGAGACTTGTATCAGCCCCCCTGCCGGGGTGGTTGTGCGAACCAGAAACTCTCTCTCTAGAAACAAAATCGTCATCCCGAATGCCGTCAACGGAGCGCGCGTTCTCTTCAGCGCGCGTAGTAGGCGTGAGGGACCTTGCGTTGTGATTGCATCTTCCGATACGTTCGGTGTCTATCCACCTTTTTCCGATGTAGTTTCAATCCCCACTTCGGTGTTTTCCAGGAAGCGGCTGACCAGCATATAGAACCCGATGGTGAGCAGCAGTTCAGCCATTTGTCGTTCGGTTAACTCCTTAGCGACTGCCGCGTAAAGCGACTCCGGCGCTTTCACCTCCCAAACCACGGATTCGGTAAATTGCAAGATGAGCCGGGCCAAATCCGTAAGGCAGTCGTCGGATCGCTCCCGCAAGGCTGCCCCGATCTCCTCTTCCGAGAGCCCGACAGACTGCCCCACCCTTTTGTGCTGGTAGATCTCATAACTTGCTTTGCTGAGGGCGCCGACACGCAGGATAACAAGTTCTCGCAGCTTGGGATCAAGATCCGACTCGGTGAGCAGGGCACGCCCCAGAGAGAGAAATCCGGGCGCGGCTGTATTGGCGTGAGCGATGACCCGATACAGGTTGAGAGGGCGGCGGTCCCAAAGTTCAGCGATCGCGGGAGGCATAGAGGCTCGATCCAGATAAGGTAAACGGGGCAATGGATCTCCTTTTGGAAAGGCCCATCATAAAGCATTTCAGATGCGGGGCAATCAGCACGCAGCATTCAGGGGGTAACTAAAAGTTCGAGTCAAACGCCCTGCCGCTGGGTACGCTACCTGAGAAATCTGCTGCGGAGAATTAGGGGGTGAATTTTACCTTGCACTGCATAGAAGATATGTTACAGTATGTTTGAAGTATTTATATACTTTGAGATTTGATAGCCCCTGCGGCTGCCTAGGCAGCCAGAAGAAAACGTTTCTTTGACAATCTGAGCCGCGTTGCGGGCGTTGTCACCCTCGAGGTGAACCCGCGAAGCGGGAGAGCCGAAGGGCTGCCGGCGAAACTGCGAGCAGAGCGAAGGGTCTGGCAAATTACCCACTTATTCAATACCTCTCAGGCTTCCCACGTAGAGCTATTACAAAAGCAGCCAGCAGGTCGTTACAAAATAGCTGGGTCGTCACAAAATGGCCTGAGGTTGGCACCCCAAAGCCTCAGGTCGTCACCCCAGACCCTGAGGTCGGCACCCCAGGGGGTCAGGTCGGCACAGGTCGGCACACTTTCCCAAGGGGAACTCCAATGTTTTCAATGCTTGCGGCCAATCGAACAGCCTTGAAACGTCAAAAAGTCAGAAATTTTTCTGTAATTAAAAATGATAGTCAAGCGTTCAGGCATGCGCGCGTGCTTCAGGGCCGCACTCGAATCACAGCAGTAGGCCGTTTGACTCGCACTTTTATTGCACCCCAGCATTCAGCCAGAGAACGGCTATTACCTGCTGACATTTAGCTGCTCGTCGGGGTCACGCGCGCTCCTTTGCAGCATGTACCTAATTGATAATGTCCAACTGCTGCGATTGGGTTGTCAGTTGCCTTGTGGATATTTTGCGGAGGGCATGAACCGGGGTGATCTTTTGTGCCGGGCTGATACAGTTTACAACGGACAGCACGGAATCTGTTGCAGCGCAGCGCCACAGTGAATTCGCCCGGCGAATTCGCAGATGAATCACGCAAATGAATTACGGCACTGTGAATTAAAAGATGAATTCAAAAAGTCTCAAGCTCGTTTACTCTTTCACGATGCCGGGCGGATTGTTGCTGGCTTCCGCCGTGGCGCTTACGCGTTTTTCTGTTTTGCCTCCATCGGCGTCCCAGGTATTCCTGTGGCTGCCTTACGCAGTGTTTGCCATCGGAGCGCTGCTGAGTTTGCGCTTCAACCGGAGCCGGGTGCTTATGGCGATGGTGGCGCTGGCGGTAGTCTATGCCGCGGTGCTCTTTTATGTCTTCCAGCAATCCGGTAACTCCGATGCCGCAACCACGATCTTTGCCGCTGTAGCTTTGTTGCTTCCCATGAACCTTGCGCTGTTTTCTGTGATGCAGGAGCGCGGCATCACCAGCTTTGCGGGAGGGACGTGCCTGGCGTTGATTGGCCTGCAACTGGTAGTGGTGACCTTGTTGTGCCGTCCGGAACTCGCGGACATAGCGGCGCTCATGCGGCAGCCATTTTTTCAATGGAAGTTGCTGGATCGTCTTCCCATTTCCCAGCCCGCGCTGATTGTTTTTATTGCGGCCCTGGTGGTGCTGGTGGTGAGGTTCATCTGGCATCCCAAGCCCCTGGAAGGCGGGTTCTTCTGGGCATTGGTTACAGCGTTTCTGGCCTTGAATGCTGTTTCCCACGGGCGCGCTCCGGGCCTCTATTTCACTACCTCGGGCCTGATCCTGGTGGTCGCGCTGATTGAAATGTCGTATCACATGGCCTTTCTGGATGAGTTGACAGAGCTGCCCGGCAGACGAGCATTCAATGAAGCTGCCCTGAAACTGGGAGACAGTTACGCCGTAGCCATGGTCGACGTGGACCACTTCAAAAAATTCAACGATACCCACGGACACGACTGCGGCGACCAGGTGCTGCGCATGGTGGCTGCCTGCTTGGCTGAGGTTGACGGCGGGGGACAGGTATTCCGCTATGGAGGTGAAGAATTTGCCGTGATCTTTCCCGGCAGGACAACCAAGCAGTCCATCATACATTTGGAGGAGCTGCGACAGAAAATTGCCGCCGCTGATTTTACCGTGCGCGGCAACGAGCGGCGCAAGAGCAACAAGACCAAGAGAAGCAAGGCCAAGAATGACGCCAAGAAAAGGATCCAGGTTACGGTGAGCATGGGCGTGGCCAGCCGCACTGCGCGCAACGATTCTTTCGATCTGGTGGTGCGGGCGGCGGACAAGGCGCTCTACCGCGCCAAAGATGCGGGGCGGAATTGCGTGGAAAGCTAGTGGAATCGGGGATCACTTCGCAAGGTCCCTCTTATCTACTCGCCCTGGTGGGCGAGTAGACACTCGGGATGACGATTAGTTTCTCTCTTGCTTCGATTTAACTGAGCAGTATTGAAAGCGAATTATATTTCTACGCTGGTTGAAACACCGAATCCAAAATCCGCGTGCATCCGCGTGATCCGCGGTGAGGTTTTGGTTACGCCTTGGCCGCGATGCGCACACGTTAGTGGCCCTGGTGATGATTGCCTGTTCGATGAGCACGGGCGCGGATGTGGCCGCACCGCACATGGGTTAATCCGGAGACATCGCCTTCTACCAGTGAGGTGTCGTCGCATTGCAGCGAGAACCTGCCGTTGCCCGTGGCGGTGTCTTTGCCAAAGAAGTGAGCGATAGCGAGGTCCTCGACCAGGAAGCCGTCGCCGGCGTTGTTGTTGACGGTATTGCCGCCCAGGCTGGAAAGGACCGAGCTTTCGTCGACAAAGATTCCGTTGCTGCTGTTACCGGATACGTCCATTGCGCCGTCGATGAACATGTCGGAATTCTCTACCACTTCCATGCCGCCGGCTTCGCCTGAACCTAATTCCAGATTGGTGGAATTCACCGCCGAGCCATTGCCGTTGATCTTGACGGTATCGAACTCGCCGTGACTGGTTTCGCCGATGTGCACGCCGACCCCGAGGTTGTTGAGAATCTCGCCGCCGGACATGAACAGCGAACTGGTGTGGATGGCCTGTACGCCGGTAAGTTTATTGTTGTCGATGCGGTTGTCGCCGCTGATGTCCGCCTCAGCCGTACTGCTCAGGCTCAAGCCCACTCCTGCGTTGTTGCTGATCACGTTTTCGGTGCCGGGCGTGCCGTCGCCACCAATCAAGGTAAGGTGGCCGGTCGTCATTACGATTCCGCTGGCCGCGCCGCCGGTGATCGTAACTCCGCCATCCACGCTCATGCTGCCTCCGGTACCCGCAATTCCGGACCGCGTGCTGTTGGTGATGCTGCTGTTGGAGATATCGACAATGGAATTGAGAGACCTTAGCCCTTGAAGGGTGCTGTTCTGGATGGTGATGCTATCGAACTGTGCAATTGAGTCCTGGTTCACGACGATGCCGAGGCCGCCATTGAAAACGAACGGACCTTCAACAACTACATTTTGAGACCCAAAGATGTTGAGTATTCTGCGGTTAGGATCGGCAGCGTTGATGGTGACGGAGGGGCCAGCCGACACGAGGAACAACTGGCTGAAGCCGCGCACGATAACGTTGTCGGCGCAGGGACCGCCAGAGACCGTGACAAAGTTTGGTCCGGCCTTGGGCAAGGTCGCCAGAGCGGCGGTGATGGTGGTGAATGCGCCTGGCGTGGCTCCTGAGCAATCCACAACAGCGTTGTTGGCATAGGCGGCAAGCGGCAGCAAGAGCGAACAGAGTGCCCCTATCAGAAATTTAAGTCCGTAACGGTATGTTTTCATATTTGTTCTCCTTCTCCGTGGAGTTAAGTTATTTTGTAATTTGAGGGACGATCGTGGCCTGACAGCATCGCACATGGCCCTCCGTTCGGTTGCTGTTGCAACGGCAAAGTTAGGGTATGCTTGGCTTGCGAGGTGTCCTTCAAACCGTATAGTGCAAACAGGCTTTGAAACGTTTCATGTCGGGACATCAAAGTAGTTGAAAGGGAAGAGAAGCGCCAGTTGAGAAATGAAGTAATGTATGCATTGTTCTTGCAATTGAGCGGCTCTGAAGTGAGGATGATTTACAAATGACAGGAATTGTCGTGCCAATATTTTTTTTGATGTTGGTCTTGCAGCCCTCTGCTCTTTCGGCCACGCCTGAGGCACAATACCGTAAGGCCATGGGATTGTTGCTGACCGTTAACCCCACTATCCAAAACCGTGATGAAGCCCTGACGTTATTTCGCGCGGCAGCCGACCAAAAATATGTGCCTGCGGAAACGGCCCTGGGCACGCTCTATGAACGAGGCAATCTGGCCGCTCAGGACATCCGCGAGGCCATATCGTGGTACGAGAAAGCGGCCAATCAGGGAGATTGGATCGCCCAGTTGGCTTTAGGACGGATTTATTTTTTGGGAAGTGGCGTATCCAGGGACACGTCGGCGGCCAAGAAGTGGCTGCGAATGGCTGCGGATTTAGGAGACGCCGGTTCGGCTTTTTATCTGGGATTGCTCAACGATGAAGGCCAGGGCACGGCCATTGATCAGGTTGAAGCAGCCAAGTGGTATCAGCGCGCGGCCGAGGCAGGGAATCCGTTTGCGCAGCAGAGGCTAGGCACTCTGCTATTAAAAGGTGATAGATTGAAGCGGGATGCCGCCCAGGCCTACACCTGGCTGCTGGTGGCCTCAAGCTTCGGCAACCATGGCGTAGACAATCAATTGCAATCCATGGAAGCGGACCTGGGCATGAGCGGGGTGGAGGCGGCGCGTACACAGGCGCTCAGTTTGCGAGAGCAAGTTCTGAAGAAATTGGGCAGCAGCGATTGCAGCGGATGGCGAGGGCAATTCTCTGAATTTCCGGAAGCACCGCCACTCTCGTTTCAGGTCGCTTGCGAAGACCTGAAACGAGAATAGCCGCAAGATAGTCTCTATATTTTTCCAAGCCTGCCTCTAGTTCTTTGACAGCTTAGAAAAACGAAATCGTCATCCCGAACGCCGTCAGCGGAGCGCGCGTTCTCTTCAGCGCGCGTAGTAGGCGTGAGGGACCTTGCGTTGTGATTGCACTTTCCGATGCGTTTGGAGTCTATCCGCCATTTCCCGTAGCTTGCAAGGAGTTTTTAGTCATACCGAAAAAGCTTATAAATAAAGGGTTTTAGCCCCGGCGGCTGTCGGCGTGAAAAATGTTTTCCAACAGCGAGAAAGCACTATTTTTGCGGTCATGACATTAGAGTGGGTCCCACGATTGGCATTCCGACACGGTGATCGGCGAGGTCAGGGGTGGCCCTTTCTGAATGCGCACGACCGCATCAGCAGTTGAACAGAAATTTCTCCCACCTCCGCTTGCATCCACCGGTGTGCCGATGATCACATAGTCGGTACAAGGTCCCTTTTCACAGGTTGCCGTAATGGTGTATCGAAAGCCGTTTTTCACACACCATTCTCCTGAAGTTCCGGAGGCACAGCCCAGTTTAGCGTCAATCAGGCAGGCATGGCTCTTGGAGCTGCCGTCGCCGCAATTTCCATCTGAGCCAGGTCCCAGGGTAGCTAGATCCGGGGAGTAGCCTTTTTCCGGATTAGTTGCTGAATAAGAGACTTGGGCGGTGTTCAGAGTACGCATGGCGCTAGCTCCACCTGCCTCGTTGGCTGAGGTCCGCGCCTTCATCAGGTTGGGAATGGCGACGGCCGCTATGATTGCCACCATGGCCGCGTCTGCTCCCCGGCTATTGCTGGCTACACGGATCGCATTCTCCTCTCCATAGACAAAGGTCGCGCTTGGTTTGCTCTGACCGGCGACGCCCTGGAGCAATTGGGCCATCTCCGGCGCTAGCTGTTGCACCATGGGAGCGAGCATGGGTGCAAGATTCTGGTAGAAGATACCGGAAGCATCTGCAGAGTGGTCTTGTGGCCGCATGGCCTGAAATTCACTCGATTTAGACAGCGATGTTCCGTTGTGATGGATCCGAAGGGCTTCGGATACCAGCGATTGACTGCCTGCTACCACCATGTAGCCGTCTGCGAATGCATAGGCCACTTCCGTTGGTTTTTGTCCACTGAGAAAGCGCAATGTGTAGTAGGTTTGGCCGCCTTCTACTTGTTGATCCAATTTGGGTTGCTGTTCGCCAGGCATAAAGCCGCTCGCGGTCGCCAGCAATTTCTTCAAGGTTTGTTGCAGGCCGTTGGGGTCGTTGACCTGAAGAATCACCTTCCAGGGAGGAGTGGGCGACATTGCGCCATCCACCGAAAGAGTAATCTCTTTCCCAATTTTACTGAGCAGATCGTCCTTCAGCTTCATATTGAGTGCCGCTTCCCCCTGGGCAAGGCCGGTTTCGGCGTCGGGGTTGCTGATCTTGGCGATGGCCTTGATGTCGTCCAAGAGTTGCGCAGGACTCTTGATCGCCAGAGCGCTCACAAAGCCCGCATCGGTCGAGACAAAATCCAGGCCACCGATAGGTGCAGGGGACGCCAGCCACGATGCGATCCCGTGGCGTGGACCGCTGAAGGTCAACTCCGCATTGTTGGACGTCTGCCCGGCAATGTCCTTGCGCTCTGCAATCAGGTACTTCACGTCGGCAAAGCCGGTCTGCTGGAAAGAGGCTTCATCTTTCTTAGTACCGAGAGGGATGAGGCTCTTGAGTCGCTCCAAATCCGCCCCGAACAAGGTCCCCGCACCGCCCTGGTAAGCCTGTGCCAGCCGTTGTCCAAAGGGGGTTGAGGCGAGCTTGCCGGTGGGCCGGCTGAGTTGAGTATTGAAGCTCTTCAGAGAGGGCAAATCAAACGCGACCACCAACAGGTCAGAGCGGACCAGCACATAGGCCTGCGTGGCAGAGTGGGCTTTGGCTGTCAGAAGCTGTTGTGGGTTCAGGATGCTGACCGGCCCGTTCGGCCCGCCGGCGAATTGCTTGACCAACCCCTGAAGAAACGCGCTTAACCCCGGCTTCCGGATTTCGGCAACGATGATCGAAGATCCGCCTTTGGGCTTGATTTCAGCGGAAACTACAAGCTCATTTCCAAGATATTGTGAGAATTGATAAAGCTTGTCGAGGGCATCTTCGACCATCGGCGAGGCTGGAAATGATTGCCATCCATCCCGCAGAGTTTGGTTCTCCTTCAATTCCTGGTGAAGGATCTGAACTGCCTGATGCAGGGAATCACCATAATTGGGAAAGGCGACATAGATCGTAGTTGAGGCCGGCAATTGTGATAACAGCTTGGGTTGCGTGCGCAGGGCGGGGAGTTGGATTTCCTGTTGTATCTTGCTTTGCAGGCGACCCAGTTCGGCCAGTAATCCTGCGTACTTGCCGATGTCTTCCTGTTGGCTCGGCGCCATAACGGAGAGGTGTCCGACAGTTTGCACATGCGCGTTGTCGCTGGGGGAAGCGACGGAGACCTCGTTCTTTTGCACCGCGTAAGCGGAGGCAGCCAGAGCGACGACCACGGCAGCGATGGTCATCCACCGGAAATGTTGACGCCGGGATATTGAGGACGATTGGTGTTGTTTCAGTTGCTGGTCAGGACTAAGTCCGTAGCGCATAAATTTCTCCCCCCACTTCACCTGCGATGAAAAGTTAGGCCAATATTCTGGTTTTTGAAAGGCTGGAACTATAGTAGACCGAACGGGGTAATTGCGTAACCTTATTTTTTCAGTCTTCGGTGATACGGCTTCAGTGCAAGCTCATAACTTGCCGGAAAACCCTACAAACACAGGTTCGGGACGCAACATAACCCCCCAGACATGCAGCACTCGCCCCTGGATTTCATCTTTCAAGGCAATGATGTCCTTGGCCGTAGCGCCCCCCCGGTTCACAATGGCTAGGGTATGCTTGCGCGAGGTCCCGACCGGACCTCGACCGTAACCTTTGTGAACTCCGGCATGTTCGACCAGCCATGCGGCGGAGAGCTTGATCAGACCATTCTCGCCGGGGTATCTGGGAAAGTTGTTTCCGGGAGCTAGTTCATGAGCTAGCTCCTCAATTCGGCT
>Ga0070730_10005060_pt1 | contig 11440 bp, 11 predicted proteins | sample Coa_R1_3_FD_66447 | JGI IMG/M metagenome (GOLD analysis project Ga0070730, IMG submission 66447) | Surface soil microbial communities from Centralia Pennsylvania, which are recovering from an underground coalmine fire - Coalmine... | ecosystem: Environmental > Terrestrial > Soil > Unclassified ... | reverse complement strand
TGCGTTGACCCGCGCGGAGGTCGAGAAGGCCGCGGCAAATCAAGCACCCATTGCAATTGACGTGGATCAGTGCTGCGTGAAAAAGTGGGTCAATCCGATGCGAAAATCAATACCATCACGTCCCCTGTCGCTTGGTTTCGGCAAACATCTCAGTAAATTTGAGGTTTTTGGCGTTCACATCCCATCTTTCCACAACGACTACGTGCCGGTTTGTTCGTTCGAATTCGTCCGGATCCGCTATCTCGGGCCATGACGGTTCTCTTGTATTCGGAATATCGTCCTGCCCAACTCTGAGCCTAGTATTTAGCGTGTTTTCAGAACGATCTATTTCCGCGTAACAGTCGGGTAAGACGATGGAACCAAGCCATGCGTGGCGAATTACGTGATAGGTCATTTCCATCGCCTTGATCGGGCACCAAAAGTCTTCGCCCATCAAGAGTCTTACACCCGACATGATTTCGGGCGGCACATACCTATGCGCCCGATCGCGTTCCCGGTTGAGTAGATTGTTGTTCCAATTCTCGACGAACGTATCAAATACCGGAAGCGTTGTTTTACCCAAGTCTGCGGAAATTACCCATTGTCTAGGATCCGTAGGAAGCGACGCTGCCTTATCGGGCACCCGATCAGGAAGTAAATCCAATGTGAATTGAACCTGCAATTCATTTTCAATCCACAGAAGAGGTAGCGTAACGCGAAACCCGGAAACGGATTGCTTTTCGGAGGCCCCAAGAAGGATTGCGTTCTTGCCAAAGGCCGCTTTGACTTGCGCGTTGAAGTGCTCTCCGACTTCGTCGAGGGACCTGATAGCTTCATCCCCGCTCACAAACTGCGGAGCTTCTGCCAAATGAAGTCGCGTGACTTCGCGGAAATCCTGGCAAAATGTAACTATGTCGAGTGTGCCGAGGATCCCTACGTCTTTGCCAGAGTATTCGCCGCTTAATGGCACATAGAACTGAAAGACACCTCCAAATAATTGGACCACACCAAAGCACCGACCCGTTGTTGCATCCCCTTCAACGTATATAGCGTGAGCCAGTGGCGGACGAAGGGCATCCAATTCCGGATAGCGCAAATGAATTTGTCGCACGGGTGACAAGGCCGGCCCCTTTGCGAGCAGGAACGCACGACAGTGCTGATCAAGTAATACGATATCCGGGACGACCAATTGACCCATAGCAACACACATTTTCACAGCGAGCTGCCGCAATTCGGAACCTACTTGAATGTTGAATTTTCGAAGTGGCGGGATGGGTATTTCCTTAACCTCCCTTTTCGCGATAGCTTTTGTGACACCCGTCTTCTTTTTGAGCGAAGCCAGGATCTTCGTAATTTGATGTGTATTGCCCGCCACAATCCGTTTGACCTCGCCATTCTCACGAATTAGATGAGGCTTGGATGGATAGCTGCGGCGGTCAGAATCGAGGTTGTATTCGATCCCAGTGGTCTCATCCACCCACGCCCGCGTATGTACGACGGTGCGCTTGTGCTTGTAGCCAGAAAAACTCAGCGCCACGATAACCGGCTCAAGCTGTTTTGAGATAAACCCTTCGAAATCACTACCGAATTGGCTGTTACAGGATTGGCAAGCCCGAATTGTCCTCGTGCCACCCAAAAACTCCGGAAACACATGGTCACGGGAGTCCCGAGGGCGGGTGAGACAGTAAGGGCAAAAGCTTGTTGCTTTCATAGGCGTGCAAGAGGACTGTCCGTGACATTGCGCGATTGCGAACGACGTGGCCGCAGGCACGAACGATATTTCGCCGCTACCTTAGACTTGAATCCAACCCCGTCCCACAAGCGGTCTTGCGTCTTCCTCGGTGAGCTCAACGGTTCCATCTGGACGAACTGCAACTCGCTCCCCCGATACTGTGATGACGTGCGAAATTCCCGGCGGCGCCTTAAGCCTTATGAGCCCGCCTCCTTTGCCAGCGTGCTTCGCCATTTCCTCACGCGCGAATTGTACGAGTGCAGGCTCCCTGGCCGACGCCATGATCCAGGCCAATGCGTGTGATGTGGAATCCACTTGGTCGTCATATTTTCCGCCCGGAAAAGTCGTCAGCTCGTGCAGGTAGTCTTCCAGCCAGTGTGCCTGGCTCGGCAAAAAGACGAACCCGGCTTCCATGACGGCCGTTTGCCCGCGAAGCCGAATGACTTTATCCCCTTCAGGCTTTACCGCACTGGCCTGATAGAACCGATCGGCACGAAGATCCTGGATGAGTTGAACGCCCGAGGCACTATCTTCAATCACGACAGTCTTCGCGCCGTGCAATTCCGCGAGCTGCTTGACGGCGTTCTTCAGTTCCGGGTACTCCACGCGCTTGCGGTACACATCGAGCAGGTAGATGAGCTTGTCCTTGATGCCCCAGGTGGTGCAGACGCTAAAGTCGTGTACCTCCTTTGCTTTGTTCGCCGAATCCCAGCTTTGCAAAACCAGATCAAATCGTTGCGGCCGCTGATGGGGCTCATAGGTCTTGAACCATTCGCGTTTGACAATCGCACCTTCGCGCGGCGCGGGTGACTGCTGATATTGGCCGGCGAAAGCATATGGACCCATGCTGTGTCGCATGTCGGCCAGAACGGACAACGGCTCGCGCTCCGGATGCAGCGCTTCCCCTTCTTTCCGGATGTGCCGATAGCTCCCATAGCGGGTCTGGATGGCGTGGTTTTCATCTTCTTGGGCGATCGCGGGCAATCGAAGCAACTCCCATTCCCCTTGGGAGAGCACATGCCCGACCAGGTCATCTTCGTGAAGGCGTTGCATCACGATGACAATCGCTCCTTTTTCTTTGCTGTCCAGGCGGCTCAACAGCACATTGTCAAACCAACGGTTAACCGATTTTCTCTGGGTGTCGGAATCAGCCTCTTCGGGCTTCATGGCATCGTCGATGACAATCAGGTGGGCGCCTCGCCCGGTCAGGGTGCCTCCCACCGAGGAGGTCATGCGGAATCCCTGTTCGGGCGTGGTAAATTCCTGTATGGATTGCTTGTCGCCGGTCAATCGGGTGGGAAAGAGCGCCTCGTACCACGCACTCGACATGATCTCGCGGCAGTCCATCGCATGCTTTTCCGCGAGCAATTGACCATAGCTCAAGCACACGATTCGCTTGGTCGGGTCATGACCCAGGGCAAAGGCCGGCAGGGCGACCGAGGCACAGATAGACTTCAAGCCCCGGGGCGGAACATTGATGATCAAACGGCGGATCTCCCCGCGCCGCACCGCATCAAGCTTGGCCGCCATCAGGTCAATATGCCAATTGTGCTGATAGGGCGCGAGCGGATTGAGATGATGAAAGCAGCGCTGGACGAACGCCGCAAAGTCCTGACGCAGGATGGCCGCGTATTCCGATCCCGTGAGCGGCATGGTCATGGTTCTTTGTCTTTCGCACTGCGTAGAATCCGCTGGACCACTTGGTCAATTACTTTTTCATCATCTTCCGTGAATGCCCAGGTGGGCGCGGGTGCAAGAGGTACCCCGTTTTCCATGTGGCGAAGTGCCGTCAGCAGTTGCTGCGTTACCCGAGCATCACCTTGGGCTGCCTTATTGACCATTTGCTTCGCGATGGCCTGTCGCTTGGTGATCTTTCTTTTTGCTCGGCCTGGTTCGGTAATGGTGACTGTTTCATTGAGCGCCTTTTCGATAACGGTAGCCATATTGGAAGCGCCCGGCGGGCGTCCGCTGGGATTGCCTGATTTGCCCTTCGGAAATCGAGCGCTCTTTGGCGGATTCGCGTAACCCACGTTTCCCGCCGTCCTTCGCTTAGTCGCCATGGCGGACACCGCCTTTCGCGGGTTTGCCTCGCGTTTTCTTTTGCTTTTGCTTCTCCAGGTCATGAAACGACCGACCGGTCTGCGCATGCACCGCCCGCTTGCCGGTAAATTTTTGCCAGCGACGCACGATGACATCGACGTAGCGCGCATCGAGCTCGATGCCGTAGCAACGACGACCGGTCTTTTCCGCGGCAATGAGCGTCGTACCGCTGCCCAAGAAAGCATCCAGGACCAAGTCCCCGCGCGCGGTGGAGTCCATGATGGCATCGGCGATGAGCGCGACCGGCTTTACCGTGGGATGCAGTTCCAGCAGATTGCCCTCTTCGTTACCACGCGCAAACGAATTGGCGCCCGGGTACGCCCAGACGTTTGTTCTGTACCTGCCGAAGCGTCCCAGCTGCACGTTATTGCGACTGGCCTTGCCCCCGCGGCGGAAAACAAACACCAGTTCATGGGCACTACGATAAAACGAACCCATCCCGGCATTGGTCTTCGCCCAAACGCATAAGTTGACGAGTTCGCTGTAGGCCTGGCGGCCGGCGGCGAGCATTTCGGCCAAGTGGCGCCAATCGATGAAGTGATAGTGCAGTGAGCCAGGTTGGCTGAAATTTTTCATGTGCAAGAACGCACTGGCCAGGAACTGCGTGAACTCTTCTTCGCTCATTTCGCCCGAGGCCATGACAAACTCTCGGTGCTTGATGGCGCCTCGACCACTCACATGCCCGTGCACCGGCACGTTAAAGGGTGGGTCGGTAATGATCATGGACGCTTTTTGCGCTTCGAGCAGCTTGCTATAGGCACTTTCTTCCAATGCGCTTCCACACAATACCCGCGATGCGCCGCATATCCACAGATCGCCTAGGACCGTCACATCCGGCCCGGACGCAGTGGGCAGCAGATCGGCGGGATCATCGCTGTCTGCCCGGGGTGCGAGCGATTCGATCAAAAAGTCGATCTCGCCCATTTCGAAGCCCGTCAACTCGAGACTAAAGTCGAGTTTGAGCTCGGAGAGTTCCTTTAATTGCTCGGCCAGCAGTTTCTCATTCCACTCGGCATTAAGCGCCAACTTATTGTCGGCGAGCATGAGCGCTTGAGCTTGCGCTTCGGTGAGATGGTCGAGCAACACCGTGGGCACGTCGCGCAATCCCAGCAATTTCGCTGCTTCCAGGCGACCGTGGCCGGCGATGAGCCGAAGATTCTTGTCGAGCAGTAAGGGGGTTACGAATCCGAACTGCTTGATGCTATCGGCCACCTGCCTGACTTGCTTGGGCGAATGGACCCGAGGGTTCTTCGGGTTGGGTTTGATATCGTCAGGTGAACGAACGACGATCTGGATGTGTCGTCGCGAAGCAGGCTTTGACGGTGCCTTGGAAGGACTCTTGCGCGCACGCGGATTCCTGGTCGACATATTTCCCCTTCACGGCTGAGACATAGGCGACACTGGGCAGTTGCCAGCCTAACAATCGCGTGGATTTTAGGGTTTTGGACGGGCCTCTCTCACCACCACGCAATCGCTATATAACGTATCACAATCGCCTCATCGCCACTACATGTTGGGGTCCTTAAGCTAGGCCGCCTTCACGGGCGTATCCGCACTCGTTTTTAGCGGGATTACCAGCGGAAAACCGCACCAAATGACTTGATTTCCAGCGGCAGGCAAACGTGAATGGTGGCGGCGAACCCCCGGTTTCATGGCCCAAAAACTCGCAGAACAACTTGCCCAATTACCCGGCTTGAATACCGGCCAGCTGCGCGTACTGTGGCAGGAGGTCTTCGGCAGTCCGCTGCCCTTTCACGCCCAGAAGGATCTGGTCATTCGCTGTCTGGCTTATCGCCTGCAAGAGAATGCCCATGGTGGCTTGCGCAGTGCCGTACGGCGGCAACTGCTTAAGCTCGCGCAGGACATCGAAACCGGCACCGCGCTGGTATTGCTCGACACGCCGCGCATCAAGCCGGGCACCCGACTCATTCGCAGCTGGCAGGGCCGCATGCACGAGGTCACCGCGATGGAGGGCGGATTTCGCTACCAGGACCGGCGCTATCCATGCGAATTGTCACACACAACGCTTGCTTAACACGTCATACCACACCGGGATTGTCAGCGACGTAACGCCAGACAATGAGGTCGATAACTTTTATCTGCTCGCCACTCGCCTCGGCGAGCGCAGCACATAGCTGCGCTGCGCCGGTATAGCCAAATTGCCTCGCAACACGAACAAGGTGCCGATCAGGCTTGGCTACGTCGAGTCCAAGATTTTTCGCAAGGTGCCAGACTGTTATCGGACCAATGTGAGGTAGCTTGGCAAGTTCTTTGATTGGGTCAGCCAGAACGGCCGCCTTCACAGCAGTGAAACCATTTCGATGCACCATCTGTGCGATTGTCAAAATAGCGGTCAACTTTGTCTCGTTTCGGAATGATCGGGACGCACTGTTGATGCATAGTGACTTGGCCTCCGCAATCGCGGTAGCCGACTCCCAGTCACAAAAACACAGCGAAATGTAGTCGAAAACTCGACGAACAACAGACTCTCGGAATCCGGAACAAAGTATGACCCAAGCCGACTCCCTTAGAAACTCGCTCTCTGTGAACCCAGCAATTGCTGTGCTCCGCTGCCACTCGACCTCTGACTGCAAACCAGCCCGGTGTATGTAGTCACGTGCGAGCGACAATACTCGCACAGCACCGGCAAGGTCAGTCACCACGGGATTGATTCGCAACGTTGTCTCGCAGCCAGAAGCGCAGCCGCGTTAGTAGCAGTGATGCCGCCGGATGTGCGTCAAGGTGGCGGCTTAGCGCTATCTTCATCAAGTGTCGACGCTTCTGCGGCAAAAACTCTCTCTCTGGCATTTCGACACTGACAGCAGATGCCATGTCATATCGAGCAAGTACACGCCTACACTCCACTTCGTCAAGCGTGCCCATCGCGAGCATGTAGCCCGCCTCCCGCTTTACCTCGGCATACACGTCCACTGTTCTCTTGTGAGCATCCGCGCTTCCTTTCCAGTCCATCTTCATTTGGACGAGACTGAGAAAAAATGTTGCTGCACCCAATACGCCGACCCAAACTTGACCATCCCACCCAAACGGTGTGAGCCGTACATTGATACGCGGCTCGACGAATGCTAGCGCTACTAACCAAGTGGAAATTCCAAGAATCGTTAAGTCGAGTAGTAGCGCTCTTCTCGCGCATCGATCCCGTAGGCCAGCATGTCCTGTGCACAAGGTGTCCGCCACCCGACGGATACGCTCTAGCTCTTCTCGCATCGATGCATTCATAGATCGAGGCCGAAAAGCGCACGCCATTGATCAACGGAACCGGCAGCTGTTGCGTTCCGCATACGGCGTGCAAGTCGGCCTACCACGTGGCTGACCGTTTGGCGAGCCTCGCTATTAGCATCCCCTAGATAGCCGTCTACGTGTACCGACTGTCCAGTACTGTCTTTAATAGGAGAGAGTACAAGATCCCGAGCGCGTTCAAAAAAAATGGGCAGCATTGCTGCGGTCGTTTTCTCACCAACGTAATTCCGAAAGGCGGAGATCGCCAGACTTTCCACGTGATAGCCGCTCAATCGTTGGGCCTCCGGTAGCTGTCCATTTATGGCCTTAGCTAGTTTAATTGTCGGTACCAACTTGCCACCACATTCCTGGTTCCGGCGAGTAAGAGCCTCTTGAAACGACATGGGACTGATCTCTGACCAACCCTCCCGTCGCGACGACGGTACCCGTATGCGTTCGCCGTCCGTGTCTATGGCCGGCAACAATTGAATCGACATTCCGTCTGCATAGACGACCGTCACGGCCATTCTGCCATGCGTGACGTTTACCTCATCACCCAGCTGTCTTTGGATGGCTCGTTCCATATGTGCCAGTACTGCATCGGGACTCTTTTCTTCCAATGCACTCCCATTAATCAGAACAACAGAATCTATGTCGCTCATTCCGTCAACGTATGTGTGTTTGGCAACAGATCCGCCGAAGAATTGATCGAAGCTCCCTTCGATCTCATCTTGAAGACGCTCCTTCAAATGCACTAGTCGTTCGCGCACTGTCTCGGTATCTCGGGCGTTGTACTCTCCAAGAAGTCCCCCGAGCATGCTCGCGAGGTCATTCTCGAAAGCTTTGACCGTTGTGTTGTCTTCAGCCTTACGTACTAAGTCTCGCAATCGGCTCGGACTGCGGCCGCTACTGAACGTTCCACCACCGCCTCCTCCACCCATCTCATCCCCCTATCTCTTCCATTGCGTTCTGCAACGCAGATTCGAACAAAGTGCCGTGGTACTTGAAGACTGAAAAATCATAGCCGTTGAGAAACCGTCTCATTTCGAGCTCAAGGTCCCTCATGTAGTAATAGTTGTCGTTCCAACAACGCCCATCGATGACATGCGCCTTGGTAGCCACACCAAATTTCAATGCTCCGTAGTTTTGCTTGTAAATGGTCTGCCCTTGATGATACGCAAAACGCAACCACGTGAGACCATCAAATATGTCGGCTCCAGCGAGAAAGTACAGCGGCGTTGTAACCGTATCTAGGCTGCCGAACACGTGAATCGGCGTATCGAGACCCGCTTTGTCAAGAGCGCGCCGAAGCTTGGCAATGTTTTTCATACGATCGATAATCGAATTGCCAATCTCCTTCTCGGTAACACCAATCACATCAAATTCTGCAAATCCATGTACGTTTCGAATCACATCGGGCATCTGTAGTAGCGTCTGTATCGCGGTCTCCGGTTTGAGCAGAATTTCCCTAATAAAATCGTCGCGTCCAGAGGCCATCCGTTTGGCTCTTATGATCTGTTCCTCAATGGGAATTCGCTGCTGTGGATGATCATAGCTAATTAGCACGCTCGGCACGCCTGGTTGCCATTTTGCCAGCTCGGCTTCGTGCAATTCCTGGGTCCAAGGCAATGCAACATGCTGCTTGTCTCCAAAATCTGAAAGGTCCATATCCTTTGATGCCTCATACCCCCCACTGTCTAGAAAGATCACCGACGCAAAATCGAATGGAGGCGAGATTTTTTTGTAGTGCAGGTCATATGCACTGACGAGAGTCGCGCCATCGACAAGCTCTGAGCTATATTTGATGATGTCATCGACATCTGGAAACCCCTTGCTTGAGAATGATGGGATCAAAAGCGGTGTACGCTCAATTTCCTGTCCCTTTAGCCTAATTGCTCGCCGCTTTGCTAGCATCCTAAAGTCTTTCGATCGCGACAAGATGCGCAGATGCCACATACTGGCTGCGCGCCGGCTTCACAGCTATACGTGAGACCGATAGGTAGACCGGTCGACCGGAAGTAGTCGTAAATATCGCGCTTCGTCCAGCCAAGAAATGGTGCGATGACTGAGACACGACCGTCTGTGTGCTCTGCGATTAATCTTCCGATGGATTCAACGAAGGGTGCAGAGCAGTCGTAGTAAGGAGTGCCGGCGTGAAGACCCATCGCGAGAAGTTCGGATTCCCCGCCTGTAACGAACAGCGCCGAAAAAAGAAGCAAGGCATTTCGACCGAAAATTTCACCCATGCCGTGAGTCGGCCCACCCCTAAGCGTCACGATATGTATCGGCATCGACAAATGCTCGGCGATCGCATGAGCCGACGCACTTTCATGTTCAGCAGCTGCCTGGCCATGATCAACAAACAAACCACGAACATTCATACCGCGCGATTGCAAAAAATAAGCGCAGGCCGTCGAATCAATTCCTCCGCTCATAAGCACGGTCGCGTGATGTGCTTGATCAATCAATCGTAAGGCACCGTAACCGGATCAGCTTGTGCAGGCACAATGTGGAAACACATCATACATTTACGTCAAAGACAATGGAATGGACCTGATGACCAGCTCGTGAGCATTCTCGGCGGGCATAAGTGCGATTCCGCCCTTGTCGGTTTCAAAATTCGTGGCCAGATCGCACATGAGCCGTATGGAGAGTGACAGGGACAACTCATCCCTGGACGCGATCGAGGCGCTTCCCGGCGGAATAAGTAATAATTGTGCTCCCAGACTCCGAGCCAATCACGACGAATGAACAATAAAAATGACAAGTCCCTAGAATCCTGGATTTGGGACGCCGCGTGCAGCATCCGCGGCGCGCAGGAAGCCCCGAAGTTCAAGGACTTTATCCTCCCGCTGATCTTCACCAAACGGCTCTGCGATGTCTTCGACGATGAACTGAACCGTATTGCCCAAGAGGTCGGCTCGCGCGCCAAGGCGTTCAAGCTCGTCGAGAAGGACCATAAACTTGTCCGCTTCTACCTGCCACTCAAGCCCCAGGACCCCGGGGAGCCCGTATGGTCCGTCATCCGCAAGCTCACCGGGAAAATTGGCGAGAGCCTGACGACTTACCTGCACGGCATCGCCAAGGCCAACCCCGCGCTCGAAGGCATCATCGATCGGATGGACTTCAACGCGACGACCCACGGTCAGCGTGACATCGACGACGACCGCCTATCAAACCTCATCGAACGCACCAGCGAGAAGCGCTTGGGCCTCAAGGATGTAGAGGCCGACATTATCGGCCGCAGTTACGAATACCTTATCCGCAAGTTCGCCGAGGGCAGCGGGCAGTCCGCCGGCGAGTTCTTCACACCCCCGGAAGTCGCCCGGATCATGGCCCTGATCATGGAGCCCGAGCCGGGCATGAGCGTCTACGACCCATGCTGCGGCTCGGCGGGGCTGCTCATTGCGTGCGAGCACGTGCTCGACGACAAGATGAAGTTGCGCAGCAAGACCAAGTACGTGCCGCTGAAGATGCACGGCCAGGAGTACGTCGCCACCACCTGGGCCATGGCGAACATGAACACGATCATCCACGACATGGAAGGGATGATCGAGATTGGCGACACATTCAAAAATCCGAAGTTCCGCGTGCGCAACCGCCTTCAGACGTTCGATCGCGTAGTCTCCAATCCGATGTGGAACCAAGACTGGTTCAAGGAAGAGGACTACGATGCTGACGAGCTGAGCCGCTTCCCGCAGGGTGCCGGCTTTCCTGGCGCGCAGTCGGCCGACTGGGGCTGGGTGCAGCACATCCTTGCCTCGTTGGGCGAGAACGGCCGGGCTGCAATCGTGCTCGACACCGGCGCCGCCTCCCGCGGCAGCGGCAACGCTAACAAGAACAAGGAGAAGGAAGTCCGCAAGTGGTTCGTCGAGCAGGACCTGATTGAGGGTGTGATCTATCTGCCTGAGGATCTGTTCTACAACACGCCGTCGCCTGGCATCGTGCTGGTCCTAAACAAGAACAAGCCCAAGGATCGCCGGGGCAAGTTGTTTTTCGTCAATGCCAGCCAGGTGCTGGAAAAGGGCGACCCGAAGAACTTCATCCCCACCCCGGGCATCCAGCGAATCGCAACGGCGTTTACGGCATGGCAGGAAGAGGAAAAGTTCGCCAAGATCGTCACGAGCGATCTAGTAGCGAAGGAGGATTACAACATCTCTCCATCCCGCTACATCCACGTAGCCGACGCAGAGACGCACCGGCCGATCACGGAGATTCTGGAGGAGCTGACAACACTCGACGCCGAGGCGACAAAGACGAACGCGGCCTTACGGGCAGCGCTTGAGAAGGTCACGGTCTGAATGCGCATCAATGACCTCCACGTAGCGGGCGCGATCAGCATCCAGAACGGCTTTCCATGTGGAAACTGGAATGAAGAAGGTCGCGGAATTC
>Ga0070730_10005058_pt1 | contig 11442 bp, 9 predicted proteins | sample Coa_R1_3_FD_66447 | JGI IMG/M metagenome (GOLD analysis project Ga0070730, IMG submission 66447) | Surface soil microbial communities from Centralia Pennsylvania, which are recovering from an underground coalmine fire - Coalmine... | ecosystem: Environmental > Terrestrial > Soil > Unclassified ... | reverse complement strand
ATACTCGGGCGTAACCTCCTGAAAGAAGATGCCGCCGAAGGTGCGCAGGAGCGCTTCAGCTTTGCTGTTGCCAAAACGGTTGCGCTCCTGTGCGCGAAAAACAAGGTCGAATTTGCCGTCGTCGCGCGCGCTCGGGTCAAAGCGGTAGCTTGGAAAAATCCCCAGCAGCTGCACGCGTGCCTCGCTCGCGAGCAGTTCGTCGAGCGTGAGCAGGCTTGCCGGAGCGAAGGCGAAGGCATGATCGAGCAGCGCAGGACGGATGCGCAGCGGCGGATCGCTGCGCACCTCGGCGATCTCCGGCTTCCCTGTCCGGTTCCAAAACTTGAGCGCCGCTTCGGTGTTTCCTTCAAGAAAATAAAGCGTGGCGGCAAAGTCGTTGGCATAAGCGTCTGCCGGATCGAGTCGCAGCGCCCGATGAATGTAGCGCGTGGCCTCTGAAGTTCTCTTCTGCCTTAGGGCGACGCCCGCGAGCTCGATGGGAAAACGCTTGTCATGCGGCGCGAGCTGCTGGCCGGCGAGCAACGCTTTGCGTGAATCGTCCCAGCGCTCCAGATGAGCGAGGGCAAGGCCGTAGTAGTAGTTGAGATCGGCGGAATCGCGAGGAGAGCGCTCCAGAAGCTGCGCGAGTTCGGGCCAGCGCTCCTGGTCGAAGAGTTGTCTGGCGGAAGACGGATCGGCGGTCTGGGCGTCTACAAACGGAGAGAACAACACCGCGGCGATGACCAGCAATAGACGGGTCAAGTGCCTGAGGGTTATGCCGGCTGGATATAAACTCCCGCGGTAGAGGCGTAGCATGCTACGTCTCTACGTTAACAGCAAATACGTTGCCGCGCCCGTCTGTGCGAACCGCCTCATTTCGGCAGCGCCAGCAGCGTCCAGTTATGCACCGCGCTCCACTGCTTTTCAAAGCCGGCGCGATCCTGCTTGAGCAGCTTGCGCTGGGCCGCGTCATTCAAGAGAACTACGTTCTGCTCCGGATCGACTCCCACCACCACAACGTAGTGCAGCGAGCTTTCGAGAGCTGAAGGCTTCAACGCGACGATCAGGGGACGGCCTTTCTCCAGATGCTGCTGGAAATCGCCCCATTTTCCCGCGAAAGCAAAGGTCTGGAAGCCGTGTTGCTGAAAATAGCGCTCCATATCGGCGGCGCGAATGCCGTGGTCTTTGACGGAGAAGAGAGCGTGCTGGATGGTAAGCGCGTCAGCGCTTGAATCCACGGCCTTGCCTTGCCGCTTGAGCCAGTACTGCATCACCATGGCGATGGTGGCCGCGCCGCAGCCGTCTTTTTCCTGCCGGATGAATGGCACGTCGAGCCACACGCCCGGCTTTGCGGCCAAGAGCGCCGCAGAAGAGAGAAAACCGCAGAGACTGAGGATGGCCACGAGTCTCTGCGGCGTGAAATGAAACATGAAGCAGATGGCTGTTAGCGAACGGCTACGATGATCAGAACCAGCACAGCGATGCCCAGAATGATCCAGATCAGGTCGCGTTCGGAAAGATTACCGGCGGCAAAATCAGCCTGGGCGCGGTCTGACCGCGCGGCGAGCTGTGCGAGATCGTGATCGCTGAGCGTGGAGACGGCTGTCTTCACCTGCTGCGGGTCAACATTGGCTGACTTCATGGCCTTTTCCGCAACTGGTGTGGACAGGAAATGCTGCACCGTTTCCACATTCTTCTGTCTCGCCTGCGACGCTGCGACAGCTTGTTTATGCAGGTCGGCGGGGCTGACCACGTGGCTCTGCGCCAGGGTGTCCGTAGGAACAATGAAGAGTGCAACGAAAACACTGGCAATCGCCACACGCAGGGATTGCCGAAAGTCAAATTGCATATCGAACTCCTCCACTAGTGTTCCGGCCAGATGAAAAAAGTATACATGAACCTGAGCTGCTGCTTGGAGCGGGGAGTGCAGACTCTTTTCCAGCCGGGATCATCTCGTTCCTAGCTTGGAGCACAAAAACAAAGGGAGCAGTTGCCTGCTCCCAAAGCCGTTCCCAACATAGCCGATGAGGCAAGCGCTAGTTGGTGGAGTCCGTCTTGCCCTGGGCCTTGGCCGCCGCCTCGGCGCCCAGTTCGAGCGAATATTTCTTGCCCGAAAAACGCAGCGTGGTGAGTTCGCGGTCGCCGCCGGAACTGTTCTTGACCTCTGATTCTGAGGCGTAGGCGGGCTTTTCAAGATCGACGAGCAATGCCGGCACGGTCGCAATCACCTTCTTGCCCTGAGTGATGTTGACCTGGACTGCCGGCCCGGAGCCTTCCCAGCGGGCTTCGTAGTCGCCCGCGGGCAGTTGCTTGCCATTGACCTGCGCAGGCGCACCGATTTGAAAGCTCTCTTTGTGGGAACCGCTGCCGGCGAATGCGCTGCCGGCAAGTGTGAGCGCCAGCAACGTAGGAATCATTCTGGAAAATAGCGAGGATTTCATTACCGCTCCTTAATTCTTTCCCGAATAGCGTCGGGAACCGGCTAAGGGCGGCCCAAGGATGGAGGCTCCGCGACTTGCAATTTTTCGCCGAGCGCCTACAATTTTGCGCGTGGGGTTGGAAGCGGCGCAGACGCACCGTCTTCAAAAAGGGGATTGTTCTCGCCTGGGCCGCCAAACCGTAGGCGCGGACACTCCCTTAACCCCGTGAACGCCCCGTTCATCCCTTGCAGCGCTCACAACCCTCTACGAGCAAATACGCTGCCAGAATCAAAATGGTTCGATCGCAAGGAATCATACTTTTAGACGCCCAGAAGGTGCACGAGTTAGCGTTTTACGCTCAATCTTGCGCGAGTTTTACATTGTTTACAAAAAGCTTGCGGCAACGCATGTGCGGAACGGGAACACGCTGTTCGAAAACGAACAGCGCATTCGCAAAACGACATCTCGTCACACATGAAGCAGCGCGCGATCGCATGCAGCGTCTTTCCGGTGGTACGAAATGATGTGGAAAGATTTCAGGCCGCGCCGGATGGCGTTGCGGGCGGCTCCTGGGGAACGGAAAAAGAATCGAGCACACGCAGAAACAGCTTGCGAATATCTTCAGAGCTGTAAGAAGCGGAATAGGGGATCCGCGTGGCGAGCATCCTGTCCCGGAGCAAACCTTCCAGCATGCCGATGAGCGCGGAGCGAATGCCTTCAAGGTTGAGCTCAGAGCGCAATTGTCCCAGATCACGCATTTCCTTGAGCAGCCGGTCGGCTGTCCTGACCAGCTGGAGGAAGCCCTGGGTCATAAGGATCATCCGGCCCTCGCGGCGAACCCTGCGGCCTTCGAGCAGAAATAATTGTTTGAGTCCTTCGTCTTCTTCGAGCTTGGTGAGAATCAATCCAACAAGCGCCTGGAGTTTGGAACTGGGCGAAGGCAGGTATTCAATAGCGCCAAACGCCTGCCCGATGTGCCGCCAGCCCTCTTCGAAAATCGCTTCCAGCAGTCCTTCCTTGGTGCCGAAGTGCTTCACGATTTGCGATTCGCTGGTCTGGGCCATGCGCGCAATGGACATGGTGCTGGTATTTTCGAACCCGGAATCTGCGAACAGGACCTTGGCTGCATGCAGGATGCGCTCTGCAGCCGGCTTGGGCGGCGGTTCGCGCTCGGATTTGGCAAGAGATGCCATTGCACTTTTGATGCTTCTGTTCTGGTGTATCTCAGAAGTATTACACGAATTGCCTTGAGTTTCCAGATAACACGTAAGCGGATGACAATAAATGAGATAGTAATGGGCACCGTGATTTCGACCGACGGCAGGTTGTAAGCGGAATGTAGTACTACTATCGCAAGCGGCCATTCGGCCGAGCTGAACCGGCCAACAGGACCGAGGGCAACTAGAGTTCAGTCTCAAGCCCAATGTGGAAGGAACGGGGATTTTGCAGTGAAAGAAAAGGGGGTTAGACCTGCGGATAAGAATTAATTCTTTTAATCAAAGTCCAATGAATTCGTAATCTCCCAGGCATAAAAACGGTACTAACAGAACAGGATCTGGCTCCGAAACGGATGAGTTCTACGGAGCACTATCCTTTAAGTACGACGATTGATGTGGACTTTCGGGGGCGTAAAAGCCAGGAAGGAATTCCGCCACTATGGAACACTGTTATCTGGTCAGCATTAGCATTCTGGAGCGGGTCTTGCAGTCGCAAGCCGACGATGACACCCGCTATTCCCTTCTGGCAAGCGGTGACACCGTTACCGTGATCCACTACGACGCCATGGGACTCATCGATCAATTCGCCTTTCCCGTGGTTTACCGAATTCCCGACGTGCCCGAAGACGAAGGCACGATGATGCTGATGGTGGAGACACCACGCAGCCGGGAATACGCGAGCTTCTGGGTGCCATTGGAAAAGATGCTCCACAGCCTCTCCACACAGCCGATCGCTTAACCGCGATTCCAACAACGAAAGGTACAACAGACGCAAAAGAGACAATCGTTCTCCGCGGAACGCCCTCCACCGTAATCCGCTGTCAACCGCAATGAGCAGTTCGATTGTGTGATGATAGATGATAATAGTGCCCCTGAACGCGGCAAAAGGAACGAGTCTCGATGTGCGGACGTTACCGGCTCACCGCCAAAGAGCGGTGGTTGAGCGAATTCTTCAAAATTCCTGCCGAGGACATCGATTGGGCGGCGCGATGGAACATTGCACCCACCGACGAAGTGGCGACGGTCCGCCAGGACCGCAAAGAGCCAAAACGCATCTTCGCCAGGATGCGCTGGGGCATGGTTCCGTACTGGGCCAGGGACATCTCGATCGGCGCCAAGATGATCAATGCGGTGTGTGAAACAGCGGCGGAAAAGCCGGCGTTTCGCGAATCGATGAAGCGGCGGCGCTGCCTTGTCCCCGCGGATGGTTTTTACGAATGGAAACAGCTCGGGGCCAAAAAGAAGCAGGCCTATAACATCGGCATGAAAGATGACGGCCTGTTTGCTTTTGCCGGACTCTGGGACAGGTGGAAGGGCCCGGCGGGAAAGCCGGTTGAATCATGCACGATCCTGACCACCGACGCAAATGCGCTGGTCAAAGATATCCATGACAGAATGCCGGTGATTCTCCGGCCGGACGACTACGATCTGTGGCTCGATCCGGGATTGACCGATCCGAAACAAGTTGAGCATCTGCTGAAGCCGTTCGATCCGCGCCTGATGCGCGTGTACCCGGTGAGTTCCACGGTGAACAAGGTGGAGAACGATAGCCCCGAGTGCGCGAAAGAGGTGAGCGCGGACGCGGAAGCCCCGGCGCAACGCAAATTGTTTTAAGGTGTCCCGACGCAAGGCGGCGCGAACCTACAGCCGGGCAAGGCGCTAGATGCGATTATGCTTCACCAGGCGCCAGTAGCGCTTGCCGAACGGCGTGAGTTTGCACGATCTGGAATTGATCGCCGCCCAGTACATGTGGTCCTCACCGACGGGAACCACCAGATCAACACCGCACAGCGCCTGCAGGTCCTTGAAGATCGCAACTTTTGCGTTGTCATGTTCGGGATTGGTGAACTCGTAATCCGGCGCGAGCTTGAGTTCCTGGTCCGCGTCAGGAAAATAGGTGACGATCTTGCGCAGGGTCTCGCGCGGAATTGCGGGCGAGCCCGGGCCGGGCGGAACGGTGCGTAGCGGGGTCCAGCTGGTAACGTTGGTCTTGAAGATGGGCCGCTGCTCCCAGGAGCCGAGCGCCTGGTCAACGTAGTGGTAAATCGCTCCCGGAGTCACTTGCCCCAGCAGGTCAGCCGCGGCGCCATTGAGCGCCTCGCAGAGTAGCGACGTGAAGATTCCATGACCTTTTTCTTCGATTGCCTGTTGCGCGGGCAGAGCGGCGCTGAGCACCACCATTCCTTCAGAAAGCTCGCAGACATTCTTGCCATCCGCCCCCGGCGTCCCAAAAGCGCCGGAATGGCAGCAGTCGAGGATGAAGATTTTCTCGCGCGCCTTTGACTGATGCGCGTAGCCGAGCAGCTCATCCATCAACACGCCTTCATCCCAGTTTTGAAAATCGCTGGTGAGAACCAGGCCGCCAATGCTGGTGATCATGCCATGCCCGGAGAAATAAAACAGGGCAATATCGGGATCTCCCTCCATGAAGAGGTCACGAATCTTGTGCCGCAGAAGGGTCTTGGGGACGCCGTCTTTGGGGGAACTCTCCGTCTCAGGGTCTTGTGGTTGCGGAATGCTGCCATCGGCATTGGGCTGCGGGGCGGTGATCAGCTCAACATCGAAGTTGGGTTCGCCGTTGCCTTGCCGTGCGAAGAGCTCCGCAATGGCGCGGGCGTCATTGACGCATCCGGAAAGCGGCTTGGCAGGATAGTTATCAATTCCGATAACGAGGGCTTTCTTGTTCATATAAGGCACCCACACTTCTGCGCCCGATTCAGCGCGGGCAGAAGGCACACCGATTCATCGTGATCCGAGATTGCCGAGTAGCTTGCCACCAGCGCCCAGCCGTCTCCAATTCAGCGTCCGGTTTGATCGCCGATGTCGCGGCCAGTTTGATCGGTAATGTCTCGCCCGGTCTGGTCGGTAATGTCGCGTCCGGTTTGGTCGGTAATATCGCGACCGGTTTGGTCGGTGATATCGCGACCGGTTTGGTCGGTAATATCGCGACCGGTTTGGTCTGTGATGTCGCGGCCGGTCTGATCAGTGATGTCTCGGCCGGTCTGATCGGTAATGCCGCGCCCGGTTTGGTCGGTGATGTCCCGGCCGGTCTTATCGGTGATGTCGCGCGGTACGGGGATAATTGGGTTAGTCATAATTCATCCGTCTCCTTAATTCTGTTGAACCGCAGGCTGGCGCAATTGGGCTGGAGCGCGCGGATCCTTTTGCAGGGCCTTGAAAATAGCTGTCTTTCTAACATAGTCGGGAGAAAACCCCAACTGAAACGCTTTGCTCAGGAGCTTGAGCGCCTGCTCGCGCTCCCCGAGGAGTTCATACGACTCAGCGACGCGCTCTACGACATCAGGGTCGTTCGGGGTCAACACAAGCGACTTGCGAAGAAGCGGAAGGGCGTGAGCTGAATCGTGCAGGCTGGAATAAAACCTTCCCATGCGCGAAACCAGGAATGGGTCGTCGGGGGTGACCTTTAGCTGCGGTGCGGCAAGCTCTACCGCCTTCTGGTAGTTGCGCGCAGCTTCGCCGGAATTGTGGCCGCTGAATTCCTGCGCATTGGCCAGGCTGCCCCAGGTCTTCCAGTCCGTTGGCCTCATCTGAACCGTTCGTTGATACATTTCGATGGCATCGTCGAATCGATCCTGAAGCGTCAGCACGGTGGCAAGTGCCATCGCCGCCTGATAGTAGGAGCTGTCGAGCCTCAGCACGTCCTGGTAGGCTTTGGTCGCCTCGTCAAGCCTGCCTTGCTTGCGATAGACCAGACCCAGGTTGTAGAGGACGCGTGCATTGTCCGGAGTTTTGTCCAAGGCGAGCTCCAGATTGGCTTCGGCCGATTTGAGATCGCCGGAATCAATTTGCAGCGCGGCCAGCAGGTAGGGCCAGCGCCAGTTCTCGGGCGCCAGGTCAATGGCGGTTTGCAATTCATTCTTCGCGTCGGGGACCCGGCCCTGCTGGCGGTAGGCTTCGCCGATGGCTGCATGAACGTCGGCGCTTCGCGGATCGAGCTGTTTGGCCTGCTCAAGTTCCTGCATGGCGAGGCCGACCTTGCCCTGCTCCACATGGATCATCGCCAGCGTCAGCTGTACCGGCGCAAGGTTTGGATTTATGGAAGCCGCGTCCGCTGCAGCCTGGCCGGCCTGGTCCACCCATTTCTTGTCCGAAGAATCCAGGTACATACGCCAGTAGGCGCGGGCCAGGCCCGCCTCGGCGAGAGCGAAGCTCGGCGAGCGATCAAGCGTCTGCTTGTAAAGATCGATGGCTTTCTGGGTGTTTCCCGGCTTGTCATAACGGACCAGAGCTTCTTCCGCGGCGAGGTAGTCCTGATAGGCGGCACGGTTTGTTCCCGCGAAGCGGGCCTGTACTTCCCTTCTGACCTGCGGAACTAGAGCTGCCATGGCCATCAATAACAGGGCGACGCCGGCGATCCATGCGATTTTGGCGCGAAGAAATTTCTTTGTGGGCCGGGCAGCGGAAGGCGCAGCGGGGAGAGCGCCGACAAGCGCCTCACGCAGCCTGGCAGCACTGCTATAGCGCTGCTGCGGATGGGCGTCGATGGCGGTCTCGATGACCTGCTTCAAGGCCGGCGAGATGACGGGTTGTGGTTGACTTTTGCTGAGCTGGGTTTTGCCCGTGCAAAGGAAGAGCAGCAGCACGCCCATGGCGTAGATGTCAGTCTGCACTGAGGGTGGACGTCCGGCAAGCAGCTCAGGCGCCATATATCCGAGAGTTCCGCCCCAGCGCGATTGCTGAGAGAGCTCCTGGCTGAGGCCAAAGTCCATGAGCAGAATGCGGCCATCTTCGGCGCGCATGGCATTCGAAGGCTTGATATCGCGATGAAGCAGGCCGGCGTGGTGGACAGCGCTGAGTGCATCACAGAGCGTCACGCCGATTTCGACGGTTTCTTTCTCCGAGCGCGGGCCCTCGGTTTCCACCCAGCGGGCAAGCGTCTGCCCCGCGATAAAGTCGCTCCAGAGACCAACGCGCCCCTCGTGGCGGTCAACACCGTGAACAGCAACAGTGTTCGGGTGACGCACGCGAGCCATGGCGCGAGCCTCGGCAACGATTGAGGCATATTCTTCGTCAGCTTTGAGGCCGCGTGGCAGCAGGAGTTTGAGCGCAACTTCGCGCTCCAGCGTGAGGTCCCAGGCGCGATAGACCTCGCCAAAGCCGCCGGCGTCGAGCCGCTGCAAAAGCTGGAACTGGCCCCACTTCTTCAGGCCGTCATTGGTGGCGGGCTGCGCCGCAAAGGAGACGGTGCGGTCGTCGACGGCAATGGCCTGGAGCAGGCTCTCTACGGAAGGAAACCGCTGCTCGGGAGCCGGATTGAGACAGCGCTCGATGGCAGCGTCCCATTGGCGATCGGTGGCGGCGTCGAGCGCGGTTGCGCTCCTGATTTCCTGGAGGATCCGGCCGAAAGAATAGACGTCGGCAGCGATGGTGGGCGGCCCGCCGGAAGTGCGCTCCGGCGCAAGATCAGCGGCGCTTTCAGGAGATGGGGCTTCGCCAAAGCCCTGAATGGCGACTCTGGGCGCGCTTGAGCTGCTGAGCCAAACACTTGAGGCGGTGAGATTTCCGTGGATTCTTCCGGAAGCGTGCGCTTGTGCAAGCGCGCGGGCCGCCTCGTGGGCCAGGGCAAGCGCTTCCGGCGGCTGTAAACCGCCGGATTGCAAATGGCTCCGCAGTGTGATTCCGGAGACGGCGTACCCCGCCATTTTTTCACTTTCCTGGGACTGGCTTTAAAGGGACCTGGCCTTAAGTAGTTCAAATTATAACCCCGCATATCATTCAGGCAGCATGAAAGCACCGGGGCGGGAGGCGAAATGCCTAACTTTCGGGAGCCGGAAGCGCAGAATGAAGAAAAGAAAACCGGCAAAGCCGCAGGGATTCCAATCTACGGTGAAAATCTCGCCTTGATTGTTTATTTGAGGGTACAATGCTTTCGCCCCCAGAAACCGACTCCACTTATGGAATTGCCAATGCGGCCCCAGCGTCCTGTTCATTTACTGCGTCACCTTGCTGTTTTGCTCCGCACTTCAAACCATTTGCCGGCAAAGATCGCGGTACTTCTGCTGTGCGTGACTGCGCCCTTGCTTCTGCACGCGGAGACGATTTCAGGCCGCGTTGTCGATCCCTCAGGCGCGGTAATAGCAGGCGCGCGCATCGAGATCACCGGCGGCGATCTTACGCAGCCGATCGTGCTTACTTCCGATGAGAGGGGCAACTTTGTATCGCCTGAGCTCAACCCGGGCAGCTATTCAGTGCGGGTCACAAGCGACCGATTTGAACCTCTGGTGAAAGCGGTGGATTTGAAAGGCAAGGCGGAGCTGGAGTTCAAATTGGCAATCGCCGCGAAGCGCGAAGAGGTCTCTGTCTCCGGCAAAGGGCGCGCCTACGCGAACTCCGATCCTGTTTACAAGCAGCTGCGCAACGTGGGCCTGGGACAGACCTACCGCTTCGATGACTTCACTGCGCAGGTGGATTCTGCAACGCTGCGCTTTCAGAAAGGCACACTGACGCTACTGAACCCGGTGAATGGAGTGGTGACCGGAGCGGTTTTCGTCGGGGGCGGCCACCTGAATCTGAAAGCCACCACGCTGCTGGATGCAGCGGAATTGAAGCGCCGCACCGGCAGCCCGGAGTTCGATGAGGATTTCAGTGAGATCGTATTTCGCTTTACCGGCGACGAACAGAAGAGTCTCGCTCCCGGATTGAAGGAGAAAGTCGAAACGCCGGGCGAGGCCGTCAGCGCTTTTGATCGCTGGAAGGAAAAGGTGCGGAAGCGCCGCGAAGAGGCGCAGGGGTTCACCGAGTACCTGCTGCATGGCGAGGACATGGACAACGTGGACGCCGACCTGCTGAGCGCGGTCTACAACCCGGCGCACCCGCCGTTTGTGAATGCGTACGTTCGCGGCGCGAAACACAAGGATCTCCGGCTGTTTATGCGGACGCGCGTGGGCGCGCTGCCGCAGCTGGATTCTCCGGAGGAAGTAGCGCTCATTAATTACGACCAGGAAGCCATGGATGACGGCGTCTGGTATTTGGCGCACCTGCAACCGGAATATGTGAGCCGCACGGCCAGCTCCAGCGAAGACCGCCGGCTGTTCTCGACGCGCGCCTACAAAATCGAGACCATCATTTCCAAGAACGATCACCTGTTTTCGACCGCGACCATCTCATTCCAGGCGTTGCTTCCGGGCGAGCGAGTGCTCAAGTTCGCCCTGCTGCCGAACCTGCGCGTGTCGCGCGTGATGGATGAACACGGAACAGACATTTATTACGTCCAGGAAAGCCGGAAAGAAGACGGATCGTTCTATGCGATCCTGCCGCAGGCGTCGGCAGTTGGGAAAGAGACCTCCATCACCGTGCAGTATGAAGGCGACAAGGTTCTGGAGTCGGCGGGCGACGGAAGCTTCTACGTACGCGCGCGAACGTCGTGGTATCCGAACTTGAACGGCTTCGGCGAACACACACTTTACGACCTGACGTTCAAGGTTCCGAAGAAGTACAAGGTGATCAGCGTCGGCAAGCTGAAGGTTGAATCCACGGAGCAGGAGTATGCGGTAACGCATTGGGTCACGCCGGAACCGGTGGCGGTGGCTGGCTTCAACTATGGGAACTATCAGAAGCTCGAGCTGCCGGACACCGTAACCGGATTCAAGATTTCCGGGTACTACTTGACCGAGCTGCCCAGCAATTTGAGTGGTTACAGCATTTTGAAGACGATGGCGCCAAAAAAAATGACGAACTACGCTCTGGAGCAGACACGAGCGCAGTTGCAGCTCTGCAACTTCTTCTTCGGCAAGATTCCCTACGACGAAATCTACGTCACGGAGCAGCCGGACTTCAACTTCGGCCAGTCATGGCCCAACCTGGTA
>Ga0070730_10005057_pt1 | contig 11442 bp, 7 predicted proteins | sample Coa_R1_3_FD_66447 | JGI IMG/M metagenome (GOLD analysis project Ga0070730, IMG submission 66447) | Surface soil microbial communities from Centralia Pennsylvania, which are recovering from an underground coalmine fire - Coalmine... | ecosystem: Environmental > Terrestrial > Soil > Unclassified ... | reverse complement strand
ATTCCCGACGCGCCGCCACAAGCCGCGGGATAGCGGCAATTGAGCACGGTACCTTCTGGAATCTTCAGCGTGACTGGTTTCACCATGCCGCCATTCCAGGGAATGTTCCAGAACAGCTGGCTTGTCAGCGCGACAAAAAGCTGACCCCAGCTGCCGACGTAGGTCGAATTGGTCGCGTCCTCATTCTGTTCACTGGTGCCATCGTAATCAAAGACGATCCTGTCGCCGGTCTTGGTCATCGTGCAAACGATCCGAATGACCTTCGGCGCGCCGGTGCGGATGTCGGTCGCCGTGGTGTGAATGCGGCTGCGCCAAGTGCCATCGGGCAGGCCGGACAGCCGGTCGCGGGCCATGCGTTCGGAATCCTCGTTGAGCTTCTTGCAGGCGGCCCGTACAAACTTGAGGCCGTATTTCTCAATCAACTGCAGAAAGCCGCGTGCACACACGTTATTCGATGCGATGCGCGATTTCAGGTCGAGCCCGACATAACCGGGATCGCGGCATTGCTCGGTGAGATTCTTGAAGACATCGAGCCGCAGCTTGCCGCCCTCCATTAGTTTGATGCCGCAGCTGCGGACGCCTTCGTGGAAGATTTCGGTGGCACCGCCGCGTAGCACTCCGCCGGTGTCGGCGGTATGGGTCATGCTGGCGGTCCAGGCAATCAACTCGCCGTCCACGAAGATCGGTTTCACGACCATCTCGTCGTAGACGTGGGTGGACGCGATATAGGGATCATTCATGTAGAACTGATCGCCATCATGAATTCCCGGATTTTCGGAGTAGTACTCGATCACCTTCTTGACTGCGTCTTCGCAACCTGCGGAGAAACGCAGATGCCCTGAGGCACTGAGAACGGTGGTGCCGTCCGCTTCGTAGAAGCTTGCCATGCACTCGCCGCCCTGCACCACGATGGGCGACGCACACACCTTTTGCAGAGCAATGCGGCCTTCCTCGGCGATATTCATCAGCCGATGCACGAACATCTCATAGCGAATGGGATCGATCGTCACGCGTTTTCCTCCGAACGCAAATAGCGTTATTTAAAGGCCAGCATTTGCTGCGCTCGCTCCATTACATCCTTCGGCAGCGAATAGATTTGCTCGACCAAATGCTGCACGTCTTCGCCGCTGACGAATTCGGTTTCCATGCCATAACGAGCGGCTTCCGCCACGAATTCAGGATCATGCATCGCATCGCCAAATCCCTTGCGCAATTCACCGACGAGCCGTGGGTCGAGCCCTGGCGGTGCGACGATCGGGCGTCCCATCGATTGGCGGGAGCAGATCAGTGCCAACAGACGCTGGTCCTGGGGGTCTTTGACGAGTTCCGTGATCAGAGGCACATTGGGCAAGTCTTTGTGGCGCGAAAGGGCGAGCTGCAAGATGATCTTAAGCTTGCCGTTTTCAATCTGCGTCCGGCTGCCGACACGCGCGGACCCCCACGAATAGCCGAGTACCCCGTCGAGTTCGCCCTTCTCCATGCCCAGCAAAATCTCGTTCATTCCCGGATAACCCGGAATGATCTTCAGCTTGGTCTTAAGGGTGGCATTCATAGTCACGGCGAAAATCTGCGGATCGCCGCCGCCGCCAGTCGAGCCGACAGTCAACGGCGTGCCGGCGAGGACCTGCTGCAAGGTTTGGGCCGGCGCCGTGTTCCATACAAAAAAGCCAGCGACCTCGTTGTTCATGCTGCCGATCCAATTGAACTTGGTGGCTTCGAACTTCGCCGTGGTAGCCTTACCGCTGGTAATGGGATCCATTGCAACGCCGCGGCCGACCAACCCGATTTCGGTGCCATCCTTGGCGGCGACATTGTACAAATAGTTGGCAAGCCCCATGGAACCGGCGCCGGGCTTGTTCTCGGGCACGATGATCGGATTGCCGGGCAGATGCCGGCCCAGATAGCGCGCTAACAGGCGGCCGTACGTGTCATAGCCGATACCGCCAATAGCCGAGAAACCGATCAGGAGGCTTATCCGCTTTCCGGAAAAGGACACTGGTCCGCGAGCATCCTCGGCCCGACTTGCGACAAAAGGTGCCGACGCCATGCTGACAGCTAGCGCGAGTGCGATCGCCCATTTTGCCAACGCCGTCATGCTGCTCTCCCTCCGGTAAAGTCTGAGCGGCCGCGAGCCATGCTGCCGCATTTATTGGTTTGACCGCCAGCCTCCTATCGACGCAGCACGATGTTGAGGAACTCGTCGACTTCCGCTTTATAAGCCGGCGGCACCACAACCGTCGTAAACTGCGTTTCGATGATGGCGGGCCCGTCAACGACGTTTTCGGCAGCGAGCTGGGTATAGTCGTAGACCGAGGCGTTCCGAAAGCCGGCCTCGGCACCAGTAAACCAGGCTTGGCGCTCGCCTTTCTTGGCGGCTCTGCTGTCGGTGCCAGTCTTCTCGACCTTGCGCAGCGTAGGTTTAACCGTGGCGCCGATGGCATCAATGGCAATGGAGATGATCTCTATGCCGGCCTCCGCATGTCCGGCGCCCGTTCCGTACATTTCCTCGTATTTGGCGTTGAAGGCGGCCTCGATGTTGGCCCGGTCGGAAGCCCGCAGCGAATCGCTCGGAATCTGGACGCCGACCTCGTTCACTTGGCGCGTGTATCTCATATAAAGCGTGCGGCGGAACGCGATCGCGTCGGTTGAGAAGCCTTCCTCCTGCATCGTCCGTCCCAGCGTCGCCTCGATCGACTGGATCTCGCCGTAAAGTGCCTCGACGTTGATCGGTGCGCTGAGGTGACGGGTCACCATCCTGGTGTGCACTACGTCGGACGCGGCAACGCCGAAAGCCGAGAACACCGGGCTCATGGGGAAGATGTAGACGCGATTGATGCCAAGTTCGGCACCGTACGCCGCGGCATGCACCGGTCCTGCCCCACCAAATGCATAAATGACGTATTCTTCCGGCACATGGCCGGCCCGGACCACCTGGCGCCGGATCAGATCCGACATCTTGGAATTGATGACGTCATAGATGCCGCCGGCCGCTTGCTCGATCGAAAGCTTCAATGGATTGGCGATGAGACGCTCGATCGCCTCCGCGGCAGCGCTCTTATCGAGCTTGCGGCGCCCGCCGAGAAAGTAATCTGGGTCGATGTAGCCCAGCACGACATTCGCGTCGGTGACGGTCACCTGCGTACCGCCCATGCCGTAACAGATCGGACCCGGATCGGCACCGGCGCTGTCGGGACCGACCAATAAACGCCCGGTAACCGGGTCGATGCGCGCGATCGTACCTCCGCCGGCGCCGATCGATTCGACGTCGATCATCGGCTGCAGCAGCCGGAAGCGCTCCGCAATCGGTTCGCGGGCATGGCTGAACTGATAGTCCGTGAGCAGGCCGACGTCGAAGCTCGTGCCGCCCATGTCGGCGGTGATAACATTCGGGTGCTTGAGCGTCCGTGCCACAAAGCTGGTGGCGATCATGCCGCCGGCGGGGCCCGATTGCAGCGTGCCGACCCCGGTCATTTGCTGTGGCCGCACGATGCCGCCGTTGGCCTGCATGACCATGACATCGTCCGGCAGCCCCGACTCTTTGAGCTGGCGATTGAGTCCGGACACATAGCGATCAATCGTGTTCCAAAGGAAGCTGTTGACGATCGCAGTATTCGACCGCGCATATTCGCCCATTTGCGGCGCGATCTCGTGCGACAGCGTCACCGATATGTTGCGGTCGGGATAAAGTTCTCGCACGACCTTCGCCACTTGATTTTCGTGTGCCGGGTTCATCCAAGAAAACAGGAAGCTGACGGCGATTGCCTCCACGCCGCGTCCCTCCACCAGTTCACGCACCGCATCGCGCACGGAAACAATATCCAACGGCACGACGATCTCGCCCTTGTAATCGACGCGTTCATAGATCCCCTGGATCAGACGGCGCGGCACCAGCGGAATCGGCTTTGTCACCTTGGTGACGTGCTTGATTTCCATCTCGCTCAGGCCATCGACTCGTCCGACGGCTCGCATGACATAGATTGTGTCCTCGAATCCGCGCGTGGTGATGAGGCCTACCTTGACTCCGCGCCGGGTGATCAACGCGTTGGTCGCCACAGTCGTCCCGTGCTTGAACATAGAGGTCCGTTCGAGAAACTCCCGCATCGACATGTCGAGAGAGCTGGCGGCTATCGCAACCGCGTCGAGAACGCCTTGGGAGAAGTTCTTAGGCGTTGTCGGCGATTTGTTGATCGTGACCCGGCCATCGGGATGCAGCACAACGATATCGGTGAATGTGCCGCCGGTATCGATCCCGACGACAAATTTCTCCCGCGCGGGATCCGACTCCTTTGCTACGATGCGCGTCTGCACACTTGCCATCTCTACGCGTCCCTATGAGCCGATGTTGTGGGAAAGGGTTGTACCGGACGGCAACGAGTGAGCAAAGCCCGGCCTGCGTGCCGATTTAACGCAGGCCACGCATCCCGCGCGGCGGTGCTCGTATGATGGTGCTCGTTGTCGTGAATAGCGTAGCAGTGTAGTGTAGTTCAGAAGCGGTCGCTATCACGGATTCGTGGAGACAAGAAACGGATGGAGTAGCACTGATGAGCGCGCTTCGATCCGTCCTGTCGCGCGTTTTTCTTGCCGCTGCCTTTGCCGCGGTAGCGACTCTTGTCTACGCCGAAGACTTCCCGACGCGGCCAGTCCACGTCATCGTGCAGACGGCCGCGGGCAGTTCGCTGGACGCGCTGGCGCGGCTCGTCAACGCGCAATTGTCGACGATCTGGCGCAAAGAAGTGATTGTCGTGAACCAGGCTGGTGCGGGCGGTTTAAATGCTGCGCGCGCAGCCGCGGCCGCAGTGCCCGATGGTTATACGTTGTTTCTGGCTGGCGGCTCGGTGTTCGTTGCACTGCCGGAGCTACATCACAACTTGCCATTCGATGTAAACGACTTCGTGCCGATCGGCTTTATTGCAGAACAGCCCTACGCAATTCTGACATCGAAACGGCTCCCCATAAAATCATTGGCAGAGCTAATAGCGCTTTCCAAAAAGACACCGGGTGGCCTTGACGCCGTGGCCGGCACCATTGGCGGGCTGCAGCACTTGACCGCGGAATCGTTCAAGCAGCGCAGCGGCGCTGATCTCAACATGATCCACTATCCGGGGACTGAGGCGTCCCTGAGCGATGTTATCAGCGGTCGGGTGCCGGTGATGTTCCAGACCCTGCTGCCGGTCGCGGGGGTGGTTGCCTCTGGCGACGTCAAATTGCTGGCGGTCGCGGCGCCGAAGCGGTTGCCGAACTATCCCGATCTACCGACCGTCACGGAAACTCTTCCCGGCTTCACCGCTTCTGGCTGGTCGATCCTGGTGGCGCCACACGGCACACCCCCATCGATCGTGCAAAAAATCAACGCCGATCTGCGAAACGCTTTGGCGCAGCCAGAGCTATTGAATAAGTTCCAAGAGCTTGGCAACTACACGCGCTCAATGACGCCACGGGAGCTTGCCGATTTCGTACACAGAGAGCGGCAGGAATGGGCGCCGATCGTTAGGCAGGTCGCCAGCGGCGCCCAATAACGCCAAAATGAACTAAAGAATCTGAAAGCACTGTTGCTCGCAGCAGGGCCGTGACGAGAACTATCGGCACGGTGCATGGGCTAGGGAAACTTTCGAGCGTTCGAAGTGATAAGGAAACTGCACTTTCCTTATCAGTCGGTCACGATGGCGGAGGGGCGCCACAACCGGCCAGGAGAACACACAACACAGATTATGGATTACAATGCAGGCAGTCCGACTAGGACGTTCCCTTCCGTTTTGCTTGACTGTTGAAAGAGCGTATTCGGCGGGTACATAGCCAACTGGATAAGTGCCTTTGCGACTATAGCACGTACACTATTACAAATAATGTGCCGTCAGTGATGAACGCGCGGCAGTCCCGCCATGTCGATGATCTGCGAATAGAGCGGCATGTCCTTCCGAACGCTCGCCAGCGCCTGTTCGGGAGTTGTGCCGACTGAGTCTATCCCAAGCTTGGCGAAGGTTTCGATGACGGTCGGATCGTGCGCGACGGTTTGCAATGCGTCCGCCAAGCGTTTGATTACCTCCTGTGATACGCCGCCTGAGACGGCATAACCGTTCCAGGCAACGTATTCGAAACCGGGTATGGTTTCGGCGACTGTCGGTATGTTGGGCAACTGCGACATCCGTTTCGACGTGGATACCGCCAGCGCCTTGACGGCTCCGCTTCGCGCCGGCTCGATCAGGTCCGACGAATTTCCAAAATGCATATCAACCGATTTTGCGAGAACCGCTTGCAGTGCCGGCTGTCCGCCCCGAAACGGCACATGCACCATGTCCAGGCCCTCTTTGCCGGCGAGATAGGCGCTCGATAGGTGGTTATTGGTGCCGGTGCCGCCGCTCGAGTAGGTGATTTTGCCGGGATGCGCGCGAGCGAAGTCGATGAACTCGGACAGTGACGCATATGGCGCGTCCTTCGCGACGACCAGAATCATGCCGTTGGTACCGGTGATGCTCACGGGCACCAAGTCCTTTAAGGGCACGTATTCGACGTCCTGGACGAGAGGCAGAACAGTGAAAAGCGTGCTCCCGACAAAAAGGATCGTGTAGCCGTCCTGGGGCGAGTGGATCGCATAGTTCACGCCGATTGCACCTCCGGCGCCGGGTTTATCCTCGACGATAAAACTCTGCTGCAAAATCTTGCCCAGCCGGTCGGCCGTGAGTCGCGCCATGACGTCGGTGATCCCGCCTGCGCCATACGGCGTTACGACTTTCACAGTGTGGTCGGGCCACTGCTGCGCGAACGACGGCCGCACCGGGAACCATGGCGCGCAGCAAGCGCTCGCGATCAAAAGCCTGCGTCTCGAAATCATCATTGTCTCCTTAGCTTTCACCGGTTTGCGCGCGGCTTGGGAACATACACCCAAAGATCAACCTGAATCCGCCCGCCGGGGACCGGCAGCCACGGCACTTCGACGGGCGAGAGCGGCAGTGGCGCGTGCGCCATGGCCTCGTCCCAAATTTCGAGCGTCGCGGGTAGGTCGGCGAGGTCGAGATGGAATTGCTGGATACGCACCGTATTGTGAAGCGACGTTCCGGCGGAACGGCAGATCGCTTCAGCTTGGCGGATGATGGAGCGCAATTCGGACTTGACCGGAATGCCATAGAACGGCTGCCGGTCGTCAACTGTCGCCTCGGCGATCAGGCGTGCGCCCTCGACTGCCATCAGCCCGGAAAGAAACAGAAGATCGTCGCATTTGATGGCCGAGACCCAGCCGTCGAACAATGGCGGCTCGGGTCCGGTGATCACTTCCCGCTTGGTCTGCCCGTTTACCGCCAGCGAGATGGTGTTGATCTCGATACGCAGATCATGGATAAAAAAACCGGGATTTGAGGTAGCAATAATCGTCGTCGCCGGCGGATTGCCCTTGAAATGGGACAGCCACACTTCGTTGAAGGCCGGCACGTCCTCGCGATTGCTGAGATAAACCTGCGCCTTCACCACGCCGTCAAGCGCCGCGCCGGCGCCTTCCAGCGAGGGCATCAGCTTGCGTTTGACGATGAAGTCTGTCTCGAGTTTGATCGGCCATTGCCGCCACAAGGCACGTGGATGGCGGGCGGACGGGTCGACCGGACCCTCCCCCTCGCGCAGCGCCTCGGCGGTCTGGCCGGGCACGAAGCGGAAGTCGCCGGCGCTGAGCGCCGGACTGTAGCCGGACACGTTGGAGATATCGTAGCTCGGGCGAAAACTCTCGTGCTTCACCGTCGTACCCGACCCCGGCACCACCGCCATCATCTGAATCTCGATCGACTGGTCGGTGCGGGAAAAGCGTTGATGCAGGTTCGACGTCGACGGTGGGATCTTGCTGCCGAATATCTCGTGCCGCACTTCGTGGTACGGATGCATCGCGCGTTCGGTGGTGTAGTACTGATCGACCCGGACTACGTCGCCTATACCGGCGCCGGCCGCGGCCAGCACCTCCTTGACATTGGCATAGATGCGCCGTGACTCGCGTTTGTAGATCGACTCGGCGTCGAGCGGATGATGCGCCCGCAGGACTTCCGGTGCGATGCCATTGACGTAGTCAGTGGCTGCCTGCCCGGAGGCGAATAGCCATCGCCCGGCGCGGATACCCCGCGCCAGCCGGAATTCGGTGTGCGGAATGGCCACCGGTAACAGCGGCTCGATGGCGGGCGTAGTCCTGTCGCTGATGGGCACCTGACTGTCTTTCATCATCTCATTCTTTGCATAACTGCATCGGCGTTTTCCTTGACAGGGAGAGACGGCGCTGTCGACAATCCGCCGCGACATAACAGGGAGATTGGAATGAGCGCTATTGAGGACAAGATCAAGGCAATGGGCCATACCTTGCCGGCGCCGTTCAAGTTTCCCAATCCGAATCGCACGGGATGTGTCGTGGTCGGTTCGGTGGTGTTTGTCTCCGGCCATGGCCGCAATCTGGGTGGCCCCGGAGTCAAGGGGCAGGGGAAGGTCGGGCGCGAGCTCACCGTCGAAGAGGGTTACGCGACCGCGCGTGCGGTCGCCTTGTCGATACTCGCAACCCTGAAGGCCGAGCTCAGCGATCTCGACCGCATCAAACGCGTGGTGCGGCTGTTCGGCATGGTCAATGTCGCGCCAGGGTTTGACCGGATGCCGCAAATCATCGACGGCGCGTCGGATTTCTTTTACGAACTTTTCGGGCCAAATGCCGGCCAGCACGCGCGCACCGCGGTCGGTATGGCCGAACTGCCGCACGGCATTCCAGTCGAAATCAATGGTGAGTTCGAGATTTTCCCATAATGTTCGGTATTTGGGACGCTCCAAAATGCTGCGCCCGCCCCGCGTTGTTATCCATCTCCTAGACGCCGCGCCAGAAAAAATAAACCGCTAGCCCGGGCGGTTATCGTGCGGCAGTGGCAACCGGTCAGCGGCCAAAGTACACCGGATATTAAACCGAGGGCGATGGTGGCGCACCGACCTTTCGGCGCCCGACGTGCTTCTATAACCATCTATGACATCGAACGCAGCTTTCGCCTGCACAACACAGCAATCGGTTGAGAGATGTGATACATTGAGGGCCCGACAGGACGTCGCCGCGGGACGACCTATGAAACGGCGTGGACTAATCCGAACCAATTTGGCTGCCGAGGAGTAAATGCGATGCGCAGATTGTCCAGACGCCTTGGAGCAACCTTGATCTTAGCAAGCGCGCTGTTGCTGGGGGCCAGGGCCGAAGCGGTTGAAAAGATCTCGGTCGGCGTGACCGGAACGCCCAATGCACTTGCGTGGCCATTTTACATCGCAATCGAAAAGGGGTTCTTTGCCGCCGAAGACATTACGGTCGATAAGATATTTGCACCATCGAGCGCAGCCGTGATTCTTCAGGCGACGACTGGCGCGCTTGACATGACCGTGGAGGGCGCGTTCGTCGACGTCATTCGCGCCATCGAGAAGGGATCTCCACTCGCAATCGTTCGCATTCTCGTGCAAACGCCGCCCTACGAACTGCTCTCCAAGCCTTCCATCAAGTCGTTGAGGGAACTCAAAGGCAAGACAGTTTCGATAGGCGGTCCGAAGGACGTAACGCGCATCTATCTCGACAGGATGCTGGGACCTAACGGCCTCAAGGATAGTGATGTTGACCTGGTGTACGCTGGGGCGTCTTCCGCTCGCTTGAGTGCACTTGAGTCAGGCGCGGTAGATGCGGCGATGTTGACCGCGCCATTCAATTTCTATGCCGCTTCCTCTGGTCTCAATGTCATCGGACGGACTGCGGATTACATCACTGACCTGCCGCAAAATGGCACTGTCGTAAATCGCAACTGGGCGAGCGGCCATATATCCACGGTGAAGAGGTTCCTCGTGGCTTTCAACAAGGGTGTCGACTGGTTTCGGGACGACCGCAATCGTGACGAAGCGATCAACATTCTTGTCACCACCGGAAAACTGAAGCCGGACGAGGTTGCAAAAAGCTACGACTTTTTTCGCAAAGGCGAATTCTTCGAACCAACCGGAAAAGTTTCGAAAGCAAAGATAGGCGCCGTTACCCGTGTATTGGAGAACCTGGGCGATCTCCCAAACGATATCGATGTTGATAAGTTGTTCTTGCCCGGTGTGACGAAGGTGGTCGACTAGAACCACGTGGGCCGGCGCGCCTAAACTTGACATTCCTTTCTGCGGGTCTACCGTCACTGTGATCAAGGCCCGGACAAGCGGCCAGCCTGCTTTCCGAAAAATCATGCGCCGTTGATAGGTTCGGGCGTCGGCAACCCACCGCACTCTGATGTGCTGCGATGGTGATTGCAAAGGGAGGCGCACACGAGACGAGATTTGGCGTGGATTGCGCAAGCGGCAATTGTCGCTGCAGCAGCGTTCAGTGGCAACGCGTCGTCGGCCGCAAGCCAGGTCGCAATCGGCGTGACCGAGACGATCGCCAGTTATAATCCTTATGCCGACAGCGTCGGCCTCGCCTATGGCATCTGGTGCGAGGTGCTGGGTTGCCTCGGCATCTGGGATTACGAGAAGGGCGAATACGTCGGGCGCCTTGCCGAGAGCTGGGAAGTCGACAAGTCAGATCCCGACGTCTGGATCTTTCACCTGCGCCGCGGCGTCAAGCGCCAGAACGATGGCAAGGAATTCACCTCCGCGGACGTCGTGCACTCTTTCACGCGCATCAATTCCGACCCGCAAAGCATGCAGAAGTCGAACGTCTCCCCAGTCAAGGAGATGATCGCGGTCGATCCCTATACCGTGAAAGTCATTACCAAGCAGCCTACGGCGCCTCTCCTTGAATTTCTGTTCGACCGATTCATCATCACTTCGAAGGACCTCTACGACAAATACGGAGCTCGGGAGGCCGATCGAAATTACCTCTGGGGCTGGGGGCCGTATAAACTAAAAACGCTCGATATCGGTCAGCGTATCGTCCTGGAAAAGGATTCGACCAATCCCGAGGCGCGGCCGAACAATCCCGACACGATCATCTTCAACATTATGCGCGAGCCGGAGCAGCGGGTGACTGCACTCTTGAACAACGAAATCCAGATTGCTCAGTTCATTCCGCCGCAACTCGCTTCACGGATCAGCGAAGCTAAGAACGTCAGACTCGTTCACACCGGTTCGATTGAACTGATGTTTCTGGCGATGAGCCCGAAATTCAAACCTTGGGATAATGTCAAGCTGCGCCAGGCCGTATGCTACGCCATCGATCGCGACGCGATCATCAAGCATGTGCTCGGCGGTGAGGCGGATAGGCTCGACGGGCCGATCGGTCCCGGGCAATACGGTTACGATGCCACTTTCGCCAAGCAGCAACTGTTTATTCCCTACGATCCGGCAAAGGCCAAGGATTTGGTGAAGGAGTCGGGATACAATGGCGAACCGATCGACCTTTACACGCCGGTCGGTCGCTACATCGATGATAAGGAGGTGACACAGGCGATGATTCCGATGCTCAACGCCGTCGGTATCAACGCGCGGCTGCGG
>Ga0070730_10005056_pt1 | contig 11445 bp, 9 predicted proteins | sample Coa_R1_3_FD_66447 | JGI IMG/M metagenome (GOLD analysis project Ga0070730, IMG submission 66447) | Surface soil microbial communities from Centralia Pennsylvania, which are recovering from an underground coalmine fire - Coalmine... | ecosystem: Environmental > Terrestrial > Soil > Unclassified ... | reverse complement strand
GGACCGATCTGGTCAATCGCAAGATGTACATTACCGGTGGCGTGGGCTCGCGTGAAGCGGGCGAGTCGATCGGCGAGGCGTACGAGCTTCCCAATGCGCAGGCTTACGGGGAAAGCTGCGCAGCCATCGGCAACATGATGTGGAACTGGCGCATGTTGGCGGTGACGGGCGAGGCGCGGTTCGCCGATGTGATCGAGCGGGCGCTTTACAACGGCATCAATTCGGGGATGTCGCTCTCAGGTACGCTCTACTGTTACCGCAATCCGCTGGAATCGACGGGCGAGAAGATCCGCAACGAATGGTACGACACCACGTGCTGCCCGCCCAATCTGGAGCGCACGCTGGCGGCCCTGCCGGGCTACTTCTATAGCACCAGTCCCAAGGGCGTCTATGTGAACCTGTACGACAACTCACGGCTGGACTGGCATCTGGAGAGCGGCGCGGGGCTGAAAATCGAGGAGGTGACGAAATATCCGTGGGGCGATAAGGTTGAGATCACGGTAACGCCCGCGGCGGCACAGGAGTTCAGCGTATTCCTGCGGGCGCCGGGCTGGTCGCGAGCCACGAAGTTCACGGTGAATGGCGCGCCCGCTGCAGGCGCGGTGAAGGGCGGGCATTATTTTGAGATCCACCGCCAGTGGCGTCCCGGCGACCGCATCGGCATCAAGTTCGATATGACGGCGCAGATGGTTCGGGCCAATCCGCTGGTGCGCGAAGATGCGGGGCGCGTGGCGGTCGAGCGGGGTCCGGTGGTCTACTGCCTTGAGTCGCCGGATCAACCTGGGCTCAGCTCGTTATTTGATGTTGAGCTTACATCGCCGGCCGAGGCGTCCCGAGAGGAGTATAGGCCGGACATGCTGGGCGGAGTCACCGTATTGCGCCACCATGGCGTGGTTTCCGAAAAGCCGCTGGCGGACGAACCGCTCTATCGGATTGCCGCCGAGGCTGGCCGCATGCCGGTCAAGCCGGTTGAGCTGACGTTGATTCCCTATTACGCGTGGGCGAATCGGGGGCTCACATCGATGGAGGTGTGGATACCGCTGCATCAGGGTGGGCAGTAGGAAGGCTCGTCTCACGCGGCTGCCTTGGTTGAAGCCGCGTGTTACCAGGAACCCTCGGGCTTCAAACCAGGTTTTGGCGGTTCTTTGGAAGGTAATCCGGATCTCGACGCGCTCTGTCTCTGAATGGAGGCGGCCATCGATGTCATCAACGCTTTTGCGGTTAATGGGCTTCAAGATGTAGCCGTCACCCAATTGCGTAAAGGCTCTGACGGTTTCGATATCGCTGTCGGCAGTGATGGCGATGGGCGCGAACTCTGTGATCCGCGAGCGTGCCGCGTTCTTCCTCGATCTCGCGTATCTTCATGAGAACATCGAGGCCGCCGAAATCAGGCAGGCCCAGGTCCAGGCAAATGAGGTCGTAGGGCCGGTCTTCGTCCAAGGCATGAGTGAAAGACTGGAGCGTCTCGCGTCCGCTCTTGGCCACCCCGCATTCGCCATACCCGGATAAGATTTGCTCCAAGATCAACCGAGTAACTTTGGCATCGTCGACGACCAGGGAACGGATCGGCATGGGAGTTTTTCCTCAAGGGAGCGCTGGCGGGTCTGGGCCACGCCGATCCCCAACGACTTTTTGATCTGACTCAGGATAACTGATTAGCGGGCGACTGTGCTTTTTTGGTTGTGTAGTGGTTGGCGTCGCCGAAGGTACGCTCTTACCCCGGCAGCGGCACGCGGTAGACCTCGCCGGTTTCCGCCACGGAAAACCAGAACTCGCGGTTCCGGACACTCATGCCATGCGGTTGCAGGACGACGCCGTCTTTCAGTGGCGCTTCCGGCGGCAACATGAGTTGCATGAGGATTTTTCCGCTGGCCGGGTCCATTTTGAAAAACGAACGGTAGATGCTCTCGGCGCACCAGAATGCTCCGTCGGGGTCCCATCCGACGCCATGCGGGCGAACGCCGGGGGCGGGGAAGGAGCTTTTCACGGCGCCGTCTTCGGGATTGACCACGAAAACACGCACGGCGGGCGGCACCGCTACCCATAACTCGCCATTGCGCCATTCAAGGCCATGAGCGCCGGTGGGCTGCGGATGCGTGTCGCGCGGACCCCACTTCACCAGTCCAGAACCTGGGCTGGGCAGCTTCTTCAGCGTGCGGCCGGTTTGCGCATCCACGCGCACCAGCAGGCGATTGTAGGTGGAAGCAATCCACAAAGCCGAGCCATCGAACGTGATGCCGCTGCCTTTGTCGGTTTCGGTGTCGAACTGGCGAATCACGCGCCCGTTTTTATAATCGACGAGCGCCACGCGGTTGGTGGCCTGGTCGAGAATCCACAAGCCTTCCGGAGTGGCCTGCAGGCCATTGGGCGCAGCACCGGGAGTGCGAAAGGCAAGCTCAACACGCGCGGCGATCTGCGTCGGGAAGCCGGTGACGGTTGCTGCGCGACCACGGAGAGGCAGGTATGGCAGGGCCGCGCACTTAAGCAGATCGCGGCGCGCCATCATAATCTTCACTGCCCTAGCGGGTTTCGAGCTGGACTAACTGTTCGGACTCCGTGCGTTCGGCGGGCCCCATTAGGGTCTGCGGTCCGCGCCAGAAATCCATATAAGAAGTGTAATGCGAGCAGGCAACCGTGCAGCGCGGGGCGCAGCTCTTGGCCGTGACATACTCGCGGCGGATGTCCTCGACAGTGTACTCTTCGAGTGGTTTGGCCGGGTAGCCGCGCTGCTGCGAACAGTAGTGCACCAGGCCGTCTTCGCAAATGTACAGATAGCGCGCGCCAGAGCGGCAGCGCCACTCATTGGGCCGGCCGTGCGCGATATTGTCCTGGAAAAAATTCAGCTGCGCGTAACTGCGCTTGGCCATGCGCTTCATCCGCAGGTAGACTTCGCGCTCTTCGGGCTTGAGCGGCTGCAACTGGCCCCCGCCATCGTGAATGATGCCGATGGTCGAAGTGAATCCCAGCTCGACAGCGCGCCGTCCTACCTCGAGCGCGTCTTTGGGATTGTGAATGCCGCCGCCCACCACGGAATTGATGTTGACGTGAAACTCGGCGTTTTCGGACAGCAATTCGAGCTTCTTGTCCAGCACTTTCAGGCTCTTTTTCGAAACGTCGTCGGGCCGGACATTGTCGATCGAGATCTGCAAATGCTCGAGGCCAGCGTGATTCAGACGGCGAATGCGGTCGGCGGTGAGCAGATAGCCGTTAGTGATCATGCCCGCCATAATCCCGTGACTGCGAATGCGCGCGATGATGTCATCGAGCTCGGGATGCAGCAAGGGCTCGCCTCCGCTCAAGGTGATGATGGTGGTCCGCAGCTCCGCCAGGCGGTCGAGGCGGCGACGCATGACATCCAGCGGCACGGGCGGCGAGAAATCGTCATACTCGTTGCAGTACGCGCAGGCGAGATTACACCGGCGGATCGGGATGATGTGGGCCAGCACCGGATGATCGGTCGAGAGCACGCCCTTGACGATCATCATGAACTCGCGGGAGCGCCGGTGCGTGGCTTTCCAACTTCGTCTGAAACGGAAGCCCAAATCTGCCATAGTGTCAGGAGCTTATTAATTTAACCACAGGTGCGCCAAAATAGAGAGGCGCATTATTTGAGTGGCGTATTTTTAGCTTGGAATCGTGATTTTTGCCACTGAATGAACAAGATAGCAGAAACCGGAGCCATCCGCGACCAGGCGGTGCACCCCGTTTCGCTGGTGCTGGACGCCTCTCCCTTGCTCCTGCGCAGCGCCGGGGTGAAAAACTACGTTTACTACTGGGCGCGCAGCCTGGCAGAGCACGCGGGGGCGAACCGGCTGTCGCTGTTCCCATTTCTGCAGCTCCCCGATGATGTCGCGCACGAAACATCGGTTCTGGGACGTGCGCCAACCTGGGAGCGGCTGGGCCTGCTGTTTGCCGCCAAGTTCTCCCCTTACCCGATCTTGAACTGGTTGACGCCCGCCTCCGACATTTTTCACGCTTCCCATCTGGCGGTGCATCCGCCGGACAAGAGCCGCCTGACGTCCACCATCTACGACATGACCTGCTGGCTGATGCCCGAGCTGCACCTCGCAGCCACGGTGAGAGCGTCCGAACGTATCGCCACCCGGTTGTTCCAGCCCGCGGCGGGTCTGATTGCCATATCGGAGTGCACGCGCGCCGACGCGGTCCGGCTGTTGAGGCTCAGGCAGGAGAAGATCGAAGTAATCTACCCTGGCATTGCGCCGGCATTCTTTGAGGCCGGGAAAGAAACGTCACAGGCCGTGGCGCGGCGTTATGGATTGGCCAAGCCCTATGCTCTCTACGTAGGGAGCATTGAGCCGCGGAAAAACCTGGGCATTCTGCTGGACGCGTGGCTGGATCTGGCGCGCAATATCCGCGAGGAATTTGACTTCGTCGTCGCCGGTCCCTGGGGGTGGGGTGACCGGTCAATTCACGATCGCCTGCAGTCCGGGATTCCGGGTGTGCGCTATCTCGGTTATGTGCCGGAATCCGATCTGCCGGCTCTGACGGCCGCGGCTACAGTATTTGCGTACGTTTCGCTCTACGAAGGCTTCGGTTTGCCGCTTGGGCAGGCGATGGCGGCCGGTGTCCCGGTGCTTACGTCAAACGTTTCTTCGCTGCCGGAGGTCGTGGGGGATTCTGGCCTGTTGGCCGATCCGCGGAGCCGCGAAGAGATCCGGGGGGGGCTGGAACGGCTGCTGCTCACGCCGTCGCTACGTTTGCGACTCGGCGAATCCGGACGGAAGCGCGCGCGCCAGTTCACCTGGGCGGAGTGCGCGCGAAAGTCCTGGAAATTTTTTGAGCGCGTGGCATCCTGACGTCAAAGTTGCCAGGGTAAACGGCCGCGTGCCTGGAACCGCCGGTTGAGGGAATCCATTATCTGTTCCAGCGCGTCGATGGCGTGCCCCACCTTTACTTTTGCCGGCCCAAAACCCTTTCGCCGCGCCCACTGATCCCAGGATTCGAGCCGCCGCGCATGGGAGCCGGCGGCAGTGTGGACCTGCTCACTTGAAACCAACAGGACTCTCTCAAGCTCGGTAGCGGGCTTCGCGAGCCGACGGTCGGTCAGGGCCGGCGCGCGGTCGACCTCTTCAAGAAGATCCAGCGCGGCGGGGGAAAGGCCTTCGAGTTGCCACCCGGCCCGCGACCGGCCAATCGCAACAATATGGGGCCACAAGGAGCGGTGGACATATGTGATTTTGCCGGAGACCAGCTTGAGGACAGCGACATCGGGATGCTCCGCGAGGTCGCAGTTCACCCGGAAAATCTCGAGGCTGCGGGGATGCGCCCACCACGAGCCACGCACCGGGGCTCCGGTCACAAGGGCGCACACATTCGGCAGGCGGGCGTCAATCTGGAGCAGCAGCCCGTGTTGTTTTAGTGCCGCCAGTGCTTGCTGAGATTCATTACGGTCAGAGCGCACTAGATTGTTCCAGGAATTTTCGCGGTGCAGTCATTTTACTGTTAAGACGTTATAGGTTTGTAACAATTCCACCGATCTTAATGCCAGCCCGATGTCGCAATTTCGGGACAAACATTCCCGAAAGCGAACGCTAACTGATCTCGCCGGATCGCGTCTTAGATTCGATGATGAGCAACCTCAGCGCGGAAAGCCTATCGCGCGAGTAGGCACGACACTTGCTCGCCATCGTTATCCGGAACAGGGTGCCGGTGCTTTTTGTAATCGGGGGTGATCGCGCAGCTTTATAGGAGTTGCGCGCGGGAGTCGGGAAATGAGTCGCCGGTTACGAGTGCCGTGTTGTATTTGTATCTTCGCTTTGGTCACCAGCGCGAGCGTCCGCGCGGATCAAGCTACCTGGGAGAAGTACATGGAGCAAGTGCGCCAGCTGCGCGTGAGCGGTGCATACGCGGACGCGGAGAAGGCGGCGATAGCTGCCGTCGCGGAAGTGGAGAAGCCCGGCCACAAGGACACCGATCGGGCGAAAACCTGGAACAATCTGGGGACGCTCTATTACGATACCGGACGCTACACGGAAGCAGAAAAGCAATTCGATCGCGCCATCGAACTTTGGGAAAAACTTGGCAGCGCCGGGCAACTTTATGCCGCGCAGGGCGCCAACAACCTGGCTGTTCTCTACTTGAAAACCGGCCGGCTAACGGAGGCCGAGCCGCTGTTGATGCGGGTGTTGGCTGTCCGCGACAAGTTAGCCGTCCCGGATGAACGGGAGATCGCGGAGAGCCTCAATAATCTGGCGGAGCTTTACCGCGCACAGGGCCGGTACGCCGAGGCCGAGCCGCTCTACCGCCGCGCCATCAAGCTTTGGGAAAGCACTTTGGGGGCGGAGCATCCTAAGATGGCCACTGGCCTAAGTAATCTGGCGGCGCTGTTAAATGCTCAAGGCCGCTACGCGGAGGCGGAACCGCCATTGAAACAGGCGCTGGCGATCGGCGAGAAGAAGCTAGGCCCAGATCACCCGGGCGTGGCCGCGACTTTGAATAATCTCGCGGAACTTTATTTTGTGCAGGGCCGCTACGCGGAAGCGGAGCCGCTGTACGCGCGCGCATTGGCGATCAAGGAAAAAGCTTTCGGCCCGGAACATCCGGACGTTGCCACGAGCTTGAATAACCTTGGCGCGATCTATCGTACACGCCATCAGTATGCTGAATCGGAAGCATTGCTGCGCCGCGCTCTGGCCATTCGCAAGAAAGCACTGGGGCCGGATCATGCTGATACTGCGTCCAGTCTCAACAATCTGGCGGACCTTTACCGCCTGGAAAAACGGTTTGCGGATGCGGAGCCCCTGTACAGGCGTGCGCTGGCCATCAAGGAGAAAGCGCTGGGCCCGGAGCATCCAGATGTGGCCACCAGTTTGAACAATGTCGCGCAATTTCTCCGCATCGAAGGGCGCCCGGACGATGCTGCGGCCATGTATCGGAGAGCCATCGCGATATGGGAGAAAACTTTGGGAACGGAACATCCGGCGGTAGCTACAGGACTCAACAATCTCGCCCAGATCTACGCTATGAAACACGCTTATGCCGACGCTGAGACCCTGACCAAGCGCGCTATCGAGATCTGGCAGAAGGCGTTAGGCCCCGACCATCCAGAGTTAGCGACGCCGTTGAAGAACCTGGCTACTATTTATCACTTGCAGTCCCGCTATGCGGCAGCGGAACCGATGTACCAGCGAGCGCTGGGCGTACTCGAGAAGAACCCCGGACAGAACGCGGAGGCAATGGAGGTGCTGGGCGGCCTCGCGGATTTGTATCATGTCGAGCACCGCAACTCAGAGGCCGAGGCGCTGTACGAGCGCTTGATTCCCCTGCAAGAGACGCTGCTTGGACGCGAGCACCAGGGATTGGCTGGAAGCCTCTACCTACTGGCGGATCTCTACCGCGAAGACGGGCTCTATGATAAAGCCGAGCCGCTTTACCGGCGGTCACTGGCCATTTTGGAGAAAGAGCAGCCCGCGCAGGGAGCCACACTCGCGCGCAGTCTCAAGACGTACGCCGCCATGTTGCGGCACATGAAGCGCAAGCCGGAAGCGGCCGCACTCGAAGCGCGCGCGAAAGCGATCTTGCAAGGACAGCCGCAAGGGTCGGCATTCGCCGAGTCACTGGTGAACTAAGTCACGCTGGCGTATCGCGAAGGCCGACTTACTCGGTGTTAGGTTTGTTCCGCGATAAGTGTTCCCAGAAGCGAACACACATAAGTTGGGCATGTTGCGTCATCCATACATTTGCAGTTAGTCGCTTAGCGTGAATGACCACGAACTAACCCGGCACTAACTATTCTTTGAACAGGGTGAGCGGAAACTTCGTAATCGGGAGAGATGATTGCGCAGGCATGATTGTCTGCGCCAGGGAGGAAGTATATGTACCGCCGACTGTGTGGGCCCCTATGGATTGTCATGTTCTCAATCTGCACTGTTGCGCGTGCAGGTCAGACTTCGTGGGATCAATACCTGGAGCAGGTGCGTGCTCTTCGCCAGCGAGGAGCATTTGCCGCTGCGGAGAAGGCCGCGCTTGCCGCGGTGGCGGAAGCGCAGAAGCCTGGACAAGAAGACGCCCATCTGGTGAAAAGCTGGAATGCCTTGGCCACGATTTATTACGACACCGGCCGGTACGCGGAGGCGGAACGATTCTTTCAGCTCGCGGATCAACTTTGGGAGCGCCTGTACGGTTCCGATAGCCTGGAAATGGCGCAAGGGCTCAACAATCTGGCCGTCCTTTATGTGAAAACCAGCCGGTTCAAGGAGGCGGAATCGATGCTATTGCGGACCTTAGCTATTCGCGAAAAAACGCTTTCGCCGGAGCATCCCGATGTGGCCGAGGCCGCCGATAATCTGGGCCAGGTTTATCGGGCGCAAGGCCGTTACGCGGACGCCGAGACACTGTACCGCAGGGCCGCCGGCATCTGGGAAAAAGCGATGGGCCCGGAGCACATAAAGATTGCGCCTGCACTCAACAATTTGGCCGTGTTGATGCTGGACCAAGGCCGGTATGCGGACGCCGAGCCGCTTTTCAAACGCTCGCTCGGGATTACCGAGAAGGCGTTAGGTCCGGAACATATCACGCTGGCGCCCGCGTTAAATAATCTGGCGGAGGTTTACCTTCTTCAAGGCCGCTACGGCGAAGCCGAACTGCTGTACGCCCGGTCACTGGCCATCAAGGAGAAGATGCTCGGCCCGGAACACACGGACATCGCCATCGGTTTGAACAATATGGCCGAGGTATATCGTGCGCGCCATCAGTATGCGGAAGCCGAGCCACTGCTGCGGCGCGCACTGGCGATCCGCGAGAAGGCGTTCGGTCCGAACAACCCGGAGGTGGCCATCAGCCTAAACAATCTCGCGGACGTGTACCGCCACCAGAACCGGCTTGCTGATGCTGAGCCGCTCTACCGCCGCGCCCTGAATATCTGGCAGCAAACCCTTGGTGCGGATCATCCTAACGTGGCCACGGGCTTGAATAATCTGGCCCAGTTCCTAAGCCTGGAAGGAAATAATGATGAGGCCGCAGCGATGTATCGCCAGGCCATTGCTATCTCGGAAAAAGCTCTCGGGCCGGAACACCCTGCGGTTGCCACGGCACTCATCAATCTGGCGCAGCTCTGTGTAAGTTTCCATGAATACTCGGAGGCGGAGTCCATGACGCGGCGCGCCATTGCCATCCGGGAAAAGGTCCTAGGGCCCAATCACCCGGAACTGGCAGGGCCGCTGAAGCTGCTGGCGCAGATTTACCATCTGGAATCGAGGTACGCAGCGGCCGAGCCGTTCTATCGCCGGGCCCTCGCGGTGCTGGAAAAGAACGGCATCGGTGACGATACCGAAACCGCGGATGTGGTGATGGGTCTGGCGGAGTTATACCGCGTAGAGCGCCGGAACACGGAGGCCGAGGCGCTTTACGAAACGCTGATTCCGATTGTCGAGAGGTCGATGGGACCGGAACACCCGATGCTTGCGTCCCGCCTCTACAATCTCGCCGAACTCTACCGCCAGGACGGGATGTACGATAAGGCCGAGCCGCTCTACCGGCGCACGCTGGCCATCCTCGAGAAGAAGGAGCCTGCCCAGTCGTCCCCCGCGCTCCCGAGCAGCATGAAAACCCTCGCCGCTATGCTGCGGCGCATGAAGCGCAAAGCGGAGGCGGTCGCGCTCGAAGCGCGCGCTAATGCCATCCTGCGGCAGCAGGCGCTGGTGGCGTCGAACGGGCGATAAGGCGCCCATTCTTATTCGAGCGCGATCGTGATGGCACCCGCTACGATCAAGAGTCCGCCGACGCCTTTCGACCACGTCAGCCGTTCCCCTAAGAACGCGGCGCCGAGCACGATGACGAGCACCACGCTCAGTTTGTCGATGGGTGCCACACGCGATGCCTGACCGGCCTGCAAGGCACGGAAATAGCACAGCCATGAGAGGCCGGTCGCCAGACCCGAAAGGACCAAAAAGAGCCATGTCTTGCCGGAAAACGCCTGAAAGCCGGCTGACTGCCGCGTGCCAGACGCAATCAGCCACGTAAAGACGACCACCACCGAGGTACGGATCGCCGTGGCCAGGTTCGCGTCCACGCCGGCGACGCCCACTTTGGCCAGGATTGCCGTGAGTGCCGCGAAAAAGGCCGAGAGTACCGACCAGGTTAACCAAGTCATTTGCTTTCAGTATGCCCGGAACCGCTAAGATTCCCCAAGGGCCTCCAGTCGGCCTGAACCTTACTTTCATCGCTCAGGGCTTTGGAAGTGTGCCATCACAGACCCGCCCTAAGACCCTCCGCTGGGTCCCTGGCGTTACACTAAATCTAGACGCCACAGACTTTTTGCGTGTGTGGAACGTCATTCCACAAGGAGCCTGAGCATTGATCTTTCGGGCGGTCGAGGACCCCGACCTGATACGCAAGGCGCGCCGGGGAGATGTGGAGGCGTATAACCTCCTGATTTCCCGATGGGAAAAGCGCGTCTACAATTACCTGCTGCGGATCGTCGGGGATCGCGAAGACGCTCTGGACCTCAGCCAGGATGTTTTCTTGAAGGCTTATCAGAACTTGCAGAAGCTCGACGATCCGGCGCGATTTGCGCCCTGGCTGTTTCGCATCGCGCACAACGAAGCCTTTTCCTCGTTCCGCAAGCGGCGGCCCGAGGGAGAGACGGTGCCGCAGTCGGATTTCGCCGGCGAGGGCATTCCCGCAAGCGCCTCGCCGGCGTTTCCCATCGAGCTTTCCATTGCTGTAACCACGGCGCTGGGCAAATTGCACGCAGACCAGCGCGAGGCCGTGATCCTGAAGATTTACCAGGGATTCAAGTTCGAGGAGATGGCCGAAATCCTTTCCTGCCCAGTATCGACCGTGAAGTCGCGGCTCTACGCCGCGCTGGACGTACTCAAAACGCAACTGGCTCCCGCAAAAAGCAGAGGTGTGACATGAGTTGCTCGCCATTCGATTTACGCGATTACCTATTCAATGAACTGGTGGACGAGGAACGCCGACAGGTGGATCAGCACGTGCGAACCTGCGGCGGCTGCCATGAAGAACTGGAACGGCTGCGGATCACGCAATCGACGCTGCTCGCATTGCGCGAGGAAGAAGTTCCGCAGCGCATCGGGTTTGTCTCCGACAAAGTGTTCGAGCCCTCGGGTGTGCGGCGTGTGTGGCAGGCGTTTTGGGGCTCCTCGGCGAGGCTGGGGTTCGCATCGGCGGCCATGCTATCGGTGGCGCTGATGTTCTTCACGTTCTTCCGGCAGGCTCCGGCGGCGGCTTCGAGCGCGCCTCTGGATACGTCAAGAATTGAGGCCCAGGTGGCGGCGCGAGTGAACGCCGCGGTTGAAAAAGCCGTGACCGAGAGCGAAACCCGGCAGGCGGGCAAAACGGCGGCGCTGCTGGCCGCGGCGGAACAGAAGTTTGAAAGCCAGCGGCTAGCCGACATGCTAAGTGTCAAGCAGAACCTGGACGTGCTCCAGAAGCATTACAACGTCCGCGAGAATCTGATGGCCC
>Ga0070730_10005055_pt1 | contig 11445 bp, 6 predicted proteins | sample Coa_R1_3_FD_66447 | JGI IMG/M metagenome (GOLD analysis project Ga0070730, IMG submission 66447) | Surface soil microbial communities from Centralia Pennsylvania, which are recovering from an underground coalmine fire - Coalmine... | ecosystem: Environmental > Terrestrial > Soil > Unclassified ... | reverse complement strand
GGTCACGGTGTTTGACAATGTGCGCGACCTGGGCAACGCCATTGGCGCCCAGTATGGCAACGCCAACCTCAAGCGCGCGCTCACCGAATACTTTGGCAACAAGACTCTGGACGACCTGCCGCACAAGGTGCTGATTTCGAGCTTCGACCTGGACAACGGGCCGGACAACCCGGCCCAACTGCGCACCTGGAAGCCCAAGTTTTTCCATAACTTTCCGGGGCCGGACTCGGATGGCAAGGAGCTGGTGGTGGACGTGGCGCTGCGCACGGCCGCCGCGCCGTCCTTTTTTCCCGTATACCAGGGCTACGCGGACGGCGGCGTATTCGCCAATAACCCCTCCATGGCGGCGCTGGCCCAGGCGTTGGAGCCGACCACCGGCCAGCAAAACCTGGCGGATATCAGCCTGCTCTCGCTGGGCACCGGCCGCGGCAACCAATTCCTGACCACCAAGGACGCTGATTGGGGCTGGGTGCAGTGGGCGCCGCACATTATTGACATTATGCTGGGCGGCAGCAGCGGCGTGGCGGAATACGAGTGCCGCCAATTGCTGGGGGCGCGCTTTCACCGGCTGGACCCGCTGCTGCCCGAAACCATCGACCTGGGCGATGTGTCCAAGATCCCGCGCCTGGTGGAGATCGCCGAGCGGGTGATGCTGGAGACGACCATCGATTGGCTGAAGCCGGCGGTGGCCGCCGGTGTGGATGCACCAGTTGAGTCCAACGCGAAGGCCTTGCATGGATGGTTCGACGCCTGACCGGGCGGTCCAATGTCTTTGACAAAGAATCGCGAAGAGACCGGGACGTGCCCGCCGCCGAGCGGCGGGCACGTCCCGGTCTCTTCGCGAATATTCGCCTTCAATGGTAGCGTTGCATGACGACGTTGCTTACGCAAGGCGCGGTGCCGGTCATCGACATTGGACCGTACTTGCGGGCCGAGCCCGGCGCCGAGCGCCGCGTGCCCGAGGCCGTGCGCGTGGCCTGCGAGCAGATCGGCTTTCTGATCATCAACGGGCATGGGGTGCCGGCCGAACAGATCGAGCGAACGGGGGCCATCGCGCGGGCGTTCTTTGACTTGCCCGATGAAGAAAAGCAACAGTTGAAGCTGACCCCGGCCGGCGCTGGCTATAGCCCGCTGCAAGGCGAGCGCCTGGCCGCGACGCTGGGCGAACAGGCGCCAGCCGACTTGAAGGAGTCGCTCAACGTCGGGTCCGACTTTGAGGCGGTGCCCTGGCCCGCGCGACCCGCCGAGCTGAGGGCGGCCTGCATCGAATACTTTTACAGCATGAACCGGCTGGCGGGCGACCTGATGCGCATCTTTGCCACGGCGCTCAAGCTGCCCGCCGAATACTTCGCTGGCAAGATCGACCGCTCGAGCTCGTTCCTGCGCATGATCAACTATCCGGCCCCGGCGCGCGAGCCCGAGCCGGGGCAACTGCGCGCCGGGGCGCATACCGACTATGGCACGCTGACCATCCTGCGCTCCGACGACACACGCGTGGCCGGGGGCTTGCAAGTGCGCAACCGGGCCGGCGACTGGCTGGACGTGCAGACGCCGCCGGGGGCATTTGTGGTGAACCTGGGCGACATGATGATGCGCTGGACCAATGACCGCTGGATTTCAACCCTGCACCGGGTGGTGAACCCGCCAGCGGAGTTACGGCCGGCCAGCCGGCGTCAGTCGCTGGTGTTCTTTCACAACCCGAACCCCGACGCGCTAGTGAGCTGCCTGCCGGGCTGCTGCGGGCCCGGCAACCCGCCGCGCTACGCGGACATCACCGCCGGCGAGTTCATCGCGCAGAAGAGCCGGCAGGCCTACGGACCCGGATCATAAGATAACCCAAAAGTAGGGGCGTTCAATTGAACGCCCCTACTTTTGGGGATAACTATTTTGGGGTTAGTTCGCCGCGGTCGAAGGCGGCGCAGTATTCGGCGTAGTCGGCTTGGGAATGGCCGGCGCAGGCACGGGCGAGGTCAATCAGATCGGATTTCCAACCCTCCTGACGCGTGAAGCCACGCAGCGCACCGGCGCCGGAGGCCCCGTTGGCATTGCTGCCGCGCAGATGACCGGCGGCGGTGAGCTGGGCCATCGTTTCTACCGTCGCGGCCAGATGATGCTCGCCGAAGCCGGGATCGTCCAGGCTGAGGCGGTCGCGCGTGCGGGCATGGTCGCGCACGACGAAACTCTTCGTCGCATCGCCCACCCAGCCCAGCCGCGCGGGGGGCACATCCTGAAACAGCCGCTGGGCCGCCACCACCCGCGCCCCCTCGGCCGGCCAGACAGGCTGCGGACCGTTAAGATAAGGCCCCAGGCACGAGGCGCGTACTTCCTTTAGCTCCAACAGCCCGCCGGCGCCGCCGGCACCCTCCGCCCGCATCAGCACCGCGTAGCGGTCCAGGCCCAGGCTGCTGGTGCCGGCCACCAGCCGCACCACATCCAACACGAGCAGTGGGCCAGCTGCCTCGTTCTGTCTGGCGAAAGCAGCGACGTGCTCCATGACCGCGGCCCGCTCGCCCGCGTCGATGGGCAAGAACCGCTTGTTCGACAGGTTGAGCTGGCGACCCGACGCCGTCAGGTCCGTTGGGTCGTCCAGAAAATTGAACGGGGCGCCAGCGGGAAAGCCGCGAATGATCGCCCCAATCGGCCCGTCGATCAGGTCCGCATCGGGGAGGCGAGGCCCGCCGGCCTCCACCGCCTGAGCATAGCTGGCGAGGAAATGGTGGGCCAGATCCTTGGTTTCATCATTGGACCACTTGAGGCTGGCCAGGCCCACGAACAGGCAGGCAACAAAACGCGCCAGGTCCCAGGCCGCCGGCCCCACGAGGGCTTCGTCAAAGTCGTTGACGCTGAAGCAGGCCAGGCCATTGTCGCCCCGGTAGGCGCCAAAATTCTCCAGGTGCAGATCGCCCGTCAGGCCGGCGAGGGGCGCCGCCAGGGAAGACGGCAGCGGCGCGTAGGCGTAAAACAGGTGGGCGGTGCCGCGAAAAAAGGAGAATGGATTCTTGCGCAGCTTGGCGTACTTCAGCGCCAGGGTATCGGGCCGGCGGCCCTGGTTGAATTGCTTGATGCGTTCCGCGACGCCGTTAGGGGACATGCGTCAGCCCTCGCGCCGCCGGTCGGAGAGCGGCACTTCCAGAAACGTTTGGCTCTGAACGGTCTGAAGGTAGCCGGACAGCGCGTCGGTTGCTCTGGGTTGTTGGGCTGCGTCCATGGGCGGCAAGTTTAGCACAGGGCGGGAGGGGCGAGCGGGGCGCCTTACCCTAAATTGCTCGCTTTTCGATTCTAATGTTCTGGAGACGCTAAAGGGGCAATATCGGATCGTTTACGCTGTGCCGGTCGCGGTCTAGCCGATGTTCAGCCGGATGATCTTGATGTCAAGCAGTGGGGCGACCTGGTTCGCGTGCGCGGCATTATCAGACGATTGAGCGCTGCCGGACAATCTGAGCAGGCTTCTGATATCCTGGTCAACATGCTGGTGAACTATGCCGCCAGGGCCGCCAACAATTACCGGCCGCCCGCCGAGATGATTTTCAATCCGAGCCGACAGACCAGCTATGCGTAGAGCTTGTAAATGCAATTAGGCAGCGCCGCCGCCCTCCGTTTTCCACACCCTCAACCCCGCCCGGCTCAGCCGGATGGGGATGATCTGAAAACTGGCGTCCTCCTGCGCGATCTCGCGCAGCAAGGTGCGCTTGGCCTCGGAGCGCTCGCCGCACAGCAGGGTGAGCGAGCCCCCCGCCCCGCCGGCGCCGTTGACCTTCCAGCCGATGGCGCCGTGCGCGCGGGCGACTTCGATGACGCGCGCCGCTTCGACGCCGATCAGGTCGGGGTGCAGCCAGGATTGGGCCTGGGTGTTGTCGATCATGGCCTGGCCCAGGGCGGCGAAATCACCGGCAGCCAACGCATCCCGCGAGCGAATGGCCGCCTGGCGCAGCGCTTCGAGCGGCGGGTGATCGGGCCCGGCGGCTTCCAGGCCGGCAATGACGCGCTCGTGCAGCTCGGACGAGCGATGGCTCTTGCCCAGGAAGATCAGGGCCAGGCGGCGCTCCAGCTCCCAGGCGGTGGCCTCGGGGACGGACACAGACGACACGGAGGCATGCGGGTACTCGAACATCTCAATATAGTTGATGCCGCCATAGGCCGAGGCCATCTGGTCCTGGATGCCGCTCTGCTGTTTGAGCAGGTCGGTCTCGATGCGGTGGGCGGCGCCGGCCACCTCGTGCGGGGTGAGGCGGCCAGGGGTCAGCGCGTCAAGCGCGCCCACCAGGGCCACGGTCACCGCGGCCGACGTGCCGGTGGAGGCGCCGCTGGGCGCCTCGGAATGGATGCTGATCTCCAGGCACAAGTTCTCCGGCACGCACATGTATTCCACAGCGGCTTCGAGTAAGGGGTGCTGGCCCCAGCGCTGGGCGCGATCGATGCGGTAGCGCTGGCCGAAGTTCTCGGCGTGCAGGATGACGCCGGGCGGCAGCTCGGACCCGGCGAAGACCGCTACCTGCACTTCCGCAAAGGGTGACACGGCGATGTTGAAGACGCTGCCGTGGCCGGCGAACCAGGTATCGGTCCAGCCGCCGGTGTCGCAGATGCGGATGGGGGCCAGGCTGTTGATGACGGTAAGCGGCTGGGGCATGGAACTATGTCGCTTTAACTTAGAGGCGCGCCTTGGCAGCCGTTACAGCAATCGATGGGCTCCAGCTTCGATATTTAAGCAAGGCCCGCATGGTCGGCAGGCCATCCCAGGGCGAGAGCTTCTTGTTTTCGTAGCGGGCCGTGTAATGAATGGGCACCTCATGAATCGCGTAGCCGGCTCGAATCAGCTTGGCCGTGATTTCGGCCTCCACGTCGAAACGACGACACTCAAGCTCAAGGCTCAACGCGGTCTGGCGGCCCATCGTCTTGTAGCACGTTTCCATGTCGCTGAAGCGCTGCCCGTACAACCGATTGGTGGCCCAGGTGACGAACCAATTTCCAAAGCGCATCATCGGCGTCTGGCTGGCGCGTGACCGCGCGCCATAGACCACTTCGGCCGTTCCGTCAGAGAAGTGTGCCAGCAGCAAAAGCAAGTCCTGCGGATCGTACTCGAAATCCGCATCCTGAATGACGATCAACTCGCCTGTGGCAGCGTTGAGCGCCGTCCGGAGGGCCCCGCCCTTTCCCTGATTGTCCGGATGATGGATGACCTTCACGCGCGCCGAGCGAAATTGGTCGAGCAGTTCGGTTGTGCCGTCGGTGGAGGCGTCGTCTACCAGGACAATTTCTTGATCTAGCGGCACGGCCAGGACCCGCTCCACAATGGCCGCGATGGTCGCGGCTTCGTTGAAAACTGGCATGAGAACAGACAGCTTCATGATAGGACTCAGTATAGGCCGAATGTGGCGTCGCACTGCCCGCCGTGCCCGGCCTGCCAAACTTTCTTCGTCAACCCCGCCATTGTTCGATCTACCCCCCGAATTGTTCGGTCTTCCGCCACTCCCCCCGCCACACGATTGGCCTATTTTCGCGGGCTTCCGCCACTCCCGCCACTGCCGCCACACGAAAACCGGGTGATAGGCCTGCGCCCCATGAACGGCCCCTTATGTCAAAACATCTTTCCGATCAGCAGGCTGCGTTGGCCGGGCACCGGCTAGCCACAACGGGCCATCGCGATTTTCCTGGCGATCAGGCGACCCGCGGGCAAGTTCTTGCCGCCGAGCCTGGCGCCGGGCACCCTGCGTTACGCAAGGGCGGCCGTACCACCCTGAATTCGTTCCCGAACTTAGGCTCCAAACCACCAAGTATTCGAACCGGAAGGCGCTTCGGGCGCATGCCAGCCCATACGATCAGGCGCTGTGGATTGAAGTTTTTGCTTTACTCGACGGTCACACTCTTGGCCAGGTTGCGCGGCTGATCCACATCGCAGCCGCGCAGGACGGCGATGTGATAGGCCAGCAGTTGAAGCGGGATGATGTTGACCACCGGCTGGAGCAGCGGCGGGGCCTGCGGCACCCACAGCACCCGGTCGGCTTTGGCGGCGATCGCGTCATCGCCCTCGTGGGCCACCACGATCACCAGGCCGCCGCGGGCCTTGGCCTGCTCCACCTGACTGATCATTTTTTCATAGACGTTGTCGCGGGTGGCCAGGGCCAGTACGGGCATGTCCTGGTCGATCAGGGCAATCGGGCCGTGCTTCATCTCGCCGGCCGGGTAGCCCTCGGCGTGAATGTAGGAAATCTCCTTGAGCTTGAGGGCGCCCTCGTAGGCGATGGGCACATTCAGGCCGCGCCCCAGGTAGAGGAAGTGACGGGTATGAATCAGCTCGCGCGCCAGGGCTTCCACCTCGGGCGCCCGCTCCAGCGCCCGACTCACCAGGTCGGGCAGCCGTGCCAGGTCGTTGACGGCCCGCTTTAGCGCCGCGCCAGCCAGCGTGCCGCGCAGCTCGCCCAACAGGCAAGCCAGCAGGTATTGGTCTACGATGGAGGCCGTGAAAGCCTTGGTGGAGGCCACGCCGATCTCGGGGCCGGCCAGCATGTTGATGACGCCATCGGCCATGCGCGCGGCCTGCGAACCTTGGGCGTTGACGATGGTCCACAGCCGCGCCCCCTTGCGGTGCGCCTCTTCCATGGCGGCCAGCGTGTCCACCGTTTCGCCCGACTGGGTGATGGCCAGCACGGCGGTGTGGGGCGCGATCAGCGGGTCGCGGTAGCGAAACTCGGAGGCAATATCGACCTCGACCGGCACCCTGGCCAGCGTCTCGATAATGGCCTTGCCGGCCATGCCCGAGTAAGCGGAGGTGCCGCAGGCGACGATGAACAGCTTTCGCAGGCCGCGGGCGCCTGCCGGGGTGAGGTTGAGCTCGGGCAGACGCACCACGCCGGCCTCAAAATCGGCCCGGCCGCCGATAGTATCGGTGAGGGCGCGCGCCTGCTCGTAGATTTCCTTCTGCATAAAATGCTGGTATTCGCCCTTCTCGGCGGCCAGGGCGTCCCAGGCGATAGTGTGCTGTTTGGCCTCCACCGGCTGGCCGCCCAGGGTGAGAACCTGGCAGTCGTTGGCGGTGACCACCGCCATTTGCCGGCTTTCCAGGAAGACCATCTGGCGGGTGTGCTCGAGGATGGCCGGCACGTCCGAGGCGATGAGCATTTCGCCCTGCCCCGCCCCCAACGCCACGCCGCCGGCATTGCCGATGCGGGCGGCGATGAGCTTGTCGGGCTCGCGGGCGCTGAGCACCACCACCGCCTGCGCCCCTTGCAACTGCCCTAAGGCCAGCCGCACTGCCTCAGGCAGAGCCAGCCCACTGGCTAAATAGCGCTCCACCAGGTGAGCGATGACCTCGGTGTCGGTGTCGGAGTTAAACACGCTGCCTTCGACGGCCAGCTCTTCGCGCAGATGGAGATAGTTTTCGACGATGCCGTTGTGCACCACCACCACGTCGCCGGTCATGCCGACGTGGGGATGCGCATTGCGGGCCGAGGGCGCGCCGTGGGTGGCCCAGCGGGTGTGGCCGATGCCCACCTGGCCGCTCACGGGCTGGTCCAGCAGCAGCCGCTCCAGGTTGCTCAGCTTGCCCACATCGCGGCGGACCACCAACTGCCCGTCCTGCACCACGGCCAGCCCGGCCGAGTCGTAGCCGCGATATTCCAGCCGGCGCAGGCCTTCCAAGATGATAGGCGCGGCTTCGCGCGGCCCGATATAACCAACGATGCCACACATGGAAAATCCCTCCGGGATAGAGAACCCGCGACTCAAACGCCGGCGGGTTCCAACGGATCCGCTGCGGCCGCGCACACGCAGACAAACAGCCGCCGCGGCGGAACGAGCGTTCCGGCCGCCGCGGGTGTGAGTCGACTGCTGGGTGATTGGCCCCAATCGTTGTGTGATTGGCCCCAATCGTTGTGTGATTGGCCGCCCACTGCCGGCCCGTTATGCTCCGGTCGCCCGGAGGGTTATAGGACCCGCTTCAATTGGAGGGGAGTGTAGATGAGGGCTGTGGCAGCCCCCGGCGGCTTCCGCTGATGTCTCGCTGTTCCGGCCCACCGGCTACCTTACTGGCCGAGCGCCGTTAGCACTGCCCTATGGCAGGAACCGCCTCCTCGTCACCTGGCCGATGTTCAAAGACAGGCCAGGCCTTGCGCTATCTATCCCCGAGCGTTGGATGCGAACCACCTCCTTCTTGAACAAACATAAGAATGTTTCCGGTGCAACTGTAACCAATTATAAGGTAGACAGTAACTACGTCAAGAATATTGGCCCCGGTCCCCAGATGTCTATTTTCGTGTCGTGGCAGTGGCGGCAGTGGCGGAATGGCCGAAAACCATAAAATGCTGTGGCCCCTTCGGGAGATTGTTGTACGCTAGCACGTGTGGCGGGAGATATAAGGTGTGCTGGTCCAGTCGCCGTGCTGGCTTGGAATCAACCAGGCAACCGCAGGATGTTCAGGTTTACACGAAAATTGGCGGCTTTTGGCAGTTAGGAATCTGTCATTGGCAGCTTGGGCATGTTATAGTCCAACCAGTTATCAGCCGCTGCTCTATGACAAGGGGATTCTCCATGACAGGCCGCCTCAAGTTCTGGTTCATCGCTGCCGCGTTCGGGATTTTGCCCGTGATCCTGCTCGGTTTTATGGCGCCAGCCACCGCCGCCGCCGGTCTGTGGTATGTCGCGCCGGGCGGCAATGACAGCGCCGATTGCCAAACGACGGTGACCCCCTGCGCAACGATCAATGCGGCCATTGGCAAGGCCGGCCCGGGCGACACGATCAATGTGGCTATCGGGACCTATACCGCCGGCAGCGGGGCTGAGGTGGTTTGGATCACGCAAAGCGTGACGCTGCTGGGTGGTTGGGACAATAGTTTCGCGAGCCAGACCGGTTTGTCCACCCTTGACGGCCAAGGCGTGCGCCGCGGCATGACCGTTAGCGACACGGCCGCCGCGACGGCCGAGCGATTTGTCTTCCAAAATGGCCAGAACAGCATCCTAGGTGGCGGTGGCATCTACAACGAGGGCGTGCTGACCGTAACGCGCAGCCAAGTCAAAAACTCAAGTGCTCAAGTTGGGGGCGGCATCTACAATTCTCATGGCAATTTGATAGTTCTCGAAAGTCAGATCTCTGGGAACGCAGCCAGCTTGGATGGGGGTGGGCTCTCCTCGGCCTTTGGCCAAACAACTATTCTGAGCAGCACCATCACCGGGAACTATGCCGGAGACGTCTGCTGTTATGGCGGCGCTGGGGGCGCCGGGATTGACGTTTTCTCAGGCCTTGTGAGCCTGAGGGATAGCACTGTCAGCGGCAACATGTTGCTAGGCGGTTTCGAAGGCGCGGGCATCCTTAACGGAGGCGTGCTGACCGTAACGAACAGCACGATCAGCAACAACAGCGGCGGCGACGGTGCGGGTATTTACGCGTTCGGTTTCACGACCCAGTCGTTCTACAATTCGACCATTAGCGGCAACAGTGGTGATGGATTGTTCATTCAAGGCGGCCATGCGGTACTGAGCAATACGATCCTGAGTGACAACGGCACGCCAACCAGTTTGAATGTACCCCTCGACTGCCACAACGATGACCGCTATGGGGGGACGGTCACGAGCTTTGGCTACAACTTGATCGAAAACGCACGCGGATGCAGCATCAGCGGCACCGACATTACGGGCGATAGTGCCAATCTGGGGGCGCTCCAAAACAACGGCGGCCCTGCCCCGACCCAGGCCATCCTGCCAGGCAGCGCGGCCTTCAACGGCGGCAATCCCGGCGGGTGCCAGGGATCAGATGGATTGCTGGCAACCGACGAGCGCGGCAGGCCGCGCAACGGCCGGTGTGACATTGGGGCCTTCGAGGCCCAGCCCCTGGACGCCTCCGACAAAACCGTCAGCCAACAGTCCGCCCTGCCAGGCCAGCCAGTCAGGTTTAGAGTCAGCGTCGGAAACTCTGGCGCCAGCCCATTGGCCGGCGTGACCGTCACAGACACGCTGCCCGCCGGGCTGAGTTTCCTCAATGGTTCGCTGACGGCCACCAGTGGCAGTTTTAACTATTCGGCGGGGGTCATCACCTGGACCGGGTCGGTCAATGCCGGCGCGACCGTTGCGATTGACTATAGTGCGGCCAGCCTGCCCAACACCAGTTTTGGCACGGTCATTACTAACACGGCAGTGATTAACGGCAATGGTGACAGCGTCATCCGCCGGGCGAGCTTCACCGTCGAGCGCTCCACCCTATTCTTGCCGGCGGTCTCTAAGCCGCAGCCCGGCGTCTGGGGCAATGTCACGATCAACGGCGCTCCTGCCAGCGGGATTTTCCTGGAGCTGCGGCGGTTCGACGGCGCGCATTTCTCCACCCAAGCCAGCGCCTATACCGGCCCGGCCGGGTACTACATATTCAACCCGCCCAGCCTGCCGCCGGGGCAGTTCTACTATGTGCGTTATCTGAACAGCAGCAACACGCTTGGACTGTTGTCGTACTGGGCCACGGCCAAAGTTACAAGCTTTACGCCGGGCGCCTCGGTTGGGGCCGGCAACTTCGACCTGGCGGACATCTCTTTGTTAGCTCCGAACCCGGGTGCCGTCGTCAGCTTGCCGGCGCTGTTCCAATGGGTGCGGCGGCCCGCGACGCCGACCGACAGCTATCAATTGAGCCTGTTTGATCCAAATTCAAATGGCGGTGCCTTTGGGCAAACCAACCTGCTTGGCTATGTGAACGGGATCAATCTGACGAGCGTCCCGAGCGACTTCCACTCGGGCACAACCTATGGCTGGTATGTCGCCGTCAACAGCCCCGGCGACGGGTACGGCGAATCATATTACTACCGGCCGCTGACGTTCAACAATATTCTCGCGCCCAGCCAGGCGTCGATCGTGGGTGGCGCGGTTGTCCTGGCTGCGCCGGCGCCAATCGATCGGCCGCGGCCGTAAGGGGGCAACCGCGGTTCGAAGGCGAAGACCCTAAGGGTTTTGGAAACCCTTAGGGTCTTTGTTTGGTACAACCACTTACAAGTATTTTTCAACCGCCCAGCCGCCGGCCTTCATCACTTCCACCGGCATGGCGGGTTGGTTCGGGTCGATGCGCAGCGGGTTGGCGCCGGTGAAGGCGTCGAGCACATCGCCCATGGCGTCGGCCAGGTAGATCGTGCGACCCAGGTTTTGGGCAATTTGGAGCGGGGTCATATCGTCCAGGCTGATGCCCTGCGGGTGGTCGAACATCACGCGCGGCAAGACGACGAATTCGCCCAGGTCGCGGCCAGCGAGCTGCGCCACCACGTCGGCGCCCATCAGCAGTCCGGCCACGGTGATGCCGTGACCCAGGCGCTCGTTGAGAACGGCCGCCACCTGCAGCCGCGTGCCGGCCTTGGTATTGAACTCGTCCGCCGCCTTGCGCAGCACGGGCTCAAAGAGCGTGGCGGTTACCAGGGTCGCTGAGTGGGCAGCGGTCAGCGGGTAGTGGGCGGCGGAAAGCTCGCGCTTGACCTTCTTCCAGTC
>Ga0070730_10005054_pt1 | contig 11449 bp, 8 predicted proteins | sample Coa_R1_3_FD_66447 | JGI IMG/M metagenome (GOLD analysis project Ga0070730, IMG submission 66447) | Surface soil microbial communities from Centralia Pennsylvania, which are recovering from an underground coalmine fire - Coalmine... | ecosystem: Environmental > Terrestrial > Soil > Unclassified ... | reverse complement strand
TATTCGTGAAGAACGGCCAGTCGACCGCGTCAATGGCGATGGCCCTCCTAACCGGGGTGGCGCTGCTGTCCTACGTCGGCACCCTGGTGCTGGCCGCCACGGTCGAGCTGCAGGCGACGGAACCCGAGCTAGCCACGGAATTCGGGCGGCCGCTCCCGGTCCGCATGCCACGGCAGAGGCCCCCCGCGACGCCGCCGACCCCGTGGCCCTCGACGCCGGCCCGGCGGAACTGGCCGACTGAGGAGCGCTGGCCCGCTGAGGAGCGCTGGCCCGCGGAAGAGCGCTGGCCGACTGAGGAGCGCTGGCCCGCGGAAGAGCGCCATCGAGTCTAAGCGCAATACCATCGTCATCGTCGGCTCCCGGCGTCCACGGTGACCACGTCGTCGGGGGCCTGGCAGTGCGCCGTCCCATTTGCTTATGCACATTGGCTCACGACTCTTAATTTGGTCCTCGGGTGTACGTATGCGGCGTATGCATTGACAGGCCAAAGCGGCGTTACGAGACTCTCCCTGGGGGACCGGGACAGGCAGCGCTGTTTCCTTCCAGCGGCCTGGGCGACTAAAAGGAAACCTAATGTCCGAGGAAGCCGGTTTGACGAGCCAGGACGTGGCGCTCGGATTCGACGCGGCCTGGGGGTTTGCCGCGGCCGACCAGACCAGTCCCGCGCTGGCCGGGGCCGCTGGAGCCCTGCCCGATACGACCATGGCGGCGGAACGGGTTACCGAACTGCGCGTTCACGGTGTGTCGGGGTCTGACGGCCCGACGATGCTGGAGCATCCGCAGGCGGTGCAGGTCGCTGGGGACACGATGACCGGCTTTTACCGGCGCTGGAGCCCCGACGGCTCCGGGCGGCTCAGTGTCCCGTGGAAGCTGGAGGCCTACTCGTGGGGCGGGCTCACCGAGGCGCCGCTGGCATCGGCGTCCTGGCTGCTGCTGGCGCCGTTCATGATGTACAACGTCGCGTATTTCATGCTGCCGCCCCGGGTGGCAGGCGCCAGTGCTGGCCCCGAAGGTACGCCGAGCCCGCAGTTGCCCCGTGACCGGCGTCACTGGATCACGCAGATTGTGCTGCGGATGCTGGCGCTGGCGGCCACGGTCCAGTTCGTGAGCGCGGCCGCTTCGATGCTGCTGAGCACGGTCGCGTGGCAGGCGGCCGGAAACCCGCACCTGCTGCTGCCCAGTTGGATGGGATGGTACGCAGGATGGACGGCGGGATGGCGCGTCGCCCTGGCCCTGGCGGCGGTAGCGGTGATCGTCGCGCTGCTGTGGTGGATCAGCGCCTGGACGGCGACCAAATACGAGGCCCGGGTCAGCACGGCCCGGCCTGGGATCAACGCGTCGTGGCCGCTGACGCAGCCAGGCTTCTGGCGGGGGAAGAGGCTGGTCGACCGGCAGGGGAGGCTGCACGTCGCCGCCGCCTGCGCGTCATTGGCGCTGATCGCGGCGCTTCCTGCTGGTCATCCAGCCGCGGCACGGTGGGTGGCCCTGGTCCTGTCCGCGGCGGTGCTGGCCGCTGCGGTCATCTCAGGTGCTCTGCCGCTGGCGGACCGCGAGGAGATTACCGTGGTTCACGGCGGCAAGCCGCCAGATGGCAGGGCGGACGCGTGGTGCTGGGGCGTGCTGGCCGCCGCGCTGGTCGCGCTGGTGACCGCGGCCCTGGTGAGCGGGTTCACCGACCGGCAGTCCGGTCGCCAGACCGGAGCGCTGCCCGGTCTGACCGGGTTCCTGGCGGTGCTGCTCGTCGTGCAGGCCGCTCTGCTCGTCGTGCTGACGGTCAGCGTCGCGGTGCTGGCCCGGCGGGCCCGCGCGGCTAGCCGGGGTCCTGCGGGCAGCCGGGGTTCTGCGGCCAGCCTGGGTCCCGCGGCCGACGTCCCGCCTTACCTGGGTGGTAACCTCGCCGCGCTCGTCACGCTGCTGGGTCTGATGCTTGGCGGGCTACTGACCGCGGTGATCAACATTGGCGGGGCCCGTCTGCTGGGCACGCCGGTGCCCAGCGGATTCCGGTTCTATCCCCCGCCGCCGGATGCGCTGGCGGTGCCGTGGCCGGTTTACGCCTTCGCTGCCGCGCCTATCGGGCTGCTGCTCGGCGGCGTAGCGGCGGCCCTCCTGGTCTGGTTCCGGTACAGCGATCGGTCGGACCAGTTCGGGCAGCGGGCGGGAAAATACCGCTCAGATGTGGCCATCGCCTACGCGGGCCTGACCGCGGGTGCCCGTGACCGCGATGGCGACGACCGGGAATACGACCGCAACCGGGGAGCGATCGCTAAGGCGTGGGCGCTGGGGTTGATCACTGACGACGCGGGCCTGGCGGCCTTGCTGGCCGTCGGAGGCAGCCTGGTCGTCGTACTGGCCGCCGAGCTGTTCGCGGCCACCGACGCCGGCCCCGCCGGTCACCTGGCCTTGCTGGCCGGCTGGGTAAACGGCCTGGCCTCACTGATCGCGCTGGTAGGAATCCTGGTGGCCGGCTGGCTGGTCGGGCTGCTCCGCCAGGCCTACTCCAACTCCGCCAAGCGCAAGAGCATCGGCGCGTTCTGGGACGTGGGGACCTTCTGGCCCCGGGCCGTGCACCCCCTGGCCCCGCCCTGCTACGCCGAGCGGGCCGTGCCGGAGGTCGTCGACCGGATCCGGTTGCTGACCGGGCATCTCACCACCAATCCGCACGACGTGGCCTACCTGCACGCCCTGGCCGAGCAGCCGGACCTGGAGCGTACCTCCGGGCTCACCGTGCCCTCCGGTCCGCTGCTGCTGACCGGTTACAGCCAAGGCTCGGTCATCGTAGTGGCGGTCATCGCCCAACTGCCCGAACACGTCCTGCCCGATGTGGCCCTGCTCACCCTGGCCTGCCCCGCCCGGCGGCTGTACGGCAGGGCATTCCCGGCCTACTTCGGCCCGGCCCAGCTCGCCGAACTCGCCCGGCTACTCGACGCCGATACCACTGGCCACGCACCGGCGCCCGGCGGGCCGGGCGGGCCCGGCGGGCGATGGAAGAATCTACGCCGTCGCAGCGACTTCATCGGATCATGGGTCTTCGCCGAGCCCCTGCCCCGGCTCAGCGATACCGATCTTCACTACCACATCGACCAGCCCTGCTGGGATCCGGTCATCCTCGTCCCGGACGCCAACCCCACCCCGCCGAGGCCGCATCGCCACTCCCAGTGGTGGCAAGATCCGCGCACCAGCGAAGTCGGCGATTACCTGGTCCGCCTACTCAGTAATCGCCTTAAATGACTGACCGCGGTTATTCAGATCGGGATCACCCGCTGCCGGATCGGGGTATGCCACCTTTGAGGGCGGTACGTTAATGACCGGTAGCGACAGCGTTAGCTGCTCGAAGATCTCGGGCCCTGTATCCCCAGCTTCGTTGCCTTCCGAGCGAGTTCTGGCATTCTAGGGGCCTGTCAATCCGGGGCGGGTCATCGTATTGTTATGGCATTCCAACGCGTGAACGAGGTTACTGGAATGGATCCGATCACGCTTATCGTGACGGCCCTGGCCGCAGGCGCGGCGCTAGGGGTTCAGGACACGGCGTCCGCGATGGTCAGGGATGCCTACGCCAGCCTGAAGGCGCTGGTGAGAAGGCGGCTCGGCGGTGATCCAGGGACGGAAATGGTACTCGCCCGGCATGAGCAGGCTCCGGAAACCTGGCAGGCGCCGCTGAAGGCGGAACTGGCCCGGACCGGTGCGGATGAAGACGCTGACCTGATCGCCGCGGCGAAGGCGTTGCTGGACCTGGTGGGCGAGGCCGGCAAATACACGGTTGACGTGCGGGGGGCGCAGGGCGTGCAGATCGGGGATCACAACCGGCAGGACAATGTGTTCAACGCCCCGGCCGACGGCGCCGGCCCGCGGTGAACTCAGGGCTATCGCACGGACCTGGGTGCGCGTATCACGATTGCCTTCGGTGTCCTCCTTATTGCTGAGGGAAGGGATCGCCCGGTGAATTCTGGTCCCGACGACGGTGCCGGGCCGGTCCAGGTGCCGGCCGGAGCGGGCGGCGGCGGATATTCCGTTGATGCCCGGGGTGGCATGGGTGTGCAGGTCGGTGACCGCAACATCCAGATTAACTACGCCTATAACGGGCTGACCTTGACCGATGGCGTGGCACCGCCGCCGTTGGTCAGCGTCTCCGGGGCGATCGATTCCCCGTACCGCGGATTGGGCGCGTTCGAGGAGCAGGACGCGCCGTTTTTCTTCGGCCGGGAGGAGGCGGCCACCCAGCTGCTGGAGCGGATGACGCGGCTGGTGGCGGGCCCGGGGTTGCTGGTGGTGTCAGGTGTTTCCGGAGCGGGTAAGTCGTCGCTGCTGCGGGCGGGGGTGCTGCCGCGGATCCGGGGGGCGGGGCTGGCGGGCTCGCCGGGCGCGGCGTCGTGGCCGTGCCTGGTCTTCACTCCGGGCCGGGCGCCGCTGGATGAGCTGGCGTTGCGGGTGGGCCTGCTGGCCGGGGCGGACGCGGCGGCGGTGCGGCGCGGGCTGGACGCCGATCCGGGCGGGTTCGCCCTGACCGCCCGGCAGGCGGCGGAGGTGGCGGGGCCCGGGGGGCAGCGGCGGCTGCTGCTGCTGGTGGTCGACCAGTTCGAGCAGGTGTTCACGCAGTGTCCCGATGAGGGGCAACGGCAGGCCTTCATCACCGCCTTGTGCGCGGCCGCCGGGGCCGGGCCCGGGCCGGCCGGCCGCACGTCGGCGGCGCTGGTAGTGCTAGGGGTGCGAGCCGATTTCGAGGCGCGCTGCGCGAACTACCCCGAGCTGGCCGGCGCGGTCCAGGACCGCTACCTGGTGACGGCGATGACCGACCGGCAGCTGCGGATGGCCATCACCGAGCCGGCCAAGACGGCAGGCTCGCACGTGGACGAGGACCTGGTCGAGGTCTTGCTGACCGAGGTCCGGGCCCGCCAGCCCGGGCTCGCCGGGGCGGGGGTGCTGCCGCTGCTGTCGCACGCCCTGGACCAGGCCTGGCGGTCCAAGACCGGGCCGGTCCTGACCCTGGCGGACTACGAGCGCACCGGCGGCATCGAGGGAGCCGTCGCCGACAGCGCCCAGCGCGCCTATGACCACCTCACCCCCGGCCAGCAGGCCGCGGCCCGGCAGGTGTTCACCCGGCTGACCGCCGCCAGCAGCGACGGGATCGACACCGCCGACCGGGCCACCAGGGTGGAGTTGACCGAGGGCAAGAACCCGGCCGAGGCGGGCGATATCACGGCGGTGCTGGAGGCCTTCGCCACCGAACGGCTGCTCACCCTGGCCGCCGACAGCGTGGAGATCAGCCACGAGGTGCTGCTGACCGCGTGGCCGCTGCTGCGGGACACCTGGCTCACCGAAACCCACGCCGACCGGATCATCCGGACCCGGCTGCACAACACCGCGGCCGAATGGGCCCGCCAGGGCCGCGACCCGTCCTACCTCTACGCCGGATCCCTGCTCCAGGCCGCCACCGAAACCGCCGCCAGGATTGACGCGGATCCCGGGCGTGCGCTGCCGCTGAGCCAGGCCGAACGGGACTTCCTCCGCACCAGCGACCGCGCCCGCCGCCGGTCTGTGCAGCGGCGACGCGGGGCGATTGCGGTCTTGGCCGCCCTGACCGTGGCCGCAGTCACCGCCCTTGGGTTTGCCGTAAACAACGCCGCTAACGCCACCCGGCAGCAGACCATTGCCCTGTCTCGCCAGCTGGCCGCCGAAAGCCTCGTCGCGGACGTTACCGATCCCCAAGCCGCGCGGCAGCTGGCCGTCGCGGCCTGGAGCGTCTTTCATACCGACCAGGCCTACTCGGCTATGACCACCTTGCTGGCCGAGCAACACCAAGATGGCCTGCTGTTCGCCCCCCACACGCAGCTCGGCGTGAACGGGGTGTACGGGGTGGCGTTTAGCCATGATGGCAAGCTTCTGGCCAGCGCGGGCAGCGATGGCACGGTACAGCTGTGGTACCTGGCCACCGGCCAGCCCGACGGCCCGCCCCTGTCCGTCGATCCCGGTGGCGTCGTGTCCGGGGTGGCGTTCAGCCCTCATAGCGCGCTGCTGGCCATCGCCGGCGGCGACGGCTGGGTGCGGCTATGGAACACGGCCACCGGCCACCCCGATGGCCCGCGGATCGCCGCCGACACCGCAGGTTCTACCGCCGGCACGTCCGCGGTGGCGTTCAGCCCGAATGGGACGATGCTGGCCGTCGCCTGCGATGACGGCTGGGTGCGGCTATGGGACACGGCGGCGCTGCGCGGACCCCCCGTCCTGCGCCTCCCCGCCGATCCCAGTGGCGCCGGGACCGGTGGTGTTGACGGCGTGGCGTTCAGCCCCGATAGCATGCTGCTGGCCAGCGCCGCCGGCGACGGCAAACTGCGGGTGTGGGACCTGGCCACCGGCAAGCTGGTGGGCCCCGCCTTCCCCGCCAATCCCAGTACCGGCGTTAACGGGGTGGCATTCGGTAACAACGACACGCTGCTGGCCAGCGCCGACATTGATGGCACGGTGCGGCTGTGGGACGCGGCTACCGGCCTGCCCATCCGGAAGCCCCTCGACGTCCTGTCCAATAGCGGGGAGGCCGGCGGCGTGCGGGGGGTGACGTTCGGCCCGCACGGCACGCTGCTGGCCACCGCCGACGACAACGGCACGGTACAGCTCTGGAACACGGCCACCGGCCAGCGCGCCAGCTCCATGACCGCTGATCCCAATGGCCGTGTGTGGGGGGTGGCGTTCAGTCCGGATGGCACGCTGCTGGCCAGCGCCGACAGCGACGGCAGGGTGCGGTTGTGGGACCCGGCCACCGGCCGGGCCGCCAACCGGCTCCTGCGCACCGACATGGACGCCAACGGCATCGTGGACGGGGTGGCGTTCAGCCCCCATGGCACGCTGCTGGCCAGCGCCGACAGCGATAGCGCCAATGGCGAGGGCTACAACGGCACGGTCCAGCTGTGGGACCCGGCCACGGGCGAGCGCGACGGCCCGCCCATCGCCGCCGATCCTAATGGCGTCGTGGATTCGGTAACGTTCAGCCCGAACGGCGCGCTGGTGGCCAGCTCCGACAGCGACGGCATGGTGCAGGTGTGGTATACAGCCAGCCGCAGACGCGCCATCCCGCCTATCGCCGCCGATCTCGTTTTTAGTGACGGCGGCGTGAACGGGGTGGCGTTCAGCCCGAACGGCAAGCTGCTGGCCAGCGCCAACGGCGGCGGCACGGTGGGGCTGTGGTATTCGGCCACCGGGCATCGCGCCGGCCGGCCCATCCCGGCCAACATCGGGCCTAATTCCGGCTTGGCCGGGGTGGCGTTCAGCCCGAACGGAACGCTGCTAGCCACCGCCGGCGCGAATGGCACGGTGCGGCTCTGGTACACCGCCACCGGCACGGCCGCCAGCCGGCCCCTCCTCGCCGATCCGAATTTCGACCAGGACGGCGGTGTCCACGGGGTGGCGTTCAGCCCGGATGGCACGCTGCTGGCCAGCGCCGACGGCGACGGCACGGTGCATGTGTGGCGTACCGCCACCGACCAGCCCGCTTTCGCGCCCCTCCCCGCCGATCCCAATGGCGGCGTGGAGGGGGTGGCGTTCAGCCCCAATGGGACGCTGCTGGCCAGCGCCGGGACCAACGGGGTGGTGCGGCTGTGGGACACGGCCACCGGCCAGCCCATCGGCACACCCCTGCCCGCAGGGTCTGGAGATGCGACCGGGGTGGCGTTCAGCCCGGACGGCACGCTGCTGGCCAGCTCCGACGGCGACGGCACCATTCTGCTGTGGGACATATCGCTGCTGGCGAACCCGTATGCGACGCTCTGTACCGACGTCGGCCCTCCCACCCGCCAGGCATGGGATCAGTACGCCGGGCCCGGCAAGCCATTCCCTCAGGTGTGCGTCTGAACTCCTGTTTTTGCCCGGGGCTTCGTGTAGCTGGCCGGGGACCTATGCCATCTCCCTGATGGCGCATGATGTCACTGGCCTGCTCCCCATGCTGTCGGCCACTAAGGTCGACCTGGTCGGCCACTCGCTCGGCGGCCTGGTCGCCTGCCAGGTGGCCGCCGTACCCGGGCAGGCCCGCGTGCGGCGGCTGGCGCTCGAGGACATCGGGATGCCTCACCCGCGGCCGCCGCAGGCTCCCGCCCGCCCGGCCGGGCCGCTGCCCTTCGACTGGGCCGTCGTGGAACAGGTCCGGCCCGAGATTGACCAACCGGACTCGCGATGGCCGCAGGTCATGGCCGCGATCGAGGTGCCGACCCTCGTGATTGGCGGCGGGGCGAGCAGCTTCCTGCCCCAGGAACACGTGGAGGAACTGGCCAGGACCGTGGCTCACGGCACCCGCGTCACCATTGACGCCGGACACCTGGTCCATGCCACCGAGCCCGACGCATTCCTCGCTGCTTTGACGGCCTTCCTCAACGCGTAGGCCGCTTGGCGGTGGCCTGGCCAGAAACGAGCGCGCGGCCTACGGGCGCAGGCCCGCGATGAGCAGTTCGACTAGGTGGCGGGGGTTGTAGCGAGGGTCGCTGCCTGCCCCGGCGCAGAGACCCCCGACGCCGCGGAGCAGTTCGTAGGGATCTAGGCCAGGACGGATCTCGCCGGCCGCGGCGGCAGCCTCGAGGAGTTGCCCGCATACGGGGACCAGGCGGTCGATGAAGTAGGCGTGCAGCGTCTGGAAGGCGGCGGCGTCGGACCGTAGCACTTCTGCCAGGCCGTGCTTCGTGACCAGGAAGTCGACGAATATGCCGATCCAGCGCGCCAGCGCCTGGTACGGCCGGTCACTGCCCGCGAGCAGGGCTGGGCCCGCTTCGGCGCAGGCCTCGACCTGGTGGCGGTAGACGGCGACGATCAGGTCGGCCCGCGTCGGGAAGTGCCGGTAGATCGTGCCGACGCCGACGCCGGCCTTGGCCGCGATGTCGCGCACCGGCGCGTTGACGCCGGACTCGACGAATAGGGCGGCGGCCGCGTCCAGCAGCGTCGCCTCGTTTCGCCGGGCATCGGCCCGCTTTCGCGGCGCCGCCGTCCCCGATCGGCCATTGCCGTCAGCCACTGCCCAGCTACCTCCTATCACGGCTTGCCAAACGGAACAAAGTTCCGTATTGTTCCTATCGGAACACGGTTCCGTTTTCATCAGGATGCCAGATCCGGCCGGCCAGCGCCAAGTCGCGGCTTCCAGGCTCGGCTCACCTCACGGAGAAACCCCATGCCGCACGCACCGCAGCCCAGTTTCGGAATCGTGACCGCTCCCATGCAGGTCTCCTACCAGGACATCCTGCGGGTCTGGCGCGAAGCGGACGCCATTGGCGAAATCGAGCACGCGTGGCTGTTCGATCACCTCATGCCGATCGGCGGCGACCCGAACGGGCCGATCTTCGAGGGCTGGACCCTGCTGTCGGCCCTCGCCGCCCAGACTGAGCGGCTGCGCATGGGCGTGATGGTGACCAGCAACAGGTTCCGGCCGCCCGCGATGCTGGCCAAGATCGCCACGACCGTCGATATCGTCTCGGGCGGACGGCTCGACTTCGGTATCGGCGCGGGCTCGCGTCCCAGCCATCCGATCGCCCGCCGCGAGTACGAGGCACACGGCCTGCCCTACCACGACTTCCGTTACTCCGTGGAGGATCTCGCCGAAGCCTGCACGGTCATCCGGCGGTTGTGGACAGAGACCGAGCCGTTCGACTTCCACGGCGACCACATCGACCTCACCGGCGCGTTCGGCAACCCGAAGCCCGTCCAGCACCCCCACCCGCCGATGCTCATCGCCGGGCGCTCGGCCGCCGTGCTCCGCATAGCGGCCGAGCACGCGGACCTGTGGAACATCGCGGGCGGCGACATCGCCGACGCCGCCCAGCGCAGCGCGCTGCTGGACCGCTACTGCACCGAGATCGGCCGCGATCCCGCCGCCATCACCCGCTCGATCCATCTGCACGTGTCGTACGACCAGCCCGACACCACCCGGGATGCGATCGGCGAAGCGCTGGACGCCGGGTTTACCCACATCACCCTCGGCCTGCCGGCGCAGACCTACCCCACCGGCGCGGCGCGTTGGGTCGCAGACGAGCTCATCGCCAAGTCGGTGTAGCAGCCCTGCCGTAAGAAGGCAGCGATGATGGTTCAGCCTTGCAGTGTGACGCCTTTCGGGAGCTTGATCGCAAGCTCACTTCGCTTCGCCGTGGCCGTGCGCTTTTCCGTCGCGTCCAGCCAGACTTGTACGTCGACGCCGTCGTCCGCCGAGTGCGCGTCGACGAGCAGGCAGAAGAAGTCGTAGGCAGTTTTGCCAGCAGCCGCGATGTCGAACTCGCCGACCGGGTAACGCGATCTGATCGGGAGGGTCTTATTCGTCCCAGCCTGGAGGAGCTTGACATCGCGAACATGTACCGTCGGTGTCCCCTTCTTCCGGATGAGCACGTGAACCAATCCGGTTTTATCGAAGGTAGCGGACACCGCGACGCTGGTCGCTTTGCTACGGAGGTAGATCCCAATCGCGACCACCGCACCGATGACAATCGCGACGACAGCAATGACGGCTCCCCAGAAACCCCAATTAATGCTGGCCATTATTGCGGGCATCCGCAGGGCAAGTGTTCGATGCCGCTGTCGTCAACTTCGGCGCCCCCGCCACATGACTGCTCGCAGTCCAGTTCAAGGCACCTGAGTTCACCACTGGCGTAGCGAATGAGGTGGCAACGGTCATCGTCGTCTTCCCACACGATTTCGTCGTCGCGGCGCGAGACCGTACCGACGTGGAACGCGTAGGCTGACCGTTCCTCGTCGCGTGTCACGCGGTAGAACGAGATAGCGCCGGGACGGTTCACGTTCGGAACGAGAAGGTAGTCACCATCGGCGGTGGGGAAGGCATCGTGCCAGGTCGCCGATCCTCGGTCGCGCTCGCCGGCCGGTACGATGCCAATGGTCGACCGGCTGACTTCCCAGGATTTGCCCGAGAAAAGCAGCACCGTGGGCACCTCCAGTTGCGGATCGTCTGCCTTCGACAGGGTGATGGACGAAATGAAGTCCTCCGCCGCCAGGCCCCGTGCGAGCCTGGTGGCGTCCTCGTCGCGCGTGAAGGTCTCCCGCACCCTTGGATCGAGGGGCGGGACCCTCCCCGCGAGGTCGAGTGCAAACGCGGTCATGTTTGCGGGCCAGGCCGGTGGTTCGAAGATGGTCATGGCAGCACGTTAGCCCTAGCGCCGCGCCCGGACACGACCGTGCGGGGGAGGGTCATTTGATGTCTGTCCAGGCCGACGAACTGCGCATACCGGTGGTGTGGAATCCGGACTGCTTGTTGCACGAGCCTGTTGGCTGCGGCAAGCCGGCGCCGGCCGGGTGGCCATCATCGACATCGACGCCCACCACGGCAACGGGACCCAGGCCATCTTCTACGCCCGGCCGGACGTGTACTACGACAGCGTGCACGTCGACCTGGGGGCCGGCTGGTTCCCGCACTACATGGGTTTCGCCGACGAGCGCGGCTCCGGGCCAGGGGCCGGGGCCAACCGGAACCTCCCCGTCG
>Ga0070730_10005053_pt1 | contig 11451 bp, 13 predicted proteins | sample Coa_R1_3_FD_66447 | JGI IMG/M metagenome (GOLD analysis project Ga0070730, IMG submission 66447) | Surface soil microbial communities from Centralia Pennsylvania, which are recovering from an underground coalmine fire - Coalmine... | ecosystem: Environmental > Terrestrial > Soil > Unclassified ... | reverse complement strand
AATAGATTTCGCATCGCAGGTTTCCCCCTCTCTCCACGCGAATCTCAGCTCTTCGTGCTGGCCGTCTTGTCGAGCGCGGCGCGCAGGCCCTTGGCGAGCTTGATCGCGTCATCGTTGGCCCAGAAGTGCATGAAGAACAAGCGCGGCTCTTCGTCGAGCATGTGGCTGTGCAGCGCCGTCACCTCGATGCCGTGTGTCCGCAGCTCCATGATCACGGGATTGACCTCGTCACCGGTCAGGACGAAATCGCCGGTGATGGCCGCCTTGCCGCCACCGGTCGGCTGGAAGCCGATGCCTGTCGCCAGGCCCAACGGCCCGCCCGGAGTCAAGGCCATGCCGGCTTGCTTGATCGGGTCACGCCGCGGCACACCGAACTGGTAGACGCCGCCATTGTTCGTTCCCTTCGCGCCGATGATCTGATCGAGCTGCGCCGTATCGAGATCGACGGCCGGCGGAGGCGCGCTCGAGGCCGCAGCAGTGAGCGGTGCCTTGCTCTCGGCGAGGCCATCGCGGATGGCGGTCGCGACCTTGATCGCGTCGCCGTGCCCGGCGATGTGCATGTAGAAGGTCGCGGGATTGGCGCGCAGCAGATGATTATGCACGGCCGTGATCTCGAGGCCACTCGCGATCATCTTTGACATGACGGGGTTGATCTCGGACTCCAGCAGCACCAGGTCGCCCATCGCCATGACGCCGCCGTGAGCGGGCTTGAATGCGACCCAGCCGCCGAGCGCCAGCGCCGGCTTGATGGTCACGCCGTCGAGCGTCACCGAAAGATCGGTCCGCGGAAAACCATAGCGACGGACGTCGCCTGCGACCGCTGCAGGCTTCCTGCCCAGCGTCTCATCGACCTTTTTCCAATCGATGTCCTGTGCGTGGGCGGCGGTCACATAGGACTCGGCAAATATCCGCCAGTCGAATTTTTCAGCGCTGGCGCCCCAAGCCAACAGGGACGCGCAGATTCCAGTTACCAGCATGAGCTTGTTTCGCATGGTTTGGCTCCTTCATCGAATCTCGGCTTATTGCTCCGAGGCCACAGCCGGACGGCTGAGCCTGCGCAGGCTCTCAGTCCTGCTCCTTGATTTGGCCGCTGCTGTCGACGACGAGCCGGACTTTCTTGCCGTTCTTCAGCGCCTTGACGGCCGTGCCCTCTGCTGTCGACTTGATGTCGCCAACCTCCGAGTAGCCGGCCGCCTGCAGCTTGGAGATAAGCTGTTCCTGGGTCAGGGCATGCACGGGGGACAAAGCACTCGCAATCAGCAGCCAGAGGGTCACTTGCGTGGTCGTTCGAAGCCACATGTCCGTTCTCCTGGTCGTTGAGCTGCCCCAGGTGATGTCTCGTGTGATATCTCTTGTGATATCTCTTGGCCTCTCGCGCTGCTCCTTCGGAATCCGTTCATGGCTTCACCTTGCTGGTCGGCCAGTTGTGGGTTTCCTTCGCGGCGTCGCGGCACCAGCGATAGAATGCGTCGTAAAGCAGCATGCCGGCGGAGAGCTGCTCGAGGTCGTCGTCGTACATCCGCGACAGGCCGAGCGAAGCGGCAAGCAGGCCCGGCGCCTCCGGCGAAAGCTCGGGCCGGGCGGTGTCGGCGCCGCGCACCATCACCGCGAGCCGCTCCAGCGGCGGCGCCGACAGGCCGAACTCCTGCACCATGACGTCGAAGGTACAGAGCTCGCCGCGATGGCTCCAGAACACGTTCTCCACGTCGAACGGCGTCGCCTCGAACCGCTCGGCGACCGCGCCGACCTCGTTGGGTGCGACGAACAGGAACACCGCGCAAGGATCGACGAAACGTCGGATCAGCCAGGGGCAGGCGATGCGGTCGATCTTCGGCCGCGAACGCGTGACCCAGACCGTGCGGCCGCGCTTGTCGCGCCTGGGAATCTTGTCGGCGGGAACGGTCGGCAGAGCGGCTTTTTTCCAGCCCTCATGTCCGCCGTCGAGGCTCTCGGCGGCAATGCTGTGATGGCGGAGCCAGGCGGCGGTCCCTTCGCTGAGCTTTTCGCCCTTCTGGCAGATCACCACGACGGACTGCCCGGTGAGGCCGCCCGCCCAGTCCTGGACATCACGGTGAGAGTGGCGGATCGCGCCCGGAATGAGGTGTGGATCGGCCGCGAAATCGTCGTCGATGCGGACATCGATCAGCGCCGGCGCATGGGCCGTGCCGATCAGTCGTGACAGTTTTTCGGATGAGATTGAGGTGTAGGAAGACATGCTGCGTCCCTCTGTGAAAACAGGACGCGATTCTTGGGCATGTCGCCTCGCGGGGAGATCGCCACCCCCGTGCGCCGAATAAACTGCGGGCCGCGCGCGCTGTCAATCGGCTTGTTCGTGTGGCGTGCGATCACGAACAGTTCAACCGCCGCACGGTTCCCGTTCCGCCGGGCGGGGGTCCGCGCATAGGACCGGGCGGCAAGCGCAATCCTGACGCTGGCGTCCGCATCCTTGCCTGTCGGGCAAATCACCCTCGCGGTCACTTCGCTTTATCACAAGAAATGTCAAACTCTCTCGCGAAAAATATTCCGATTCCGTTTTTCGGAAAACGGCGTGCTATTTGAAATTTGAATTGGAATTGTGGGGTGGGCAAAGCGATAGCGTGCCCACCATTCAAGCTGAGCAACTCGTCAATAGATGGTGAGCACGGCGCAAGAGCGCCTTTGCCTACCCTGCGAACGCGCAATGACGATGTAGTTGGTGTACACCCACCACGGCAGCGAGCCTTTCATGCGGTACTGGACACACCATGCAGCGAAGAATATTCAATTCGGCGGAATCGACTTTGGTTAAAGGGATACACATTGGCACAGGACATTGCAGACTCGAAATCGATCGGTATTGCACGCGCCGCCTTTGCCGCGACCATCGGCAACATGCTCGAATTTTACGACTTCATCACCTATAGCTTTTTTGCCATCCAGATCGGCCACACCTTCTTTCCTGCGCAAAGCGACTATGGCAGCCTGATGCTTTCGCTTGCGACGTTCGGCGCGGGCTTTGTCACGCGGCCGATCGGCGGCATCGTGCTTGGCATCTATTCCGATCGCATCGGGCGCCGGCCTGCGATGCTCTTGAGCTTCGCGCTGATGGGCGGGGCGATCCTCGTGATTTCGCTGACGCCGTCCTACAACGCGATCGGCTTGGCCGCGCCGGTCATCGTCATCATCGCGCGCATGGTGCAGGGGTTTGCGCTGGGCGGCGAGGTCGGGCCGACCACGGCCTACCTGATCGAGATCGCGTCCCCCCAACGCCGTGCGCTCGTGGTGTCATGGCAGCCGACGAGCCAGGAGATCGCCGCAACCGCCGGCGCGCTGGTTGGTGTCATCCTGAGCCGGAGCATGGCCCCCGACGCGCTGGAGTCCATTGGCTGGCGGATCGCGTTCCTGATCGGCGCGGCCTGCCTGCCGCTCGGCCTCTGGATGCGAAGAACGCTGCCGGAGACGATCGCGCAAGGCGAGGCGGTTGGCCGCGAAAGCTCCAACCATCTCGTGCTGGCGGCCCGGCACATCCGCCTCATTGTGCTGGCGCTGATGATCCTGGCGAGCGGCACGATCGCAACTTACGTCACGCAATACATGACGACCTATGCGCAGAGTACCCTCCATGTGCCGTCGCCTTTGGCCTTCACGGTGTCGCTGGTCAGCAACGGCGTCGGCATCATCGGCGCTTTGCTCGGCGGCTGGCTTGCGGATGTTTACGGCCGCAAGCCGGTGATGATCTGGCCGCAGCTCGTGACGCTTCTCTTGACCTATCCGACCTTCCTCTGGATCGTGCACGCGCCTGGCGCGGCGTCGCTGCTGTTCGGCTTCGGCGTGTTGTCGCTGATCGGATCTTTGCCGTTCACCGCGTTCTATGCGACCTTCACCGAAGCCTTGCCGCAGAATATCCGCGGCGGCGTGTTCGCGACCATTTATGCGGTTGCGATCGCAAGCTTTGGCGGTACGGCTCAGCTCGTGGTGACGTGGCTGTTGCATATATCCGGCGATCCGTTGGCGCCGGCCTGGTATCTCCTGCTCGCGGCGGTCGCAGGCCTCATCGCGATGAGCCTGATGCCGGAGACCGCGCCGGTGAAGGTCGGGACGTAGCGCGGGGCCGTTTGGGTGTTGCCAGGCTCTCGGTCAGCGCGCGCGCAGCGGCCAATCGCCAATGATCGTGAACCGCGCCTTGGCGTCGGTCTGCTTGAACAGCGCGATGCGGTCGACGGCAAGCTCGGTGAGCTTGAGGCGTGCGAAACTCTGACGCAGCATCACAATCACGCGCTCGCGCTTCGCCTGGTCGAGCGGGCCGGTCAACGTCATGTGGAAGCGAAATTCCTCCATGACGTAGGGGTAGCCCCAGCGGTCCAGATAGTCGACTTGCCGGGGCGTGAGTTTTGCGGGGTTTCGCCGCGCGCGGTCTTCCGCCGTGAGCGGCGCGCGAAAGGAATCGAAGGCACAAACCGCGTCGGCCGCGAGTTGGTCCAGCTCGCTCGATCGCCCGCCGGGAATGAGTGCAATGAAGCCGCTGATCGAATTGACGATCGGGGTGATGAGCGGGATCGGCCGCGCGGTGTTCGCGAACTCGGCGCAGGCAGCAAGCAGCGCCCGTTCCGTCTTGCCATCGGCCAGCGCCATCGGCGCTTTCAGCGTGGCGTGGAAGCCGTACTTGCGCGGATCTTCGGAGAGATGATGCCAGTCCGGCTGCTCCTCGACGACGTCTTTCGGGAAGGGCAGCGTCGCCCCGACCCGGGCGTTATAGCCGAGCATCTCGGCGCCGAATTGATCGAGCGCAGTGCCCTGCGGCGGCGCATAGTAGATCGCGTAGCGGGGAATTGGGGGCATCGTGAAGGTTCTAGAAAAGGCTCATTCGGCGGCAATCGCCTCGCGAGCAGCGCCCGAGGCAGCGAAGCGGGTGGCATCGGTCAGATGCACGAGGTGGCCGTTCGCGATCACGGCGACAATGCGCGGTCGCATCGGTACGGTGTCATCGACGAGCAGGAGATCGGCGCGCCGTCCTTTGGCGAGCTCGCCGCGATCGTCAAGGCCGGCCGCTTTCGCCGGCGCCGCGGAGATCAGGTCCCAGGCCTTGCCGAGCGGCAGGATCTTGTCGGCGGCGAGGCGGAAGGCGGCAAGCAGCGGCGCCGGATAGTAATAGTCGGAAGCGAGCACCGAGCAGAGGCCCTTCTCGATCATGTCGGAGGTCCTGGTCCAGCCGGTATGGCTGCCGCCGCGCACGACATTGGGCGCGCCTAGACGATGGCATCCCCACCGGCGGCGGCCTCGCGCGCGGTCTCCTCGTTGACCGGAAATTCCGCAACTTGGACGCCCTGGGCGCGAAACGCCCGCCGCATTGCGGGACTATTGTCATCATGAGACAGCATGCGGACGCCCGCTTCACGCGCCACCTTCGCGAGCCACGCAATCGAGCCCGGCACGGCGTCGGCGCGCGAGAGTACGCGCCGCACCAGCTCATTGAACGCTTCGTCGGAAAGCCCGGTGCGTTCGACCATGGTGGCGCGCTTGCGCGGCTTTTTCGCCAGAGCGAGCGAGTTCTCCGTGTGGTCATTGAACGCGAACAAATGGATGCGGCCGGCGGCCAGCCATTTGCCGATCTCCTCTTCCGCGTCGAGGTTGTAGGTTTCGTGGCGGAGATGGAAGCGCGTGTCGGCCGCAAGCTGCGGCCGCAGCCCCTCGATCACCTGGAGCAGCTTTTGCGCGTTCTCGGCGTTGCGCAGGCCCGGCTCCCACGACCAGGTCGTGGCATGGAAGACGGTCGTGATGCCGTTTGCGATCGCCTGCCGGTCGCTGTCGACGAGGGCAACGTCGATGGGGAAGTCGACGCCGGGGCGCGGCATCATCTGCCGCTCGAAGGCATCGCCATGCAGGTCGACGATGCCCGGTAACACCAGGAGGTCACTTGCGTCGAGCCCGATCGCGCGGTGCGAAGCGTTTGCGCCGAGCTCGCTGATTTGGCCATCTTCGATCGACAGCGAAGTCTCGATGAGTTCGCAGCCGACCAGAGCGCGGCCGCCTTCAATCAGAATGTCGGTCACGATAGGGCACTTCGTCGCAAGCCGGCCGCGGGTGCGGCCGAGGGGGCTTCATATTTGTCGAGAAAACCCTCGATGCCAAGCGTTCTGAAATCGGGCAGCGCCCGGCGGAGGGTTTCGTGATCCCAGTCCCACCACGCAAGCCGCGCAAGGCGATTGGCAACCTCCTCGGAGAAGCGCCGCCTGATCGGCCGCCCGGGGTTGCCGGCAACGATGGTATAGGCCGGCACGTCCTTGGTGACGATGGCGCCGGCCGCGATCACCGCGCCGGTGCCGATGCTGCGGCCCGGCAGCACGATCGCGCCATGGCCGATCCACACGTCGTGGCCGATATGGACGCGATGGCTCTTGCGCCAGTCGAAGAACTCGGCCTCGTCGCTTTCGCCGGGGAAATAAGCGCTGGCGCGGTAGGTGAAATGCGCCTGGGTCGCGCGATGCATCGGGTGATTGCCCGGATTGATCCGTGTCATCGCCGCGATCGAGCAGAACTTGCCGATCGTGGTGTAGGTGATCTGCGCGTCGTTGACGACGTAGGAATAGTCACCCATCGCGACGTCGAGCAGGATGGTGCGAGCGCCGACCTCGCAATAGGCGCCAAGCGAGACGTCCCGCACGTTCGCGGTGGGGTCGACGAGGGGCTCGATCGAAAGCGTCTTGTCGGCCATGCCGCACCTTCCAGGAAAAATGCCGACAGAAGCGTCGGCGAGCCCGTCATCGGAGGCCTTGATGACAACTTCATGACTATCGGGTGACGACCAAAGACGACGTGGATGGTTGCGGTCGTCGACTGGATTTCAGGAAAGCTCCGTTTGTGATCATTGGTCGCCGCGTAGTCGCCCGACAATCAGCCGTTCTCCACCAGGAACTCGACGCGCTCGGCGGCAAAGCGCGAGCGTTTGGTGACCAGCGGCTTGCCGGAAACATCGACGTCAGTGGAGTCGACCACGAGCACAGGCCGGCCGAGCGGCAGATCGAGATGCGTGGCATCGGTCGCATCCGCGATCGTAGCCGTGATCCGGGTCGTCGCGCGGCGGTAATCACGGATGCCGTAATGCGCGAGCAGCTTGGTCATCGAGCGCGTCGTGGCGAATACGTGGCCGGCGTCCGGAAAGCGCTCTTCCGACAACCACGTGGTGCTGACGCAGATTGGCGTGCGGTCGGCAAGCCGCACCGATTCAATGCGCACCAGCGGCGTGCCGCTCTTCAGGCCGAGCTCTCGCGCGAGCTCGCGGGTTGCGACGTCATTCGAAGCATCGATGAGCCGCCCGCGCGGCTCGTGGCCGCCGGCGCCGACGATCTCGGAAAAGCGCGTGCGCGAGCGCAAGGGATAGGCGATCCGGCGAGCCGCTTCGACATAGGTGCCGCTGCCGCGCTCGGCACGCACCAGGCCGCGATCGGCGAGTGTCGCAAGCGCCCGGCGTACGGTATGACGGTTGACGCGATAGGTCTCCGCGATCTCGGTCTCGCCGGGCAGCCTTTTGCCGGAACCATAGGTGCCGTTGGCGATGCCGCGCTCGATGCCGTCGGCGACCTGCCGCCACAGCGCAACGCCGGATGCCAAATCCTGCAGGGTCATGGCGCGGAACCGCTCTCGTTGATGATCGGAAAAATCATGCGTCTGTCACGAAATCTTCATCGCGGGTCATTATGAAGTTGTCTATTATCATAGACAACTTGGTTCCGGCAAGCTAGAACTCAAACAGGGCCATGATGACACCCGGCGAGCAGAGCGAAGAGGGCAGGCAGGCGCGGCGCAAGGCGGCGATGGCCGTGCTCGCGCATGCGACCGGTGCCGAGATATCGGGCTGTCTCGCCTCGATCAAACTGCCGGCGCATGAAAACCTGCGCGAGGCGGAAAACGGTCTCGTGATGGTGCGCGGCCGGATCGGTGGCGACGGTGCGCCGTTCAATCTCGGCGAGGCGACCGTATCGCGCGCGGCCGTGCGGCTTGCGAGCGGCGAGGTGGGGTTCGGCTACACGCTCGGCCGCGACCGCGATAAGGCGCGGATGATCGCGCTCTGCGACGCGATGGTGCAGTCGGATCAATTTGCCGCCGAGGTCGAGACCAAGGTGATCGCTCCCCTGCGCGCGGCCTTGCTCGCCTCGCGCAATCAGAAGGCTGCTGAGGCTGCGGCGACGCGGGTTGATTTCTACACGATGGTGCGCGGTGAGGGGTGAACGATGACCACGATCGCCGAACTGCCGGCGGGGTTTGCGGACAAGGTGCCGTCGGCGCAATCGACCTTTCGCTCCGTGATGGATGCCATGGCACGGCCCGGCAGCGTGCGAGAGGTGACCGCAACCGTCGGCACGCCGGGATCGATGATGCGCGGTGCTGCCGCCATCGCACTTACGCTGTTCGATCACGACACGCCGATCTGGCTCGACACAAAGATGTCGGAGACCCCGGAGGTCGCGAAGTGGCTGAAGTTCCATAGCGGCGCGCCGGTCGTGGACGATGCCTCGATCTCGAGTTTTGCGCTGATCGGTGATGGCGCCGCGCTGCCGGACCTTTCCCGATTTGCCTTCGGGACCAATGAATATCCCGATCGTTCAACGACGCTAATCCTGCAGGTCGAAAGCCTGACCCAGGGACACGCCTACGAGTTGCGTGGGCCCGGCGTCGACGGCACGGCGAGCCTGCGCGCGACGATCGCGCCAATGGATCTGTTCGAGCGGCTGGCGATCAACGAGACGCTGTTTCCGCGCGGCATCGACGTTGTGCTGGTGTCGGGAGATGCCATTGTCGCGATCCCGCGCACCACGCGGCTCGTTGCCAAGGCATGATGGGAGGCTGATGCATGTACGTTGCCGTCAAGGGAGGCGAACGCGCCATCGAGAACGCCCATCGGCTGCTGGCCCATGAGCGTCGCGGCGACCGCGATGTTGCCGAGGTAACGCTTTCCCAGATCTCCGAGCAGCTTGGGCTTGCCGTCGATCGCGTCATGAGCGAGGGCTCGCTCTATGATCGCGAGCTGGCTGCGCTTGCCATCAAGCAGGCGCGCGGCGATATGATCGAGGCGATCTTCCTGGTCCGCGCCTTCCGCGCCACGCTGCCGCGCTTCGGCGCGACCGAGCCGGTCGATACCGGCAAGATGGAGGTGCGGCGGCGGATCTCCTCGACCTTCAAGGATATTCCCGGTGGCCAGATCCTCGGTCCCACCTTCGACTACACGCACCGCCTGCTCGACCCACAGCTCGCCGAAGGCTTCGTCCCCGAGGAGCCTGCGATGTCGCAGGCCTCGTTGTCGCCGACGCCGCGCGTCACCGACATCCTCGGTCGCGACGGCTTGATCGAGCCGTCACCGCAGGCCGACGCCAATGCGGCGGTCGGCGACCTCACGCGGGAGCCGCTGAGCTTCCCGGCCGATCGTGATTTGCGCCTGCAAAATCTCGCTCGCGCCGACGAAGGCTTCCTTCTGGCGATGGGCTATTCGACCCAGCGCGGCTATGGCCGCAACCATCCCTTTGCCGGCGAGATCCGCTTTGGCGAGGTTGAGGTCGAGTTCTTCGCGGAAGAGGTCGGCTTCGCCGTGCCGCTCGGCTCCCTCGAGCTGACCGAATGCCAGATGGTCAACCAGTTCAAGGGATCGGCGACGGAAGCGCCGTGTTTTACCCGCGGCTATGGGCTCGCGTTCGGCCAAAGCGAGCGCAAGACGATGTCGATGGCGCTGGTCGATCGCGCATTGCGGGCTCGTGAGCTCGGCGAGGAGGTTCTCGCGCCGGCGCAGGACGAAGAGTTCGTGATGTCGCATTCCGACAATGTGCAGGCGACCGGCTTCGTCGAGCATCTGAAGCTCCCGCATTACGTCGACTTCCAGTCCGAGCTCGGCCTGCTGCGCAAGTTGCGGAAGGAGTTTGCCGAGGCCAACGACAATTCGGAGCGCATGCAGGAGGCCGCGGAATGAACGCGCCCGCCTACAACTTCGCCTATCTCGACGAGCAGACCAAGCGGATGATCCGTCGCGCGATCCTCAAGGCAATCGCGATCCCCGGCTACCAGGTACCGTTCGCCAGCCGCGAAATGCCGATGCCCTATGGCTGGGGTACCGGCGGCGTGCAGGTGACTGCGTCGATCCTTGGGCCCGATGACGTGCTGAAAGTGATCGACCAGGGCTCCGACGACACCACCAACGCGATCTCGATCCGCAAATTCTTCGGCAAGACTGCAGGCGTCGCCACCACGACCTCGACGACGGAAGCAACTGTCATCCAGACGCGCCACCGAATTCCCGAGGCGCCGCTGCATGCCGGCCAGGTGCTGGTGTATCAGGTGCCGATCCCGGAGCCCCTGCGTTTCCTCGAGCCGCGCGAGACCGAGACGCGGCGCATGCATGCGCTCGGCGAATACGGTCTGATGCACGTGAAGCTGTACGAGGACATCGCGCGCTTCGGGCACATCGCGACGTCGTACGCTTATCCGGTGAAGGTGAATGCGCGCTATGTGATGGATCCGTCGCCGACGCCGAAATTCGACAATCCGAAGATGGACAATTGCGCGGCGCTGCAGTTGTTCGGCGCAGGTCGCGAGAAGCGCATCTATGCGATCCCGCCTTACACAAAGGTGGTGTCGCTCGACTTCGAAGACCATCCGTTCACGCGCTACCGTTTCGACGCGCCCTGCGCGCTGTGCGGCGCGGAGGATGGCTATCTCGATGAGATCGTCACCGACGACGCCGGCAGTCGCATGTTCGTCTGCTCCGACACCGACTATTGCGAAGGCCGCCAGGCGGCGGGCCATCGCGGCCGCGAGAGCGCCGCTCCTCACAAGGAGAGGGCGCATGGCTGAGACCGAAAACGCGGGCGATCAGCCGCTGTTGGTGGCCGACGGCCTATCGAAGAATTTTGGCCGGATCGTCGCCTGCCGCGACATCTCTTTTGCGCTCTATCCCGGCGAGGTGCTCGCGATCGTCGGCGAGTCCGGCTCGGGCAAGACGACGCTGCTGCAGATGCTGTCGGCGCAAATGGCGCCCACTTCGGGCCGCGTGTCCTATCGCATGCGCGATGGCGTGCTGCGCGATCTCAACGCGCTGGGCGAAGCCGAGCGACGTTTCCTGTTCCGTACCGATTGGGGTTACGTGCACCAGGATCCGGCTCAGGGGCTGCGCATGGCCGTCTCGGCCGGCGCCAATGTCGGCGAGCGGCTGATGGCGGTCGGCTGGAATCATTATGGCCGCATTCGGCACACGGCGTCATCCTGGCTCGAGCGCGTCGAGATCGACACGGCGCGGATCGACGACACGCCAAAAACCTACTCGGGTGGCATGCGCCAGCGCCTGCAGATCGCGCGCAACCTCGTCACCGAGCCGCGGCTCGTCTTCATGGATGAGCCGACCGGCGGGCTCGATGTCTCGGTGCAGGCGCGCCTGCTCGATCTGATGCGCAACCTCGTCAGCGAATTGGGTCTTGCGGCGATCGTGGTCAC
>Ga0070730_10005052_pt1 | contig 11451 bp, 9 predicted proteins | sample Coa_R1_3_FD_66447 | JGI IMG/M metagenome (GOLD analysis project Ga0070730, IMG submission 66447) | Surface soil microbial communities from Centralia Pennsylvania, which are recovering from an underground coalmine fire - Coalmine... | ecosystem: Environmental > Terrestrial > Soil > Unclassified ... | reverse complement strand
GTCCATCTGGTACATCGGCCGCCCGATGGGCAGCGGGCCCAGGTTGACCTCGGTGTCGAGCGTCGGGCGGTTCCCGCAGCCCGCCGCCGCGAAGACCAACACACCCAGAGCGAGTAGCCCTAAGCGAGCACCCAGCACTGGCGTAGTGTCGTGGCGGATCGTTGTGCGGTTGTTGCGCTTGTTACCCGGCCTGGTTGAGAACTGGTTGCGATGGCTGCAAAGGTTCGAGTGTGGCGGTTCGCGTCCTGTGCGCTGTGCTCCTGGTGGAGACGAGAGCGGCTGCCGCGAGCGCGATGAGGAATGGCTCCGACGGGACACGGTAGCGGGCGTCACCTCCGGGGCCGGTCACCAGGACGAAGTACGCCGCGCACAACAACCACAGCGCGAGCACCCACTCGGCGGGGTCCACGCTTCGGTTCCAGCGCCTGGCGCGAGCGGCGCGCACGAGGGCAACACTTGCGAGCACGTAAGTAACCAGTGAATACGCGCTCACCACCAGGGCGAAGGCCAGCTCTTTCAGGGTGTGGTTGGCCAGCCACTGGCGGATCAGCGTCACCGGGTCACCGAAGGCCCAGATGTCGAATGCCTGACTACCAGTCGCAATCCCGAGCAGAGGGCCGAACGAGCCGATCGCGACTCCGGCGAGCGTCCTGAAGATGCCAAGTGCGTAGTGTTTCGCGAACGACACCGGGTATGTGCGGATGTAGCGCCAGCCGAGTAGCTGATCGTACTGGGAGCGCAGCAATTCGTTGTCCTGGCCGCGGCCATCTCGATCCATCTCGGCGGTCACCTCGGCGGACAGTTGCGCCGCGGCAACTTCGCGTGATGCACTCCGGCGTTCCATTTCCATCGGCAAGACGTAGAGCAGCAGTACATTGGCCGAACCATTCGCCGACAGCGTGGCCACCCCGAACGTCTGCGCGTTGCGGACGAACCACGGCGCGACCACGAGTGCGAATGTTGCGAGGAACACCGCGCTTCTGAGCGTTGCCGCACGCGGTTGGCGGCGCCACCGCACGATCATTAAAGCCGCGAGCCCGACGCACAGATACTCGGCGGCCGGGCGAGTCAACGTCGCTAGTCCAAGCGCTATGCCAGCCAGCGCCAGTTGACGAACAGGCTGTGCGTCCGGCATCGGACGGAGAGCCCGGCTGACCGAGTAGGCGCACGCGATCAGCAGGCTCACAAACATCGTTTCGGACATCAGGCTCAACGGATAGAGGACCTGGAGCGGCGCCAGGGCGAACAGCCCGGCGGTCCATTTGCCCGCCCGTGACCCGAAGGCGTCGGCCGCGGTGAGCGCGAGCAAACCGGAGCCCACTGACGCGATCAGAATCTGCAAGAGCAGGGCAGGCCAGGGCTGAGTCCCGAACAGCGTGTACACGGCCGCCAGGAACATCGGGTACAGCGGCACCCGATCGCCCTCAGGGGTACCCGTTGCATCCAGCGCATAGACGTGGTCACGCGCCAGGATGACGCCGAGCTCGTGGTAGTTCAGACTGTCGCTGTTGGGTTGATCGATCACCAACGCAGACACCGACGGCAACCACGGCTGCACCGCCACGAACAACAGCAAGCGCGGCACAAGCGCCAGCACCACCGCTGCTACGAACAGCTTGCGCCGTGACCACTCAGTGTGCACTACACCAGATCAGGGCACCCGGCGAGCAGGCGCAGACAGTGCGGCTCCCAGGCCGATCCTGGGATACTGGCCCAACGTATGCAGCAGGTTCAAGCGTGTTCGGCGGCGGAGGGACTGAACTGAGGGTGCGGGTGCCGTATGTCAAAGGTATCCGTCTCCTTGGAACGGTCTGGCTTCACTCGCTGCGCGACGAGGGGGTGCAGTTCGCCGTGCTCTGGCCGCGCCTGCACGAATCCGTCCCCGGTTGGCTCAACCTCGGGGACGCAAGATGGTTATACGCGCTGGCCCACCATGGGCCGGGGGCCGGGGCAATCGTGGAGATCGGATCGGCCTGGGGGCGCTCCACGATTTGCCTTGCCAGCGGTTCCAAACGCGCGCGGCGGGAGCGCGTCTATGCGATCGATCCGCATACCGGCGAGCCGGACTTCCTGACAGATCCCCAACGCGCCTTCATACCTGCCCGTTGGAACGTGCCGCTGGTAAGCAACTTGCTGGGTGCGGCGCCGATCCCAGTGGTCGGACCTGACTTCAGCTCGCTGGACCTGTTTCAAGCCAACCTGCGCCGCTTTGGCGTTGCGGATTGGGTCATTCCGCTGGTCTGCACTTCACACGATGCTGCATCTCACTTCGATGGCGGGCCGATCCGGATGCTATTCGTGGATGGTCTGCATGCGTATGAGGCGGTCAAGACCGACATCGAGGATTGGGTCCCACGCGTCATCCGCGGCGGATTCATCGTGTTCGACGACTACTACCCGCTGGGCGAACATGCTGGCGTGCAGAAGGCTGTGGACGAGCTGGTTGCGACGGGCGCAGTCGAACCCGTCCGCCGGGGCCTCGGACTGACCCACGTCTGGACTCGCAAACGCTGAGCCGCGCGCACGACGCTTATATCCGCGCGCCCCACTGGCGGAGTCCGCGCCAGGCCGCCCGGCCAACGGCAGCCGGATCCAGTGCACCGGCAATCACCAGCCACCTGACGGCGTCGGCGACTGCTGATTCGCTGGCGCGCGCCCGCGCATAGGCGATCCTGGCATGGGCGCGCGACGTGCGACTGATGCGGGTGTGCGCCGGTGCCAGCGACAGCGCATGGTCGAGCAGTACGCGTGCGTCTCGAGGTCGGCCGATCGAGACCAGCGCCGCTGCCCGAGCAGCCGCTTCCCACAGCAGTTCGGATTGCAGCCATTCCGGATCCAGGCCCGACTGCGACAGGCGCTCCACGGTGACGACGTCCGTGTCATCGAAAGGATCCGCCCCGGTCGCGCGTCGCAACCGACTGGCGTGGCGGGCGGCGACCAGCCCCAGCAACTGAGCGTGCACGTCCCGCGTCGACAATTGGTCGGCGTGCCACCGATACCGCAACACCGGCACCGAGAGGGCGCCGAGCGCGTAGCGCTCAGAGATGCGCAGCCACAGGTCATAGTCGGCTGAGGAGCCAAATGCGCCTCGATACCCGCCCACCTTTCGTAGCGCTGAACGACGCAGCATCATGGCTGGATCGCAAAACGGGTTCGTGGTCTCGAGTGCCGCTCGAAGTTGTTTGTCGGATTGAGCGGTCTGCCAGGTAGTGAGCGCAGTACCCCCGGAATCGATGATCACGACCGCGCCGCCAACGACGCCGACGTCCGGATGGCGCTCCAGAAACTGCCATTGGCGCTCGAGTCGATCAGGCACGGCGATGTCATCTGCGTCCATTCGCGCGACGTACGCTGAGGAGCACAACTCCACCGCGCAATTTACGGCGCTCACGAAGCCTGAGTTGGCCTGGCGGTGCACCACCAGTCGCTGGTCACGCGACTGAAAGTCGCTCAGGATCGCCGCCGTCCGATCGGTGGAGCCGTCGTCGACAACTACCAGCTCCAGATCCGCGAGCGTCTGGGAGAGAATGCTCTCGATGGCCGCGGGCAAGAATGCCTCGGCGTTCCAGACGGGGAGCGCAACGCTGACGCGCGGAGTCATCCAGTCACGGACCAAGCCCGGCGATGCGTCGGCCATACTGGATGGCCGGGACCAGCAGGAGCCGGGCGGGACGCGGGCTGCCGTTCGCCAGATCGCGCAAAAGCTCAAAATCGGTTGCATCGACGACGCGCAGCGCGAGCAGGAACGGGATGTAGCTGATAGACAGCAGGCACGTCACCACCACACTGGTCAGGGCTTCGAGTCGGACAGACAGCACGTAGCCGAGAACCCCGAGCGGCACCACTGCCACAGCGGCGCGGGCGATCTGGCCAAGCGGCAGGGTCGCGCCCCGCGCCTGGCGCAGATAGAACGCGTCTGCGAACACATGGACCGCCTGGCTCAGGCTCTTGGCGACGGCTGCTCCGACGGCGCCAAAGGGCGGCACGAGAGCGAACGCCAGCCCGATATTGAGCGCGGCGATCGGAATGCCCCAGATCGCGCGGGTTGCGGGTTGGCCGAGAGCGAGAAACACGTGTGAGCCGGGGGCAGACACGGCGCCAAGCGCCGCCCCAACCAGCAGGATCCGCAGCACGTCCACCGACGAGTCGTACGCCTCGCCATACACGACTCGCACGATCGGTCCAGCAAGGCCCATAACCAGCGCGCACATTGGCAGCGCAATCATCGCGCTGTACTTCGTCGCCGCAGCGTAGATCGGGATGAAACTCGTGCGGCCGTGCGCGCCAAATCTTGCGGACAGAACCGGCAGGAGCGCGGCAGCGAGCGAGAAAGGGATCAGTGTGACTGGAATCGTGGCCAACGTGAATGAGACGGCGTACACACCGATGTCCGTAGTGAGCCCGAATCGGCCCAGGAAGAACACCTCTGAACGCTGCCAGATGACCGCTTCGAACGCTGTCATCAGGAAGACGCCGATGCAATACCGCACCAGGTTGCCTCTGAGCTCATGACCGAGAGGTACCGTGGACGCGGCGCGCCAGAGCACCGGCCGAGTCAGGAGGACGAGTGCCTGCACGGTCGCCACCCCGACGTCAACCCACAGCAGCTCGCGAACGCCGGAGCCGCTGGCGACGACGAGCGCGGCGCCCGTAAGACCGAGCATCGCGGAGGCGGTGTCCAGGGTGCTTTTCAACCGGAACTGCTGGAGACCGAGAAGGCGGCCTGCCAGAATCGCGTTCAACAGGGTGAGTGACAGGGACAGGGCAACAATCGGCAGTAACGGTGCGACGGCTGGCTGACCCAGCAGGTCAGCAATGCGTCCCGACAGCAAAGCCAGGATCGCGCCCGCGGACGCCGCCAACCCGGCCTGTGCGCCCGTCAGCGCGCGCGCAACGGTTTCGGCTTCAGGGTCTCTGCCGCCACCCTTCAATTCGGCGATAAACCGGGTTGCGGCGCTCGGGAGCCCGAGATCCAGACCCATCATCACCGTGAGTCGGATCGACTGCGCCAGTCCCAGCAGGCCGAGGGCGCCCGGCCCGAGATAGCGGGCCACGATCACCGAAGTCAGCAGCGCGAACAGCAGGGTAAAGAGCGTCGCGGTTGAGTACCAGGCGGTGTTGGCAAGGAGGCTGGGTTGGCGGCCAGGTTGGCCTAGTCCCACCGGGCTAGGCCTCGGGTGTCCAAGCCATCACCAGCGTTTTGTCCGGAGTCGCAGCACCACGTCCAGCGGGGCGTACGCCAGCGCGAGCAGATCGAGTGACACCATCCACGGCGAGGCCAGGAGAATCGCGGGCTGGAGTCGGACGCCGGAGCGCGCCGAGGTGAACGCGAGGTAGCGCAGACGGTTCAGGATGGCGCAGGCGAGGCCGCCGAGCCAGACGGCGAGCGCCCCGCGGCCGACGAGGGGCACACTCAACGGCAGCCACACGAACGCCTGCCCGACGGCGTAGAACACCGCCACGACACCCACCTGATACCAGTCGCGACGTGCGAGCGCGTGAATGAGGATGCCGCCCAACCAGCGCGACCGCTGCCGGGCATACGACGTGAAGTGCTCCTCAAAGTGGACCGCGACTTCACTGTGCGCGACGAACCGAATCCTGTGCCCCATGCGCATCAGCCGGCCAGCGAGATAGGTGTCATCGCCGATCCACGTGGATGCGTTCAGCCCCTCAGAGGTGCGCAGCGTCGTTGTTCGAATCGCCGCATTGGCACCGGTGAGACCCTCGACGTACTGCTTCGCCTGGAGGAAGCGATAGGTCGTGGCAGCCCAGCGGTGCACGACGAGGATCGTATTCAGCTGCTCTGGTAGCGGTCGGAATATGCCCGTCGAGGCTTGTTCTGCGCCGCTGAGAATCGGGGCGACCAGGCGTTCAAAACTGGTGTCGTCGAGGATGCAATCCGAGTCCGTGAGGACGACGATCGTGCCGGTCGCGATTTCCAGACACCGCGCCAGGGCGCGTTGCTTCCCTTCGGCGGGGCGCTGACGGAGCACGACGAGACTCGGCCAGTGATGCTGAAGTGACAACTCGTAGGTTCCGTCGTCACCACCGGCGCAGACAATATGCTCCAGGTCTGGATATCGGAGGCGCTGCACGGACTCGATGTGACGCTCGATGACCGAGCGCTCGTTCCAGGCGGCGACGAGAATACTGACACGCGGCGCGCCGGGGAGGCGCTTCGGTTCGTCGCACGCGGCACGGCGCAGGGCGCGCGCGCGGGCGGCGTCGCGGGGCCATCTGGCCAGGTTGAAGGCAACCCCTGCCAGTACCCCGCCGACCAGTACACCGGGCGCCGCGCGATCACTGCGCTCCCGCAAGCGCTTCAACTCAGCGGCGAGACCACCCATGCGAGTCATTATCAACGCGGCTTGTCAGTGGCTCGAGCGGACGTCCGCAAGCAGGTCGGTGTATATCTCCTCGAGCTGCTCGCCCAGGAACGACCAGCGGAACCTGGCTTCGACACTCTGGCGACCGCGTTCGCCGAGCGCGGCACGGAGTGCGGGATCCTCCACCAGTCGCCGAATGCCACGCGCCAGATCCTCGGGATCGCCCGGTATCGCGAGCAGACCACCGCCGGTCTCGTTCACAATCTGGCGTACACCCGGTAGGCAGCTGGCGAGCACCGGCGTGCCGCACGCCATCGCTTCCAGAAGTACCAGCCCGTAGGCCTCACTGCGTGTCACCGAGGCCAGGACGAGCACGTCCGCCGCCGTGTAGTAGCTGGGCAGCAACGCGTCGCTGACGCTGCCGACAAAGCGGACGCGATCGCCGAGCCCGCTGCGCCGCGCGTCGGCCGCGTAGTCAGACCGCATGTCGCCATCTCCGACGACCACCAACCGCACGTCCGCCCGCGCCAGAAGCTGGAGCGCTTTGAACAGCACGTGCAGGCCTTTGAAATAGTGCGCGCGGTCCAGGCTCGCCACGAATAGCAGCACGACGTCTTCGGGCGCCTGGCGCAGCGTTGCCCGTAGGGCTGTGTCACCCCCTCCGGGGTGGAACTCGCGCTCGTCGACACCGTACCCGTGTTCCCGCACCGTCGCCCGGCCGGCAAGTCCGCGCACGGCCGACGCGCGCGCATAGTCCATAGTCGCGAACAACAGCCGATCCGCGTGTTCGAGCACGTGACGGCCAACCAGCGCCTGATAGATGCCCGGGACCAATGCCAGTGGTCCCCGGAGCTCGACGTCGTGGACGTAGTGCACCACGTATGGCGTGCGGTACAGGCGTGCCGCCGCCCAGACGCATTCCGCGCTGAAGAACGGGTAGTGCAGATGGAGCAGGTCGAACCCCCGCAGCCGGGGCAGGATCCCGGGCACGCTGGTCGCGTTGCCCACGCGAAGCCATGGTCGCACCATGTGCACGGTGACGCCGGGCGGCGCCGCGCTGGCGGCATGCGGCGCGGGGGTGAACACGTGCACGTCGTGTCCGCGCCGGGCCAACTGATGGGTTTCGTGCCACACCACGCTGCCGGTTCCGCTGCGGTACGGCGGAAACGTTCCCGAGATGTGCGCGATTCGCAGGCGCGTGCCGCTCATGCGGCGATGAGTGCGAGCGCGACCCGTCGAACACCTGCAAACGCCGCGGTGGCCATCCGTTCGCCGGCCGCGGCAGCGAAGCCCTGCGCCACCTGCGCCACAGGCAGGCGGGCTCCGTGAAGCCGGAGCATCTCTCGATCCCCGACCACCCGTTCGGCCTGGATTCGCTTCCGGCTCGACGCCAGGTCAGGCGCCATTCGCGCCAGGTCCCGCCACGCACGCCCCTTGGCGCCGATGTGCGCTGGACCACTGCGCAACGCGTGGATCCAGACCAGGATCTCGGCGCCAGCGAGGACTGGCAGCAGGGCGGCGAGCGTCCGCCAGCGATAGGTTCTCAACACCGAGAACCAGCGGTTCCGCTCGAGGTACCGCAGCTTGGCCGCCGACACCCCTTCGGCGTGATCGTGCAGCACGATCGCATCCGGCACGGCGAGGCAGCCCAGGCCCGCCAGACGCGCCCGAAGGGACAGGTCGTCATCTTCGTAGTACAGAAAGAGGCGGGCGTCGAAACCGCCGAGCCGCAAAAAGAGCTCGCGGGTGATGCCGAAGCACGCGCCGCTCACCGCGGCGACCTCTTCGACGCGCGGATGGGCGGTGGCCGGCTCGCCCCAGCCGCGGCAGGTGGCGATCCCGCTGATGTGTACGTCATGACCGAAGGTGTCGATCAACTCCGGTCGGTCCCGCAAGAGCAGCTTCGGCGTCACCAGACCTACTCGCGGGAACGACCGCAGCGGCGCGAGGAGCGCGTCGAGCCAGCCGGGCTGTGGTTCGGTGTCAGGATTGAGGAACACGAGAAACTCGGCCGTGCTCAGGCCCGCGCCGACGTTGCACGCTGCCCCGAAGCCCGGGTTGTCGGTGCGGCGCACCAGGCGAACGGACGGAAACGCCGCGGCGATGTAGTCCGCGGTCCCGTCAGCGGAGGCATTGTCGACGACGACGACTTCATCGGCGTCGCTCAGTGTTGGCAGCAGCGTCCGCAGGCAGTGCTCGATGTGCCGCCGGTGGTTGTAGGTCACCACGATGATGCTGGAACGCAGGGCGTGCACCATCTACTTGCGCTGTGCGTACTCCAGAAACATGATCCGCATCGCGTGGAGGATCACGCCCGTGAACGTGCTCAACACGCCAATCACGCACAGCAAGACGGTGATCAGGGCGTAGCCGACCGCCAGTTGCTGGGTGGCGTCGTAGATCCGCGCGACGTACAGGCCGAGCAGCATGCCCGCGAGCACCAGGGCGAGGCCAGGGGCGGCAAAAAACAGCAGCGGCCGGTGCTCGGCCACCAGGCGGAAAATGGCGTCGAGCTGGCCCACACCGTGCCAGACCGGGTTGCGCTTCAACGGAATCCCGTAGTGGACGTGGATCGGCACCTCGCGGACCTGCCAGCCCCGCTGTTTGGCCTGGAACTGAGTCGACGGCTCGATTCCGAAGCCACTGCTGTTGAAGCGCATCTCGGCCAGCGCGCGCGCCGAGAACGCGCGATAGCCGCTCTCGGTGTCGCTCAGGTGAAGGCCTGAGCCAATGTTGGTGACCAGGGTCAGCGCGTGCTGGCCGGCCACGCGCCAGCGCGGGATGTCGCTGTGTAAGCCGACGAAACGCGACCCGACGACCATATCGGCGGTGCCATTGAGGATCGGCTCGGCGAGCGCTTCGACGTCCGCTGGATCGTGCTGGCTGTCGCCGTCGAGCAGCACCAGCGCGTCGGCGCCCATCCGCCGGGCTTGATCGAAGGCCGTCTTGACGGCCGCGGTTTTGCCGAGATTGCTGGCGTGGCGAACGACGGTCGCGCCCGCGGCTTCAGCCAGGTCGGCCGTGGCATCCGTCGACCCATCATCCACGACCAGGACGTGATGCTGGCGCGCCCGCAGCTTCAGAACCAGGCTGCCGATGAAGCGATCCTCGTTATAGGCCGGTATCGCGACGACAACGCTCCGCGCGGCAGCCGTTGGGATCGACCGCACGTCGTGCATGCCTTTGAAGTATGCCCCGAACTCGCTGCTCGCGCACCGTGTTTGCATACTTAGTTGCAATGGTCGCTCGCGTTCTTCAAGGCGCGGGCGCTTCGCTGCTTGGGCTGGGGCTCGCGGGGTACGGCGTCCTGGTGACGCTGGTTGCCCCGATTTCGACCCGGGTGTTCTACGATCCGGCGCTCCAGTACATGCTGGCGTCGCTCGAGGTGTTCCGCGGCGCGACCTATAGCTATGTCGACCACCCTGGGACGCCGGTGGAGATGCTCGGAACGCTTGGCCTGGCGCTCATGTATCCGTTTGTGTCGGGCGCGCCCGAGGGCTTCGTCGCCTACCAGTTGGGGCACCCCGCGCAGTTCATGACCATGGCCCAGACGTTTCTGGCGGTGGCCAGCATCGCCACCTGCGGGCTCTTCGTCCGGCGCGCAGTGATCGTCAGTCACTGGAGCCAGGCACTGGCGGCCGTCGGGCTCGGCGGAGCGTTCTTCGGGTTGCACACGGATGCGCTCAGCACGCTGGCGATCTGGTCACACACCTCTTTCTGTTTTCTGGGCGGCACGTTGCTGTCACTGGCGACGCTGGTGACGGTCCGCCAACCTAAGGGACCGCGCTGGCGAGCGGTTCTCGCGCTGGGCTTCGCCTGCGGCGTGCTGACCAGCGTGCAACTCTATTTCGCGGCGTGGGTCGTCGGCACCGCCGTCACGATCACGCTTGCCGCGCGGCTGCATGGACTCGCAACTCGGCACGCGCTGCGACGCGGCGAGATGACGATTGTCCTGGCGGTGGTTGGATTCGTGGTGGCGACGCTGCCAATTCACGATCGGTACCTCGGGTTTGCGAGTTGGGTGGTGCAGCTCAGCACGCATCAGGATCTGTACGGCCGCGGCCCGGATGGCTTCTCGTCGCCCGAGCGTCTGGTCTCGAACACGCTGACGCTCGTGCAGCAGCAGCCGCTCCTGTTTGCGGTCACCGCGGCCACCCTGGTGTTCGCGTTGGTACGTATTCTCCGCTCGAGTGCCGTATCCGTCCGTGCCGCGGGCGCGGGCCTGGCCATCCAGACCGTCGTCCTGCTGGTGCTGGTGGCCAAGCACCCGGCGAGTCGTTATCTGCTGCCGGTCGCGGCGACAGTGCCGGTGCTGCTGGCGGCGCTGCTCGAGACTTCGGATCCCCCCGCCATCGCCTGGCGCAGATTCGCCGCGGCGGTCGGGGTGGCTGGCATCGTCCTGTTCGCCCAGGCGCTGTGGACCGCGGGCAAGACGCATGTCGACGTCGCCGACGCCCTGCGGCGCGACGACAGCGCCATGGGGGTCTGGCTGGACCGCATCGCATCTCAACGCGGCATCGATCGACAATCGCTGCAGACGCTCTGGACGTACGGCACGACGTCGCCGTGCTATGCCCTCTGGTACGGCGCCGGGAGCACCGAGAACCTCTTCACGAACGACATCGGACAGGTCTGCCCGCACGACGGCAGCCTCGACATCGCCGAGGCGCACATTCGGTCAGCCTCCAACGACGTCGACGTCGGCAGCGCGTTCGACTGGGACGTCGAGGTGATCCCGCGCAACCTGCTCAACGCTTATCCGCGCGCGCGGCTCCCGGGCGATGTCTACGAAACGGAACTTGCGTCGGTCACCCCGGTGGACTACGCCGCGATTGCGAGCGATGCGCGCCAGCCCGACCAGCATCGCGCTCGCGCGCTGGTCCTCATCGTGCGTCACTAGAGTCGAGCAGCCGAGCAGCCGAGCAGTCGAGCAGGGCGATCAGGCGATCAGGCTGATCGAGGGATCACGAGATCGTTGCCAGTGGGCCATCCACCTGGCTCACGATGACCGAACCGTCCGGTGCGCGCAGCTCGATGCTCCGTGGTCGCGGGTTCTCACTCACCACGAGCGCGCGGCCGGTCCAGTCCAGGCGCGTTCCGTCGTACAGCGTGAACGAGGCTG
>Ga0070730_10005051_pt1 | contig 11451 bp, 9 predicted proteins | sample Coa_R1_3_FD_66447 | JGI IMG/M metagenome (GOLD analysis project Ga0070730, IMG submission 66447) | Surface soil microbial communities from Centralia Pennsylvania, which are recovering from an underground coalmine fire - Coalmine... | ecosystem: Environmental > Terrestrial > Soil > Unclassified ... | reverse complement strand
TCGTGGACCGTTTCCGAAATGAACTACGTGGGGTTCGACGTGATCGACTGGCGCACGATCAAGCCCGGGCAGCTGGGCTCGCGCCTCGTGGGTTTCATCTACTAGACCGTCTAGAGCATCGCCGCGAGCTCCGGCTCGCCGGCCGGACGGTGGGCCCACTCCTCTTCCATGTTCTCGATATCGGACTTGACCGAGCCCAGCCCCGTGGCCGCGATGACGGCGGCGACCAGCAGCAGGGTCGGCGAGGTGATCAGCAGCGCGGTCTGAAGGCTGCCGATGTGGTCGGAGATGAAGCCGATGTCGAAGGTCGAGTGCGAGTCGCCGAAGACGTGCGAGATGAAGAGCAGCATCGTCACGGCGCTTGCCCGTAGCGCCGGCGATACGACTGCCTGGGAGAGGGCGGTAAAGGGCCCCGAATACAGGTAGATGGCGACCACTGCGATCAGGAACGCCGGCACGAAGACGGGGATCGGTCCGATGCTCAGAGGTGCGAGCAGGGCGATGACGATGAACACTGCTCCGATGACGAATCCGGCGAGGCCGACCTGGAGGTAAGCCTTCGGCGACTTCTTGCCGAGGTGATCCGAGAGCCAGCCGCCGCCAAGCGTGCCGATCAGCCCGCCGAGGACGATGACGACACCGGCGAGCAGTCCGGCCTGGCTGACGGACATGTCGAAGCGCCGGTTGAGCAGGATCGGCAGCCAGAACGCGTTCGAGGCGAGCACGAAGTAGAGGAGGGTCTGGGAAAGGATGGTGGCCCGCAGCGTGCGGATGCGCATGAGGTTGACGAACATGCGCAGGCTGGCGTCGCGCGTCTTGGCGAGCGCGGGGCCGCGCTTCTCGGCGCTACCGCGCAGGGGTTCTCTGATGCCGAATGCCAGCAGCGCGCACAGGATGCCGGGGACGGCGGCGAAGAAGAATGCGCTGCGCCAGCCGAACTTCTCGGCGATGTAGCCTCCGCCGGCAAAGCCGACGGCGATGCCGATGGTGCTGCCGACGCCCCAGATCGACATCACGCGGCCGCGCTGCTCCTTGGGGAAGTAGTCGCTGAGGAGGGAGGTGCCGGCTGGGTAGTAGCCGGCCTCGCCGACGCCGAGCACCGCGCGGGTGACGAAGAGCTGGGTGAAGTTGCGCGAGAAACCGGTGAACAGCGTTGCCACGCTCCAGACGAGAACGCCGGCGCCGATGACGACCTTGCGGATGCCGCGGTCCGCCCAGTAGCCGAAGGGGACGGCGGCCACGGCGTAGACGAGGAGAAAGGCAGAGCCGAGGAGACCGACCTCGGTGTCCGAGAGGTGGAACTCCTTCTGGATCAGGGTGGAAGCCGCCGCGCCGACGTAGCGGTCCATGTAGTTGAGGAAGTTGATGGTGACCATGACGCCGAGCACGTACCTGGCGTAGCCGGCGCCGCGCGTCACGGGGCCAATTATCGCGGTGTTCGGCGCGGGTGCAAAGCGCACCGATACGATTGCGTACGATTACTTGTCCTTAGTGGGTCGGCTGGGCATTGGCGAGCTCAAGTGGCTGTAAACCACCCGCGAAAGCTGTGGGGGTTCAAATCCCTCCCGGCCCACCACCCCGGCTTCATATTCAAATCCACGATCTGGCCTGCACGCGCCCTGGCATACATCGAGGAGTAAGTTGGATGGCGATGTCCGCTGGTCTGCGAATTCGGTCTGCCCGCCGGTTGAAGCTGGCGCATGTCTACAGCCAATACTTCGCCGAGGATCCGCGACGCGAGCGTTTGTTTCTGGCTTCTCTGGGCTTCTTCGCAGGCTTTGCGGCAGCTCGCGCGATCACCCACGCGATTCTCCACAATGTCGGTCCGTTTAGAAACCTGTCGGTCGGCGGCCGCCATCTCCACCACATGGTCTTCGGGATCGGCGGCTTGCTTGGAGTGGGGTACATGTGGCTGGTCCTGCTCGGAGTCTCGCCGAAGGGCAGGACGATGTCGCAGGCCACAGCCGTGGGTTATGGCGTAGCCTCGGCGATGACCCTCGACGAGTTCGCCCTTTGGCTGAACCTCCAGGACGTCTACTGGGCGAAGCAAGGCCGCCAGAGCGTCGACGCCGTGGCGCTCTTCGGCGGGCTTCTGTCCATCGGTATCTGGGGAGGACCGTTCATGGTCGGGGTCGCCCGCGAGCTCCGCAGGCTGGTTCGTTAGGGCGAACCGCGGTTCAAACGTCAGCTGACTACAGGAAGCGTCGTAGGAGACGGTAGCCGAACACTGACCACACGACGAGGCTGATCAGGGGAGGTCCACTTCCTATCCCCGAGATGTTGCCGAAGATCGCAAACCAGATGAGTGCGACGGCGACGACGCTGAAACCGATCAGGGCGATCCAGCGGTCGAACGGGATCCCCCCCAGGCTTGAAAGCCTCCCTTTGGCGGCTGCAGGCACCCTGATCGCCAGTGCGGTCTTCTCGGCGGGCGGCATTGGAACGACCCGGTCCGGCGGGACGAATTTCATGATCTGCTGAATGGCCACGATTCCTTGAGGCCACTCGCTGGGATTGACGGGCAAGCTCGAGCCGTCGAATCCCACCAGGCAGATGCCGTAGTCGCGATAGCGCAGCACGGCTTCGCACGAGTCGTAACGCACCGTTATGTCTTCGGCGCCATTGATGTCGAGGGTCACGCCTTCGTTCGTCACGACCAGCTTCGGCGGGTGTCGCCAGAGCCTTGCGTGGACATGCGGGAGGCCCTGTCCTCGGACCGCCTGCACAAGGGTCGGGACGTAGCGGTTGATGCCCGGCGGCGCAGGGACATCCTCGGGCCCAAGATAGATCGCCGTCTTCACCGCCTGCGACATGGCGTCGCGCGCGGCGGTGGGCGTCACGGTCTGCATGTCGGCCAGCAGGTCGGCGGGCCCCTGCGCGGGCTCCCCGTTGAGCAGGCGTACGGCGGTCCTGTCGAGCCAGGCCAAGGCGGCGTCTTCGCGATCGAAGTTCCGAGCCATCACTTCCACCTCGGTCGCCAGCTCCTCGCCGCTCGGTCCGCTGCTGCTCATGCCATACATCGCCTGCACCGTGTCGTTGAGAACGGCGGCGGCCTGGCCGGGCTGGGCGTCGGTCCAAAGCGACACGTGGGCCTGCTCGCGGTCCATGGGAAAGTAGCCGCCCAACACGCTGTAGGCGATGCCTTTGTCAAAGCGAAGGCGCTTCAACAGGCGCGCCGCGGCGATGTTGGTGGCCATGGAAAGCGCTGTCGAGCGCGGAGCCACCAACGACACCCCGGCTCCTCCGACCGGCCCTGGCGCATAAGCCGGCAGCGAAAGAGCCAGAGGCTGGACCGTCGACTCCGGCATCCGCTGGCCGGCGGGCAGGGTCAGGTGGAGATCGCTTGGCGGTGGACCGCTCAGCCACAGGACCGCGTTGTCGCGGTTGAAGTAGCGCGCGGACCAGCCGGCGATCCAGGTGGCGGGTACGTGGAGCAATCCGAACTCCCGATAGCGATGCAGGCCATTCGCTCGCGTTCCGAATCGAAGGCTGAACATGAAGTCGCCCGCCGACATGGATCGCGAGCCCGCCTCGGCGAGCAGGACCGTCTTTTCAGTCTCGGCCCGATCCAGCGGCAGGTCGCCCAGTGCGGCCGTCACGAGCGCCAGGAAGCTGACGATCTCGGCGGGCGTGCCCGTCGCGTAGAACACCGTGCGATTGCTCGTGACCGCCCCGTTGAACTCATATCGCTGCTGGGGTCCGAGCTGGAACAGGGCAAGGTGCTCAACCAGGTGCGTGATGCCGCTCCACGGAAGTCGTTCGTCCGTCCGGCCCACCCTGAACATCAACGTGGCGCGCAGTGGTCCTGACGTTTCGGCCCAGACGACCGGCACTCCGTCAATCGCGGTCACATTGACCTCTCGATTCCAGCCGGTCACTTGCGGATCGTATCAGCCGAACATCGGAATTCCGGTCGCTCGTAACGCGACAAAACTCGCTTGATGCGGAATGGGAGTCGTCCTAGTCGAGAGCAATGATCCAAATGAATGGTGCACACTAAATGCAGACTGCATGGCAACGGTTCAGGTTCGCTACATCGTTAACGATGTCGACGCCGCGATTGCCTTCTACTGCGATCTGCTTGGATTTCGCGAAATCATGCATCCAGCGCCGACATTCGCAATGCTTGCTCGCGGTGATCTTCGTCTTGCGCTGAGTGCGCCACGTGGAGGACCGGGCGGCGGTCAGGCCATGCCGGATGGTAGGGTGCCCGAGCCGGGAGGCTGGAACCGATTCGCGATCGAAGTCTCCGACATTGCCGCCACGGCCGAAGCTCTGCGCAACGCAGGCGTTCACTTTCGTAACGACATCGTTGTAGGTGTCGGCGGAAAACAGACTCTCGTCGAGGATCCGTCGGGGAATCCCGTCGAACTCTTCGAGCCGACAACCGCAGAAGCGCGACTGGATTCAAACTGACAAGGCAGGACACGATGCAACTAGAAGACAGCAACAACCTCGAACTGCCGGATTATGCGGTCCGCAACCGCAAGCTGTGGACGAAGGCAAACAAGCGCTACACAGCCGAGCACGCGCGCGAGTCGTGGGAGCAGGAAGAAATTCTCTGGGGCACCTGGGATGTACCGGAGCGCGACCTCGGAGTGCTCCCGGACGTGCGTGGACTCGACGTCGTCGAGCTTGGTTGCGGGACCGCCTACTTCGCGGCCTGGTTGAAGCGCAGGGGCGCCCGCCGAGTGGTGGGAGTCGACGTCACTCCGGCGCAACTGGCCACCGCCCAGGAGCTGAATCGTGAATTCAAGCTCGGCCTCGAGCTGCTCGAGGCCAACGCGGAGGCCGTTCCTCTGCCAGACGCGTCGTTCGACCTGGCCATCTCTGAATACGGAGCATCGCTCTGGTGCGACCCGTACCTGTGGATCCCGGAGGCGGCTCGCCTGCTGCGTCGGGGAGGTCAGCTCGTGTTTCTGCGCAACAGCACCCTGGTCATCCTGTGCTCGCCCGATGAGGCCAATGTCACGCAGCGGCTGGCGCGGCCTCAGAAGGGGATGCTTCGTTTCGACTGGATTGACGAGGACGGGCCGACGACCGAGTTCCACATCGGCGGTTCCGACATGTTCGGCCTGCTTCGGGAGACCGGCTTCGACGTGCTGGATTTCCGCGAGCTGTTCGCCCCCGAGGATGCGACCGACCACGAGTACTACACATGGGTGCACGCGAGCTGGGCGAAGCGCTGGCCGGCCGAGGAAATCTGGCGGGCTCAGAAGCGCAGGGCACCCCGACGGCGGCCCAAGAGCTAGGCCCGATGGTCGCTCAGGTGCGGCTCGTGTCGCGCCTGAACATGATGGCCGCTCCCGCGCCGAAGGCAGCGGTCCAGAGGACGGTGCTCATTACCCAGGTCACGTCGAACGTGCCGCCCAGAAGGGGATAGCGCGCAATCGCTGCGACGCCGTACGTCGGCATGTAGGGGGCGATGTCCTGCAGGGCCGAAGGCAGGAGGCTCAGGGGCACGAACAGCCCGCCGAAAAAAGCGAAGACGGCGAGGACCGGGCCGATGATCTGCATCACGTTCTCGGAGGGCAGGAGGTAGCCCATCAGGAGCCCAAACGCTGCGAACACGATGGCACCTCCCCAGGCCAGCACCGCCGACAGGACCAAAGTCTCAGGAGCCAGGTGCACTCCCTGGAGGATCCCCGCGGTGAAAACGATGGCCACCGACACCAGTCCCAGGGCCATCGCCGTCAACAGTTTGACCAACACATAGGCGGCCGGCTGCAACGGCGTGAGTCGCAGCTGCCGGCTCCAGCCGAGTGCGCGCTCGACCGAGACCATCGCGCCGCCGGACGTGGCGGCGATCATCGCGCCGTACACCGCGATTCCGATCAGTGTGATCGCCGCCGCGTCAGGCCCACCTGCCTGTGCGAGCTTCTTGGCGTTCCGGAACAGGAAGACGAAGATCACGGGGAGTGCCAGGGTGAGGAGGACCGTTCGCCGGTTGCGAAGCATTCGCCGCATCTCGAGGTAGAGAAACATGAGGTTGAAGCCGCCCAGCGACGGCACAGGGCGAGCTTCGAAGGATTGCACCACGGCGTCGGCCTTCACTTTCAAATTGCTCCCTGCCCGTCGGGTTTGCTATCGGCACCCGCGTCATCACCCGTCAATGCGAGGAAGGCGTCTTCGAGGTTGTGCGCGACGATCTCGAGGTCGTGGGCTTTGGTGGAGTTGAGCAGCTGCCGGGCCACGGCGTCGGAGTCGCTGGTCTGAATGAGCACGCGCTCGCCGCGGATCTCGACCGAGCGGACTCCAGGGAGCTTGCGGAGCGCGGACTCCTCGGCGTCAGGCAGGCTGGCCCGAACAGATCTTCCGGTGGACATGTTTCTGACCTCGGCCGCCGTTCCGTCGGCGACGATCTTGCCCTGGCGCATGAGGATGACGCGATCCGCGTAGGCGTCAGCCTCTTCCAGGTAATGCGTGGCGAAGAGCACGGTGCGGCCCTTTTCGGCGTCGCGCCGGATGGCCGTCCAGAAGTCTCGGCGGCCCTCGACATCCATGCCCGCGGTGGGCTCGTCTAGGACCATGAGCGCCGGGTCGGGGAGGAGGGCGAGCGCGAACCTGAGCCGCTGCTGCTGGCCGCCGGAGCACTTTCCAACCAGGCGGTCGGCGATGTCGGCGATGCCGGCCCGTTCGAGGACCTCGCCCACCGGGCGGGCGGTCCCAAACAGCGTCGACACCAATCGGATCGTCTCGCCGACGGTGAGGTCCTTGAGTAAGCCTCCGGTCTGCATCACTGCCGAGACAAGGCCCTTCGCGACGGCCGCGCGCGGCGTCATCCCCAGCACCGTCACGGTCCCACGGTCAGGTTTGCCCAGGCCCAGGATCATGTCGATCGTCGTTGTCTTGCCCGCGCCGTTGGGGCCCAGAAGCGCCGCGATTTGGCCCAGCTCCAGTCGAAGGTCGATGCCGTCGACGGCACGCACCGCGCCAAAAGCTCGGTGCACCGCGCTGAGCTCGAACGCGGCCACCTGTCCCGACTGCGCTGTGCTCACGACATCACCATGCGCAAGTCACCGATTGTGACGTATGCGCCACGTTCACAGGCTCGTACACCCGGGGCGTTGATCTGGTTTCCGAAGCACGTGCGATCGGGACCGCGCAATTCCGCTTGGCGGAAGCCCCAACTGGGAATACATATCGGCATCGGCGGGGCCTATTCGACCCGGCCTTTCGAAGGGCGAAATACAGCCCGGTGAGGCGTTCAAATGAGTGCCTTGGTTCCGTTGCTCCTTGTCGTCGCAACCGTGCTTGCTTTGGCGGCGTTGTACGTGGCCGGGAGGTCGATGATCGTGATCGGACCGGCTCAGGTCGGCCTCGTCACGAAGCGGGTTTCGCGCCGGCATAACACCACCGACAGCCCGATCGCCTTTGCCGGCGAAGCGGGCTACCAGGCCGAGCTCTTGATGCCGGGCGTGCGCTTCAAGCTGTGGCCGAACTTCACGGTCGCCAGGTATCCGTGGGTGCAGGTGCCTGCGGGCGAGATCGGCGTCGTCATCTCGCAGATCGGCGAGCGCTTGCCTACTGGCGCGAAATCGGCGGTCTACCGCCCCCAGTTCGGCAACTTCACGGACCTGCACGCGTTCCTCGGCGCCGGCGGACAGAAGGGCGTGCAGCGTCCGGTGCTGCCTCCGGGCACACTGATCCCGGTTCACCCGGTCGCGTTCCTGGTGATCACTGCCACCAAGGCTTACGGCCTGCCCGTCGACCGGTATCTGCTGATGCGTGGCCCGCTCAACCCGGAGGCTTTTGGCCTGCAGCCGCAGCAGTTGCGTGTCACTGTGATCGCGCCGCAAGGCGACAAGGACCTGGTCGGCATCGTCACGACCCTGGACGGCGCACCGCTGCCGCCGGCCGACATCGCCGGCCGGATCGGCGGCTTCGCGGACATCGAGGCGCTCGAAAAGGAGCCGCAGGTCAGCGACTCGGAGCTCATCGAGAAGCTGCTTGGGGCCAAGAACGAGCTGCACAACAACTACCAGGACTTCCAGGCGTTCCTGGACAACGGCGGCCGGATCGGCTTGCAGCACGATCCGCTGCTGTACGGCGCATACCTGCTCAACCCGTTCCTCGTCCATGTCGAGGCGGCGGAGATGCTGGTCGTGAACCAGGGTGAGGTCGCGGTCATCAAGAGCTACGTAGGGCTCCCGACGCTCGACACGTCTGGGCCGGAGTTCAAGTTCGGCTCGATCGTTCAGCCCGGCCACCGCGGCATCTGGCGCGAAGCCCTGCGCACCGGCAAGTACCCGCTGAATCCGCGGATCTACGCGGCCGAGAAGGTGCCGACCTTCATCCTCACCCTGAACTGGGCTGAGGCCAGCTCGGTAGCGCACAACCTGGACGCTCAGCTGAGCCCGATCGAGGGCAAGAGCCGCGAGGGATTCGTCTTCTCGATCGACCTGCAGGTGCAGATCCACGTGCCCGACACCAAGGCGCCCAAGGTGATCTCGATGGTCGGCTCGATGCAGAACCTCGTCAACGAGGTGCTGCAAGCGGCCGTGGGCAACCACTTCCGGAACACGCTCCAGGCTCTCGAGGCGGTGCGCTTCATCGAGACGCGCGATCACGTGCAGGCGGCGGCGATGGAGGCGATCTCGCGCTACCTGGCGGCTTACGAGGTGGAAACGCGCGGCGTGTACATCCAGGACGTGACCTTCCCGGAAGAGCTCGTCGGCGTGCTCACACGCCGCGAGATCGCCAACCAGGAGAAGGCGACCTACGAGCAGCAGAAGGATGCGCAGACGATCCGCATCGACCTCGAAAAGGCACGCGGAACGGCCGACATGCAGGCGCAGCTTGCGCAAGCGCAGGTGTCGGTGGACATCAACATCGCCAAGGCCAACGCGCGCAAGGCGGAGGCCGACGGCGAGGCCAAGTTCGTCGAACTGACCGGTGCCGCGGAAGGCTCACGCCGGCGCGCAATCGGGCTCGGCGAGGCAGCGGCCACCGAGGCGCTCGGGCTGGCGCGCGCCAAGGGCTACGAGGCGCAGATCCAGAGCCTCGGCTCAGGCCCGACGGCGATCGTCGCCGTCGCCAACGCAGTGGCGGAGGGCAAGCTGACGATCGTGCCCGAGGTGCTTGTCACGGGCAGCAGCGGCGCCGTCGAAGGCCTGGCGGCCACGCTGATGCGCTCGTTCAACGGCAATGGCAACGGCCACGCCAAACCGACGGACCGCAAGGACAAGCAATAGGAGATAGGCGACCGGAGGGCGTGCAGCGCCCTCCGGCCCGGCTCGGGCTGAAGCAAACCTCTAGCGAGGGCTCAGCGCAGCCGAACGTTGCGGTACGGGCATCGGCGCCATCAGGTACGGCCAGCTCAGGGTCAGGCCGGCCGCGGTGACGACGATCCCCGCGTAGATGGGCGCCAGATGCCAGAAGTCGACGTACCAGACGCCGAAGTGCACCGCGAGCGCCGCTCCGAAGCCCGCGATCGCCCCGCCGGCCAGGGTCCACCACACCCACGCCTGGCCGCGCGCCCAACCCCACGCGGACACGAGGAGGACCGTCACACCGGCCGAGATAAGCGCTCCTCCGAAGCCCGCTCGGTCGTGGGCGATGAACGAAAGCAACCGGTGGTTGGCTGCGGCAAGCGCCTGCGCCGAGGTGTCCATGTAGGTGAGGTCGCTCGGCACGAACACCGTGGTCAGGCCCACGTAGGAGATCAGCAGGCCGCCCACGATCAGGCCAAAGCCCACGAGCACCATCAGCAGCTGACCGACCAGCGCCCTGCGCCGTTCCTCCTCCGGTCCTTCGACCTCGGCGAAGGCGACGCCGCCCGAGGGGCGTCGCCATGACGCGATCACAAACAGGGGAAACAGGACCGCGGCCAGGGCGACGTGAACCGGCTCGACGTACTGGTAGGCGAAGAAATAGAACAGAGTCGGAAATCCAACGAGGCCTGACGCCAGCACCGCGTTGCGCGCCCACACCCGGCCTTCTCTGATGCCCCACCACGAAAGGGACGCATAGAAAATCCCGAGCGCCACCATCGTGCCCGCCAGCGTGATGCGGTCGTGCTGGAGAAAGTGGACCAGGCGAGAGTTGACCAGGGCGAGATCGCTCGAGCTCAAGCCGAGAAACGCCTGGTCGTAGGGGAGCAGCACCGGTCCGAGCGCCACCACCGCCGCGCCCACTCCGCCGGCGATCATGCCCAGGCCCAGGCCGAATCCGGCCAGCCATGGAAGGACGGGCTCGCGTTTCGCCACGCGGTCGCGGCGCGCTGCCAGGTAGGCGAGCGTCGACCGATGGAACCAGCCCGGGCCTGCCTCGATCAAGCACGCGGTCGTGGCCAGGACCATCACCGCCCCGGCGGCGATGAGGGCCGCGGCGGTTACGGGCGAAGGATCGTCCGTGGTTGCGATGACCGTGGTTGCCGGCCTGGCCGCTTGCCGCACCTGCTCGGCGGTGGCATTCCGGATCACGACCGCCGGCCCGTCCAGGTCGACGAGCGCGGCGTGTGAGCCGATCGCCTCCTTCACCGCGGCCGCGTCGCCGGGTTCGACCCGAAGCATCACGGGACCGAGGGCGCGGGCGAGCACCCGGCGCGCCTGCTCCACCGATGCGGGCGAGATCGGTCCGATCTCGACGACGCCGGCGCCGAGGGCGGGCATGGCGGCAACCGCGGCCGCAGCGGCCGCCAGGCCTACGCTCGCCCCGACCGCGGCGGTGCACGGCACTCCGGCGACGACGGTCGCTGCGCCCGGCGGCGGAGCCGTGTGCCCAAGGCCGGTAATCAGCCACCGACCGGGCGCGATCCTGGCCAGAGCTCCGACCAGCCCGATCGCCGCTTGCCGCGACCGGCGCTCGCCAAGCAGCGTGCCCATGGGCCCACGGAGTGGGTGATAGGTCCAGTCCGGCACGGGCCCATCCTTGCACAGCGCCGGCGAGCGCAAGCCGGCGATAGGGTGTCCCCGTGATGACCTTTCCAGTGCCGGGGATGGGCCGCGGCGGGGTGGCCGTGCCGGCGCCGGGACCTGGGTCCGGCAACTGGTCGGGCGCTCCGAGCGCGGCCCTCGACGGCAGAGGCGGCTTCGTCGTCGCCTACCGGGTCCGGACCTCCGGCGAGCGAGGTTCCGGCCTGGTGGTGGCCCGCTCGGATGACGGCGAGCACTTGAGCGCCGTGGCGACGCTGGACAAGGCCCGCTTCGGGGCGGCGTCGCTGGAACGGCCGGCCCTCGTGCGCACGGAGTCGGGACGCTGGCGTCTCTACGTGTGCTGCGCCACGCCGGGCAGCAAGCACTGGTGGATCGAACTGCTCGAGGCAAACGATCCGGCAGGGCTCGCGGCCGCAGAGTCACGCATCGTCTTCCCCGGCGACGAGCGAACCGGCGTCAAGGACCCGGTCATTCGCCACTGGCAGGGGCGCTGGCACGCCTGGATCTGCTGCCATCCCCTCGACGAGCCTGAGGAGGAAGACCGTATGACCACCGCCTATGCCACGAGCGACGA